>Ga0114918_10004090_pt1 | contig 12716 bp, 7 predicted proteins | sample LantaG_FD_87015 | JGI IMG/M metagenome (GOLD analysis project Ga0114918, IMG submission 87015) | Deep subsurface microbial communities from Baltic Sea to uncover new lineages of life (NeLLi) - Landsort_02402 metaG | ecosystem: Environmental > Aquatic > Marine > Oceanic > Sediment | place: Baltic...
CTCTCTCTCTCTCTCTCTCTCTCTCTCTCTCTCTCTCTCTCTCTCTCTCTCTCTCTCTCTCTCTCTCTCTCTCTCTCTCTCTCTCTCTCTCTCACCTCCAACCCCATCCAACTCCCAACCCAACTCCCAAAACCTCAGGTCTTCATCATGCTCGCCTACGCCATGATGCCCTTCGGCTACATCTTGCTCTACGCCGCCGACCGCGCCTTTTACGCAGCCGACGTCGCTGCGGGTTTGTACCATCCCCTGGCCTACTACCTGGCCAGCGCTGCTGCCGCGGCGCCGCTGCTCGTGGTCAACACGCTGTGCGGGGCCTACGCTGCCTACGGCCTCGCGAACCTGGGCCCTCTGCCGGGCCAGGTGGCGGCGTTTGGCGGTTTTATGGCGCTGCAGGGGCTGCTGGCGGCGCAGCTGCTCGTGGCGGTAAGAGATTTTTTTTTTTTTTTACTTTTTTCCCCGACTTTTTTTTCCTTCGTCCGAAAAAAAAAAAAACTCACCTTTTTCCCCCCTCTCTTCTTCTCCCCTTCCTCCCATCAACAGGCCACCTACATCACCCCGACCCAGGACATGGCCTACCTCGTCTCCATCGCCTACATGAGCGCCTGCCTGATGCTCGACGGGACCTACGTCCGCTTCTCGGAGATGACCGCCGTCCAGCGCGGCATCTCCAACCTCACTTATTTGAAATTCATGCTCTACGGGCTTTTGGGGAACGAGCTCGACCCCGTGGGCAACTACCCCAACAGGGCCAACGGCAGGCCGCCGTGCATCTCTCGCGGGGCCCTGGGCGCCACGGCCAAAGAGCTCAACAAGTTAGTTGACACGCCCGAGGCGAGGCAGCGGGCGAGGTTGGGGGGACTGAAATGCGAGGACGTCGTCGACGGCCACGCCGCTCTGAAGGTCTTCATGAGCGAGTTCATCACGAGCCCTGCGCACGCCGCGGCGATCCTGTGCGGGTTCCTGGTGGTGTTTCACGTGATCGCGTACGTCGGGGCGAGGTACATGTACAAGGCGCAGCGGTAGTTTTGTCGTGGAGGGAGAGAGAGAAAGAGAGAAAGAGAAAGAGAAAGAGAAAGAGAAAAACAACAAAAATAAACGCAAACACAACAACACCACAACGAGAGAATTTCGGTATTCCTGATTCTTTTTTCTTTCAGAGAACCGTTTTTAAAGTAATTGGGCGAAATTCAGAAAGCGCCCTACCGCGCGACCTTCCGGGGAGAGAGGGAGAGAAAAGAGAGGTGTAAGAGAAAGAGATGTCCTGGAGTTGAAACAAAAGATCAAAAAAGTCGAGTGTCCCCTTCATTTTTTTCCTCGTTTTTTCGAGCGACGGCTTTCTAGATTCAATCGTCGAAGCGTCCCGCTCTCAAAGGACAGCTTCGCCTTCTCTCTCATTCGAATCAAACCTGCTAGCGAGTTAGAGCACCTTTCTCTCTTTTTATCCCGAGAGATGGAGCCAGAGGAAGCCGCGGCGGGCGACGCGACGGAGATCGCCGGCAGCGGCATTGAAACAGACAATCCAAACGCCGCCCTCGCCAGCAACAAAGCTGCTGCTGCTGTCCCCGGCCCTTCTTCAGCGGCTGCGCCTTCGACGTACGGAAACGTCAAGCAAGGCTGTTCGGAGGAAGAGGACGAGGACAACGACGATTTTAATGACGACGATGACGACGACGACGAAATGTCGCTCTCGGACGACCTCGACGGCGATGACGACGACGACGAAGAAGAAGAAGACGAAGGAGAAGAAGAAGACGACGAAGGAGACGACGAGCCCGCGCCCAAGAAGAAGCGCGGAGCAGCAGCGGGCAAGGCCTCTACATCAGGAGCAGCAGCGAAGGCAAAATCAGCAGCTGCAGCAGCAAAGGCAGCATCAGCAGCCCTCGCCGATGACAAGCAGGAAGAAGAAGCGCAGGCCTCTCGCGCCGTCGCCGTCTTCGGCGGCGCCAACGCGACCGAGGGCGCCTGGGCCGCCGCCGACGCCGCCGCGGGCCCGGGCGCCCGCCGCCGCGCCAAGATGCGCGAGCGTCGAAGGCAACGGGCGCAGGCGCGAGGGGCCAGGGCTCGCGCCCCTCCCCCCGAGGCGCGGTCTCGCATCGGGGCGGCCCACGCCGCGCTCGTCGCGGGCGACCTCGTGACGGCCGCCACGCTCCTGAAAGAAGCCGTCCGACTCGCTCCGAACTTCGCAGAGATCTACGAGGCTCTGGGCACGGTCGCGTACGAAGCTGGGGATGCGGTCCGGTCGATGAACTTCCTGATGATCGCCGCGCACCTTTCGCCCGGGGACGAGGAGCGGTGGCGCAGGCTGGCGCGCCTCAGCGCCGAGAGCGGCGCGCTCCGGCAGGCGATCTACTGCTTGTCCAAGCTGATCGCCCGCGCTCGGGGCGACCTCGACGCCGTCTGGGACCGTTCCGTGCTTCTGGCGCAGGTGGGCGAACCCAGGCAGGCCCTGCGAGGGTTTGTGGCTTTGGCGAAGAAGAGGCCTGGCGACGCCGAAGTCGCCAAGTGGATCTCCCGGTGCAAGCACTCGCTGCGGGACGCCGTCGGAGCTCGGAGCTCACTGGAAACTCTTCTCAAGGAGCATCCTTCGTCGATGGATCTGGAGGCTGTCAACATGCTCGCAGAGCTGCGGCTGGCCGCCGGGGAGAACGAGGCGGCCCTGGAGCTGGTGTCGAGGGCGAGGGAGCAGTTTGTGGCGGGGCCGCTGCGGAGGAAGCAGAGAGAAGAGGAGGAGGAAGCAGCAGGAGGAGGAGCCAACGGCGGCGACAACGGAAAGGGGAAGGGGAAGGGGAAGGCCTCTTTGGCGCCCCTCTCGGCGGCGGCGATGCTTCCCGTGGACCTCGAGGTGAAGGCCGCGGTGGCCGACGCGAGGCTCGGGAGGGGCCTGGCGGCGAGGGAGAGGCTCAGGGCTTGCCTGTTGCCCGTGCCGAAGAAGAAGAAGAAAGAGAAAGAGGAAAACGGAAACGGCGAAACTTCGGACTCCGACGACTCTGACGAAGACGGGCCTTCCCCGCCCGACCTCTTGGAGGCAGCCGGCGACGCGCTCTTCTTCGCCGCCAACCTCCCCGCGGACGCCCTGGACTTTTATGTCAGGGCAGCGGCCGCGGCGATCATTCTCCCCGCGGAGGTGAAGGCAGAAGAAGCGGCTGCGGGAGCGCGCTCGAAGGTCGAGGAGGAGGAAGAGGAGGAGGAGGAGAGCGACGGCGATGACGACGACGACGGCAACGGCAACGGGAAAGAGAAGACTGCTGCTCCCGCCGCCTCTTCCCGCCCTCCTTTACCGAAAGGCTCCGACGTCTGGGCCAAGCTCGCGGCTGCCGCGAGGGCCCACGGCGGAATCGCGGCCGAGGAGCGCGCTTACGAGTCGATTCTGGAGGCAGGCAGGAAGGAGAACGACGAAAAACCGACTTCTTCCGACAACGACAACAACAACAACTCTTCCCTCCCGCCGCTGCCCCCGGCGACCGCCGCGGCCAGAGCCGGCGCCGCCCTCCGCCTCTGCGAGCTCAAGGTCGCCGCCGGGGAAGTCTCTGCGGCGAGGCTGCTGCTGGCGACGGCCGAAGGGGCCTCCGCCGCCGCCGCCGAGGAGCTCGCCGCGGCGGTGGCGGCGAACGACGACGAGGAAGATGAAAATGGCGAAGACGCCGCTCCTCCTCGCCCTGCCCCCCTCGTCCTCTCCGCGGAGGCGCAGGCAGCCGCCGCCTCCGGCGCCGCCGACGCTGCCGCCCGCCGCGCCGACCTGCTGCTGGAGCTCGCGGGACCGAAACGCTTCCTGGCCGAGACGAGGGCCGCCGCCGAGGCCGCGCTGCGAAGGGCCGAGCGCGCCGAGGAGCTGCGGTCCCGCCTCGACCCGAGCGTCAGAAAGGCGCTGGCGCGTCGGGCGGGTAAAGGGACCGGAGGAGCCGGTGGGGGCATCAACAGCAGCAAGGGCCCCGGAGCTCCGGGGGAGATCAACCACGGCGCCGCCGCCGCGGCCGCTATCGCGGCTGCCGCCACCGCTGCCGACTTCGCTCTGGCCTCGTCCTCTTCGACCCCTGCCTCCAGAGCCGCTGCCGTGGCCCTGGCTTCTTCGATCGCGACATCTGCCGCGGCTGCTGCTGCTGGAGGTGGAGGTGGAGGAGCAGCTAGAAGCGGAGGAGGAGGAAGCGCCGGAGCAGCCGGAGGGCCAGGGGTCGGGGTCACCGCCGGCAGGGGCGGCGGCGGAGGAGGTGGGGGGGACGCCTCCGCCGTCTTCAAGGGGTTTGAGCCCCGCGACCGCCGCAGGCCGCACGTCAGGCAGGCCGACGAGGCCGCCGCGGGTTTGGTGGCTGCGGCCGCCGTGGCGGCCGAGAGAGCCGCGGTGAAGGCGGCGGCGGGAGTGGTGGAGAAAGGCAACGAAAAAGATGAGGACGGAAGCAACGACGGCGCCGCCGACGCCGACGCCGACAACGATAACGACCAAGACAAAGACACCAGCATGGCCCTCGTCCCCTTCTGCTCTGCCAGCGACCGCGCCTCGGCCGCCGCGGCCCAGGCGCTCGCCGCCGCCGCCGCCGCTGGCAGAGGCGAGCCCCTCGACGCGCGCGGCTTCCGGACCGTCGCCCGCGTCGTCCGCTCGCTGGCCGAGAGCTGCCGCTCGGGCGAGGACGTGCGGCGAGCCGGAGCGATGCTGCGGCGGCTGTCGCGGTTCGCGCCCAGGCGGACGACGATTACGGCTTCGGAGACGGCGAGAAGCGCGGCGGAGAGGGCCGCGGACGAGCGCAGCGACGCCGTCGCCCTGCTCTCCTCGCTCATTGCCGTCGCCGCCAGAAGGGTTTCGTCTCAGTCTCATTCTTCTAATTCTTCCGCCTCCTCCCCTCCCGCGGACGACGACCTCTCGATGCTCGAGGAGCTGTGCTCGCGCAGGCCGAGGGACAACGCGTGCTGGAACGCGTGGGCGAAGGCGGCGGCCTCGGCCGGGGTATCCGGAGGGAAGCGGCGCTGGCTATCTCGCGCGGCGGGCTTTGCCTCGGATGACGACGACGACGGAGAGGAGGAAGAGAAAGAGGGAAAAGTCAAGAATCGTTCCTCTTCTCTGGCCCTGCCGCCCCTGGTGCTCCTGGGGGCCTCCCGGGTCTGCTCCGGGGACGCCCAGGCCGGGGCCAGGGACCTGAAGGCGGCGAGGAAGCTAGCACCGGGGGAGCCCCTGTCCGCGCTCTGCTTGTCGGTCACGCTCGCCGCTGCTGCCGCTTCTTCTTCCACCTCTAATTCATCTCCTTCTCCTTCTTCGTCTTTTTCTTCCGCCGCGCTCGCCCACTGCTGCTCCTACGCCTCCCTCCGCGGCCAGGCGCACCAGCAGGAGGTCCTCTACAACCAGGCGCGCATCTGCCAGGGGGTGGGGTTGTCGGGGACCGCTTCGGGCCTCTACGCGCGCGCGTTGCTGCTCGGAGAGGAGGAGGAGAAGAAGAAGCTGAAGCAGCAGAAGAAGAAAGACCAAGCGGCGATGGCGGCAAAGGCGGCGACGCCCGTGCCTCCTTCCGCTCAAGTCACGCGCGAGGCCGCGCACAACCTCTCTCTCATCCTGAAGGCCAGCGGCGACGACAGGGCCGCGCGCGCGGTGCTGCGAAAGTACGCAACTGTCTGAAATTTGATGGTAAGGAATTGCCTTTTTGTAACAAAAAAACAGTCATTTTTTGCATTTTTAAAAAAGAAAAAACTCTCCCTCTCTCTTGCTTTTTTATTTCACACGCGGTCTTCTCCGCCGCCTCCCCCTCTTCCGCCCTGATTCCGCAGACTCCCGCTGCTGCTGTAATTGCCTCCTCCGGGCCACACGGCCGCGGCGAAATCCCTCGCGCGCCTCCCGAGGAGGCCCTCGACGCCGGGCGAAGCACCTCCCGGCGGCAGCAGCTCCGAGGGCACGTGCAATCCGCCAGGGGGCGGCGGCGCGGGCGCCAAAGCGATCCTCGACCTCCTCCAGGGGCCGGCGCCGGCGGCGGCGTCCAGGTCCTTCCTCGTCAGCATTCCGCAAAGACGCCCCTCGGCGGTCGTGAGCGGCAAGTGCCGCAAGCCCAGGGACACAAAGGCGGCATGCGCTCGCTCTGCGGGGCATTCGGGCCGCACCGACAGCGGCGCCCTGTCCATGAAGGGCCTGAGGTCGACGAAGCAGTCGGCGAGGGAAGGAAGGGGCGGCGGCGGAGGAGCAGCAGCAGCAGAGGTCGTTGTCGTCGTCGTCGAGCGGCTTCGGCGGCGGCGGAGGGAGACGGCCGCCGAGAGCGCCGGCGCGAGCGACGCGGCCCTCCTGGTCGGCGCTCCGGAGAGCCTGAAGAAGGAGCGCATCGCCGAGTCGAGCGCGAAGACGTCGTGGCTGTGGTGGTGGTCATGGTCGTCGTCGTTCTCTTCGGCCGCGGGAGGAGCAGCAGCAGCTCCTGCTCCTCCCTCTTGCGCCGCCGAAGCCTCTGCCGCCGCGACGACCGCCGCCTCGGCCGCGGCTCGCGGGATCGCCCTGCCCCGCCCGTCGCAGAAGCACCGCGCCCTGAGCAGCACCAGCAGCTGCGACCGCAGGATCAAACCCACCAGCACGCCCTCGCGGGAGGTGGCCGAGGATACGGGGTCGGAGGAGGCGGGCTGCTGTTGCTGCTGCTGTTGTTCTTCTGCTGCTGCTGCTGCTGCCGAGGAAGCGCCGCCAACGCCGCCGCCTTCGCCGCTCTCCTTCTCTCCTCCTTCTTTCCTCTCCTTCCCCTTCCTCTCCCGCTTCTCCGCGACCACGGGGAACCCGTTGTGCCTCGTCCTCGTCAGCACCTCCAGCACGTACGCCACCGATTCCACCTCCCTCAGGGCCCAGACCCCTCGCGCGGCGACGGTCCCTGCGGTCCTCGACCGGAGCGCCAGCGGCGGCGTCGGCCTGAGGAAAACGACGCGGCCGTCGGCCTCCAAATCCGATTCGTAAACGCCGCCCGGGCGGCAGAGGTCCCCTGCCCAGTTGGCGGCGATGGCCGCGACGGCGATCGCGAGCAAGAAACGGACGCTCTGCGTACCTTCGACCACCAGAACGACCAAAGCGACGGAAGCCCGGAAGACTCCACCGAGCGCCGCCGTCGCGCCGACCATCGCAAAGAGCCCGGCCTGCAGCCTCATCGCCGGTAGAGCCCTCGACAGCAGCAAGCCCGCAGTGCCCCCAAAGGCTCCGCCCGCGACGATCGACGGCAAGAAAAGCCCCCCCGGCAGTCCCGTGGCCGAGCTCGCAGCCATCGCCACGAAGTAGGAAGGGCAGAGGAGGGCCAGGGAGCGAAGAGTGAAGTAGCAGGAACTGTCCTCCTCGGTGCCGGGAGCGCCGCTGCCTCCCTTGCTGCACACATTGAAGCGAGGAGTCAAGGCGCCACTGGAAAAGATGTGAGAAGCCGTGTCGGCCGCCGGGGCGAAGAAGAGTGTGGCGAGGTCGTTGTAGGTGCCCGCGGGGCAGGTGAGGACGAAGCCGTAGCCTGGTTGTTTTGGGTGTTTGGGTTTTTGAGGTTTGGGGGGAGGAAAGCGGATGGAGTGAGAAAGAGGGGGGAAAGAAAAGAAAAAAAGTCGGAGAAGAAGAAGAAAAGAAAAGAAAACTTTTTTTCTCTCTTTTCTCTCTTTACCTTTGTCCCTCCACTCGGGCACCTCGACGCAGGTCCCCGCCGCCAGAGATAGCGCGAACATCGACAACACGATCGCCGCCGAGGTCACCGCGGCGCGAAGCACGAACGCCGCCGTCGTCGCCCCCTTTTTACTTTTCTGGCCGCCGCTGTTGTCGCTAGCGCTCTCGCGCGAGCGGCGGGCTCTCCTCGCCGCGGAGCGGTGCATCGCCTGGAACGCTGCGCCCATCAGACCCCCTACCGCCGCCACCAGCGCCAGCAGGGGAAGCTGCTGCGTCCATTCTAAGGCGGAGAGCGGAGCGACGCCAGCAAACCTCAAAACTCCGAAAGCCCTCGGGTAAAGCTGGTTGAGGGCCACCGCGGAAGCCGTCGCCGCCAGGAAGGCTCTCCACCCGACTTTGCGCGACCAGTGAGTCGACGCCTCCTCCATCGCGAACAGCACCCCGCCGATGGGGGCGCCGAAGGCGGCCGCCAGACCGGCTGCGACGCCCGCGGAGACGAACTCGCGGCGCTCGGCGTCGGACTGGAGGATGGGGATGAAGCGGCGGCGTTGGCGGTGGCGAGAAGATTTGCCTTTTCGCTGAAGCAGCAAAGGCTGCTCTCGCTCTTCGCTACCGCTCGTCACCTCCTTGCCCCACCTCCAGTCGCCCACCCTCTCCGCGACTTTATAAGAGACCTCCCACGCCCTTCCCGCGGCGTCGGCGCACAGAGAGGCGACGCAGGCCCCGACGTGAACGAGCGGGGCCTCTAACCCCAAGGTCACGCCGGAGGCAACAGAGAGCCCCGTGCCGAGCCATTTCACGGCCAGGGTCCTGCCCTCTAGGAGCCTGGGCACGGCGTTGCCGTTCAGGTAGGCCATGACCTGAAGGGTTGGAGAAGGGGAAAGCAAGAGAAGAGACGAGAAAAAAGGGGTGAGTTTTTGGACTTTCTTCGAGAAAAGAGAAGATCGAAACCCGAAACAAAAGAAGAAGAAGAAGAGGGAGGAGAAAGAGTCCCTCTTTCTTCTCCTAATCCGAACCCTAACTCACCAGCGACACCCCCGACCCGGCAGCCACGGGAGACAAGCTCGCCACCAGCAGCGCCGACAGCGACGTCAGCAGCGCCGCCCAGGCCGACGAGAACAGCGCCGCGACCGCGACGCCTCCCGCCGAGAAACCGTGGGCTCGGACGATCGAGTGGATCGTCGCGTTGCGGAAGCGGAGCCCCCTGTCGACGGCCGAGGCCAGCGAGGCCGCGAGGCACCCCGTGCCGAGGCCGATGGCGGCCGTGGCCGCGAGCTTGAAGAGGGTGTGGGGCTTGATCCTGTTGATGTGAAAAGTGGAGGGAGGGGGGAAAGGTTTTTGAGCGGGAAAACGAACAAACGGGCCTCTTCTCTTCTTCTGTTCCGTCCTCTCTCTCTCTCTTTCTCCTCTTACCCCAAGAAGGGCTTCCCGCGAAGCTTGAGCTCGGCGCTGGTGTCCCCTCCGGAAATACCGGCGACTACGCCGACGGAAGCACCGGCAGCGGCGGAAACAGCGTCGAGGTCGAGGCCGCCGAGGCCGAGGTCGGGGTCGAAGTTCTCTGCGGCGGACGAAGACGACTCGAACGCCGCACGCCTTCCGGGGTCGAGGCTCGACCTGCGGAGCTCGAAGGCAGCGTTGTAAATCGTCTGGAAGTCCAGCGACTCCGGGGCGCCGTCGTCGTCGTCGTGGTAGTCGGTTCTCGCCGCCGCCGTTGAGGTTTCGCCGCTCCGCTGGCCATCATCGCCCTCGCCGTCGTCGCCCTCCGCCTCCATCTCTGCTGCCCTTTCTCGCCGCGAGCTCCACCCGGGAGGCATTTCCTTTCCCCGGGGTGCGAGAGCGCGCTCTTTCTCTCTGCGTGTCTCTCTGCCCGCCGGTTTGGAGAGCGAACGGAGCAGGGAAGCTGTTGGGCTTGATCTCGGAAAAAGAGGGCCCTTCGATTGAGTTGCCTCTTCGTCGAGAGAGTTTGTGCCCTTTACTCACACTCAGTTTTTTTTCTTTTTTTTTTCTCTTCCTCGCTCTCCCGCCTTCCCTTCCCTCCCCTGCCCTTCCCAAACTCCGATGCGAGCCGCAGCGCTCGCCTTAGGCGCTGCCGCCGGTGCCGTCGTGGTCAAGTGAGTTTTGCTTGCTTTCGAAGGGAGAGAGAGAGAGAGAGAGAGGAAGAAAAGAGAGAGACAGAGAGAGGGAGAGCCGTTTCGATGGGATCGATCGTGAACGTTTTTTCTTTTTCTTCCTTTTTCTCAACCTTCAACCTCCTCTCTCTTCTTTCCAACCCGCCCCCCCCCCCTCCCTCCTCCCTCCTCCTCCCAAAGGAGCCTCGACCGCGCCCGCGCCAGCCCCACGACCCGCGCCCTCTCCAAGCCCGACGCCGAGCTCGCCGCGGCCCTGGCCGCCAGCGAAGCCACCAAACACCTCGTGACGGGTTGGCCCGCAGCGGGTGAAAAGGACGAGCTCAAGGCGGCGCTGCTGTCGGCGGTGCGCTCCAAGCTCGGCGCGCCCGGGAAAGAGGAAAAGGAAGAAAAAGAGGAAGGAGCCCAAGACGACGACGATGAAAGCAAGCTCGAATCCCTGCGCCAGTCAATCCTCGTCGCCCCCGTCGCGGAGAAGCACCCGAAGCTCTTGGAAAACATCTCGGACCCTTCGAAGCCCGCGCGCTCCGACGACTACTACTGGCTCCGAGACGACGCCCGAAAATCCGCCAAGGTGCTCTCCCACCTAGCAGCCGAGAACGCCTACGTCGCCGCCTCGCTCGCCGACACCGAAGGGGTGAAGGAGAGGATCACCAGGGAGCTCCGCGCTGCGATCCAGGAGGCCGACGAGGGCGCTCCCGTGCGCAAGAGCGGCTACTGGTGGTGGTGGAGGACCAAGGAGGGAGGAGAGTACCGTCAGCACGTCAGGCGCAAGGTCTCCGAAAAGGCTCTCTCTAGACCCCCTACCGAGAAGGACGCCGCGGAGCTCGTCAAGGCCAACGCAGCTAGGGCAAAAGCAGGAGAAGTTTCAGCGGCTGGAAACAGCAACGAGGAAGAGGAAGAGGAAGAAGAGATCTTCCTCGACGAGGACAAGCGCGCCGAGGGCCACGGCTTTTACATGACCGGCGGCGTCACCGCCTCCCCTGACGGTTCTGCACTTGCATGGGGCGAGGACACAGAGGGAGGGGAGAAGTTCACGCTGCGGTGCGTGGACCTGAAGACCGGGAGGGACTTGTTGAAGAAGCCGATTCCTTCCACGGCGGGCAACTTCGTGTTTTCTTCTCCGTCGAAGAAGGAAACGGAGAAGAACGACGACGAAGGAAAATCTTCCTCTTCCTCTTCTTCTTGCACCTCCACGCACCTCTTCTACACCACCAAGGACGCCCTCGACCGTCCCTGCAAGGTCTGGCGCCACAGGCTGGGCTCCGACCAGTCGGAAGACGCCTGCGTGTTCCACGAGGAGGACGACGCCTTCTACGTCTCTGTCGGCCGCTCGCGCGACGGAAGCTTGATTCTGGTCTCGAGCGGCTCGGCGATCACGACCGAGGTCCGCGCTTTGAAAGCCGACGAGCCCGAGTCGGAGCTGGCGGTGCTGCTTCCCAGGGTGCACGACGTGGAGTACGACATGGGGTGCCACTCGGCTGCCGGGAGGGTAAGAGTTTTTTGTTCTTTGTTTTCGTTTTTTTTCTTTTCAATTTTCTAGTGTGCGACAGAAAAAAAACTCAACCTCTTCTTTTTTCCCCTTCCTCTTCTCCTCCTTCTCCTCCTCCACCCACCAACCAGCTCCTCGTCGCCCGAAGGACCGCAGAGGCCCCGAACTCCGAGCTCCTGGCCCCGGCCCTCGACATCTCCAAGCCCTTATCGGAACAGGCGCCGCTCGACCTCGAGTCGGCACCCGTTCTGGCACAACACCGCCCCGACGTCAAGCTCGAAGACTTCGTGGTGTCTTCGACCTTTGTGGCTCTTTTCGAGCGCGTCGAGGGCTTGCAGAGGGCGACGGTCTTCACCCTGGCCCCTGACCCGAAGGGCGCCCTGTCCTGCGGTCCCCTGACGGGAGGCAAGGTCGTCGCCTTTGACGACGCCGCTTACGAGTTGGGGGCAGGCGCCCAGGGGGACTTCGACTCTCCTGTTTTACGTCTCTCCTACTCGTCCCTGGCGAGCCCACCTTCGACGATCGACCTGGACGCCTCGGCGCCCTCCGACGTCGACAGGCGGGCCACGGTGCGCGTCGCGCCCGTGCTGAACGGTTTCGACAAGGGAGACTACAAGGTAGAGAGGCTGTGGGCCAAGGCATCGCACGACGGAGTCAAGGTTCCGATCTCGCTCGTTTACAACCAGAAGCTGTGGAATAAAGAGCGTGATGGCCCCGCCCCTCTCTTGCTCAACGGCTACGGCAGCTACGAGTCCTGCAACGACCCGGGCTTTCACCAGAGCAAGCTGCCTCTGCTCGACAGGGGGGTGATCTTCGCCATCGCTCACGTCCGCGGAGGTGGAGAGCTGGGCCGCTCCTGGTACGAGGACGGTAAATTTTTAAAGAAGCCCAACACCTGGAGGGATTTCGTGAGCTGCGCCCGGTTCCTCGTAGAGGAGGGGTACACGCGGGAGAAGTTCCTGGCGTGCGAAGGGAGGTCTGCTGGAGGGTTGCTTATCGGCGCGGCGCTGAACGAGGCACCGGAGCTCTTCGCCGCGGCTGTGGCGGGCGTCCCCTTTGTGGATTGCCTGACGACGATGTGCGACGAGTCCATCCCGCTGACGACGATCGAGTTCGACGAGTGGTAAGAGAGAGGGGAGAGGAAGAGGGAAGAGGAAGAAGAAAGAACGAAGGGAAAAAAACTCACTCGAAATTTTGAACTTCAAAAAAAAAAACTCCAACAGGGGCAACCCCGCCGAGAAGCAGTTTCACGACTGCATCGGCTCCTACGCCCCCGTCGACAACGTGGTCCCCGGCGCGAAGTACCCGACGGTCCTGGTCACGGCGGGGTGGGTACTAAAAAAGGGGAGGGGGGGCGGCGGCTTTTTTTTCAATTCTTCAAAACCTTTTTCGGGTTTTTTCTCGTTTTTTCCCCCTCAAACTTTCTTCTTCTCCTCCTCCTCCTCACTCTCCTCCCCCTCCCCCTCTCTTTCCATTCCTTTTAATACAAAAATACAGGTTACACGACCCCCGCGTCGGCTAC
>Ga0114918_10004091_pt1 | contig 12715 bp, 16 predicted proteins | sample LantaG_FD_87015 | JGI IMG/M metagenome (GOLD analysis project Ga0114918, IMG submission 87015) | Deep subsurface microbial communities from Baltic Sea to uncover new lineages of life (NeLLi) - Landsort_02402 metaG | ecosystem: Environmental > Aquatic > Marine > Oceanic > Sediment | place...
ATTTGGAAGCCCGAAGTAACCGGAAACACCTGTTTGGCGAGTTCGAAGACGCCTTCGGGGGTCGTCGGGTATGTCGGCTCCTCCTCCTGAATCGTCCCTTCGTGGCAGTAGCCGCACTTCTCATCGATCTGGTCGGGATTCGCAGACCATTCTTCCATGCAGTCGGGACAGTAGACGTGCACGTATTCCGGTGTCTTCTTCACCTGGGCGGTACGGATATCTGCAGGCAGCTCGACGTCGTAGATTCCGAGTCTGCCCTTGACGGGGAAGGGCTTGATCTTCTTGATGTTCTGGAGTACCCATGAAAATGCACCGGAATAGATTTCACAGCCCGCTGCGGGCTCGTCTTCCTTCGTCATAGGGCGACAGTCGATGATTTCGGCAATTGCCAGGGCATATCCGGCAGGCTCGATTTTTGGGGATTTCGACGAAACGATGAGGATCGGACCCCGGTATCTGGTGGGCCACTTTCTGGTTTCGATCGTCTTGCGTCCGGAGGCGATCATGTTCGCCCACGGTTGTTTTATCGAAATTGCCCGCATCGACCGGATACCTCAGCCTTATCTGTACCTTTCCATCGAATTCACATTCCAGTACAGATTCCGATTTCTCGGATGTGGCATCCTCCTCCTCTTTTTCGGGGCTAGTATTCCCCGATCGGAATGGCATCCAGAAACAGGTTTGCCGCCTTGTCGCAGTCGATACGTCTGACATAGCCTTCGGAACCGATGGCGACGATGGTGCCGTCTTCTTTTTTGAGCCGCCAGCGCCATTCCCGCTTGGCACTGTTGTCGCGGTAGAGATCCGGATCGTGCTTCTTTTCAAGCAGCCAGTGGATATCAGCCATGATTTGTGCTTCTTTGCGGTAGCAGCGGGGGGATCGGGCGAGCTGTTTGCCGTTTCCGGAGACAGCGCGCCATCTGTATTTTTCCCTGCTGTCGGCATAGACTCTCAATTCGGGATCTCTAGGCATTTTCGTCTTCCTCCAGTTTGCTGCCGGTGATCAATTCGAAAATGTCGCGGGTCTTGTCCAGCCACACCCTGAATTCCGGGGGCATTGATCGATAGAGTTTCGAAAGACTGTCGACATCCTTTTTGATCATCCTGTCGACGGCGAATCGGGCGATGTGTTCGAACGCTTCATCCATAACAACCCCTTTCTGACGATCAAGCATATCCGCTTCGTTTTTCGCCTCGATCAACATGTCCACGACCTGCTGCACCTCGCGTTCGCGGCGCTGTATCGTCAAAAGCTTCAGATTTTCAATTATCTCATCCATCGACTGTTTTCCATATTTCCGCCATCACCCAATCGACCTTGGCATACAGGTCTTCGATGGTGGTCGAGTTGACGAGTTCGAAATTTCCTTCGAGATCGTGGGTTTCCGAGGCGTGGTTCTTCAATCCGACGTCGACGCCGACGCATCCGGGTCTCACCACCTTGATGAAGAATACGGGGCATCCAGACATCTCTCGGATTCCCTCGACTTCGTTCGGGAACCTGACATCGGTAACGACGATGTTCCCGGTTTCGGGGTATCTCTTGATCAGGGATTTTGTCCATGCAGCATCGTCGATATGGTGTCGAATCAGTTCTGTGCCGACGTACTGCAGTAGTTTTCTGACACTCCACTTCGGCATATCGGGGAGCGGCTCTTCGCGTTTTTTACGGTCGTACATGACATCATCGGGAATAACAAACATCTCCTGGATGCCGCGCTTCAGGGTGTCGGCGAGTGCGAGACTCGTAAAACCGTACTTGTCCCTGAGGTAGTCACCGACGGTGTCCTTTCCCGATCCCGCCTTTCCGATCATACCGACAACGAAGCGTCTGCATTCTGGTTCGTCAACGACAATTCTTTTGATGCCCGCACGGATTTTGCCCTTCTTGGATTCAAAGTCGGGGCAGTCTGCGGGAAGCAACCAGACGAAGGTCTCCTTTTCGGTAGTTTCGATAGCGACCACAACCATTCCCTTTATGGTGTCTTCGAGCTCGACCATCGGTCCTCCCGGAGGATCGAAGAAGGAGACCTCTCCCGTATTTTTGATGCCGAAGCGGACATATTTGGGCGCCTTCAACAGCCATTTGTCTTCTGATACGGGAACGAGTTCGACGTCGTCGCGGTAGCGGTTGGGGAGTTTAATCGTCCTGTTCGTCTTCATCTTCTTCGTCCTTCGTTTGCATCCATTTCAACAATCTGTCGGCTATACGGGAATCGATGTGGTCGAACCGGTGTTCTCTCATCTTCTGTCGCACTCCGTCGAGATCGAGTCCGATACGGTTTGCGCCCTGCGGCGACTTCAAATAGGGGAAGCCTTCAAGATATCGTCGTTTTTTTCTTCCGAACATTACCTCCCAGTGCATCCAGGCGACGATATTCGAAATACGACTCTTGCTTCTTTTAAGCTTTTCTCTCCAGAATGATGCAATCGATCCAGGCATATCGTCGTAGAACAATTTGATGTAGAACGGCGGTACGAGCAATCTGTTCATTCTACCTTTTTCGTAGAATATGCCGATCTGGTCGAGACTTTCTCTCGCGGCACCGCGTATCGAGACCCATAATTCTGTTCCGATCTGTTGCGGTCGCCCACCTGAAAATACCCCACATAGGTATTTTTCCAAATTTCCCAGGGGTGGAATTTCCAAAAAACAGAGAGGGTAGAGCCGTATCAACGACTTTTGGGGGCAGGAACACGACCTGATCTTCTGCCCGTGTTCGTCACCCAGAAGGAACTCCTTGAACCTGGGTTTCGAGCTTAGTTCGGCTCTGTACGAGAAGTCGTTGGGATAGACCGTTGCTGCGGCATCGAAGAATCCGGCAAAGAAATCCCTGTCGAATTTCGGGCTGCCGTTCCACTCCATTTCGGCGATACGCCTGCGGACGAGGGGAAACGGCGCACATTCTCTGATATTCCGGAGATTGATCATTATCCCCCGTTCCATTGCACGCTTGGTCCAGAACGGCAGAAGTCCGCGAAAATTGTTGATATAGGTACGGTCGTTGTGCGCCAACACATAGGCTGCGACGGCATCGAGCACAAGCGCCGAATCTTCTTCGTCCAATTTCCGAGGCAATTCAAAAACAGACATAATTCACTTTTTGCGGGAGGTTCAGCCCGAGCTGCTGCTACTTCCGGATGAGCTGCTGCTCGAGGAGTTAGTCATACTGACCAGTTCATAAAGAGTATGGGCGGCGGCGGAGCCGGACGAACTCGACGATCCGATATTCGCCATTCTGACAACAAATCTCGTATTTCCATCATAAACCAGGATGGTACTGTACCAGGTGCCGTCTATTTCGATGCCGACGGTCATGGAGAGCGGGAGTATCTGTTCGGCAAAGACGAGCGTACCCGAATCATTTTCCACCTCGATTTCGGTGCCGTTGATGAAGATGGCGGCATATTCGGTGGAATCGAGTCTGATATCGAAGCAGATTTCTTCGCCGTAGGCGATGGTGGCGGTGACGACGTCGCCCTCGTCGACACGTTCGCAGCTTCCGAAGTTGTTGCTTGAACTCGACGAGGAGCTCGAGGATGCATCGACATAGTCGAACGACCATCTAAATCCGATGACTCCGGCACCGGCGAACGGAGTCTTCGACGAGTCGAATGCGAGATAGACGAATTCGGACGTGTAGTCGTCGACGTTCCGAACATTGAACCGGCGGCGGTCGCTGGAAAATTCCTGCGCCGGAAGACTGCCGCCCCTGAACACCATGGATCGGTCGAAGCGGAAGGCACCGCTGTTGAGATCGACCGACTTCGAGTCTTCGACGACAAACGAGATTCCCGAGATCCGCTGCACCCCCTCGACATAGAGCGACAGGACGAGCGGCGCCGTGGCGGCTCCCGCCACTACGGAACCGAAGTCGAGTACCGAAACGTCTCTTACATACGCTCCGGTTGTAGGATCATGCAGTCGGGTACGGATTTTCATTCGTGATAGAGAGGTTTCCGATTTGGAAACAACTGGGTGTCGAGCTTCCCGCTGACGGGTTTGTCGGCACCGTAGGGATTACCCTTCTTCTTCTTGATGGTACCGATGGCAGCCTGCTCCTCGGCGCGCTGCACCTTATCGGGTGCCTTCTTCTTGTCGACGTCTTCGTGGACACCCTCCATCTCGAGGCGTCCGGATTCGATCCGTTCGGAAACCGCCTTGTTGGAGAAACTCCAGTCGAACCCCTTCTTCTTGTCGTCACTCATCGTGGGACTCCATGTTCAGGAACTTTGCGAGTACTTCGTCGTCGTGCAGGTTGAACACCGGTATCTTGTACGCCAAGGCAATCCTTATCGCCTGTCCGGTACCGCCGGAGTCCCTGCCGTCGGGAGTCCAGCATACCACGGCATCCGCCGGCGACCTGCAGTCGTCTCCGAGCACCTGTGCAACATTTCTGGTGTGCAGCTTTCTTACGCCGTGGCGCATGAAATCCCACTTCGGATGGTGCTCTGCGGCGATCTTCTCGTGTTCCTCCATATAGTTCCAGACGCATCCCGTCCAATCCTGCCTGTTGTTGAAGCTGCGCCACGGTAGATAGACGACCTTGTTCGCGGGATTCGACACCCCGTTCTCGAATGCGAGGTCGGCACCGTCGGCGCCACCGGATCTCAAAATCCAGTTCTGACGCTCGAGAACGGCGGCAATCCGGGTCATCGCCTCGAGTATCGGGGACGGTGTTTTTCTGGAACCTATTCCTGCATAAATCGGCACTTTCAACCTCCATCAAACGATGATTTCAATGTTTCCAGCTCTTCCAGTCCGCACCGGAAGTTGAACTGCCCGACATACGAGGTTACAGCGTCGCCATGTTCACTGCAGAGTGAAGCGGGGAACACCGGAAAGAGAGTAAGTCCATCCGGATCGAATTCGACCTCGGCAGCGTCTTCTTCTTCAAGAAGACGAAAAAAGATATAGGAGGTTGAAATTCTCGAATTACCGAAAACATGGCGGACACGTCCAACGGATTCTGCATATGTCCGGTCGACAGACATGGTACGTGCCATTTCGGCAACGGCATGTCGACTGGAAAATTGAAACAGAACATCATGAATCTTCTGTCCGTTGTATGTTCTGCGGTGGATCGGTTCGAATACCTCAATCAGTTCCTGCTTGTCAAGAAACGGCATGACACGCAATATATATCCCATATCGGATTCCAGGATCATGTCCTCTGCAACCGCAGTAACGGCTCCAACATTTCCCTGTGTCGAGCGGGGAGTGCTCTCAACAATCTTCCCGGGGACGTGGAAGTCGAACATTATACAGGCGGGAACGACGTAGATAAAAATTTCGCCGCGCGATTCACACAAGGCGAGTTCCTGCGCGGCGAGTTCCAAATTCCACTTCTGTACGAGGTGGTGCGCCCCGGATTCGGACGCATAGTAGATCATCAGAACAACGCCCCCGAGGGTGGATTGACATCGGCGGGTTCGACCGAAGTATTGGAGGCTTCTTCGACAGCCGGAGTGGACGGAGCGGCGTCCTTTGAAGCAGGGGCGGGGGCATTATCCGGCTTTACTTCTTCGATCTCGCCACCGGTTTCCTCGGTATCGGTGCCGCCTTCTTCGGTGCCGCCTTCTTCGGTGCCGGCAGGGGTGCCCTTTCTTTCGGAATTGACGAAACCGAGGAGACGCATGACGTCTTCCGGGGGTTCGGTGATCTGGTAGCTGACGATCTTCTTGGCGTAGGCAACTTCGTAGAGAACGGCGGGGATGAACACGACTTCGCTGTTCTTCATCGCCAGATCCGAAGCAACCGACTTCGCATCCTTGAGATTTTCCATTCCACTTTTTGCGACTGCGAGTCCGGGGTCACCCGGAAGCATGCGCAGTACGACGTACTCGCTTTTTGATGCCATGTTGTATCCTTGTTGTTGTGGTGGGTTAGAGTGAGAACCGTTCGATAAGCTTGCTGATGTGCGTCACCCCCGTCTTTTCCATGATGGTAAGGAGGATGTGCCACGAACTCAATGCATCTCCCAATCCTCTGTGCCCGCCGTGTTCGATACCGTAGACCTTACACAGCGTTTCCAGCTTGAAATCCGGGGAACTGAGGTGCTTGCGCGACAAAATCAGGGTGTCTGCTATCGAGATGTAGCCGTCGCGGATCATCAGCGGAAATCCGGCACGTTTTGCCGAGGAGACGATAAAGGGCATGTCAAAATCCCTGACGTTGTGTCCGACGATGATTGTTTCCTTGATTCCGCGTCTGGTACGGGTATCGGCGATTTCGTGTGCCAGATAGGTACGGAGTCCCTTGACGGTATCACCAAATGTCAGAAGTCCGTTACGCTCTTCATCACTGATTCCGTGGACCTGGAGGGCTCTCTGCGGCGAAGATCCGCCGCCGTACAGCGCCGAATTTTGACGCGTCAACACGCCGTCGATAAATTCCACGATACCCAGTTCGATGATGTTGTCGACATCGCGACTGAGTCCGGTGGTTTCGATATCGAGGGCTATCACCCTCGATCCCATAAACATGGTGGCGATTTGTTCGGGGGTAAGACTGTGCATTACGGATTCCTTGTCTCTCCGGGGTTTTCGGTGGCTGCGACGTCGAAGCTCGCTGTCAATACGGCATCGCTTGTTTTGATCTCTCTCTCTTTTGACGGCTTACCACCGACCATTGCCAAGATATCCTCATCGGCGACTGTCGTCAAGCCGTTTTCCTTGATTTTTTGTGTTTTTTCGGGTTTCTGTATCTTCTCGGGTTTCTGTGTTTTGGGTGATGTCAGTGCAACGATATCACCGTCAGCAACGACACGGGATTCCGGGAGCGTAGGTTTCGGTGGTATTGGCACTGGTGGTGCCGCAGCCTGAGTAGGCGAAGGTACCGGCGGGGGGATGTCGGCGGGACGCGCCTCGGCTACGGGCTGAACACCGAGTCTATTCTTCTCCACAACCAGGGCATCGCGCATGGACACAGCAAGATCCCATGCACTCTCACGCGTCATCTTGTTGGTGGGGTACGAAAACAGGACGTCGTTTCCAGGATTCCACTGTACGATCTGCTGACGTTCCTCGCTCTCGATGAGCACGGCTACAGGTTCGTTGTGACTACTGAATATCTTGTCACCGACTTTGACAATCATGGGGCGATTCTCCTTTCTGATGCGTCAATATACGGCACCAGGAGACGCCCATCAAAGCAAAACCATGTTTTTCTTCAGCTTATCAGAGTTTTTTCGAGGCGAGCTCGGCAAATTCGCTGCGCTCTCCCTTCGTAAGGTCGATATGCATGAAGATCGACTCGCCCGACAGTCTGGTGATGAGATGAGACAATCCATTGGTGTTCTGATCCAGATATGGATTATCGATCTGCGCCACGTCACCGGTGAAGACGATCTTCGAACCCTGTGAAACGCGGGTAGCCAGAGTCTTGACTTCATGGGGAGTCAGATTCTGAGCCTCGTCGACGATGATGTAGGAATTGCTGATACTCCGTCCCCGGACATAGATCAGGGGCAGAATCGACAGATTCTCTTCATCCCATTTGTGCGGGAGTACGGAATTGCCGCTTCTCTGGTCACGATCCTTCACGACACCCATGGCATCCCATATTGCGCCCATCCACGGTGCCATCTTCTCGTCGACGTCTCCAGGGAGATAGCCGATGTCGTTGCCGATGGGAACTACAGGACGGGTCACTACGACACCATTGTAATACTCGTCGGAGGCACTTGCAGCGCGCTGAACGGCACAGGCGATCGCCAGCACCGTCTTTCCCGTTCCCGCCCTTCCCCGCAGTGTAACAGCCTTGATTCCGTCCTTCAGCAGGGCATGCATGGCGAACTGCTGTTCAAGGTTTCGCGGTTTGATCCCCATGGCATGGAGACCCTCCACAAGAGGTGTTGCGGAATGGTCGTTGACACATATTGCGGGAGCAGTGTGTTTCGGATTGGTATTGTCGATCAGAAGCATGCACCGGTTTGTCCACATTCCGGGGACATCCGGGATCTCCACGACATCATGCTTGAACAGGGCGTCGATGGTTTCCCTCGGGACGAGGGCTCTGAGGACGCCATAGTCCTTTTCCTGATCGGACTTGTCGTACAGATAGTCTTCTGCCGGGATTCCGTGCCCATCCGCCCTGACCCGCAGATTGATATCCTTGGTAACGAGGATGGTGGGACGGTTCGTATCGTGTTTGAGCTTCAGTGCAGTCGAAAGCAGCTGGTTGTCGACCTTTACAAAGTCGAGATCCAGCCCGTTTTTCTTGAACGGCGTCACGAAAAGCCGTCCGCCGGACTCCATCTCCACTCCGGTATTGAGCTTTCCACGCCCACGGAGTTCATCAAGTTCACGGGCGACGCGGCGCGCATTGGCACCGAGTTGTCCAGGTTCGTTTTTGAATTTGTCGAGTTCTTCAAGAACAGTTACCAGAATGTATACGTCGTTGTCTTCAAATACATGGATCGCCTGGGGATCATGCAGAAGCGTGTTGGTGTCGAGCAGGTAGTTCTTTGACCCCGACGCCTGGGGTAGTTCCATTGGCATCGTGTAGGGTTCCTCAGTCTTCCGGGTCCGTGAACGGACCAAACGGGTTGTTTCCATCTCCGTCTTCGTCCCAGTCTCCCTCGATATCATCGAATTCGTCGTCGTCCATCTGCGAATGGGGATACATGACGAGTTCTCCGAGGGCGTCCGCCTTGACGAAGGATCGCAGGGCGGAATCCTCCATGTGCGAAGTCTGGACTCCGACCTTGAGCGGATTACCATTGAAGTCGTAGGCATAGAGGACGAAGCAGCCAAAATGCTCACTGACTTGGTGGAGGAGCGACAAGAGCTGGCTTGTAGTGGCAGCCGGGGCTCCGGGGGTGGTGTCGTACTTCTCCTTCTGCTGGATAAAGTAGGTCGACATGGAAACAAACCTCCTGTTTTCGGCGAAGAGAACCTCCCTCCACCAAGGTCTTATTCGCCCGTTGAATCCTTCTTCCCTGCTAAATTCTTCAACAGATCAAGGTACGCCTTGACCTCTGAATACTTCATCTTTCCTTCGTCCATTTCTGCAAAGATTTTTTTGATTTCATCATCAGGCTGCGGAGTATCGATTTTGACCATGATATGAAGATCGGACAGACCGTGTTCCTTGGTATTCTTCGGCATTCCCTTGCCCTTCAGTCTCAGAATGGTGCCGCTCTTGACTCCTGATGGAATTTCAAGTTTTGCATTTCCGTGTGGGGTCAGAACATCTACAGTACCGCCGCACACCGCCTGTTTCACAGTCAAAGGAATCTCGTAATGTATCCGCGGCCATTCGTTGTACTTGAACAGCGGATGTTCTTCGACCACCACCTGGTAGTAGACGTCGCCGCGGCGCTGCGCCTCTCTCGACCAGTGTCCTTCTGCGGGCATCCGCAGAATCGTTCCGGGATTGACCCCGTACGGAACAGTGATGTGCATCGTCGCGTCTTCCAGCGTAATACCGCGTCCATTGCACGATGGACACTTGTTTTTCAACGTTTTTCCTCTCCCTCCGCATGCCGGGCAGTCTGTTACGATATTTATGACTAACATTCCCCTGGTCACCTTTCCTCTGCCGTTACACATCGAACAGATTTCAACATCATCGGAATTTTCATAACCGCGTCCACTGCAGGTGAAACAGGGATCGTACCGCTTTATTTTCACCTCCATCTTGGGCTCTTTGAGTACCTGGTCGAGAGTGATATAGAGAAATTCCTCGATGTGGGGGATCATAACGGTGAAGTTTTCATTGTACGACCAGCGCATCCCCCCGCCTCTGTCCCCCCGTGTCTCTTGTCTCGCCTCTTGATAACCGGCATATCCCAGTCGGTCATACATGCTACGCTTTTTCTTGTCCGACAGGACGGCATATGCCTCGCCAACCTCCTTGAACTTCTCTTCGGACTCGGGATTTTCGGGATTTTTGTCAGGGTGGTGCTTCTGGGCGAGCTGCCGATACGCCTTTTTGATTTCGTCCGCCGAGGCGGTACGGGAAACACCTAATATCTCATAGAAGTCCTTGGACATCGTCTTTTCCCTTTGAAATCGAACGTGTATGGGGTATTGTACAACATGATCTCGAATAACAACCTACTCCACAGGACGAAAAAATCCACATGATCTGGACAAAAAATCAACACGACCCCAAACTAAAATCACTGCTGGAAGCCGATGGGGTTTCTTCGATATTTGCGGAGCTCATTGCTGGACGCGATACCGGGATACTGTCAAAATCGGACATCCCCGGATATGCAGAAGCCGATCTCGGGCTGCTCGAAGACCCGACTCTGATTCCAAATGTCGAGACTGCTACCGATGTTGTTCTCGAAGCTGCAGGAAAAGGGCGGTCGGCGATGATATTCGGCGACTATGATGCCGACGGCGTCATATCGTCATACATGATGAAGCGTCTGCTCCACGGCACGGGTTACGAAAGGGTCGATTGTTTCATTCCCGATCGTATCGCCGAGGGATACGGATTGAACGACATCTCCGTCGCCAATTTTCTGAGACAGTGCAGTATCGAATACGATCTCGTCGTGGCACTGGACTGCGGTTCATCCAGCCGAAAACAGATTGAAATGATCAAGAAGATCATCCCGAATACGAAGGTGGTCGTCCTCGACCACCATATCGTCGAATCCGGGGAATTTTCCGACAATGCCGATGCGGTACTGAATCCGCGGCTAGGCACTGCGACACACTTCTGTACCGGTGGTGTCGTCTATCAGTTCGCAAGAGCGGTCGGCAGCAGGATCGGGATCGGAGCCGATGCACTCCTTCCCTATGCGGCGATAACCACCGTTGCCGACGTCTGCGAACTCAAGCGCGGCAACCGCATACTCGTCAAAAACGGACTGCAGGCGATGGAACACTGTACCGATCCAGGTCTACGGATGATCATGGAAAAGGCGAGTATCAATCCGGCACAATGTACGGTACGCGACATCGGTTTCGGGATCGGGCCTCTGATCAACGCTGCCGGCAGACTAAAACATGCCTCGATCGCACTCAATGCCCTCCAATCCCTCGATATTGATACGGCAAAACACATGGCGGCATCCTTGGCACACATCAATGAAGAGCGGAAGGTGCTGCAGAACAAGACATTCGAAAAGGCGCTGGAAAAATGCAAAGGGAGAACGGGCATGAGCTCCGCCCTGATTTACGACGAAAAGTGGCATACCGGAGTCGTTGGAATCGTAGCTTCCAAAATCTGCGAAAAATTCGGGGTACCGACAATCTGTTTCGGACGAGCAAATGGAAAAATCAAGGGAAGTGCCCGGTCGATCCAGGGAGTACATGTCAAAGAGATCATGGACAGGTGCTCAGAATTGTTTTCCAAACATGGCGGACACGAAATGGCTGCGGGTGCCACACTCAAAGACGATAGACTGGAAGACGCATGGGACGTCTTCGACACGGAGGTCGCTGCATATCTGAAGGAAAAGGGAGTTTCGCTCGGGCACAAGGCGTTCTATGACACTGAACTTACGGAAGGATCGATCCGGCGACTCGACGGGCACTTCTGTTCCATGTTGGAATCTCTCGGTCCGTTTGGAAACGGCAACGAGCGCCCGGTCTTCCGTGCCAATGGACTAAAATGTTTCGGCGTTTCACCCTGGGGAAGCGGTACCGGCGCCTTCTTCCGATTTGAAAAGCTGTCGCTGGACTGCTATGGACGCACAGGTGATGCAGATCCGATGAACATGAAGGGAAAACATCTCGACATTCTGTTTGATCTGGAGCGGAGCTTCGCCGACAAGACGAAATGGGCTGCCAACATCAGACACTGCCGGATGTCACTGTCAGTTGGCTGACGGCTTTTTCGTTTTCAGATACACTTCGTTCAGGCTTTTGTGCACAAAAAGCGACAATCCGCCGGCATAAACCGTCTGCGTCCAGTCCGAGACCGGAAATGCGACGGCGATGGCAGCAACCTCGGGTTTTCTTCGACTGTCGTGGACGAAGATTCTCCTACTGTGTTCTGTCGCGAAGGTCATTGCAGCGAGTCTTCCATCCGGCGTTGCCGACGGGCCATCGACGAAGGCGACGTCACACTGTCCTCCTCCGAACGAAGGAAAGTTCGGATACTCGTAAAGCACGAACTCCACTCCCGGTGCCGAAGCCAGAAGAAAATCGATCCATCCCGAATCGGTTTCAAAACTCCACACTTCGAGTCCGACGGCGTTGAAACAAAGCGTGGAGAAACCGGCACCCACTTCAAGAACGGTCTGGGCGTTGCATTCGCGGATGACCCGAATCATGTCTTCCCAGTTTCTATCCTGAATGGAACCGGCACCAAAGTTGGGATGATGTTCCCTGATCCATGACGGCCAGCTGACATCGGAGGGCATAGGTTTTCCTTAATTCAACGTTGTTCGTCGGAATAACGCAACAGGGCATTTCGAAGATTTTCCATCCGCCTGGTAACGCCGTCTCCGCCAGAACGCTTGCGACGACGGTATTCGGCATGATTGAGGAATTCGGCAGCTGCCTCCCTCCATTTGCCGGCATTGATCAATCTTACGGCATTCGGGCTGCCACTGATGCCGCCGCGGTACACACTTGCAAGAAGTTCCTGCTGGAGATAGGTGGGAAAATTGGGAAATTGAGGAATCAAACGTTCGGCGCGACGGAGATGTTTCTGGACATCCTGTTCGAACAGTGCCCGGATCTGTTCCGGAGTCAATACCGTATTCTCGTCGAAATTGTCCTGCGGAGTAACGAGATGCCCGATACC
>Ga0114918_10004092_pt1 | contig 12713 bp, 12 predicted proteins | sample LantaG_FD_87015 | JGI IMG/M metagenome (GOLD analysis project Ga0114918, IMG submission 87015) | Deep subsurface microbial communities from Baltic Sea to uncover new lineages of life (NeLLi) - Landsort_02402 metaG | ecosystem: Environmental > Aquatic > Marine > Oceanic > Sediment | place...
AACCAGCGACGACGATTAATAACAACAACAACAACAACAACAACAACAACAACAACAACAACAACAACAACAACAACAACAACAACAACAACAACAACAACAACAACAACAACAACAACAACAACAACAACGACAAGCAGAAAAGGCACAGAGAGAGCGCGGCGTGGCGGTCCACGCCAGGGACGCGACGGGAAAGGTAGCAGCTTGGCTTGTCTTCTTTTGGAAAAAAATAAAGAACAGGTGAAATCAAAATCAAACGAGAGCTCTCGACAGGTGTGTTTTTTGAGTTTTGCTCAGGCTTCTCGTCGTCAAAACGGCTCGAAAAAGTAACGATACGCGTGTTTTTTTATCGCGCGTCGACTGGTATGCGCGGTTTGACCTGAGTCGGGGTCCCTGGTGGCGTGCACGGGGGCACTGGGACAGTTGAAGCAAGAGAGATGGGAAAGGCATTTCCTTCTTTTTCCTTCTTTTCGAAGCCGAGCGTTCTCCGAATGACGCTCGTCGACAGGTGCATCAAGCGAATGGGAAGTGCGCGTCGACTGGGACTGAAACGGGAGCCAGACGTGGCTCACAGCAACCACAAAGACGCTCTCTACGCTCCTCTTGAGTTGAAACAGAGAAGCTTGATGCAGAGAGCTAAAAAAAAAGACGGAAGAAAGAAGAATCCTCGGAGACAAAATCACAAATCCACTACTTCTTCGCCTTCGTCCGCCTTTTCTTCGTCCGCTCCTCCCTTCACTTTTCGTCCCCCCCTTTGTTGCTTTTCTCCCGCTCCGCCTCCCTGTTTCTTGCTTGAACATAGAGAAACCGTCGAGATCTATAGCTGGTGCGTTTTTGGGGGAGAGCGGTACCTCGAAAAGGCGCGAATTTTCGAAGCATCGGCGTACATCATCTCGAAAGGTAGTTCCAGCTTCCGAACGCGAACTCGATTGTCCGAGAGGCCGAGAAAAAAAAACCAAAACCGCGCTGCCAAGCCCTCTCCCGCGCCTCATTTCCACCCCCTCTCTCAAAATAAGCAGTTCACATTGCGTTCGTGAGCCTCGTTCAACTGGAAATCTCATTGACCCCCGCAAAACCTCTCAATCATCTTTACAAAAAACAGGAACAAAAATGGTTTCGCAGCAAATGGCATCTCGTCGTCTGCCATCGAAATTCGGAGGCCTCGCGCGTGCCACTGTGGCCGTCTCCGCCTCCGCTGTCCAGGTAAGAACAAGTTGTTAACGTATCGTGCAATGATCCATGGTGAAGAGCGGGGGCGTGGAGTGTGCTGAAAGGGCTCGAATCTGGGAAACTAGGTCGGGAGCAAGCACTTTTTTTCCAGGCCTCTCGCTCGCTCTCGCTCGCGCGCTTTTTTTGCACTCCCCTCCTCGCGCCTCTCTCTCTCGCCTTTGCGCCTCTTTTTTTTCCTTTGAAAAACTCACCCGCCGTCACGCCTCTCTTCCACTCCCCCAACCGCCCCTTCTCGACCAGGCCCCCGCGCCCCTGAAGCGCGCGATGACCTCCGCGGCCGTCCTGATCACGGCCAACGCGGCCCTCGGAACCCGCGAGGAAGCTGCTGCCGCCGCGAGGGCTCCTCTGACGCCCGAGAAAACCAACCCGGTTTCTCAAAGAAAAAACTTCAACCACAACTCCAAGAGGGCCCGCCGCGCCTCCGCCTGCGGCGGCCTGAGCCCCTCCGAGGAGGAGTCATGCGAAGTCTCCCTCAAGATGCTCTCCCTGTGGGAAGGCTCCCCCACGCCTCCGCCCCTCAGCATGACGGAGGAGGAGCAGAGGCTCAAGAAAGAGAAAGCCAGGAAGGCCAAGGTCGCGCGCGCCGCCGCGGCGCCCTTCGCGTTCGTCGCCCGCGCCGTGCGCGCTGCCCACTCCAGGGCCACCGAGCATCTCAAGGAGGAGGTCCAGCGCAAGAGGGCGAAGAAGGCCGCTGCTGCCGCTCGCGCTGCTGCTCTCTCTGCTGCTCTCGAGAGGAAGAGGGCCGGTTACGAAATGCAGATGAGATCGACGAACTGGAAGCAAGAGGAAGAGGAGGAAGAGAGCAAGACGCTCTGCTACGCGCCGCCGGCCGCGCCGGCGCTCGCGTCGCTACCCTCTACGCTCTTCTCCGCCTCTGCCCCCCTCTCGGTGTCTGTCCGCCGCGCCAGGATCGAGGAAGACGCCGAGCCCGAATCTCCTCAGCAGAAAGAGCAGAGGGAGCAGAGGAGGAAGAGGGGGCAGCAGCTCGCGTGCTCGTTCATGGAGGCCGTCCGCGACTTCCTCGACGAGGAGCTCGGGGGCGAGAAGCTGGACAAGGACGCCGCATGGCATGACCCTGCCGACGCCGAGTTCGAGTTCGACCTCGACGTCGAAGGGCTGGTGTGCCTGGCGACGACGGAGGAAGAAGAAGTTTCTTCCCCCGCCGTCGAAACAACAACTCCTGCCGCCGCCGCCTTTGCCGCCGCGGAGGAGGTCGTCGCCGTCTCCGCCCTGGAGGCCGCCGAGGCCGCGATCGTCGAGTCCCTGAGGGCCTCTCTGGCGGCCCTCTCCGCCGTCTCCGTCGTCGACAACGCGACGGGCGCCGTCGTGTCTGGCCTCGCCGCCGCCCTCAAGGAAGAGAAAGAGCTCTCGGAGCTCGAGGCCCGCGAGCGCGCCGAGGCCGAGGCCGAGAGGACCTACTTCTCGTCCCTGCTCGAGGAGCAGCTCGACATCGAGGAGGCGGAGGAGGTCGAGGCCGCGCGCGAGGCTGAGCTGCGCTTCTCGCCGCGCTCGGCGCTGCCGCTCTGCGGCGGGGGCATCAGATCGGAGGCCGGCTCCCCTTGCTCTCCTTCTTCTGGTTCTGGCTCTTCCCCTGCTCCTTCTTCCTCCTCTGCTCCCTTCTTCGAGATCGAGGAGCTCTCCGACGACGACGAAGAGGAGAAGAACGACGACGACAGGAGCATGACCCTGGCGACGCCCTTCGAGCCCTTCGAGCGCCTCTGCCGCCGCGCGCTCGACCTCTGCAACGCCGAGGTCGAGCTCGCGCTCGCTCTCGGGGAGCGCGCCGGCGTCGAGCTGCTCGGCCCGACCGTCGTCGCCGCCTTCCGCCCCGAGCTGCTGCCCTTCGACCTCAGGGACGGGTCCCCCCGCCGCGCCGTCGGGCTGTTCGACCTGTGGGTGCCGATCTTCGGCGGGTCGGTGCGCGTGCTGGTGACGAGGCCGAGGGTGTTTGAGCTCTTCTGAAGGAGGAAAAAAACAAAAAAGTCGAAAACGACAAACGTCGACAAGAAAGAAAACATCAAGAAAAACTTCAAGCAACTTTTTTTTTCAACTCACTTTTTTACCTTTTGGAGAGAGACAACTACTATTACTACTACCACCGTGACCTTGGGGATGGAGAGAGAGACATCTTCTACTTATTGGGGGTGTGGTGAGAGAGAGACAAAGTTGAGAGAGAGAAAGAGGATTTGGGGATAAGCACAAAACAAAACAAAAACCAAAGGGGGCGTCTTTCAAGATTGGGTCGAGAAAGCGCCCCCCGGGAAATCCAAGTTACCTTTGTTCGATGTTGTCAGCGGAAAAAAAGAGCTGCGAGAAAGTGCAGCGCCGCGCAAAAAAACAAGTTAAGGGATAAAAAAGAAAAAGAAAAAGAAGAGCGCGAAGAAAAACCTTTGCTCTTCTTTTTCTTTAAACCAAAATTACAAAACTAAAAACATTCTCACCTCTTAACTCTGGAGCGAAAAACACTTTGCCGTCGCGAGAAAGAGAGCAGAAGAAAAAGAAGAGAAACTGCTTTAGAAAAGTGCTCTTCTTTCGTTTCTTTTGAATCACCACTCCCCACTTCCAAAAAAAACGAAAAACAAAAAAAAGTTCCTTCTTCTTCCCATTTTTACACCCACCCCTCTTCTCTATTTTCCTCCTCTCTGTAAACTCGAAGCCGCGCGACTTGAAAATCAAGCGCGTGCATGTGTGTAAACACTAAAAGAAAAAAGAAACGAACAAGTTTCAAAAAAACGAAAAACGGGCTCTCTCTCTCTCTCATTTTTTTTCATTTCGTCTTTCGTTGTCGAAAAAAATGAAGAAAATCATCTTGCTCGCTCTGGCCCTAACGGCCGCCGCCACCACCTCCTCCTCCGCCCTCTCCATCGCCGCCTCGAGGCAGCCGACGCCAACGCCCACCTCGGGCCCCACGCCGACGCCCGAGCCGAAGCAGAGAGAGGAGAGCAGGAGGAGAGGAGAGCCTCTCCCGACGACGGCGACGATAGAGAGCAGCAGCGGCAACAGCGGCAGCGGCAGCAGCAGCCCCGGCTCCTCTTCTTGCCGCTCTCCCAAAACGACCACCACCACCTCTTCCTCCCCCCTCTTCGCCGCGGCGCCGGCATGGCAGCGACGGCCCAGGCTCAAGGTCCTGGCCGTGCCCTTGGTCTCGGGGAGGAGCCACCTTTTCGTTATGCACGCGGTGGCCGCGGAGCTCGCGGCGAGGGGACACGAGGTCAAGGTGAGGAGGAAGAAGTTTTTTTCGAGTTTTTTTTCTCTTTTTAGAAAAAAACCCGCCGGCGCGCGCCAAGGGACACCCTTTTGCCTTTTCGATCTTCTCTCTCTTTCCCCTTCTTTTCCCCGCCTTTTTCTTTTTCTGTCTTCCTGAGGCGCTCTATTGTTCTCGATAGATATACCCAAAACTGGTCTTTTCTCACGCGGAATTTTCCTCGGAAAAAATGAAAAAAAAACGCGAAAACGCGAAAAAAAAAAAACAGATGCTCGTCGTCGAGGACGACCTCTCCGCGGTGCCCGAACCCCCTCCTCCCAAAAGCCTCAACTCCTCTTCTTCTTCCTCTTCTGGAAACCTCGAGATCCTGCCCTACTCTTCCCTGCGCGACTTCGCCTGGTGGCGCGAGTATCAAGAGAGGCAAGCGTCGGCTTCTCCCTTGCAGGACGACCACGCCCGAGCATGGGTCGCCGCGGCCGACGCCTTGCTCTCTGATCACGTGATGATGGGAAGTTTGAAAGAGTGGGGCCCCGACGTCGTCGTTGGGGACACGGCCTACCTCGCCACCTACGGGCTGGCTGCCAACTTGGGGAAAGAGGAAGAGGAAGAGAAAGAGGGAGGAGGTGAAGAAGACGAAGGAGAGAAAATCTCTTTGTCGTCGTCGCCGTCGCCGTCGCGGGTTTCTTCTTCTCATTCTTCTTCTTCTACTCCCTCTTCCTCTTCCTCCTCGCCTCGCGGCCGGGACCTCCCCTTCGCCACCGTCTCCTGCACCGGGATAGTCGACCCGGTCCACGGCTGGCTCATGCGGTTCGACAACGACGCGGGCAGCATCCCGCAATTTGGCAGCGGGCTCAGGGCGCCGATGGTGAGGAGAGATACAGAGGAAGAGAGAGAGCGACAGAGAGAGAGAAGAAGAAGAGGTTGAAGTTTTCCCCTTTCTTCTTTGAAAAGAAAGAGAAAAAAAAAGAGAAAAAAACTCACGCTCTCTTCTCTCTTCCTCTCTCCCTCTCTTCCCCTCCCAAATCCTCAAAGACCTTCCCCGACCAGCTCCGCAACCGCGCCTTTAAGCTCCTCGCCTCCTTCTACTTCGAGGCCGCCTTCCTGCGGCTGTGGAGGCCGGTGATGGAGAAGCACAAAATCCCTCTCCCTGGTTCCGACGACTCCGTGCCGCGGGAGCTGGGCCACGTCTTCAACGCGAGCCCGCTGCTGGAGTGGCCGCGTTCCTTGCCGGAGCACGTCAAGCTCGTGGGACCCATCCTGATGGACTTCTCGACGACGAAGGAGGAAGGGGAAGTGGAAGAGAAAGTGGAAGAGAAGAAGAAGGAGAAGAAGCTCCTCACTTCTTCCTCTCCTTCTCCTCCTTCCTCGTCTCTCAACAACAACGGCAGGAAGGACGAGCGCGCCCCCCTCCCCGCCAAGGTCGAAGCGCTCGCCCGAGCAGCCGCCACCGGCCTCATCGACCCTTTGGTCTTCGTCTCCTTCGGGACGACTGTGCGGCTGACAGCTGGCGACGCGAGGGCCGTCGCCGCCGCCCTGAGGTCTCTGGCGCCGAGAAAGGTTGTGTGGAAGCTGAGCGATGGGGACTTGGGAGGAGGGCTCACTCCCGAAGAGCTGCTCGCGGAGGTGCAAGGAGACGACAAAGGGGAAGAAAACATCGTGGCGGTGCCGTGGCTCCCGCAGCAGTCGCTGCTCTCGAGGCGGAGAGTTTTGCCGCCGTCGCCGTCGCCGTTTTCGAAGGTGTCGTCGCCAAACGCGCCACCGTCGTCAAAGTCTTCGTCGTCGTCGCCGTCGAAACCCTCCCTCCTCCCCGCCGTCGCCGCCTTCGTGACGCACGGGGGCATGAACGGCCTCTACGAGTCCGCCGCGGCGGGCGTGGCCGTCGTTGGGGTCCCCTTCTTTGGGGACGGGGAGGATAATTTGGAAAAAGCGGCGGGCAGAGGGATCGGCGTGACTTTAGGGAGGGGCGGGCTGAGGGAGAGGAGGAAGAAGAAAAAGGAAATTGGAAAGTGGTGGAGGTCGGAAACAAACGCGACGTCTCTTTCTTCTTCTTCTTCTTCTTCTTCTTCTTCTTTTTCTTCTTCTTCCTCCTCTTCTCTCTCTCCTTCCTCTTCAAACCTCAACGCCTCCGACCCGACCACGGGAGCGGGCAGGCTCGCCCTCGCCCTCGCCGAGGTCCTGAACAACCCTGGGTACACGGAACGGGCCTCTCGTATGGCGAAAGGACTGAAAGCGCGGGTGGCCTCCGCCGGGAGGCTGCCGAGGGAGGAAGCCGCAGACGCGGTCGAGCTCGGCGCCTGGCGGTGGTGGTTTGAGAGAGAGGTCGAAGGGAGACAACGGGAAGCCGCCGCTCTTTTGCGCTCTTCTTCTTCTCCTGAAGAAGAGACGTGCGCTGCCACGGCGACCGAGTGAAAAGAGAGAAAGAGAGAGAGAGAGAGAGAGTAAAAAAAAGTAAAGAAGAACGAATTTCCAAAAAAAACAGTCTCTACAAAAAAAATGTTTCTCTTTTGTTTTTGTTTTTGAAAAAAAGGTCGCGAAACGCCCCCGCTTCCCCTGATCTCTCTCTCTCTCTCTCTCTCTCTCTCTCTCTCTCTCTCTCTCTCTCTCACTCACTCATACGAATTGTTTTTTTAGAAAAACAAGGAGAACGGATCTCTCTTCCTCCCAAAGAAGCAAAAGAAGAAGTAGAAGACGCGAAGAGAAGAGATAGGCAAAAGGAGGAAGCCCCCTCTTTTTCTTTCCTCTCCCTCAACCTCTTCAACTCACTTCTCCGTCTCGGTCGGGCGGCCCTGCGCTCCCCCCTCCCAAGATCTCCCGTCCGCCCACTGCTTATCGTAGAACGTCGCCTCGTCGAGCAGACCCTTGTAGGTGTCAACTCCCGCCGAGGTGCGGAAAAGCAGAATCGCAAACACGCAGACGTGGAGCGCCAGCTTTCCGAGGAATGACTCCTGCTGGTCGACAAGTCCCGCTCCGGTCGCCGAGTCCACGAACAGCGCGAGCACGTAGCCCATCATGGCGGCGCGCCCGTTGAGCTTCTCGGCCTCGGGAAGGTGGAACCGGCGCACCCAGGCCCACCACGGGATCTCCGAGGTGTCGAAGTTGACGGGGTCCTCGTTGGTCGACGGGATCGGCGCGTCTTCAAGTAATTTGCGGCGCGCCATCTCGGCGTCGATCACGAGATCCCAGTCGGTGTTCCTGGTTTTGGCGTCGGCGAATTTGGAGAGGGTCCAGCGCCCGTCGGCCCAGCGGTCGTCGACGAAGCGGCCGTCCACAATGGCGAGGCGCGTGGTGGGTGCGGCGGAGCCGACGACGGCGGCGACGGCGGCGGCGCCGGCGGCCTTGCCCGCGGCCTCGGCGCCGGAGAGGGTGCCTCCGCGCTCGAGGGGAGAGGGCTTGCGCTCCTGTGGAGAGAGGGTGCGTTAGATAATTAATTTTGGAGATATCAAGAGCGTTGAGCGTGGGTGGAGAATCGAGCGAGAAAGAGACAAGCGAAAGAGAAGAGGAGAAGATAGTTGTTCAAAGGGGGGGGGGTCGAGAAGGTCGAGGAGGGTCGAGGTCGAGGAAAAAACACGTCGAAAAAGACGAGAGACAAGAAAAAAAAGCTAGCCGTCGAAGAAAAAAGGTCTTTGCTTTTTCACCCTCAGCGAGGGGCTTTAAGCACCAGATCGACTTTTGATTTCCACCTGGGAACAAAGGAAAGATCGAGAGCTTGCGCCTTTTTGGATGCCGGCAAGCTCACAAGGGCCCTGGAATCGAGAAGCCGGGGCTGAGGTCGAGAGAAGAAAGAATTGAAGCGCTGCATGCTCCGGCGAGCAGCACCAACAAAAATTGACGGAAATCGAAAACCAACCTTCTCTCTTCTTTCCCCCTTACCTTGGCCTCCGCGGTCGCGACGGACTCGGCACGGACAGAGACGCTCCTGTTGTGGTTGTTTTCAATAGAACAATTGGAATGAGCGACGAGAGAGAGGGAGCGTGAGCGAAGAGATAGAAGAAAGATTGACAAGCGGCGGCGGCGGCAGCCGGCGACGAAAAGAACGACGCGCGGCGATGATGCGACCCTGCGAGCTTGAAGGCGCACCTGCGGGAGACGGGCGCCGCGCGCATCGTGGCGCTGCGGGCGAAAGTGGCCTGCATCGTGTTGAAAAAGGAGCGGAGAAGGGGAGGGGTTCTAAGGGGTGGGAGAGAACGGAAGAAGGGGGGCGAATGTGTCGACGTTTTTTTTTATTCGCGAAGTCATATCTCTCGCCTTATCTTTTTTCACTCTCACTTTCCATCTCTTTTTTCTTTCTTCTTTTCTTCTTCTCTTTCAATGCCCGCCGCCCTTGCCTCCTCCCTCGCGACGAGCAGGAGCCTGCTCGCCACGGCGCGAAGCTCCCAGCAACAAGCAGCAGCAACAGCAAGGCTCCTGCAGAGAAGCGCTCCTGCTTCTCGGCAGCCGAAGCTCTCTCCTTCGATCTCCTCCTCCGTCATCGTCGCCGCCGCCGCCGGCCAAAACAACGAGCTCGCCGCCATCGGCAATGCTGCCGCTCCCGTGACCGACGACGCCGTGCCCGAGGCGCACAAGGGCCTCCACGCCTCTCTGTACGGCGAGGGCGACGCCGTGGACGCGCACGGCTCCGCGGCCAAGGGCAACGGGAGCGGAGGCGAGGGGCCTTACAGGGCGCGGCCGGTGCGTTTTTTTTTCTTCTTCGACGTTTTTTTCTCTACTATTTTTTTTCTTCCTTTCTTTCTCTCAACCCCGAACTCACACCCTTCCAATCGAGGCGATCAAAAATGACCAATCAATCAACCACAGGAGGACGACGGAGAGACGGTCGTGGACCTGGATGCCTGGCTCTCGGAGCGCGAGGGCGGCGGAAGCGTCTCGGTCCTGTCATCGTCGAGCGACGGCGGAGAAGCTCAAACTCTCTCTTCTCCTCCGCCTCCTCCGGTCCCGGGAGTATACGCCATCTTCGACTCCGAGTCGCGGCTCCAGCACGTGGGCTACGCGCGCGATGCCGTGCGTGCCGTCAGGGCCGCGAGGGAGGCCGTCGGAGGAACGCGAGCAAGCTCGATCAGGGCTAAGCTCTTCGCGCCGGGCCGGGGGAAGATGGTGGGGCGCGCGGAGCTGTCCTCTCTCGCCAACTCCTGGCTGTCTGATTCTGATTCGTCATCCCCGCCTCCTCCGGGGAACACCAGCGCCGAGGCGGCACTGTGGGCCGGGGGCGGTGGCGGCGTCGCCGCCGTCTCTGGCTCCTCGGAACTTCCGTCTTCTTCTTCGGCGTCGTCGTCTCTTTCATCGTCCTCGGACGCCGAAGACCCCTCCCTCGTCGTCGTCGCCCCCGCCACCGCCGCCCGGGGGATGACCCCTGCCCAGGCGGCCCTCCACGCCGACCGGAAAGACAAATTGGAAAAGGCCATGGGCGTCAAGAAGAAGGAAGAAGAGCTCAAGGCCGAGGCGGCGAGGGAGGCGGCGCTGAGCCCGGAAGAGAGGAGGCAGAAGCTCAAAAACGCCGTGGAGGGAGGCGACTGGTCGGCGGTGATCGAGGGGCAGACCAAGGAGACGCTGCCCGTCGCGCCCGGTAGGACAGTGGAAGCGAGCGATTCTGCCGCTGCTGCTGTTTCTGCTGCCGCTGCTGCTGCTGCTGCTGCTGCTGCTGCTGCTGCTGCTGCTGCTGCTCCTGCGCAAACTAACAGGCCGGTGACGCCCTTTGCCCGCGCGTCGGTGCACCGCGCGGTCGGCGGCGGCAACGGCGACGAAGGGAAAGCAAACTCCTCCTCCTCTCCTTCTTCTCCTTCTTCTCCTTCTTCTCCTTCCAATGACGAGCCCTTTGTCCTCACCGTCGAGGCTGCGGAGGCCGCCCTTGACGAGGTCCGCCCCTACCTGATCGCCGACGGGGGCAACGTCGAGGTGGTCGAGGTGGTGGCGGAGGAAGGAGAGGGAAACGAAGAAGGAAAATCATACGTAGTTCGAGTGATGCTGCAGGGCGCGTGCGGCACCTGCGGCTCGGCTTCGGCCACGATGGCGATGGGGATCGAGCGCGCGCTCAAGGCCACCTTCGGGTCTTCTGTCTCCCGCGTCGAGCGCGTGGCCAACTCGTACGGGATGGAGGCAGTGGAGGCGGCAGAAAAGGCCGCGGCATCGGCGCCGAACTCGGTGACGGTCGACGCGATTGACGGATTGCTCGACGGCCTCCGCCCGGCCATCGCAGCGTACGAGGGCTCGGTCGAGGTGCTCTCCGTCTCCGCCGACGCGCCGGCCGTCGCTACGCTGAGGTACTCGGGCCCGGATTCGATCGGCGTAGGGATCGTCATGGCCGTGAAGGACAGGTTCCCGGGCCTGGCGGACGTGAAGCTGGTCTCTGGGTGAAATTGTTTTTTTTTTTTTTTTCGTTTCGAGACTCGGGTCTTTCTGTTGTTCATTCCTTCTTTTTCTTTTTCGTCGTCCGTTCGTTTAAGTGTTTTTGTGTCCTTTTTTACAGTTGCAATTCTTAGATTCCAGGTAACAAAATGTCCCCCCACCTGGTCCATCAAAGAAGAAAAGAGGAAAAAGGGCGAAATAGAAAAGAGGAAGAAAAAGAGAAAAATCAAAACCTCTTCGACCTCCTCAACCTCAACCTCCTCCCCCCTTTGCCGCCACCGCCACGGCCGAAGCGTCGAGCAGCGCGGCCCTGATCACGGCAGCCGCCGCCTGCGCCCCTCGGGCCGCGGCCTCCGCCGTCCTCTCCAGCGCGTCCAGGGGGCACCGCCTCTCGGAAAACAGCATCGCGATCTGGCCGTCTCCCGAAGAAGAAGAATTCGAAGGGTTTTCTCCTCCTGCTCCGTCTCCTCCTCCTCCCTCGACCGTTGCGCTCCTCGCCGCGGCCCCCGAGTGGACCCCCACCGTCACCAGCACGCCGTCGCCGCACTCCTCCGCGTGCGAAGGGTCCAGCAGCAGGGCAGAAGAGTCTCCGTCACCGCTGCTGCCGGGAAGGAGCGTGGCGGTGGCGGCGGCGAGCAGGTCGGCGCAGGGGATCCCGGCGTCGGCAACGGCGGCCGAGGCGGCGTTGACCGCGGCAGCCAGCCAGGCCCCGTCGGCGGCCAAAACCTGAACGCACACGTCTATCCTCGAGCGCGGGTGTAATGAAGCCAGGACGGTGGCCTCGAGGGCGTCCCGGAGGGCCTGGGCCGCCTCTCCCGCCCTGCGGTCGCGGCCGCCGGAGCCCACGGCGCGCTGCTCGGCCGACAAGGCGTTTGCTCCAACTCCTCCGCGTTTTTTCCCTCCGCCTCCGCCGGCTGCCGCTGCGAACTCGGCAATGGAGAGCTCGACCCGGATCTCTGCCGCGGCGGACGCCGCGGTGCCAGAGGGCCTCCCGGGAGGGACGCGGGGGCCGTAGACCGCGGCGATGACCTGTTGTTGGGAAGGAAGCGGGGGAGGGGTAGAGTTTTTTTTTTTAAAGAAAGAGGTTGAGAGAATGAGAAAAAAAATCGATCGACGCATCTCATCATCATCCTTCGCCCGCGGTTTCCCGGCCCCAGTTGCTGTTCGATCTCAAATCTGCATGCATAGATCGATAGAGCAGACTTGTTTCTTTATGAATCTGAGCTTTAAAATCCCCCAAAAAGCTCTCACCTTGGTGTTGCCGGCGTCGACGCGAGCAGAGCCGTCGGCGGCCGCATTGCTCCCGCTCCCGCTCGTATTGCTCAAGAAGCCGAGAGACACCTTCATCCGCCGCAGCTCGGCCGGCCTGCGCCCGTCGACGCGCAGGCCCTCCGGGCTGACCCACTCCGGGCCGGACCTGTCTCCTCGCATTGGGGAAGAGAGGAGTTGGTGAGTGAGGAGAGAGTGGAGAAAGAAAAGGGAAGAGGTGAATCGATACCTCTTTCCAAGCCGGAAAAAAATGAAGAAAAGAAAAACGAAAATACTTTTTTTTTTCTCGAGCGGGGAGGGAAACTAACTAGCTCGTTTTTACACAGTAGAAAAGGGGGGAGGAGGGGACAACGCGCAGCGCTAGCACACGCTTCTCATCTTCTCTCTCTCTCTCTTTGAAACGTCGAGAGCCCCTCTAAAAAGCTCTCGGCACTTTTGGTGACTAAAAAAAAGGATACGGCGAAGAATAGAAAGAATGGTGATCTTTTGTTTTCTCTTTTGTTTGAAAGGGGACTCTTTGTTGTTTGGGGGGGGGGGGGACAAACCTGTTTTTTTTTTCTTTTTTTTGGTTTATTTGGAAGAAAAACAAGAAATGCCATAGCGGGGGGGGGGGGGGGGGGGGTGGGGGCGGGGGCCGGGGGGGGGCCGGCGGGGGAGGGCGGCGACCCCC
>Ga0114918_10004093_pt1 | contig 12712 bp, 24 predicted proteins | sample LantaG_FD_87015 | JGI IMG/M metagenome (GOLD analysis project Ga0114918, IMG submission 87015) | Deep subsurface microbial communities from Baltic Sea to uncover new lineages of life (NeLLi) - Landsort_02402 metaG | ecosystem: Environmental > Aquatic > Marine > Oceanic > Sediment | place...
ATTTACATAGAATGTTAGGCTCTATTAAAAAGGATATATAATGCACAAATATTTTTGCACATTTTTAACGTTGTTACCATTATAAGATTTAATTGATGGGCTCCCTGAGGGGGTATCGCCTTCAGAAGCGCATGTGAATTATGAGCGCGGATGTCAAGAAGACGTTGACCTTGTGGTAGTATACGCTCTCAAAGAGACTGATGTTCAGTTCGAAAACAGAATCTGCCAGTATGAACGAGATCTAGATCACTATAATACCTTGCAGAAAAAATATGCCGATGAGATTGAAATAGAAATTAAAAAACAAAAAGAAAATCAAAAACAAAAAGAAAAACAGCGTTTAGAGGCGGAAAAGCGAAAAATAGAAAAACAATTGAAAAAGCTGTCTTAATCACCGGAAATTTGAAAAAGGCAATCAGTGTTGGTATCGACACACACAGACACAGAAAGGACAGTGCAATGGGATGTGATATTCATGCTTATGTAGACTGGGACACTAAGGGAAGCGAATGGACTGATTCTCTAGGTAGTATAAATATCAACAGGAATTATGCTTTGTTTGCAGTTCTGGCCGGAGTGAGAGATGACTATCGCAACCCAGTTGGCGCTCTCATTGAACCAAAGGGAGTTCCAGATAAAATGTCTTTTTGGGTTGAGAATGATCTATTTCTGCACGTCGTGAAAGACGATGAGTATGAAAATGAAAGGCGGGGCGGCAATTTCCGAATTTGTCCCGCTTCTAGCGCCGAAGTGTGGGCGGCTAGAAGTTGTCATCTTAGTCCCAATGGGTATAAAAATGATTCTAAGAACTCGGTGTTTCATCCAGATTGGCATAATCACTCATGGATGAACATTGATGAACTCTCTAAGGCGCTCAGGAAATATACTTCTAAATTTGGTTGTCGTGCGCCCTCAGACACGAAAGCAGTTCTAGCGGCGATGCGATCTCTAAAGAAGGATGGATATGAACCTCGTTTCGTTTTCTGGTTTGACAATTAATAAATAGGAGAGTAGAACATGTGTAAAGAATTTAATTTGGGGGACTGGGTTTTTTTCTTTCTTCAAGATGGCATTCTGTATCAAGGAATAATCCATTCTAAGACGACCATAGAGACACTTGGGGGGAAACCTAGCTCACATACTCCTTTGGCTTCGAGTGGGCCACAAAGGAAGCATTTGATGTATCTTGTGTGTTATTCTTCAGAAGATGGGGATGATTGTACGATTAATCTTCCAGAATCTAAAATGTTCTCAAGTCTGGAGGACATCAAACAGAATATTGAATTTCAAGTCATGAGGATTGAAAACCAATAATGGAAAAGTCATTTGAATTCCATCCCGAATTTGCTCCAAAATTTAATGTGGGAGATACTGTATGGTATTTTCGCGAAGAAACTGGGAGATATCTAAGTACAAAAATAACGTGTATCCTCGCGGAAATCCACAATATGAGCAATTGGATAGATTGCAGTATTAGGGATTTTGGGATGATGTGTGCTGGGTATAAAACCGAGACATATCCGACTTGGTTTGAGAATGGCAGATACTATTTTCATAATGACGAATTGTGGCGTTCAGAAGAGGAAATTAGAGAAAGTGCTAAATGGTATCCAATTAAGGACGATCATGATTGGGAGGCCGCGATAGGTAACCGTGAAGAAAAAAGCCATTTGAAATCAGAACTAGCTCCATGTTGTTCCGACATATCTTGCATTAGAGACGTATTATTGAAATGTCAAAAAAATGGAGGGATCATAGAGAGAGATCGACAGATGATTCTGTTAAGCTTGGGCTCTCACGCTGAAATTATTGAAGAGGGAAAGGCTAACTTCCCAAATGTAAACAGTATCTTTTCCGAACTCGACATTAACGAGAAAAGTTTTGAAGGATACGTTGACAGATACATGAAACGAATGGGGGAAGAGTATGGACAAAATAACTGAAAAATATCTGGATTTTGACGCTCTATTGGAAGCGGAGAAGGTGACTGGGAAATCCTATAAGGAAGATAGTGCGACACAAAATCTGGGATTATTGTTACATGTTCAGGCGTCACGAGCAAAAAGAAATCATTTAAAATCCAGAAACGACACCTACTATAGCATTCATTGGGCAGAATTTAAAACTATTTGTTCTCAAAATGGATTCACGACACTTCTTCAGGATAATTTTGTCGGAGAAGGCGGCAAATATGAAGATGAATTTTTCATTGCGCATAGGGGCGGTATCGTTCTGAAAGCAGAATCATTTCAGGGCGTTCATACGAATTCAGCAACAGTCTATTTTAATGCCAAGGCTAATGGCGATGATAAGTCCTATTGTCCAAAGCATTTTAGTGGTCACCAGATCTACATAGGGCAGTACCCGGACGCAAGGGGATTCGCACCTTCTGGTGCTGCACTAGACCAGTTCGTCTATGTCGGTTATCTTTCTGGGTTAGAAGGTATAATATCTAATCTAGACGATTTGGAGGACCATTGCCAAATTCTTCTTCCGTGGATTGAATCTCCATTCATGTATCTTTTAACCTATCAGGAATCAAGAGATATTCAGAAATGCGAATCTGAAGGCCGTGACGACGAATCTTATCGCGGGATCACGGCTGAAAGATATTGCCGCGCAGGTTTAGATAAAATTCTCGGGATTGATCTGGAAACTAAATTCTTTAACAAAAAAGGAAAAGAAGAATGAAGAAATCAGGATGGATTTTATTTTTTATCGTTGTGCTCTTCTGTTGCGGCGGATGTTCGCATAAGAGATGTGATGTTAATTTTTTCCCAAGAGGAAATAGTGAATATATGGAGATTTCTCATCCAGACAATCCCAACAAAACATGTGGGCTGAGGACTATCGTAGAAGTTCAATTCTAATCACCGTGGAATTGAAAAAGCGTGAGGAGTAAGTTCATGGACAACATTGATCTTGGGAAAATTAAAATATAACATATTCGGATCTGAAGACAGCACTGATTTAGATATCATGTTTTTTCTTGACAATCTTCCGGACACTGTAGAGGAGAGCAAATCTCTTTGCAAGATTCTTGATTCATACTATTTGGCCGAAAAAGAAATAAAAGACAGAGAGGTTAATTCAAATATCGCCGTTGTGAAAGTCGGAAGTATCAATCAGTGTTTCAAGGGGACTGTAGATGAAGTAAACAATATGATTCTTCAGACATATTCTTTTCACAAACAGGACCATCCCCTGCAAGTTTCCATTCCTATGAAAAGAAATATTCCAGTAAAGATATACAGATCATTGCGCATAATGCTAACGTTCCTTTCTAGGACTAGCTATAGAAGTTCTGTCAAGGCGGCATTGAAATCTAGTAGTTTATTTGGCAAAGTGTCTGTTTTAAAGGCAGTCCCTTTTGATGTCGTTGTGAAGGAAGGGTTGGAAAAAGTAACTCCAATAGAATTTGCAAAGGTATCCGCTTTTCAAATTGGGCAATGTCTTGGGCTGCTTAATGGAGTGGAGCTTTATACCAAAAATCAAATATCTTATTACTACAGAGCGCTTGCCCCAGCGCTTCGTAGAGATGAGAGAGTAGAAGAGTCTATAAAAATGGTAGAAATGGAGAAGGATATTCTACTGGAAAATATTTGCGATCTTTTGTGTAAGGGAACGTATAACATAGAACAATTTAAGGAGAATTAAAAAATGAAAGAAGATTCAGATAGCAATGCTAGTTGTGGATGTGGTGGATGTGTGATGTTTATCGTATTCATTCTTATGTTCTGGGCTATGTTTTTCGGCTTGCCGATTAATGAGAAAAAATGGAACATAGACATCTTTCCGCCCAGAATATGGGACATGAATGCCAGACCTGAAGTAGACGTTGTCAAAGAACAGCCCCCGGCAGAAGTCGAAGCCATTCCGGAGAGTCCAGATCATGTAGGTGGAGCAAGTTGGTGAAAGATATCGTCATAACGTTTCTGTGAGTTTGGCGTTCTTATGTGTCTCCTTTGTACTCTTGGACAAATTGTTGCAAGTATCAACCTTCGTGTTGTAACTATGCCATTGAGGCGTGCGAGAAGCATGGAATTTTAAGAGGGGCGATTGCTTCTGCTTGGAGAGTGGCTCGTTGCAATCCTTTCTCTAAGGGTGGATATGACCCTGTAAAATGAATGAGGGCAAAAATGTTTAACGAAATGATAAATAACATCAGCACAAAACCTTTGACGGAATTCAGCCTCGAAGATACAATATATATAGAAAAAATATCTAGCGGAATGAGTGTCACTATTTTTTGTAGCTTTGTGGAGCTTAGAAAAGGGGTTGTGATTGCCAAAGTTAAGAGGATTTTTCCAAAATATTGGAGTCATACTTTTCCCATAGGATCGGAAGTGACCGCAAGAGTTAGCAAGTGTTTCCTTTTTGGAAAACGTTCAGGAGATAAGTACGAGAGATGTTACTGGTTTGAAGGAAAAACAAAAACAGCACAATAGGGGAAAAAAATGAATATACAAATGACAATGGGGAAAAAAACAAATATACAAATGACCGATTTTGCTCTTAGACATTTCCCCAATGTCACCGGGAAACCATTTGGTGGAACAAAAATTACTGATCAAGAACCTGATGGATTCGTAAAAGAATTGACGGATTCTGTCAGTGTTAAATTCGGGAATATGGAAATTCATGATAGAAAAACATATTCCATTGATGATGGCTATGCGGATTTCTGCAAAAGTATTTGTGTTGGAAACTTCACCAATGCTAAAGCTGGAACATTAGAGATAACGCTTGAAAATTATCAGTATCTCAGATCAGGATATTCCGCTCGTAAGGAAGGGGAACTCCCCGTTCTTAGTCGATGGTTCGAGCTTCCTTTGGGAGCACCAAGGGCTAAATATCTCAGGGTGATCGTTTATTCAAAAGAGCAATTGCTTGCTGAAGAGGAAGAGCTGAAGTCGGATAATCAAATCGTCAAGTACCCCATCGTCTCTGATTGGGGAATTGTGGCAATTCTTGGTCAGATGGGTAGGGAAGAAGAGCCTATGGCTCCTGCAACGATACTGCGGAACGCTATGGGCAGGTCTTTTGGAGGGTCTGGAGTCGAAATCGATAAAGAGAAGTACAATCAGTCTGTTGAATTTTGGAGCACCCATGCGAATGTGAAATAGAAAATAAAAGGAGAAAATATGATTCCTATTCATAAAATAACTCTTCAAGAATATAAAGAAACAACTTGGACAAAAGTTCGAGACTGGTTTCATAAAACATGGAGATGGAGTCCGTTAAGGAATCTGTATTATAATATATTGAACAGATTTGTTAAAAAACATTATTTGATAGATATCCGCTTGCCAAAAACAGGATACTATGACGTTAATACAAAAATGCTTCATGGCATGATGTCTCTCCTGCTCGACTATATAGAAAAAGAAGATCCTTTCAATTTTATTGACTGGGATTGGGACGAGGAATATAGAGATGCAAAAAAAGAAATAATTGCTATTAAAGAGTGGTGGGAAAACTACGGAAATAGACAAAAAGAATACGAAGATATTCTAGATGAGTGGAGTCGTGAGAGGCTTGGGGAGGAAGGTGATGATATCTTTGAAAGACTCAGTACTCTTCCGAATGAAAAAGCAAAAAAACTTTCTTGTCGCATGCATAAAATGGAAGAGGAACTTCTCAAGGAAGAAGAAGAGATGCTTATCCGACTTGTTAAGGTAAGAAATTTTCTCTGGACATAGTCAATCACCGCATGTTCGCAAAACCAAAGAGGCACTACTATGCAAAACCAAACGCAACATCCGAAAAAACGCTTTCAATTCACTCTCAAAGTTAAAGATTGCAAAAAAGAATTTAAAAAAGGATCGGGCGAGGGCGTTCTGGTCACTGAAGATGTTGATATCTTCTACGCAATGTTCTCTGATAAAGAAAGAGAAGACATGGGCATTGCACTTCAAATACGAGAGTACATGAAAGAAATGATTGATCGATACATCGAAATAGAATTTGAGGAAAAAAATGAAGACTAAATTTGAAAATAAAGAAGGCCCATGCCCTAAATGTGGTTCTAGTTGGGATGACGGATGTATTATTGAGACATTAGTCGCCCAAGATTGGTGGAAATCCTCTAAAGATAAAAATGGAAAACTTTTGTATCCAACTGAGGAATGTTTTGTAGAAGAGGTGAAAAAGTGTTATCGCCCTCCTTATCGTTTTACTCGTCTTATCGGAATTGAAGATCCCAGTCTCTATGATGGTGTGTGTCGGTGGATGTGTCCAGACTGTTTAACACAATGGGATCGCTTTACCGGTGAAGAGATTCGGACAAAGTAAAGTGAGCAAAGAATGATATCAGACGATGTCCTTGATAAAAGAATGAGAAAGATAGGGCACACCCCATGTGAGGAGACTGTCTGTGAAGAGGTAGAAGATATCTACTATCCAACTGTTGGAGGAAAATTTTATACTAGACGTAAGAAGCGCTGTGAAAAATGCGACATGTGGGCATGGTGGCTTTTTTCATATGAGGGAGATGTGATGTTCATAGGGGAAGCGTTGATGAACAAATGCGATAGTCCTGCTTATTATGGTAGAAGCACGCTAGGAGATGCATATCCATACGGCTATAAAGGAGACAAACATGGAAAAGAAACCAGCAATTGAGTACCTGCAAGAAGAACTGAACAAAACGATTGTCCTTAGTGAAGAATTTAAAACAAGAATTTTCATCATCGCTTCTACCATAGCTGAAGACTCCTATTTGAGAGGGAAAGAGGAAGGATTCAAGCTTGGAGAGGAAACGGCTCAGGGTCCGAACCTTGATGCTTCTGAAATCGAAGATATGAAAAGAGCGCTGAACCTATCTTCTAATAATTGCACGATTAAAAGATGTGGAAACTGTGGTGGGCTGTATAACGAAGGATGGGAGAGCCCCTATTGTGATTGTGGCAATAGGAACGAAGATAATGAGGACGAATTTTACTGGGAGATACTATGAAAATTAGAAATGGATTTGTTAGCAATTCTAGTTCCTCTTCTTTCGTGGTTGCATTTCCGCATAAGCCCGAAAGTGCAGAAGACGTTCATCAAATCATGTTTAACGGAATTAATGACTCCATCTCCGCCTATGATGATGATGATGATGAGCTGACTTGTTTGGAAATCGCGCAGAGGGTTTTCAGCTGTCTTCAAGAGACGGATTTCCTTGAAGCAAAAGACGAAGAAATCATAGAAGAATTTTCTGGAAGATATTACTATAGTCATAATGCCTATCAACCTGAATGGTGTTGTGAACTCAGCAGGTACTGCGGAAGCGACTCGGCTGCAATGGAAGAAATCCGCCAGAGAACCATTAAATACGAAGAGAAGGAAAAAGAAATTAATGGAAAATTGTGGGATGTCCGTAGGAAATATAATATGGATAAGATGCCTGCTGATCTAGATCGCAACGCTTGGTATGAAAAGTGGAAAGAGTTCGCAGAGACGAATGATGAGTATAAAAAAATTCGCAATGAGGAAATTAGTCTTTGCAGATCTCACCATAACTCTGAAGACAGAGAGAGCCCTGAGACCCGTGTGGCAAAAGCTGATTTGAATAATTTCAAAAATGACAACAAAGGGGCATACATCTTTATTGTTGAGTATTCAGACAACGATGGAAATGCAAATGTAACAATGGAACATGGAGACATTTTCCGAAATGTTCCGCATGTCCGCATCAGTCATCATTGATCGTAAAAGTTAATAGACAATTAGATGTCTCATAGAAAATGGTTATCAGGAGTGCAATATGGAATTTAGTCCAACACGGCATGTGAAGAAGGCACGCAAGGGATATTGCTGCGTTAGAGAGATAAAAGAAGTAGGGAAAAATGATTCCAATTATACAAACAAAATTACATAACCCCCCAGAGTCCAACGGGAACTGCATGGCTGCTTATTATGCATCAATTCTTGAGGTTCCTCTGTCTGTAGTCCCGACGTTTGAAGATATGCCTATAGAAGAGTGGAAGACTGCTCTCGACAATTGGCTAAGCAAATTTAATTTGCAAAAAGTGACTATTGACGCTTCTTTCGAAGACTTTGTCCCCACGGGGTACTGTCTTGCAATAGGTAAAACCGTTAGAAGTAAAACCGTTCTTCATTGTGCTGTTTACAAAAACGGACAGATGGTCCATGACCCCCATCCCTCGAAATCCGGCCTGATAAATGTGGAATGTTGGGAAGTAGTTTTTCCGTTTGACCCGTCAATCTTAACAAGAAAAAGGAGTTCGTAATTATGAGTGTTGAAGAAGAAGATTTTGACTTCGATGTGAAAACAAAAGAATTGAAAGGCGTAAGAAATGGGACAAAGGGAGATCTAGTAAAACTTTCAGTTATAGAAACTCCCTCAAAGTATTTTGTCAAAGTGACTGGAGACGGTGGTCCTTTCCCAAGGGCAAGCATCTTTAATTATTTCATTAATGGGGCGAGTCCAGAAAGCACTCATTTGAAAACTTGGGCGGCTATTGATTGTTTCCCAACATCTGTAGAAACAACCAAATCTAGAGGCGATATAAATCACAGGTGGGTACTCAGAGATCCTGCGTATCAAAGTGAAAAGTTCCCTTTTTCTTTCAGAAGAGACGAAGGGCAATATCGCTGCGAGGGCTGTTGGGAATGGAGAGAGGATTATCGAACTATTTCATCTCTTTATCAGTTGGAATGTGATAAGCAAGAGGACGAAATTGTTGAACATCCATTTGAAATAGTGGAACATCTAAAAGTTGAAGAAGAAATTGACTTTCATGGAATTAAAATTCCTGCCTTTAGCGATGAGGGTTTTCGCAAGGAGAAATACAATGTAACAGAGGAGAACGTCAGATACAACATCTTCGACCAGTTAGTTGTGCCTTCAATTATGATGCCGTTGAGGCCCTGCAAACTTTCCTCTAAAGATTCTTACAATATTGTCCGTCAATTTTTAAAGGAAAATGTTGATGCGAGATATGCAGAAATAACATCTGATTATAATTTTTGTTTTACTGTCAAGAAAAAAATCATTCTTGATTATCCGGTAAAACAATCCATTGATGTGACTCCTCCGAGAGGGAGAAAGAAACGCTACGAAACAAGATGGCGGAAGAGTAGAGAGGTCCAAGTATTTGAGATGACTTGGAGTCCAGAATGTTATAAGGGATATACTCCAATTGCTCCTTTCGAGGGAAAGAATATCAAAGATTTGGAGGAAAACATTAACAAATTCTGCGAGGATTTGCTTAGTGAAATCAATAGTCCGATGGAGGACTGCCCCCACTGTCATGGGATGGGTGTGATCATTAAGGACCCAGCAAAAGAAGGAGAGGAGTGAATCATCTGGTTCATGTCATCTTGTTGACACTCTATGTGCTCATTCTGAACGGGGTTACGTTGTGAGTAAGTGGGTCAGCATAGAGGAACGATTGCCGCCAATCTCTGATAAGAACGGCGCGTATTTAGTCGATGTTTGGGCCGTGCTTGAAGAGTCTGACTATGACACCGGGTCTCGGTTCGTTGATTGCCAATACGATGGCAAAGAGTGGCACGACGATGAAGGGAATGAGGTGGGAGACTCTGCCGGATTTCGTGTGACTCATTGGATGGAGAGGCCGAGCCCTCCAAAGGACGGTGGACTGAGGATGACGAAATATAGGTTAAAAGAAAAGTTCAATAATAGAAAGATGCCTCAGTATAGAGATGTTTCGTACTGAACGGCATTATCCCCGTTATACAACATTTCTATTGTTTTAACGGCAGGCTCTTCTAGAATGAACGGAATACTGATACTTATTCCCACTGCGATTGCAGTAAGTATCACTATTATCAATACGGTATTCTTTTTCATAACAACCTCCTTAAGAACGTATTCTGAATTTTAAAATCCATTCCTTTTTTTATAAATCCGCTAGAGCAGAACTCCATTCGTTTGATATCGATAGAGCTTGTCTGTTTGGGGAGCCTTGGCCGGAGATAGTTGCAGAGACGTGGAGAAATAACGAATTAATTTTTAATAGCTTAGTGGATGGTTTTCCGATTGATCACCGGCAAGAGGAAAAACCGGGAGCAACTAGATAGACGACAGGACTAGGAAAGAATAACTCAGGAGATAATGTGAAAGAGCTAAACGTACAAAAATATTTGAGATCCGGAAAAACTCTTGATGATCTTAAGGAAGAGCATGGCATTAAGTTCAGCGAGAAAGATGACCTTGTTATTCTGAACTATGATCAGTTGAATTCAACAAAAACCGATCCTATCGTTATGGAATGCCGTTCCCTTATCCTTAAGAAAGGAACATGGGATATCGTAAGCATGGCTATGAGGCGCTTCTTCAACTACGGAGAGGCTGAAAATGTCACTGAGGACTTCGATTTCAATAAGGCCGTAGCTCTCCAGAAAATTGATGGATCAATAATTTCTGTTTTTCATGATGGAAACGGATTCAGAATGTCCACTCGTGGAATGATTGATGGTGGCGGAGAGGTCGGATTATGCAGCATATCCTTCAAAACCTTGTTTGACATGACCGTTAAGCAGTATGCGCCTGACACCAGCGCTTTCTTTCAGAATTTAGATCCTGATTACAATTATATTTTCGAATTGACCGCTCCAGAGAATCGTGTTGTCACGCAATATAAAGAGCGTTCTTTGCATTTGTTGACAATGCGTAGCATTAAGGAAGATTGGGCTGAAGTCTCTCCAGACCGTGTTGATCTCTATGCTATCCGTCTTGGAGTGAAGAGACCGGAAGCTTATTCTTTCTCTGATATCGCTTCTCTAGTGCAGATGGCAGCTGAGTTGAAAGATTTGGATGAAGGATATGTCTGCGTAGATTATTCCAAACAAATTGATGGAAATTATTCAAGAATCAAAGTTAAGAGTCCGGTGTATGTTGCAATAGCGCACCTCAAGGAGTCCTCGTCGGCATCTATGCGTGCTCTGATGCAGTTGGTTATCGCTGGAGAGCAAGATGAATTTGTTGGGTATTTCCCAGAGTATAAAAATTATGTAGATGAGATTTCCAAAAAATATAGCGAGTATACTGATAGCATTAAAGCCGATATCGATTTCTCGCATAATTTGGATAAATCTGATCGAAAGGCATATGCAGATTGGGCTAAACATTCTGTGTGTCCGGCGATCTTGTTTCAGGTTCTTGATGGACATGTCAAGTCTTGGCAGGAATATATGGACAAAATGTGTAATAACAAAGGCCCAAAAATCGTCGCAAAAAATATGCTTAAAATTCTGAAGATAAAAGACATAGAATGGGGTGAGGGAAGTGCGTAAGGAAAATTGTAACCATAAGATAGTCCCCTTGCGGCTTTCTTCTCCGGAATGCGAAATGAAGAAACCTCCTTTCTATATCGGAGATTGTGCAGACTGCGCAGAGCCCATGGATGGTTCTTTCGCATACTTCTGCATGGAGTGCAAGAAAACGGTCTGCGGACGCTGTTGGCCTCATGACGGGACCCTCATGTGTCAATGGTGTTCTGACGAGTGGATAGGAATGGAACGTGAGCCTGAACCAGAAGAACTAGAGGAGTACTGACGATGAATTATAATCAATGGAACTACTGCGTTTGCGGATGGCAAACTCCCGGCCCAAATCAAGGAACAAAAAATGAGTGTCCTGAATGCAAGAAGAGGCTTCTTTTTGTTGCTGGGTCTCAAAAAGAAATTGAAGATATTGCCAAGCAGGTCAAGGACGGGAAGAATATGTCAGAAATCGTGAAGATATGATTATCTTCTTTTCTCTCCGTCGAGATATGAAACGATTTCTTTAGCGCCGCGTAATTTTATATCTTTGATTCTGCTATTAATGGCTTCTTCTACGGTGCCTTTGCGTTGATGACTTGTTTTATACATCCCATTGACAAAGAGGCGTTCCGTAGCTATTGGAACGTAATTTTCTATGGTGAAAAAGTATGTATAAATATGGGACTCTCCATTGACGGCGCAACAGATTTTGCTTTCGGCTTTTTCTATTTCTTTGGCGCAAGTATCAAACAAAGTTATTTTCTTAGGCCGAAGGAAATAAATAACAATCAGTAGGGATACAAACAACAGAATTGCAATCAATATAATCATCTCAACACCTCTATTGGCATATTCTATTTTTTTCAAAAAAAACCTCTAAAGGTCAGTTGACCAACATTTTGCGAAAGCAGCGATATGCCACTTGTTCAGAAAGGTATAATCAACACATGGTTAAATCTCCAACTCCATCTGATTTGAATTCTATGTTTCTAATTGGATTGTCATATCTCCTATTGGGATTTTCACAATATCTGAATCTAATTATGGCCGTCACCATCGCTTATCTGCTTTGGGCGTTCTGTTTGAATCTTCCTGATCTCATAAGAAAAATTAAAAAGAAAAAAAATAAAAGGAGTAATTAAAGATGGATAATATATGTGAACAATCTGGTAAATTACATAATTTTTCTCCAAGATATACCGATATTAGGGGAAAGAACGAATTGGCAATTATTAAAAAACACAATTCTGACAATACTTATGATTTATTGAGAGAATTAAAAGGTGGAGTAGTATATATTGGTGATATATGTACGCAGTGTGGAAAATTTCTTCCATACAAAGAAGATTAAATAAAAGAATGGAAATATTATGGAAAAGAAGATAGTTACATTTCACTTGAAGGGAAAAGAGTATTTGATTGATGTTAGCAAGTATCCTGACGAGTTAGTGAGTCTCATTGATCTAGACGCCAA
>Ga0114918_10004094_pt1 | contig 12710 bp, 4 predicted proteins | sample LantaG_FD_87015 | JGI IMG/M metagenome (GOLD analysis project Ga0114918, IMG submission 87015) | Deep subsurface microbial communities from Baltic Sea to uncover new lineages of life (NeLLi) - Landsort_02402 metaG | ecosystem: Environmental > Aquatic > Marine > Oceanic > Sediment | place: Baltic...
GGGGGGGGGGGGGGGGGGGGGGGGGGCGCCGGGGGGGGGGGGGGGGGGGGGGGGGGGGGGGGGGGGCGGGGGGGGGGGGGGGGGGGGGGGGGGGGGGGAACACCATCCCTCACTTCCTGCCCCCGCTTCCCGCGCGCCACCGCCGCCACACACACAACGCCCGCGCACGACCATTCAATTCACAACCACTCAAATGCTATCTGTCTCTGCCTCCCTTCTCACCCCTCCCACCCCCCTCGCCACCCGCCCACCCCCTCCCGGACTGCCACAACTCCAACCAACGCGGCCGCCGCCCAGCCCGCAGCGGCCCGCGCCCCCGGCCGCGGGGAGGGCCGCCCCGCCCCCGGCACTTTCGCCCCGCCCCCCGACGACGCCGCGTGCACGTGCGCGCCCGCCAGGGTCAGGGCCACCCCCGCCAGCACGCCCGCGGACGGCCACCGCGTCGCGGGAGGGGGCGCGCCCTCACCGCCGCCGCCACGTTTCACCAGCACCCCCGCAAGCGCGGCGCCCGCCACCGCCACGAACGCGCGCTTGGCGTTGCCCAAGGCCGCGTGGCGGACCGGATCCAGGGCGCGCAGCACCGCAAAAGACAGGGCCTGGTAGGCCGCAAATCCGGCGACGGCCAGGGCGAGGGCGGCCGGAGAGGCCGGGAGGGGGGGGGGTGAGAGGAGCGGCGAGCGTACCCCGCCGCCGCTGCCCAGCACGGCTGACGCGGCCCCGACCACCTGGCGGGCCAGGACCAGGCCGCCCAGCAAGACCGCCCCGACCGCGCAGGTGGGCAGGAACTCGGCGGGCGCGGAGGAGGAGGGAGAGGAGGTGGCGGGCGGGTGAGGGGAGGCGGCGGGGGCACCCCCTCCGCCACCGCCATGCCCTGGCAGGAAGGGGGGCTGCTTGGCGCCCGGCGACCGGCCGGCCCCTTCCGGGCGCTGGAAGTGCTTCAGAATCACGTTGCGTAGCTGGAGGGAGGCGCCGGACAGGGCCGCGTCCACGGTGGCGGCCAGGGCGGCCGCCCGGGCGGCGGCCGCGGCAGCGGAGCCGCCCTCTCCACCACCAAGACCACCACCGCCCCGCCTGGGCGCGCCCGCCGCGGACAGGGTCGCGCCGCCCGCCAGGAGGGCGACCGCCAGCGCGCCGCCCGCCGCCCGGCGGGCAGTGGAGCCGGCCGGTGAAACGGCCGCCGCCTCACCGCCGGCCGGCGCCGGCGCCAGGAGGAGCAGGCGGACCAGCCCGGCCGCAGCCAGGGGTTCGGCCGCCTTGATCGCCTGGGTCAGGCCCACCCCGCCCGCCGCCAAGGCCGCATTGGTGAAGTAGGTGCCCGCCGCGAAGAGGGCGCCCGGCAGTAGGGAGGCGGCCAAGGATGACGGGCTGAGCAGGGGTGGGGGCGGCAGGGCGCGGCGGGACGGCTTTGTGGCGCCCTTCCCGCACGGCCACCACGCGAGCAGCGCACACAGCGCGACCGCGGCCGCCAGCTGCAGCGCGGACAGCAGGGCTAGAGCGTCGCTGGAGGAGGCGCCGCCGCCGGCGCTAACTCGTCCGAGCGCGGCGGCCGTCCCCGACGCGGCCGCCGCGTTGGCGGCGTACCAGCCCGCGACCAGGAGGGCGAGGAGCGTGGGTGGCGTGGGGGTGGGGGTGGAGCGGGAGGGCGGGGTTGAGGGCGAGGATGGCGCCGCGCCGCTTCCCACCGCTACCCCGACCTTGGAGGGCGAGGGCCCGTGCGCCAGGGAGACGGTGGCGGCCGCGCCGGACGCGGTCGTCGTCGTCAGGTGGGGCGTGGCCTGTGAGAGGCAGGGGGGGAGAGGGGGGGTCCGTCACAGGAGTCAGGGGTTTTGGTTCTGCTTGGTTCTGCGCGATCGGAAGCGGGCGCTTCCAGGTCTGCTTGGCGACAGGCTGGAGGCGGGTCTTGAAGGTGGGCGAGGGGGTCCAAGGGCGTGGCACCCTCCACCTCGCCGCGCATGACCTGTGAGGGCGGGTTCTTGTGGCGGGCGCGCACCTCTGTCATTGTCTCTCTCCTTGCGCGCGCAGGGATGGGAGGGAGGGGCCGGCAAAAGCGCGCATCCCAGGGCACGGCTCTATACTTGGCCTGGCCAGCGCGCGTGCGGGGCGTGGGAGGCAGTCTGTGCCTGTCGCCCCCCCCCCCCCCACACACACACACACACACACGCGCGGCAGACACCCCGAGCCTTTGAAAAAGAGCAGACGGCGCGCTCTTTACTCTCTCTCTCTCTCTCTCTCTGTTCTCTCTCTCCCCACTCTCACCTCCACGTCCTCCCGGGCCGGGCGGGGCTGGGCGGAGAACCAGGCGGGGATGAGGCGGGAGGCCATTGGAGAGACAGGGAGTGATGTCGTGAGCGCGCGTGGCACCGCCCGCGCCGCGAATGAGGAGAGTGGGAGCTGAACCGCGGAGAACGGCGGCGGTGCGACGGCTCACTCTCCGCCTCACTCTCCGCTCTTCGCGGGCGCGCTCTCTCCCCGCTCTCTCTCTCTACCAAGGACGTGCCCCACAAACAAACGAACACGTCACGCGCCACACACGGTAGCCTGTCGTCGGTTAGTCACATCCCTTGCTTTACCTGGGTGTTGGACGGCCTGAAAAGTGGCGTGGACGCGGGCGCGGCGGACACCCGACCGAGAAAAAGATTGGTCGGTGCCGCAAACAGTCGCATTGCCGGCCGCGCACGTCCACGCGCACCCACGCGACCGCGTGTCCACACATCCACGCATTCCGCCACTCGCTGTCCCACAGGACCCATAGCGCGATGCTCGGAGTGTGTGGGAAGAGGCGGTCTCGTTCGACCGGGCGGCTTGCCGCGTTGTTTCGGAGCCTCCAAGAAGAAGAAAAAGACGCGCGCCCGGCGCGACGGGGCCGCCCCAGCGGCCACCTCCACCTCCGTGCCTCCGCCTCTCCGCCCACACCACTCACGCGCACGCCACTCTCCGACAGTCACAGGCACTTGCAAACACAGGCGCACGCATCATCAATGTCCACCACCACCGACCAGCCCCGCCGCCCCTCCCTGCTGGCCGCCCTCTTCACTCGCCCGCCCCGCGGCCCGCCGCGAGAGTGGGCCGCGGCCGCGGCCGGGCGGTGGGCGGCCCGGGCGGGCCTGCCCCGGGGCGCGGCCAAGCGCGTCCTGGCCGGCAAAGACGGGAAGGCCCTGCTTTCCCTGCCCTATGCCGCCGTCGCGGACGCGGCGGCGGGCCCGGCCGAGGCGGACGCGGTGTGGGCGGCCCTGGGCGCGCTGAAAGCCCAGGCGGCGGGCGGGGCGGGGGAAGGGTTGAAGAAGGGCGGGCCTTCGCCGCCCCGGCGGGCGCCCAGCCCGACCCGCATCCCCTCCGTGCGCACGTCCCAGTTCACGCCCGCTCCCCCCCCTCCATCCACCACCCCGCTCACGCCCGACCACCTGGGCGGCGTGGACCCGGCCGCCCTGCGTGCCTCCCTGGCGGCCTGGGCCGGGTGGGGCGCGCCCCGCACGCTGGCGGAGGCCGCCACGGCGTCGCGCTCCCTGGACCGCGGCCTGGACGGGCGGGCCTGGGCCAAGCTATGCCGGGACTGCGGCCTGCTCGTCCCCGGCCGCCTGGACGCGACGGGCGCGGACATCATCTTCAAACGGGTCATCGCGGGCGCGCCCGGCATGGGTGGGAGCAAGGGTGGCCAGGCCCCCGGCCGCCGCGCCCCGCGCGCGGCCTGGGGCTGCGGCGTGGGCGGCGCGCCTGGCGGCGCCGCGCCCCCGCCCCCGCCCCGCCGCCTCGACTTCCCGGGGGCCCTGGTCGCCCTGCGCGCGGTCGCGGCCGAGTCGGGGAGGCCGGCCGGCCTCGTCCTTCGCTCCGTGCTCGCGGGCGAGCCCCTGGCCGCGGCCGTCACCCGCCCCGACGCCTGGATCAAGTGGCATGACGACAAGGACGCCTGGACGGGCGTGTACGGGCGGGGCGGGCCCTCCCTGGTGGACGGCCGCCCCGGGCGGGCGGGCGCAACGCCCGGGTCGGGCGTCGCCGGCCTGGCCGCCCTGGTCGACCGGTCCCTGCGGTCCGACGTGCGGGGCACGCCCGTGCCGTCGGGCCCCTCCCTGCGCAAGGCCCTGGCCGCCGCGTCGGGCGGGCTGGGCTCGCCCTCGCCCTCGCCCCAGCGGGTTGTGGGAGCGGCGGCGGCGGCGGCGGCGGCGGCGGCGGGGCAGAGCGAGGTCGGCGTGACCCCCATCGTCCACCCGCAGCAGCCGCCCGTCGTCGTGGCCGGCACGCCTTTTTCCGCGACCGGCGACCGCGACACCTTTTTCACGCCGGCCCAGCAGCCCCGCTTTTACGAGGGTGAGGATGACGACGAGGAGGAGGAGGAGGAGGAGCGCGTGGTGGTCGAAGACGTGCGCGGCGACGACAACGGCCTGGCCGCGGGCGCGGCCTCGCCCTGCCCGCCGCCGCCGCCCGCCCACCTGCGCGCCTCGGTCAGCCCCTCGCCCTCGCCCTTGGCGCATGCGTCGGGGTGCGTGGACCTGCTGGAGGGCGCCCTCCAGGCCGTCTTTGCCGCGTTCGCCCTGTTTGGCGCGCCCCGCCAGGCCGGGGCGCCGCCCGCCTCGCCGGCCCGGAGCATCAGTGGGCGGCGCCGGTCGTCCTCCGTGGGGCCGCCGTCGGCGGCTTGCCGTGCGGCCGCGCCCGCCGAAGCCAGCGTGCGGGCCAGCTGGGATGCTGGGTTCAGCGCCAGGCCGGCCTGCGCCCCGACCCCGACCCCGCCGCCCCTCCCCCTCCTGGACGGCCCGCGCTGGGCCAAGCTGGTGCGGGAGGCGGGCCTGCTGGGCCCGGGGACGGGCCTGGACAGCACGGCGGCCGACCTCATCTTTGCCCGCGCCCGGGCTGAAGGGGTTGGCAAGGCCGCCAGCGGGACGGGCGCCCGCCGCCTGAGCTACGCCCGCTTCAAGGCGGCGCTGCGCCTGGTGGCCGCAGCGGCGCACCTGCCGGTGGACTCTGTGGTGGACGCAGTCCTGTCCACGGGCGGCCCCGGGCTGGGGCTGAACACCACGCAGCCCGACCATGTTAAGTGGCATGACGATGCAGCCCTGTACACGGGGACGGCCGCCCAGGGCGGGCCCGACGTGGGCGGGGGCGGCGTCGACCTGGCCGCCCTGACCGACCGGGCACGGCCGTGGCGGGGCGCCAAGTGAGAGAGAGAGAGAGAGAGGGGATGGGGAGTGTCTTTGGGTGTCCTTTTTTGTTTGTTTCAAATGGAAGGGAGAGAGGCCCTGAGTGGGTATCTCAATATGGGGGAAGGTGGGAGACGCGTCGCCCGCGGTCGTGCGGGCGGGCGTGGAGGGCGTGTGTCACAAGGTTAAAGCGCCGCACTCTTCTCTTTCGCAGCGGCGGCGGCCGCGGCTTCTGCTCTCTCTCACACACACGCACACTCTCCACGCGGTGCGCGCACGCTCTCCATTGCCCCCCCTCAAATGGAGGCCAGCACTAGCGCCGCCCATCCCCGGCGGCGAGCCGCGCCGGCCGAAGTGGACTGGGAGCGGTGAGTGTGAAGAGGAGAGGATGCGCGCCGACGGCGGGCGCGCCTGGCCGCGCGACGACGCTGCACTCCGTGCCCCCAATCAACACACGCTCACTGCTGCGTCTCTCCCTCTCATGTCACCACCAGCATGGACAAGACCAAGTTCCTGGGCTACGGCGCGGCCGTCTTCTCGGTGAGTGGGAGAGAATGGGAGAGCGGTGGACACACGGGGGCGCGGCGTGGCTCCTCTCCTGTTTTCTCTCACACCACACCGCTCCTCTCCTCTCTCCCACTCTCCACTCAGGGCCTCACCACCCTGCTCTTCCCGCTGACCGTCATCAAGACGCGCCAGATGGCCCTGGACGACGCGCCGCGCGGCCTGTCAGGCGCCGTATCCGTGGGGCGGGCCGTCGTCGCGGCCGACGGCGTCAAGGGCCTGTACCGGGGGCTGGGCACGGTCATGGTCGGCGTCATCCCGGCGCGGGGCGTCTACCTGACGACGCTGGAAGCAGTGAAAGCGGGCGCGGAGAGGGCCCTGCAGGGCAGTCCCGTGCCGTGGGGGGCGGCGGGCAGCGGTGGCGACGCCGACCCCGCCGCCAGCCCGCCCCCGCCGACCATCGCGGCCTACCTGGGTGAGCCCCGCACGGCCGCTGCTGCCAACCTGGCGGGCGGGGCGGTCGCATCCCTGGCGACGCAGGGCCTGACCGTGCCCATCGACGTCGTGTCGCAGCGGCTGATGGTCGAGGGCGGCGGAGGGAGGAGGAGTGGCGGTGGGGCAGCGGGCGCGGCCGCCGCCGCCCGCCCCCCGCCCCCGCCCGCCCGGTCGGGCCTCGCCATGGCCCGCTCCATCATCGCGGCCGAGGGCGTCGCCGGCCTGTACCGCGGCTTTGGCGCGTCCGTCATGACCTTTGTCCCGTCCTCCGCCGTCTGGTGGGCGGCGTACGGGGGTTACCAGCGCGCCCTGTGGCACCAGCTGGACGGGTGGGAGGAGGGTGGCAGTGCTGGCGGTGGCGGGGGCAGCGCGTCCACCCCCTCCTCCTCATCATCCCAGCCCGACCCCCTCCCGCACTCGGCCGCCACCATCCTGGCCGTCCAGACCGCGTCCGCCCTGGCCGCGGGCGTGACGTCCGCCACGCTGACGACGCCGCTGGACGTGGTGAAGACCCGGCTGCAGGTGGCCGGGTCGACCGCGACGCCGGGGGGCGCGGGCGCGGCCGCGCGGCCAGGGTGGGCGGGCATCGTGCGGGCCCTGGTCCGGGAGGAAGGGCTGCCGGGCCTGTGGCGTGGACTGGCCCCGCGCATCCTGTCGGTCAGCCTGTGGGGCAGCGTCATGGTCAGCTCGTACGAGGCCCTGAAGCGGGCGGCCGCGCTGCCGCCGTTGGAGCGTTAGTTTTTTTTTTTTCCTTTTTTCCTTTTTTCCGTGAGAAAACGAGCGGTGATGGTGGGGAGTGGGGTCCTGTGTGCGCGCGCGTGTGCGCACGTGCTCCGTGTGTGAGTGACATGGTTTTTAGATCTTCAACAGGCTTTCATCAACCAACGGCGACGCCGGCGGCGGCTGTTCCGCCACCGCCTCCACCCACACCGCCCCACCCAGCCGCGACCCGGCTCAGCGCACGCGCGGCCGCGCCCGCGGCCAGGTGGGAAGACACGACCGTGCCGGAGCCGCCCCGCCCGCTCCCGGCCGGCAGGCTGCCGCACTCCAGGGCCGCACCCAGGGCTGCCAGCAGGCCGGGCGGCGCGTTTTCACCTGCCCTCTCCAGGACAGCCCCCGCCGCGGCGACCGCGGCCGCCGCGTCGGTCCCCACCGCGGCCGCGACGGCCGGCGGCGCGCCCCGCCCGCACACGGCCGGCAGGAGCGCAGCCAGCAGGTCCAGGGCGGTGCTGATTTGGGGCGGGGCAGCGGCAGGCGAGGCCAGGGTGGCGGCCAGCGCCTGCAGGGCAGCACCCGCCGCCGCGGCGGCGTAGTCGCCACCACACCCATCACCCAGCAGGCCAGCGGCTAGTGCGGGGCAGGCGGCCGCGACCGCCCGCCCGTCCCCGGGCCGGGCCGCCAGGGCCCGCAGGGAAGTCGCCAGGGAGAGCAGGGTGGGCGCTGAGTCGGGCCGCGCGCTGGCCGCCAGGGCCGTCACCGCGCCCGCGTGGGCCGTCGCAAACGCGGACGCAGCATGCGCAGCTTGGCCAGGCGCGCTCGCGCCCGCCGCCCCAACCCCAGCCAGCCAGGGCAGCCCCGCCGCCAGGGCGGCCGCCAGCTGGGCCCGGGCCGGCCCCAGGGCGGGCGGCGGTGACGAGGCAGCCACAGCCGCCCCGTCCCCACCCCAGGCGGTCGCCCACCCGGGCGGCGCGCGCGGGGCGAGGGCCCGGGCCAGGCTGGTCGCGGCGGCGGCCGCCACGGCCGCTGCGGCGCCCGCCGCGGCGCTGGTGGCCGGGGCGGTCGCCAGGGGGCCGCACAGCAAGGATTGGGCGCAGGCCAGACCGCCGCCCACGGACGGTCCCAGCAGGGCGGCGCCCAGGGGCCAGGGCGAGGAGGGCCCGTCTTCGACGCCCACGTCGGGTATGGCCGCGGCCAGGGCGGCCCGCGCGGCCGGGTCGGCCAGGTCGGCCACGCTCAGGGCCGCGGTCGCCAGGCGGGCAGCGGTCGCGGCAGCCGACGCCGACGCCGACGACGATGACGACGACGCGGCGGCACCGTCCGTCCCCGCTCCTCCTGCGGCAGCTAGAGCGACGGCCAGGGCCCGCGGCGCCAGCCCCGCCGGACCGCTGCCGCCACCGCCGGGAGCCACAAAGGCCGCCAGCGTGCGCAGGGCCGCGCGGGAGGCGGCCGCCGCGGCGGCCGCGGGGCCGCCCCCGCCCGTCGCGGCGGCGACCGCCCCCGCCGCCACCGCCCTGACCAGGGCGGGTGCTGCGACAGGCCCGCCCGCGGGGGCCAGGGCGCGCAGCACGGCGTGGCACACCGCCGCCCGCGGGCTGCCGGGCGCCCCGTCCAGGGCGACCCCCAGGGCGGCGCCCGCCCAGGCGGCGCGAGCTGGGGCGGGCAGGCCGGGCGCCAGGGCGGCGGCCAAGGCGCCCGCGGCCGCCTTCGCGGCCTTGCCCGGGCGAGAAGCCGCTAAGCGGCAGGCGGCCGCGTCCACGGCCAGGGCGGCGGACGCCGGGTCTGCAGCGGCCTCGGCGACGTCGCTGGTGGCCAGCACGGCTAGCGCCGCGCGCGCGCCCGCGACCGCGCGCGGCGCGGCAGCGGCGGCGGCGCCCGCCGCCAGGGTCAGCACGGCCGCGTGCGCGATGGCGGGCGCGTGCGGGGAGGCGGCCAGGGAGGAGCCGGCCGCGCCGGCCGCGTGGGCGGCCAGCCACAGCGCGACACCGGCCCGCAGGGCGGGCGGCGCGCAGGGCGGCCCCGTTGGTTGGTGGTGGTCGGGCGAGCCGCCGGCCACGACCGACCCGGCCCGCCATGGCGACCGGCGGTCGCCCTCCTCCTCGCCCTCCTCCTCCGCATCCAGGGCGGCCCCGCTGGCCTGGCGGCCCAGCCGCCCCCGGAAGCTGGTGCGCGGAGTGAAGCCGCCACCCCGGGGCGTGACCGCGCCGTGCCCGCCCTCGCCCGACAGGCGGAGCAGGCCCAGGCTGCCCGCGAGCGTGGCGCCCAGGCCCAGGCCAGGGCCACCGCCCGACGCGCGGGCCGACCGGCGGGCCCAGGCGGTCCGGGAGCCGGCGGGCGGCGGGGAGGGGGAGGCGGTGGGCGAGGGCGGGCGCAAGGTAGCGCCGCTAGGCGTGCCTGGGTGGTGGCTGAAGGGCGAGGCGGACGGGAGGGCGGGCGGCGGCCGCCCGCCCTCGTCCTCCTCGTCGGTCGAGCACCACGCGCCGCCGCCGCGTCCGTCGCCGCCTCCGCCCGCGGCCGCCGCCGCCGCGGTCGCGGCCTCGGCCACCAGCGCCTCCAGCGTCGGCCCGGGCGCCGCGCGGGCCACCCACGCGGCCGCACGGGCGCAGTCGGCCGCGGTCGCCGCGTCCGCCGCGGCGGCCGCGGTCTCGGCCACCAGCAGGCGGACGAGGGCGGGCGGCCGCGTGTGCGCGCCTGGCTCCCCACCACCGGTCGCGGCCGCCACCCACAGGGCCTCCGCCTCCGACGCGCCGGCCGGGCCCAGGCCCGCGCTCAGAGACAGCAGGCAGTCCAGGGAGGCCGCCCCAGCTGGCCCCTCCACTTCCAGGCGGGCGGCCAGCGGGGCCAGCGCCCGGAGCGTGCCCCGCACGCCGGCCGGCCCGCCCGCGGCCAGCAGGGGCAGCAGGCGGGCCACCGCCTCGGCCAGCAGGGCGGGCGCCAGGGCCGGCCGCTCGGTCGCCAGGCGGGCGGCCAGGCGGGCCTGGTCGGCCTCGCGGGCCTCGTCCAGGGATAAAGCGGCGGCGGTGGCCGTGGCGTCGTCGTCGTCCTCGTCGCTGGCGTCAGCATCGACAGAAGCGGCCACCGCCACCACACCACGCCCACTACCCCACCCCGCCTCCATGCTGGCCAGCACGCGGGCCGCCGCCCGCCGGGAGGCTGGAGCGGCCGCCCCCATCCCAAACAGGGCCACGTACGCCAGAGACGGGGTTGAGATGGAGGGCAGGGGCGTGCGCGCCGTCGCCAGGACGTCGGCCAGGGCGGAGGCGTAGGCGGCCGCCCGGGCCGGGCGGGGCCCCAGCGCGGCGCTCACGTACGCGGCGGCCGCGCCCGGCTCGGCCGCCAGCGCGTTGCGCAGGCCCGCGACGGACGCGGACCGAGCTGCGGAGCCCAGGCTGGCCGGCCCGGGCGGCGGGCTGTGCAGCAGGCGGTCCGCCCAGGCCATGGCCCGGGACGTCGACGACTGGCCGGCAGGGGCGCCCGTGCCGCCGGGCAAGGGCGGCCCCAACAGCATGGCGGCCATGCCCGCCAGGGCCGCCCCCTCCACCGCGGCCGCCAGGGCCCACACACCCCGCCCCGCGTCGTCGGCCGCCGACCCGGCGCTGTCCCGGGCGTGGCGGGCGCGGGCGGCGGCCGCCAGGCGGGCCACGTCCGCCCGCAGGCGGGCGATGGGCGGCGGCAGGGGCGGGCCGCTGGTGGAGGACAGGGGCGCAGCGGCCGTGCTGGCCGCGGCCAGGCCGGCCTCGCCCGGACCGCACCAGGCGCCCATCGCGTCAAACAGGGCGGCCCGGGCGGCGGGCGGGAAGGCCGCCGGCTGTCGGGCGCCCAGGTCGGCGGCCAGGCGGCGCGCGACGGATGCGACGCCCAGGCGGACGGCCTGGACTTCCGGGGAGGCATCGCCCGCGGCGGGCGAGGTGGAGGCTGTGGTGGGGGCGGCTGTGCCGCCGCCGCCCGCCCCGCCGCCCGCCCCGTCCCCCAGCCAGCGCACGCTGTCGCCCAGGAAGTCGCACAGGGCGCGGGCTAAGGGCGCCGCCTCCGGCCCCGCCAGCCCGCCGGGGGGGGCCGTCAGGGCGGCCAGGCGCCAGACGGACGCGACCGCCGCGCGCGCGTCGTCGCGCGCACCCCGCCCGCCGCGGGGGCGGCCCATCATGGCCGCCGCCGCGCTGCTGCCCGTGCCGCGGGGGCGGTCGGCGGCCAGCTCGTCGGTCAGGGGGCGCAGGGCGGACACCAGGGAGCCGTGAGCCGCGGCGTGGACGCAGCCCAGCGCCGCCGCGACTGCCCGGCTCCACAGGTCGGCATGCGAGGCCGAGGCCGTCGGCGGCGTGGCGGACCGCAGTGCGGCCGCCAAGGCCCGCAGCAGGGCCGCGTGCGCGTCCGAGGGCGGCGACCCACTAGCCGAGGTGTTGGTGGACCGCCGGTGTGAGGAGGACGACTGCTGCTGCTGCGTCGCCGGCGGCTGCCTCGGCGCAACCGGCGGCGGGGGCAGCGCGCAGGCCAGGCACGCGGTCGCCGCCATCATCTCCACCCGGGCGCCCAGGGCGGCGTCCGCGGCGTTCGCGGACGCCAGCGTCCCCGCGGACGTCGCCACCGCCGCGGGCGGGCGCGGCGACCCGTCGCGGGAGAGCAGGCTCAGCAGGCGGGCGGTCGTGGCCGCGGACGCCAGGCACGCGGCGCCCGGGCAGGTGCCGCCCGCCGCCCGCCCGACCTCGGCCACCCAGCGCGCGCGGGCGAGGGCGTGGGCGACCGGGTGCGCGGCCCGGGCGCCGGCCTCCGGCTCCGCCAGCATCAAGCTGCGCCAGGAGCTGGGCCGCCAGGCCGCCGCCCGGGACGCCGCCCGGCCGTCCGCCCATAGGCCCCAATCCCAGGCGGCCCGGGGCGCGAGCGCATCGCCGACCGCGTCGACCACGCACGCGAGGCGGGGGGCCGGTGCGGAGGGCACGCCAGTGGCCGCCGCGACCGCGCGCCCCAGTTCCCGCGTCGCGGCCAGGCTGATCACGGCCGCGGCCACCACGGCCGACACGGGGCTCGCCAGCAGGGCCAGGGAGGCCGCGTCCAGGGCGTCCAGGGCGGCCGGGGCGGCAGACGCAAGGGAGGAGGAGGAGGTTGGGGCATCACCACCACACCCTCCTCCTCCTTCCATCCGCGCCGCCCAGGCCCGGCCCAGGCGGTCGGCCAGGGCCAAGGTGGCCACCTGCGCCTCGGGCGCGTCATCCGGCAGGCGGCCGGCCAGGGACGCCGTCGCTGCCAGGGCCCGGGCGACGGCCGGTGGGGCGCAGCAGCGGACGGCCCGGTCGAGGGCGCGGCCCGCAGCCGCGCGCACGCCCGCCTCCGCGTGCAGCGTCCAGGCCGGCAGGTCGTCCACCAGGTAGGGGCTGTCCGCGCTGCTGGCGCTGCTGCCGGCAACCCCCAGCCCCACGAACGGGACGCAGTCAAACAGGGCCGCCAGCAGCGGGGCCAGGCCCGCCCGGTCGCGGGGCGGGCCCTCCACGGCCGGGCGGCTGCCCGGAACGGGGTGACGGAAGGGGGCCAGTGCGGAAGAAGCGCAGGCCAGGGCGACGCCCAGGCCGCGCCGCAGGCGAGCGGACGTGTCGGGCGGCAGGCCAATGTCGGACAGGAAGGAGGAGGTGGAGGGGGTAGACGCGAGGCGGCGGGCGAGGGCGGTGTCGGCGGTGTCACCCCCGTGGTCGCCACCACTCTCGCCACTCGCCGCCGCCGACGCCGCCGCCTGGCGCAGGATGGCCAGGATCGCCCGGGCCGCCGCCGTCGCCAGGTCGACGGCGGGGCCGGAGGAGGACAGCAGCAGCAGGGCGGAACCTTCGCCCGCGGTGCCGCCTCCACCACCCCCACCCCCACCCCCACCCCCACCCCCAC
>Ga0114918_10004095_pt1 | contig 12709 bp, 6 predicted proteins | sample LantaG_FD_87015 | JGI IMG/M metagenome (GOLD analysis project Ga0114918, IMG submission 87015) | Deep subsurface microbial communities from Baltic Sea to uncover new lineages of life (NeLLi) - Landsort_02402 metaG | ecosystem: Environmental > Aquatic > Marine > Oceanic > Sediment | place: Baltic...
TACTCAAGGCTTAACTGTTGGTGTCATTGATACCAAAGATGCAGATTTCTATGATGCTGGTTGGATCAACGCATTGCTAAAACTAGAAAGCTTTGAATTAGACATCTTAGTTCCACTATCAAAACAAACAATAAGTTCTATATTCAATACATCACTTCAACATTGTTTGAAGATGTCAAGAATCAAGAATAGAAAAGAAAGAAACTTGTTTATTGGTGCAATTGACGGTCTTACTGTAAACAATGTAACTGGAGTTAGTCTTGCTGCCGTAGAGGACCTTGGTGTTCTTGAAGGTATTCAAGGTGATGATGCTGCAGAAATTCTTTCTGGTAATATCGAAGACTTAGCAAACTATAGTGTTCCAGATGCTTTTGGTAATACTTTTAGGTGTGTTTATATGTACCCAGATAGAATTGTTGTAAACTTACAAGGAACTAATACTTTTGTAGATGGTTTCTATTTAGCTGCAGCACATGGCGGTTACCTTACTGGAATTGGTAACGTTGCTATTCCATCAACAAACAAAGTTTTAGGTGGTTTCACTATTCTAAATGATAGAGCTTATAACGTTACAGAATCAGAGAACATTACAAAAGCAGGCATTACATTGGTTGAGCCTGTACTTGGTGGTGGTCGTATCGTTTGGGGTAAAACAACTTCTCAATCTGGCTTCCCAGAGGAAGAAGAAGTAAGCATCGTATTCATTAGAGATAAGATTGCAAAAGATGTTCGACTTGGAACCGCAGGGTTTATCGGAGTCGTAGAAACACCAACTTTTGGATCTTCATTACAAACAAGAATACTTGGTATGCTAAAAGGATTTACAACACAAGGTCTTATAACTGATTATGCTGATGTGAAAGTCAAAAAAGATTCAGTTGATCCAAGACAGTGGAATGTTACCTTCAGAGTAACACCAGCTTACCCAGTAAACTGGATCTACATTAAATTCGACCTCGGCACTGTCTAAATAACCCCTCCTCATAATTAAATTATATTACTTGCTCTCATGAGCAGGTAATATTTTACAATTAAAATCGTAATATTATCACGTTAATATAATTCTAGCTCGATTATTAAATAATTACAAACAATGAATGTTGATCAAAAATTACTATAAAATAGCTAAAAAATAAATATTAACATGTCAATAAACATACATTAATTTTAACTAATTAACAATTTAGGAGACTAATGGCAACACCAGCCCCTGCAAATCAATCACCATATCCACAGACTCAGAGCATTTTACAAAATACTGGTAGTAGCACAACCAATAGAACAGGTATTGGTCTTGCCACCATGATTTTGATAAAGGTTGGTTCTTCGCCTGTTGGTGCGGTTCAAAACCTATCAATAAATGAAGAGAGACCTATGACGTTTATTGATGAAGTTGGAACTGATGGTCATATAGACTCAGCACCAACAGGATCAACAAGCATTAGTGGTTCTTGTAGTCGTATACGTTTTGATAGACTTAAGATTACAGAAGCTTTTAGTAGAGGGTTCTTACATATTAAATCACAGAGAATTCCTTTTGACATTGAAATTATAGACCAGTTTAACGGCGAAATCGGTAGTGGTTCTGAAGTTATAACTGTAATTGAAAATGTTTGGATTAAATCTCTAGCTCATACAGTCGAAGCTGGTAACTGGATTATAACAGATAATATGAACTGGGAAGCAGAGACTATTTCAAGCAGAATTGGTGATGGCGAACAACCAGCCGCTCAAGGTGGAGAAAGAGCAATACCGTTGCAATATGATCCTTATGAGCTTGCAGCTGATGTTGGTAAACGTCGTGGTTCAATGGATGCTCCTGGGCTTATCTCAGCCGCATTCCTTGCTTCTTAATAGATAGTCGTTATATATCCCTTTATATGGATTATAACATTAAAAGGTGAATTATGGGAAAGATTAATAGTTCTATAGGCGCTCTTGCGCAAAATGCTGACTCTCCAAACACTGTAAAAAAGTTTGTTGTTGATGACCCAACTGCAACTGCACAACCTGGTCTTGATGCTCTTAATGACATCAAACAAGCCCCTCCACCAATACCTCCAATTAGAGGTAGTAGGCGGTTAAACTATGGTGCTCAGGAACAACAACAAAACAACCCTCAAGCACATGAAAGAATTGATGTGGCTGAAGGAGATGATATTTTTGAAAAGGTTGAGGAGGTAAGAAAAACAAGAGAGGCATTAGATCCAGAAAAGAAAAATAAGTTAGAAATTTTGCTTGGTCTAAAAAGAAAATATGGAAATTTAGAAATAGATGACCATACTATTACTTTAAGAAACTTATCTGCAAAAGAATCTAAGGTATTAGTCAAATCAGCATTTTCTATGCAAGAAGAAAATAGAAAGGTTGATCAGTTGTTTGACATTAGAAATTACACTCTAGCCTTTGCTCTTTATGCTATTGATGACGTGAAGATATCAGACATATTAGGAATGAATGATACAATGGAAATGAGATTGTCAATGATTGAAGAAATGCCTGAAGCAGCTATATCAGAGCTTCATGAGTTTTATGAAAAAAATATAGCAGTCAGACAGCCACAAACTGAACATGAAGCTAAAGAGGTGATGGGTGATATAAAAAAATAGTTAAGGAGCCAGAACACAAATTTTTGAATTTTTTATGCAAAAGGCTCCATTGTTTACCAACGGATGTTAGAATATTAGAGATGGATGAGTATACAAAGAAATGGCATTTCTATTGTTGGTTAGAAGAAAGAGAAGAGAAGGCAAAGTTTATGAAAGATTTAGGATGTTTCGTTGGTAGTTTTTCAAATCCAGAAATGGCACAGAAAATTAGAGATATGGAAAATTCTAAAAAATATGAAGTTGATGATGAAAGTTATGATGAGGCAACAAAGATTGTTGAAGACAGCATGAAGCAGAGAGAAGTAGAAAGTAAAAATACTGGAAGACGAGGAAGAAAAATATCTATTATTAGGTGAAAATGGCAGACATATTAGGCGAAATCTCAGAAGGCACAGGTATAATAAGCAAATTTGAAAATGCCATTAGTAACTTAAGTTCAGTAATAGATAGGCTTACTAGAGGTATTAGTGATAATAAAAGTGCGTTTGATGGGCTAACAGAAGGAGCAAAAAGCGCCAGTAAAGCAACTGATGCTGTAAATAAATCTACGGAAAAAGGAGCGGAGGTTTCTAATCTCTTTAGCGCTTCATTTGGTAATGTAACATCAAAAATATTCGAAGCAATACGAGCAAACAAAAGCCTTGCGAGCGCAGGCGTTAGTACATTACTAACACTTCAAATGCTATCAAAAGGAACTACTGGTGCTGGAATTGCAATGGGTGAATACAGCAAATATGCTGATGAGGCAAATAAAGCAAGTGCTAAATTTGCAGAAACTGTTAGTGGTGCTGTTAAAGCTGGAGATGAAGATGGAGCAAAAAAAGCAGCGGCTTATAAGAACTTTGTTTCAGTTATTGGTGAAGTAAAGTCTTTTGAAAATGCTATAATGTCAGCATCTCAAACTGGTGGTAACTTTTTTGATATTTATGACTCTGGTCTTGAGGGTATGGTTCGACAAAATGAAAATGTAATGAATAAAGTATCTAAAAGAACTTTTGAAACAGCTAACATGCTTGGAATTCACTTTGAAGATGCTGGTAAGTTAGTTATGGACATTATGGGTAAGTTACCAGGAGAGTTTAATAAGGTTTATAGTGATATTCAAATTGGTACTAAAACTTACGCTCTAACAACTGAACAAGTGCTTGGAAAGGTAACTAGAGGTATAGGAATCAGTACTGCAGAAGGAATGAAAGTAGCAGAAAACATGCTTTATAAGTTTGGCGAAGATATGAAGGGAGCTGGTGAACGTATGGCTGTTGTAAGTCAAGCAAGTAAAGAACTTGGAATGAAGTTTTCTGATATTAATGATTTAGCTAGTAGCCTTGATAGCACTTTCTCAATGTGGGGCGATCAGCTTGGTGGAATGGTTCCTATTTTAGAAGATGTTTCAAAGGCTTTAGATGGGACCAATGTTGGCATTGAAGGACAAATAAAATTAGTTCAAAAATTAGGAGATGCCGTTAAAGACATGAAATTACCAATGAAATCATTTATTGGTGTAATGAGCGGTATGAGAGCGCCTGGTGGTGCTGTAGGTGTTGGCTTAAATATTGAAAAAATGTTACAGGAGGGTAAAACTGGTGAAATTGTAAGCATGATTCAAGGATCAATGCAAAAAATGACTGGTAGAAGTGCAGTTTCTTTAGATGAAGCAACAGAAGACCCAAGAGCCCAGAGAGCTTTTATGGTTCAACGTCAAATGCTTGGCAAAATGACAGGCATTGGAGATACTGGTGAATTAAATAGACTTTTAGAGGTAATGTCAAAAAGTCAAATGGGCGGAACTTCAATTGATGCTGAAAAAGCATTATCTGATGCAATGGGTAATGGACAAGATATCGCAAGCAAGCAAACAGATATAATGGCAACCGTTTCTGAAAACTTAATGGCGTTAGATAAGACTTTAATAGCAACTAACACATTATATGGAAAATATGTCGATACAGTAACAGCAAAAGGTGCTGGTAAAGACATTATGGAAACAGACATGGTTGCATCAGCAGTTAATAAAAGAGGAAAAGCCGCCGAAGCCGGTCTTGGTTTTAAAGAAGAGTATTTAGAAGGCGATGCTGTTAAAGCACTTATGGAATCAGCTGGCGTTGACATGTTTTCATCAATAGCAAGTGGATTTACAGAACATGCAGCTATAGGTGGTGGAATAATAAAAGATACTGCTGAAAACTTTTCAACAGTCATGAAAGAATCAACAATACCAACATTACAAGCTTTTGGTGTAGCATTGGAGCCAGTTATTAAATCACTTGGAGTTTTTGGTGGTGATGTTTTTAATTCTATAAAAGAGGGGATAGATATTAGTGGTCAGGGTTTTGGAACTGGTTCCGGTATGGAATCTATTTTAATGGAGGCGGCTAAAGTAACAAAACCAGTCGCTTTTGAACCAATAAAAGTGACTTTTAATATAAACATGAAAGATGAAAATAGTGGCAGTATTACAAGCAAGGCTCTTGAACTTATAACCCATGCTCAAAACTCACAAGGTGATAAATAATGAATAGAGTTTCCCCATATTTTGGACAAAAAGACGGATCAGTTCCCGTATCAAATCCTTATGTTTCATCTGCTCCTGTTTCTGGCGTGAGCAATCCAATACTTCTTAATCAATATTATCAAGCATATAATAGGGCAATACCATCAAACAAAGCAGAATATGGTGTTAGAAGAATGTTGAAGTGGTTAGTACCAGAACGTGGTATTGTTGAAATGTATATAAACCCACAAAACATCACAATAAACAAAAAGAAAGCAATAACACCTCAAAGAACAAAGGGTGGTTTTGTTATTCAATATTGGGGAGAGGACTTAACAACAATAAGTATTTCTGGACATACAGGAACTTCTGGCATTGAAGGTATTAATGTTTTAGATGCTGTTTATAGAGGAGAACAAATAGCATTCGATATAGTTGCATTAGAAGAAAGTGCTAAGCTAAAAGATGAAGAAGATTCTTTTATTAACGTTGCTATTCCAGGCTTAACTGAAGTAACAAATTTCCTAGATAGTATAGAGGAAACACCAGGAAGCCAAATTGAAATACCAATACCAACTTTAGGATATTATGCCTCAACAATAGAGATGTATTGGATGGGTGAAGTTTATAGAGGCTTCTTTACAGATTTCAGTATTACTGAGGATGTTAGCCAATTAGGATTATTTAAATATTCGATTAATTTTACGGCAACTCAAAAGCGTGGATTTAGAAGAAACTATTTACCATGGCACAAGACGCCATTAGCTGGTCCTTCAAATCATGATACGGTTCCATTTACATACGATGCCAAAACAGTACCAACAGGATCTAATTCGACTGGTGCAGTAGATAATAACGATAGCGCCCTTGAAGGGTTAATAGAAAGTATAATTTCGGGAATATTTTAAAATGACTAGTGTTTTTGGACAACTTGCACATAGTGCTACAAATTTAGCCACAGGCATAGGGTCTGGAGTTAGTAATTCTTTCTTACAATCAGAAAATACAAATAGATCTTTATCTGAAGCTGCTAGAAAATTAGCTGATACAATAGAGCTAACAGCTGAAAGAAACTATATATTAGATGGGTTTGCAAATAAAGAAAATACAAAAGTTAATACAAGAAACATTATAACGCAAACTCCAGAAATGATAATGTTGATCAAAAAGAAAATGTTCTCTAGTATCTCTGAAAACTTTTCTGCTGATAGAATGGATGATGATGAATTACATTTTCTAAAAGCATCAAAAAAGTTATTTGAAAACAAATGCGGCGAAATCAGCGCTTATGAACAATTGACAAAAATAGATAATGTTATAAAAAAGCAAGGTATAATAAATTCTCCATTAGCTAGAATGATTTATACTGTAATCAATAAAATTGATTCTCAATTTAATGATGGGGCTATTTTACCAGGTTCTGTAAGTGAATCATTTGGTGGTGATGGTGATATTGGTTTAAATAAACACACAGAATATCTAAAAAAACATGGTGACGAAATCAAAAGACTTAGACAAGTTCTAACTCTAAATGGATTTAGCCAAACAACTAACTGGGTTAAAGAAGTAGGATTTGAAAGAAAAGGAGAGATTGGCATTGGAACTGGAGTAATAGAGCTAACATTAGTTAAAAACTTTACATGCACAAACACACTTGAATTCGGTAATGGGTCCGCTTCTTTTTCAATAGAAGATCCTTACCATTTAATGTACATTAATGAAGCTGATATTGAAAAAGCACTATATCAATCATCCAATACTGGTTTCTCTTTTATAGATTCTCTTGTAACAGAATTAGAAATGGAAATTACTAACGACCAAAGCGTTTTAAACAAATTAAGATTAGAAAGAGGCGCTTCTATTGTTACTTTTCAAACAAACATAAGAACACGTATCTATAACATCGTAACAGTTGTTTTAGAAAGGATAGGGTTGGAGCTAACAGCGGCAGATGGATCTGGTTTGGATTATTCAAAACTAGATAATCCAAATGTTCCAGATGTTGAGCATTTTACAGCAGAAGAAATGCAGCTTGCAAATAGAATTTATGATAATATATTTACTGTTGTAGGTAAGAGGATAAAAAACTTTGAAGACTTTAAAAAGTACAACAAATCATCAAATGTAACTAGAAGAATGATGTTAATGAATTATTTAGGAAAACAAATAATTCAACCAATGGATGTTGTAACAGTTTTTATTGATTCTCAAAGAGTTGATGATCAATTATTGGAATTTAATATAAAAAGTGGATTTGAAAATACAGCAGGTTCAATATTCGGACCAATAACTGAAAATATCACATCTTTATTTGGTGGTTCTAATATTCTTGGGTTAGCAGACCAAACATTTGGTGCTTATAACGAAAAAGAGGCTCAAAAAAACGCAATAGCTGGACCAGACTTTCCACAATGGCTTTGGGAAGCATTAAAACCAAATTTTATATCTGAACATTCGGGAACTTGTGTATTTTGTGGGTTGGTTAGTGATGTTGGTGAATCTCATAGTAATGGAATGTATGAATTAAGTGTAACTTGCAAAGATAATGCAGATTACTTCAATCAAAGCGTTATAAATACAAAACCAGGCTTAGATCAGTTCAATGGGTATCTTTACGACCCACTAACACCATTTGATTTTGAATTTGACTCTGCAACTGGTCTATTACCACCAGTATCAGAATTTAAGTTGCTTCAAGGAAATAGTGATCTAATTAAGAGCAATATATTGCGATTTGAAGATGGTCAGTATGGCGGTCAGTTGATGACTATAGATAAATTTAAGAATCCTGACTATGAGCCAGTAGAAGGGCTAACTAAAATTACAGGGACGTATGAGGACTTCGCAAGAAGGATATTTGACGCACCAAGCGGTTTCAATTATCGATGGAAGAGAGGAATTGGCTCAGCTATAATAAATCAATCAGGAACCAATGATGGTCTTATTGGAAGTCAGCTTATAACTGAGAGAATTGCAAATGTAATAGCAGAGGATCCATTTGGTGGTCAAGATGTTGTTAATGTTCTTTCAATTCTAATATGTGGAGAGCCATACAACTTTAATACTTTTATGAAGTCAGCAACAGAACTTGGCACTATAAATGTTGATTCTAATTTCACACCAGAAGCAGATTTCTTTTCTGGAATTTTCCGCCAACTAAAAAGACAAAATAAAGTTTGGGGTAACTTCACGCCTTTCAAAAAAATAAATACAGACCCAAATACTTTTGCTCAAGCAATGGCTCTTCAATTAATGTCTTTTTCTCACAGCAATACCATTGTTAAAAAACAAAATGAAAGAATTAAGTTGCTTGAAAAAATAATGAAATATGAAGGTGATAGTTTTCAGTTTGATATTTCAACATATAGCTCTCCAGATATAAATGCAGGTGCTCCAATTGCAATAAGTACAAAAAATAGAGCGATAACATATCCAATAATAAAAAAGATAATTGAACTTGATGCAGAAATAAAACTTCATGAGCAATCTATTATGAGTTCAATAAGTTCAAGCCAAATATCAAAAACATTAATGGTTATAGGAAATAACGTATTTTTTGATGATATTTCAGCTTTAACAAAGAAAGAGCAAGATGAGCAATACAGAATAAAAATTTCAGAGCAGAATGAGTATGCAAAAAGAAGATTATGGGAAGTAAAAGCAAATAGAGATAGAAATTTGTTTATTGTTGGTTCAGAATATGATTTAGATTATGATATTCAATCTATAGCAAAGAACTTAACTAATAACTTTGATTATATGAATACTGACTGGGGTACTGTTTCTAAAAAGATAAAAGCTGCTGTTGAACATATTGGAATGGAATTATTTGCCAATTCTCAAGGACATATCGAATTTAGAACTCCAAAATATAATAGAATACCAAGTTCTGTTTTATATAAGATGATGAGAAGCAAAGATGATTATGGAATTCAAGTATATCCTAACTTTTTAGAAAATACTTTCAAAAACAGATTGGAAGCTGCTTTTACTGAAATTGAAATAATAGAAGACCAAATAAGATTACGCGCAATTGCTCTTGGTGCAAAAAATGATGATAATAGTATAGCAACATTACTTCAGGGATCTTTAAACCATACTGCTAGAACAACATTCTTATTTGCAACAGAAACTGATGGTAGAATGACAAGCATTAGAAAAGCTGTTGGTCTAACACAATCAGATCAAGAGCCTGCAAAAGAAGAATCATCATTCCCCATTTCTTTTGATCCTGAGACTCCAGATATTGAGCAAAATAAATATGTTAGAAACTTAACATTTGCCGCTAATACGTTTAATAACTTTGATATCATCAAACAAAACAGAACATTGATTGATGTATATGAAAAGCACTCAAATAATTCTAATTTCTTTAATGATCAGCAAACAGCAGCTGATAATATTAGAAAAAGACTAGCTGGTAAATTAAATACATCAACAGACAGTCCAATGATAAAAACTGTTCCGCAATTACTACCAAACTCTAAAAATGGTAAATTGTCACCTGTTGATGTTGTTGGATTGCAAAATAAATTATCCGGTCTTTTAATTCAAAGACATGAGGCTTTAATAACAGCAGTTAATCTTGTAAAAAGTTTAGACTCTGCTCAGAAGTTCAATACACCTAATTCTGATGTTTTTGCAAAATTATTAATGCCTAATTTATATGGTGGTGAAGACCTACCAACATTCTTAAGAGATATGGTTGAAAACGAGCTAGAAGACGATTATGGTCCTGGTTCTGGTAAAAGATTTGTTATAAAAGAATCTGATATTATATCTATGAACTATAAAGAGCAAGCACCTGATTTTAACAGTGTTGAAGTTACAGGTGCTGAACAAGGCGGTTTAGTTGGTGGAGAAGGCTTTACAATTGATGGTGATTTGAAACTTGCAAATGTTTGGAGTGTTGATTATGACCTTTGGAGAATGTATGGTTATAAAGGCTCACCAGGAACAACTTATTTGCCTTTCATGAATAGTCCAGAATTACAGTTAGCACCATATGCTTTATTCTTATTGAATCAACAAAGAGCTAAGATATTTAGAGGAAGCGTTAACATGTTTGGTAAAGAAGAATTACAACCAGGTGAAGTTTACTATGTTGAAGATAGAGGTCTTCTTTTCTATTCTGAAAGTATTTCTCATACCTTTGATTATGGTGGTAGCTATACTTCCTCAATGGAGTTGAATTATGGAAGACCACCTGGTGAATATATTCCAACACCATTAGATGTTATTGGTAAGAATCTTTATAAGGGGCATTATTCAAATGTTGGTAACTTTAGAGTGTCCAGATCTGGAACTACTGGTGCTGCTAAAGGAAATAACCTTGGTGTTGTCTTATTCCCAAATTATACAGCAGAAGGAACTCCTGCAAGCAAATTGAACCTTTCACCATTACAACAATTACTTGATGGTGATGGTGGTGCTGATAATATGAGAACGATAAATGATATTATTGCAAAAGCAAGCACGTTATTAGATGCAACATTCCCTCAAGAAAATAGAGGCTATACTGGCTTAACAGTTAGGGTTTATTATGAAAATGAACCAGACCCTAATATTTGGGAAGCTGCTAATCTAGTTATAGATAGGATTATAAACGCAGGAGTTCCAAAAAGTAAAATTGTTGGACGCTTACCTGGATCTGATACTCTTTTACCAGGCGAGCCAATGTTTGTTGAACTTAAAAAGGGAGGAACTAGAAATCCATCTAGTGAAGCTATAAGCGCTGCAAAGCAAAATAAATTTAATAACGTATCAGGATCTTTAGCATCTAACGGTAATGGTTTAGAAGCGGGCGCTGAAGCTGCCTTGTTATATAAAACAATAGATATATGGTTAGAGTATGATATAACACCAAGCCAAGAAATTGTAAACTCTTCAATTCAATCACCAAACTTAAGCGGTGATTTAAATGCAAGTCCAGGAATTAACCCTGGACAAACAAATAAACCTACAGAATATGAAAATATGAGAGATTTTTATAAAAGAGTTAACGATAATTTTGAATCTTTCGTCACAGTAGAAACGGTGGATAGTAATGCCGAATAATAGAGAATCTTTTACTTATGTGCGACCTTCTAATGATACACCTGGTCAAATGGCTAGGGCGAAAAAGGATATAGCTGATAATCATAGGGATCCTGCTATTGGTCGATTAAGAATAGCTCAAGTAATAAGTGTTGACTTTCCTAATAAATCAGCACAAATATATGTACTTGCAGACCAAACCACAAAGACAGCTTCTATTCCTGGATTTATGGTTGATCCAAATACAGGAACTGGACTTTGGTATGGTTTAGATAAAAATGATATTGTTCATTGTCAAATAGGTTTTGCAAATATATATTACATAACAAATAAAATAGGTCATTCCGCATCTAGAATTCAAGAAATAGGTATTTCTGAAGATGGAATGTCATCTATGTTCTTCAATACTAGTTTTGAAGACCAAGATACTGATCTTTCAAAAATTGATTCAGGCTGCTTCTTAATGAAAGCTGAAAATGATATAAAACTAAAGTTATCACCAAAAGACGGCGCTTTCTTAGGAAGACAACGCTCAGCATCTATATATTTAGATACAAGTTCTTTAGATGGCGCTCAAGGCGGCTCTTCTACTTTAGAAACTAATCAATCATACTCTTTTAATAATAGTGGGTATACTGTTAGCGGCATTTCTTTAAGAGATAGAAGAATAATAGACTTAGATTCAGCAAACACTTCTAATATTGATGAAAGGATTATATCAAGATGGTATAAAAACTTAACCTCTGTAAATTTTGACCCCGATCTAAAAACATCAGAAGAAACTATCGGTATTAGAAAACGTAACCCTTCTTTTGCAGAAAAAAGAGGTATTTCTTTAGAGTTTTCTGACTATAGTTATGATAATATCATACAGTCAGACGAAAGGGAAGCTAAGAAACAAAACAAAGACAGTCCTAAATATAGAATTGACAAAAGTACGTCAAGAAGAATTAGAAAAGAAGATGTTTTTAGTCTTAGTTTAGTTTCTCCTAATTATCTCATAGAGAAACTAGAAGGAACTGCTATAGATATATATGGTAATATTTTAGATCTCAATAGAACCGTACTTCCAATTGGTGAAGATGAAGGCTTCACAACTTTAGAAGGTACTGAAGCTAGTTATTATAAAATAAGAGAACTTCACAGAAAAAGTATTGCTTATCACTGGGAATTAAACGCAAGAAAAGACCCAACAGAACTTGATGTAGAATCTGGTAGTGGAAATGACTACGCTCTAATAGAAAAAATATATAAAAGAAACAGAAGCCGCATGTTTCTTGATATTGACAAAGAAGGACAATTTAAATTCAATGTCCCCTCATCTAGTAATACTGGAAACGTATCTGTTTTAGCTAGATATGAAAACTATAGCACTATCAATCCAAAAGAAAAAGATGATGACTTCGATTATGATTATTTCCAAAGAAACAAAGATGTATCTACAGATATATTGTTAGATGCCTTTGGGACTGGGTCTATAGCCTTAAGTGGTGATGAAACATTACTACCAAAAGATAGGATAACTACAGAAACTATAAAAGTTGGAACTATGTTCCACGACATATCTTCAACA
>Ga0114918_10004096_pt1 | contig 12707 bp, 11 predicted proteins | sample LantaG_FD_87015 | JGI IMG/M metagenome (GOLD analysis project Ga0114918, IMG submission 87015) | Deep subsurface microbial communities from Baltic Sea to uncover new lineages of life (NeLLi) - Landsort_02402 metaG | ecosystem: Environmental > Aquatic > Marine > Oceanic > Sediment | place...
AGCGTTACCAGTTACCGCCTGGTTAGCTGCTAGGGTGATACCTGCGTCGAAGTCTGCTATTCCTGTGAAGGTAGACGTTTGAGCTACTGTTAGGACACCTGCTACTACTGTGGTCTGACCAGATTGGCTTAGTGTAACTGTTGTTGTGTTACCGTTACCGATAGTTAGTGCACCCGTGTTGGTCATAGTAAGGGTACCATCACCTGTAATAGCTTGACCTGTTGCAAGTGTGACACCAGCATCAAAGTCAGCGACACCCGTGTGCAATGACGTTTGGTCAACGGTTAGGCTGCCATTGATTGTAGTTGCAACACCAGACTGTGCCATCTCAATGGACGATGTATTACCATTACCAAGCGTCAAAACGCCTGTGTTGGTTACCGTTAGGGCACCAGCACCTGTAACAGCCTGCGAGGAGCCTACAGCAATTCCAGCAGTAGCTGTTAGTAGCTGCGTAGACGTTAGTGTGCCAGCGACTGTAGTTAGAGTACCTGCTTTTGAAATATTTACGGCTGAAGCGTTTGTTCCTCCAATAGTTATTGTTCCTGTCGTACCAGAAGCAGCACCAGCATCCACTGAAAAAGCACCGGAGTTACCAGACGCACCACCACCAGCACCTGTTGTAAGGGCTATTGCGCCACCGGTTGCGTTAGTGGCACCACCTTGGCCAGCAGTAATAACAATGGCTGCACCAGCACCTGTTGTGTTACCAACACCTCCAATGATGTCTAGCTCAATACCAGGGTTGGTTGCAACAGCACCGGCACTAGAGCGGATACCTGAAGCAGCATCGCTGATTATTATTGTTGATGAACCTGTTAGGTTTCCTGAGGTTAGAACTGCAGAAAGGTTGCTAACACTCGCAGCAGCAGAATCTACTTCATTGATAGCACCAATGATATCCTGTGCAAATGTTGTAAGGGCAGCACCGGTTGCACTTAGGTTATAGTCAGTACCCTGCCCAGACAGTGTAAGGTTAGTTGCACCAGTAGCTGTAATTGTTAGAGCACCATCAGCAGTAAGTGCTGTTCCGTCCAACAACAGGTTGTTTAGTTTAAGATCTCTGAAAGCTGTGATGGCGCCTGGAACAACCGCTCCTAACGTTGTATCCGCTAGACCAATCTCGAATCTAGCGTTGCCTTCTTCCCAGAGGAAGACAGCGTCGTTTCCTGTAACACCACGCTCGAAAGCAATACCAGAGTCCGCACCGTTACCACCGCTGTTCAGCAACATCATTGTGTCACTAACGACTAGGTTTGTCGTGCTTAGTGTGGTAGTCGTTCCTTGAACAGTTAGGTTACCTGGAAGCGTAACAGTCTGCCCACTCTTACCAATGCTTATACCTGTCTGTGCTGCACCACCACCAATAGTAATAGACGTAGTGTTGGCGTCAGACCATAGGTTTGCGGCGCCGCCTGTGGCTCTGTCAATAGCCCTAAGGACAACAGAGTCGCCCGTCTCACTGACGGAGACAGTGTGCCCTCTGTTTGTTTGCCTTTTTAGTAGTGTTACTTGTGCCATTTTAGGTCCTTAGCGTTAAACCGCTGTTCTAATGTGCTCGTTTGGGACTAACGAGTCGCAATGTTTCAAAACAGTTATAGACGTTAGTAGTTCACTACCTTTTAGTGGTCTTGTGGTACCAGTCCACACATTAGCAGTTATTGGTGTGTCTAGAGTTACAATATAGCAGTCGGTGCAAACAGTGGCTACTACACCACTACTCCAGGCTTGCCCGGAATTAGCCCTGATGTCAACAGGATCGCTAACGTTCCATATCATAATTAAATCTCGTTGTAGTCTCTAGTTGTGTTTACGAACATTACGCCACCAGGGCCTATTGTTCCCAACTCATGTACGATGTTACCGGGAGAGCTAGGATAATTCAAGTTACTAATATCCGTCTCTTCAACTACAGTGCCTGGAGAAGTTCCAAGAAGTATTACATCTCCTGGTATGAAAGCACCAAAGCCACCAACGTCACCTAAATAAGTTATTGTTACGTCGCCCATGGCCGGATTATCAATAGCAGTTACCAAGCCTAGTGATTTTCCTGTAGCTAAAATTGTAGCGTCCGATCTTCCAACTAGCCCGTCCGATCTTTGGTAGACTGGGTCAAGTAATAGAACACCAGGTGTATATTGACGAACCATTGTTCCTGCACCACCTACAGAACCTGACGGTACTCCTTTAGTTCCAATATACCGGTATAGTGTAATTTTCAGAGGTAATGCGTAACCAAGGTCTGCGGGCCTAAATAAAGGATCAAACCTAACTATTCCGTTTGTGTAGTCTACTTGGAATTCGCCATCAGTTAAGTTAATTACCGTGTTGTCAAACTGTTTAAGGCCAATAGCGTAGCCAAACCCAAAAACTTGTGGAGTTAGCCAGTCAACGAGCCTTGTAGTTGCTGTGTTACCAGGTGTCTGGTGTGTTGTGTAAGCCTCTCCGTTGGAGCCAGGAATTTCATCCATTTGGTAGTCAGTTAGCTTATTAATGATACCTGGTTGGACTGTTACATTTCCATCTGCGGCTACAGGGTCTGCTGCAGTGATTACACTCTGCGCGTAAACGTCATCTGACCTAACAAGTCTGATAAAGCCAAATGGTTCCTCGAAATAGTTTCTGCTGTTTGTAGTGGACGCTACACCCAAGGACTGCTTGTTGGCTACGTCAAGTTGTGTTGTGTCGCTTGGCTTAGCCATCTATTGCTCTTTTCAGGCTAGCTAGGAATAGCTTCAACTCAACTTCTGTGAGAACGAATACTTTAATGTAGCTATCGTTTACTCTCACCAGTAGCTTGTAGGCGTTCCCGTGTTTAGAGGACTTCTCTAGGTTTACACTACTTGGGTTGGCAGGATCTACTTCTACACCATTAACTATACTGGATCCTACTGAAACAAGGTAAGCAGCGGCTTCTGCATCGATGGATAGATAGTCCTCTACCGGGTGACCCTCACAGTGGACACAAATAACGAAGTCTTCTAACAATGATTTTGATACAGCTAGTTTGAACATGACTACCAATCGACTACAGACATACCAGGACCACTACCATTAATGACTCTGGGAATAGCATTGTGCGCGTAAGTTATACGAATGAACAGTGTCTGGTTAGTTGACGCACCTGTGAAGTAAGAACCTAGTGTAAACCCTATTTGGCCATTGATGTTAGGGCTGTCTACCCCGGAGTTAATCCTACATCCTTCACCGTTAGTCCCTGTTACAAACGAAGCTCCTAGGTTGAATGTGGAGAGTGTGAAGGGTTTGTTCAAGCTCAGCCACACTGTTTTACCAGGAACCTTAATATCTATAAGTACGTTAGACAGTAGTGCGTTATTGATGTCTACATCAGTTAACCCTGGGACAGATAGTATCCCGCTGGATTTGTCAGACGGTGCTTTGAATACACGAACATACTGAAAGCTTGTGTTCGGGGAAAGTGGTGCGTAGCTTGGGTTACCAAGTGGTTTGAAGCTTGAAGTGAAGTTAAAGAACGGGTGTATAAGCTGGTTCTTAAAACTACCTGTAGTGTGGTTGTATACCTGTAGCTCTTTAGTTCTAGATACGTCTAGAAGGGACGTTGCTGATGTAAAGTTTCCTGTAAGTGAGCCAGGAACTAAATCAAAGCTAGGTATGGTTAGAGGAAACCTGTAGTTCTCATCTTGGAAGAACTCTTCTGTATTTGTTGATGAGTCTGCAGCAGACATAATCGTGAAGTTTTGGGATGGACTTTGCTCAGTAGCATAGGATCCATAAGGGTCTCTAGGGGTTACTGTCACGCGTGCGTCATTAGCCTGCTGTCCCACAGGAACAACAATAGGGTAGTTAGACACAGACATCGACTCACCAATAGCTGGTGGCACAGATGGCCCTGCAACAGATGCATCGGCCACATTGATTCCAACTGATGCTACACCAGGGAAACCTGAGACCAGCAGAGGTAACTCGTCCTGCTCATAGACGTTATTCAGCAGACGGGCGCCTAGCGTGCTTAGGCTGAACGTAGAGCCCGCACCGTAGTAACTGATACCTGAGAGCACCTTGAACGTTGGAGTGTTCTCAGTGAGCGCTGTGGCGCTTACAGCAGGGTCGTTACCACCTCCAGCGGTGTCTTGGTCCCAGAAGAACTCAACGGTGGTTGCTGTGTAGGTAGAGGCTGGTGCGTGGCGCAACGTTACTGTGTTGTAACCCTGTCTCAGCGCAGCCCCGGCTAGAATGATGTCAGCTTGGCCTCTTTGGAAGTCGTCTGTGTCAATTCCTTGAGTTGGTTGCACACTTAGTAAGTTAAGCGTGCCACCTGTGAACGTAACAACACCACCTGAGATAGGATCTCCGGTTCCGATTGTGTTGTAGTTTCCTATTACTTGACCAAGTGCTCTGTTGGGCTCTGAGAAGTTAGCATTGAGGTCGATGTTTGCTACATCAAATCCGTTAATGTTTAGTATCAAGTTACCTAAGGACGCGTAAGACCAGCTACTAGCACCATCGGGTGTTGTCATGGTCAGCGCTACACCTCTTGTGATGTAGTTAACCTGGTCTCCTGCAGGGTCTGCTCCCTTATAGTTGACGTTAAGGTCAGACAGTCTGCCTACAACTACTGTCGGCTGCCCAGTTAGAACCTTTCCTTGGAGTGTGTCTGGTGGTGTAATACCACCTACGTATATCTCACCATTAGGTCTTGAGATAACGAAGTGGTCTTCACCTGGAAGGTATTTGGTAAGGAAGCGTATCTTGCTTACACCGGAAACCTGGACCTCATCAGGATCTCCAGATGGTCCTGACGAAACACTAATAGTGCCACCACCAGCACCACCACTTCTGGCTAGGTCTATGATCCTATTAAATAGAGCAGCTTCAGCCCTTCGTGGCAGGTCCTGGTTTTGTGTAGGGCCTGTTTCAGTGTTTGGAAGTTGGTAGTCCAGGTCGGAGGTAAATGGGTCTATTGCAGGAATCCAGAATAGCTCTTCAAAGCCAAGTGATAGGTCTGCTCTAACAACTCTACACACGTAAGCACCGTCTGTTGACGTGCCGGAAGGCGTGGTGAATACGATCTGAATATCCGACCAGAATGCAATCTGCGTAGCAGGGATACCAGCTAAGGTAATTGTTCCTTCTGCGTTACCGAATGCACTACCATTAATGGTAATTACTGATCCAGCTATCCCGCCTCTAGGAGTAATTTCAGTAATTGACATTAGACCGGATCCGCCAAAAGGACTAGGAACCGCACATTTGTCTGTGGCGACCCATCTAGTATGTTAGTGTTAATTGGCTGATCCGACGTGAGCACTAAGCTAGTAGCCGATACCTCTAGAGTTTGGCCTGATGGTGTAAGACAAGTTACGCTTACTTCCACATCCTTAACGTCTACAGTTGTATTGATCTTGAGGAACTCTCCCTCACCTAGGATTAGTTCAGCCTTTACCTGTATTTCGCTCATGGTTACCTAACATGACTACGGTAGCCCATCGCCGCCTAGAATAAGTGTGACATCTGCATCGGCTGTTGCGGTTACAGGGTTAGTAAGAACTATAGTGTCCAGAAGGGAGCCAAACTCGGCTGCCCACTCTATAAGTAGTCTAACGTTAGGTCGGGCTGTTCCACCATTGATGGCTACATCAATAGGCTGATCCGAGTCTAGAACAATGGACCTTATACGTTGGAAAGAACCAAGTTCAGGAGTAAGGACTTCGCCAGGAGACAAGCAAGCCTTCCACATCTTAATTTGGTCTTGATCGGTAAGCTCAGCGTTAGCTTGGTCTAGTACAATAGTAGCTAGCCCACTAACGTGGACTGAGCCTCTTATTTTCCATTGCTTGCCACTAGCCATGAATCACCTAATAGTATCGCAACCTCTCCCAGAAGTTAGCCTACGAGGAGAGGTTACCTTGGTTGTTAAAGGACGCCGTGACGCTTCTGTGTAAGTGCAGAGTAGGTAATAACTAGGTTGTTCGCAACCTGGTTAGTTACCATAGTCAAGCGTGTAACGCTAAAGAACTGCTGGTGCTTGTAGTTAGTTACAAGCTCTGCGCCAGTGGCCGCCGTGTCAACAAATGTTGGCTTGCTTTGACCGAAAGAGTCAAGCCCGCTTGCCGGTGTGGCTAGAGCCTGCTGGTCACCAATTGGCTGTGCGTCAGGGTCACCAACCATCCACTCACTTAGAGTGTAATCGGTGCCTAGCTCTAGTAGCGTCTTAGCAGCGGGTGCTCCACCAATGATTACAAAAGCCTCAACTGAGATAACATCTGCAGCAAGCTCAGGTAGGTCAATGGTGCCAGTAGCAACAACCCCAGCAGCTACTAACTGCTCTGTACCGTCAATTTGACCAGTTAGGTGGCCTGTAAGACCGAGTGAATCACCTGCTGCGTCACGCAGGGGTGAGCCTGGTGCGAGGGGGTCTTCAGGGAAAGTTGGCTTAGTTTGTCCAAAGCTATCAGTTGTCATAGTTATCTCCTACCGTGCTCAGTCTAACGTATTCGATGTTAGTTGAAAAGGCTTTCTTGTTTAGTTAGGTTTCTTTAGCTACCTGGGTTAAAGGCTAGCTGAGGATACGTTGTCAGACATACCGCGTGTAATGCCGTGACTAGAACCAATTCCCACCATATCCGCAATAGCTTGGGCTAGACGGACATCAATGCCTGTGTAGAGCTTTGCCTTACCTACAGTCTCACCCTGCTGATACATGCCTACTACACGGTCAAGTTCGTCAGCGGTGATTGGGTTAAGTCCAAGGCCCTTAGCCTTAGAGTTTACAGAAGCCAAGCCAGGCGTCTTTAGTGCGTCGTCATGTACTCCTTGAGGAGCGAAGTCTACCATCTCAGACATGTTGGACCCATTACCTTCTTTACTAGCTTGTAGCCTTCTTTTAGACGGTAGAACCTTGTTAAGCTCCCTAGTCTGCTCAAGTCCAGCTTTAGAAGCAGTCTTGTAGGCACCTAGACCCATCTTAGCTCCGCTTACCATGTCTTGGCCTTTATCTAGAACACGATCTATTTTGCTGGCGGTCCTGCGCACCTGTTGCGCGGCCTCTACTGATCTACGAAGTCCTGTTCCAGAGCCTGCAGATCTAGCTGCTTTATTAAAGTCTCCTTTGATTAGGTTCTTAACAATCTTAGCCGAGACGCGTTTGTCTCTGCCCATTAGTCGCTTGAGGCCAACCTTTAGTGCACGTCTCTTACTCTCTTCGATATCGTTCTCGTCTAGGAACTCGTAGCTATCTTCTCTGTCGTAGCTCTCTAGTAGATCGTGGATAATCATGCGGGGGGACTCAGGGATCCGACTATCACGGATGTCCTCGCTCATTGAAGCAGGAGCCTTCTTGAGGTAGTGGTGTTTGTTAGGAGAACCACCATAAGGAGAGCCAACCTTTGGGAGACCTCCGTCAGTTGCTACATTATGGTTACGGCCCTGCTTAGTGCTAGGAGCGTTAGCTGGGACACCACCGTCTCTACTCTCTGGATGAGGTGGTAGGACGCAGCCACAAGCGCCACAGTGGACGTTTACTGTCTTGTTAGCTTGATTGCAGACAGGACAAACCTTAACAGGCTTCTCAAACTGCTGTGTGGACCCCTTAGGACCATCCTTCTTGTAGCCAGGACGGTTAGGAGCTTCTCCACTATCCTTGGCTGCACGGGCACCAGTTCTGTTCTGACCGGTTGTGCCGTCCTGTGGAGCCTTCTTAGTTCCACGAATGTCCATAGCCTTCTCACTCTGGCCTGGGAACTCGTCACCCTTCATTTGGTTAGCGTGGCCTGTAGCACCTGTTGATGGAAACAGCTTCTCAAGGAGAGCCATCTTCATAAAGTTGTCTACGTCATGCAGGTTCCCAAACTTGAACCCTTCAGACTCAGCAATTTGCTTGATCTCTGAAGGAAATGGGCTACGTCCCTGGTTAACAGAATCTCTGACTCTCTTGCCAGCTAGTGAGTTGTAGATAGTCGCGTGTAGTGATTCAGCTTTCACGGGGTGATGCTCCTCTGCGGATCTTGTTCCGGCCTTAGGTCCAATCCTTTGTCCATCCTTGCGCGCGAAGCTCAAAGCTGGAAAGGAGTCAGCACCTCTGGTTTGTTTCTTGTCTTTATTCTTGTTGTCGATGTCGGCGTCTTTATCCATCTTAGCCGATACATCTTCTCCTGAAAGGGTATCCGTTCTTGGTCCTGCACGTTGCCCGTCACGGGCTACTGTGTTTAGACCAGGGAACGTATCACCACCAGGAGTCTGTGCGCCTCTGTTGATACCTAGTGTACCAATAGAAGCCATCCCAAGTGCCATCTCATCAAGGTAGGCTTCTGTGAATACATCAAGATACGCTTCCACGTCCTCTTGTGTATCAAAGGTCCAACCCTTGCTCTCCGCTAGCGCAATGGCACCATCAGTAAACTCTCTAGAAGACCTAAAGTCCTCTCTAGTGTCATCCCATTTCTTGCGTGCCATTTTCAACCCTGATCTTAGTGGTCCTGCAAAAGATTGCACGTGAGGTGCCATACCTTTAACTTGACCACCTATTTTTGTTTTCCCAAACTTTGTTGCTAACTCTCCTGCCTTCTTGAAGGTAGGAGGGCCTGCTGTACGGACAGCTTGGCTTGCAGAGCCTACAGGGTCAGCCTTGAACTTATCAATAGCTGCGCCTGCTCTTTGGATAATGTTTTCGTTTAACGACATTACTATACCTACGATAACAAATCGTTCTTGATCCTGTTATAGAGTTGGTTACCTGTTCCGAAAGGAATGGGGCCTAGGTTTTCGTAAACACCACCCTGGGCGCTGCTACGGTAACCGTTGAACTCGATGGACTCGTTAGCCATCTTTCTAATTTTCTCTCCAACCTTAGTGCCTTGAAGCGCCTTACCAAGTTTTTTACCACCAACATGCCCCAAAGCACTAGTAGTAGCAGTAACCGCACCAGCAGCCGCACCATATTTAGCCGCACGTTTAGCAGCCTCCTTTTTAGACAGTCCAGCTTTCCTACCTTGTCTGTAGAGAAGGCCGCTAGCTGTTAGGCCACCAACACCTGCACCCAGTGCAGAAGCTTGAGCAGTCTTCTTAACGGATTCACCAAAGATGGACTCGTTCTTCTTATCCTTCTTATTTAGCTTGTTAATTTGGTGCTTAGTGTACATTAGGCCCGCAGTAGTAAGTCCTAAAGCCAACCCGGCGCCAGCTTTTTCCTTGCCACTAAGTCCGGCTAACATCTTACCTGTTTTTGAGCCACTATAAGCTTGTTTACCCTTTGTATACTTCTTACTAAGGAACTCCCTAACTTTGCCCACACGGCTCTTATCTTCTTCGTCTAGGTCGTAAAGAAGTGCTTCCATAACTTCTTCCTCTACATCGTCAGAGACACCCTCAGCTAGTGTGTCGTCGTCTAGGTAGTAGGAGAACCCGTTAGCAACTAGTTCACCAACGATTAGTGCCTCTACTAGATTGTCATAAGACTCAAACTCAAAGCCAAACTCTACTGAATCTGTAATGATGTCCTGAAGGTCTTCGCTGGTTAGGCTCTCGTTCTTCTTAGCGGCCTTACGTGCCTTCATCTTCTTATAGAGCTTGTAAGCAGCTAGACCAGCAACGGTAAGGCCAGCGGCGCCAGCGGCACCTAAGGCAACCTTAGCTCCCTTAGACATACCCTTTTTATGAACAGTAAGGCCCGTTTCCGCACGCTTAGCTAAAGCGGTCCCAGGTACGTATTTCCTAGGAACCCCTAGACGATTGAGAGTGTCGGCACTGTCGGCATCGTATGTCTCGTCTAGGCCAAGTGCAGCACTAAGGATGTCCTCTACGCTGTAGTCCTCTGTGAGACCCTCTTCGTCTGCGTCTAGAAGTAGGTCCTCGACCTCGCCACCTAGATTAATGGCTTCGTCAAGCTCATCAAACGTGTTGATTGTGAACCCTAGTAGCTCTGCTTCCTGAACAAGGAACGCGATATCGTCTTCATCGAAGCTTTCCTGCTTAGCCTCTCTACGGGCCTTAGCCTTCTTGTAGAGAGAGCGAGCGGCCATAAGGCCACCGACACCTAGAGCAGCGGCACCACCACCAACAGCTAGCTTCTCTTTGCCGCTCATAGTGCTTCCTACACCAGCCATATACTTACGAGCCCTACTAAACTCGGCGGGACCGTGCTTTACAGCTTCCGCACCAGCCGTGCGCATCCTGTCAACACGTTCCCCAGCAGCACCCTTCATCTTACCATAAGTTTCGCTAGCTTTGTCGCGCAGTCCTGACATCCTACTAGGCTTCTTGGCGGAAGCAGGCTCGTCAGGCTTACGCACTGTCATTGCGTAATTCTCCTCATCAAGGTCATCTGGAACAAGATACTTAATCCTGCCATTACGCTTTGAAAGGTAACCGTTCTCATAAAGGCAAATTAGCTGCTCTTCAGAAGAGTCTGCGCCACTAACGGCCTCTAGAACGTCGTCGTCAGCGAAAGCCTGTGCGTAGTCAATTGGGTCGAAGTCGGGGCTGATGTCAACCCAAGTAGTTCCGTCGCTCATTGCTTATCCTTGTTTGAGGATCACTGTCCTCGTTACTTAGTTTATGTAGTCCACTGCTTAGCATCAATAGTCTTTTGATGTTATGTGGTTATATTCCGAGATCTTGCACTACGCAAGTTCAATGTTCTGTTAACAGCCTCTTGTAGAGCATAGCCACCATCATCGTATGCTTCCAGCTTAGCTTTTTGTTGTTCTAGGTTAGATTTTCTGCTATTCATAGCTCTACGAACTGCACTAACACCTTTAGCAGCCAATCCTATTCCTGCAGCAGCGGCTCCCACACCAACAGCAGCTTTACCTATATTACCTGCGTTAGCTCCGACGAACTGTTTAGCTGTGTCAGCCTTAGCACCAATGAATTTCTTAGCTGTGTCAACACGTTCTGCTGCTTTAAGTTGCCTACCCGTTCTTATGGGGGCTGACGTGTCTGCCACACCAGTCCTTTCTGCTCGCACGGCTTTAAGCTTATTAGCTTTAGCTACAGTAGCTGCCTTTCCGCTATCTATCTTCTGAACTTGGTGGTCAGGTGATACTCCTTTCTTAATAGCGGAATCAACCTGTCTGTTAATCTCTTGCTTTTTGAAGTAGCCAGGCTCACTTGCTTTTTGTTTTGCTCTAGTTAAATCTTTATTAGATAATTCCCTAGCTACCCTCCTGTGTGTAGCATCGTCTGGACCAGCTTGTGGGGCTGCAGTAGGTACGTTAGCTTTAGCTTGTGCCCTGGCCTTACGTGCCGTACGTGCCTTACGCCCAGCAACAGCGTCGTTTTGCGCTGCTACTTTATCTGCATCCCACACAGCGTTATTCGGGTTGTGTCCAAGAGTTGGAGTTGTAGTTCGATGTCCCATTGATTTCTTGAGCAGGTCCCTCCGCTCGGGTCGCGCCACTTCTCCAAACGCCTCCTCCAAGTGTCTATAAAGCCCGTTCATCTTTTCTTCCTCTTACCTTCTTTGTCTAAACGGGCCTTACGACGTGCTAGGGCACGCCTAGCCAACTCAGTAGCACCTATTGCCCCAGCGGCCATAGCAACACCTTTGACAGCAGGGTGCGCTCGTCCAACAGCACCTAGAGCCTTCTTACGGAATCTCTTACTAGCTAGTTTATTCCAGGCGGCAGTGACAGCCAGGCCACCTAAAGTTTGTGCACCATAATTCATAGCGGCACCCTTAAGGTTACGCATGGAATCTTCACGTTCTTCATCTTCTTCTACTAAAGCCGATAGATCATCAAATAGCCCAATGTCTTCGTAGTCGTCGGCAGCTTCTGCTAGGAGGTTAAACAACTCTACAGCAGTAAGCTCTAGGTCATAGTGGTCCTCAGCGATGTAAAGTATCTCATTTAGGAAATCTTCTACAGACTCGTTCTTCTTCTTATCAGTGTGGCGCTTGTACAATTTGTAGGCACTGTAAGCCGCTAGAGTTCCAGCAGCACCTAATGCTTTATTTCTCAAGCCAGTTTTAGAAACTTTCCTAGCTGTGTCAGCATCTAGCTGTGCCGCTGTAGCCGCCTTAGGCTTACCTCTTGCTACCCATGCAGCGTGACGATCCGCACGCTTTTTCTCTAACGCGAGGTCACGGTCATCTGGAATGTAACTCTCTTTAACGGCTCCTACAGCGGAGCCTCTTAAAAAGGGAGCGTATCGTCCTCTACGTCAGAGAACAGTGAATCTGCTAGCTGTGAAGCGAAGCTGTCTGTCCAGTCATGTTCTCTAAGAGTAACGTCTTCGTCTAGCTCAAATGGTAGCACAGACTCAGCTACGTGCTCTGCGAAGTCTGCAACACCATCGTCAAACGCAGTTCCACAAACACCACACTCAGACTCTTCCATTGTTACCGTTGTTTGGCACTCTGGGCAAGCTACAACTGTGTTCTCGATTGTGTGGGTTTCTGTGACACATTCGCTACAGGCGTGTGTGTACTTATCTAGCCGGTCACCATGACGGGCGCAGTAGTGTCCGTTGAACTCGTGCTCATCAATAGCTGTTGCCTCAGCGCCACAAGAACCACATCCGTAATCGAGGCTCTCCTTCTTAGACTTACTCTTACTCTTTTCGTAATCCTTATAGTCCGCTTGTGTGTTAGCAAGGTGCCTTAACCCACCATAAGCACCAAAGCCAGCAGCGCCTGCAGCTACAGACTTGTAACCACGCTTACCAAAAAATGCACCCAGTGCTGCACCTGTAGCAGCCCCAGAGCCAACTCGTGAAGCTAGCTTACG
>Ga0114918_10004097_pt1 | contig 12706 bp, 1 predicted proteins | sample LantaG_FD_87015 | JGI IMG/M metagenome (GOLD analysis project Ga0114918, IMG submission 87015) | Deep subsurface microbial communities from Baltic Sea to uncover new lineages of life (NeLLi) - Landsort_02402 metaG | ecosystem: Environmental > Aquatic > Marine > Oceanic > Sediment | place: Baltic...
AAGAATATGATGAATATGAAAATTTAAAAAATTATCAAAATCAAATTATGAATTTGATGCAATATAAATTAAATAAAAAACAATATGGAGGACTACATAAGTTTGTAGGTGGAGGACCAACTGATTGTGGTGAAAATATGATATGGGATGAAGCAACACAACAATGTGTTAAAAATACTATACAAGCTGTAGATCAAGTCAGAACAAATCAGTATTCACCATATGCAGTTAAATATGATCAAATGCATCCGCGAGAAAGAGAAATAATACAAAAGAAAGCTGAATATCTTGCTAAACATAAAGGTTTAAATAAAAAAATGGGTGTTAATCAAGATAATTTTCCAGAAAACGTACTTAGAAATATTGAAAACAAAGTAGATTATGAAAGAAATAATTATGTTATTGATCAATATTCTAAAGCTAAAGGATTTAATCCAAACAAGCATGTTCAATTAGTTGAGAACATAGCAGAAAAAGGACGTAAGAGTTATGACATGGCTCAAAATTCTAAATATGGTTCTAAACTAAAACCTTCATTATGGTCTAGAACTTTAGCAGGAGCACAAGAGCTTGGTAATTTTGTTGTAAAACAATTGCCTGGTACACAAGGAGATGTCTTTAAATATGAAGTTCCTGGACTTACTAAAAAAGAAAGAAAAGAAATTGCAGATTCTAAAACTGGTGCATTAGAAACTTTTGCAGTAGGAAATTTACCAGGACAAGCTATTGCTAATACTGTTTTAGAATATGGTAAAACATTAACTGGAGGAACTGGAGCAGATTATAAAACAAAAGATATTCCAAATGTAGTTTCAGGTGAATCTATGCCGGGTGTTGATGATAATATTGCTACTGTTTTTAATCCTTTGACATATACAGGTTTAACTACTGGACTTATGGGTGCTCCAAATATGATTAGATCAGCTTTACCTATGGCTAAAAATATATTTACTAAAGGTAAAATAATAGTAAATTCTGTACCTGAAACAATAATGGGTTCTAATTATGTTAGTGGATTTAATAAAATAAAACCAGGAATAAATAAGTTTGGTCAAAATAAAATTTTACTTGATAAAGATTTAGTAGAAACTGCAGGACAATTACCAGAACAATTAGTACAACGTACAATAAAGGATTTTACTAAACCAATAAAAACAAAAAAAAATTTTAATAATACAGGCATTATTATTGGAGAAGATAATGCTAATATTATAAAAACAACAGATGCTTTAAGAAAAGAATTCAAAGGAGATTTATATAGACTAAATAAACTTAAAGCAGAAAATCCTGGAATTAACTTAGAACATCCTAGTTTAACTGGATATCATTTTACTAAAGATCAAATTAAAAAAATTCCTGACTTTTTAAAAGGTGTAGAACAAAATAAAAAATCTACTGCATCTTTTGCTAATTATTTTGAAAAACAATATGCTGATAAAATGGCATTAATAAATAAAGGTAATGATGTTTTTCAAAATATTGTAAAAGAATCTCCACAATATATAGATGATATAGCAGCTCATTTAAAAAATCCAACTAAATCAAATGAGGATTTTTTAAATGATTTAGTTATAAAATCTAATACTTATGCAAGATTTCAAAAGAATAGTAAAATTAGTGATGGTATAAGAGGTAGTAGTATAGGTAGAAAAGGTTATACTATGGATGTAGAGGGTATTGCGCCAAGTGATTATTATGGTGCGCAAGGTTTTAAAATACAACCTACTGGAGATAGAGTTTGGGACATACTTAATACTCCTTTAGCAGAAAAATGGAGTAAAAGAATTCCTGAGTTTAAAAGTGATATAGTATTACATTCAGATGGTATGCATCATGGATTTAATCCAAAGTATAGAAATTTTCTTGATAAAAGACTTGATAGATTAGATGCTAATATGGGACAAACAGAATCTGTAAGAAATACTGGTTGGTCTGACTTTCAATCATGGGGTGGTGCTGATAATAATATTAATTTTCAAACAGAATCTCTTATTCCAGATTATATTACTAATTCAAAATATTTTAGAGAACCTAGACATTTAGTATTTGAATCCCCTACATACAATGCTCCATTAGAAAATTTTCAGTCTATACCAATGGGAGAATTAGAAAGATTAGGAAAATTAAAAGGAATAGGGGATTTAGATTATTCAAGATTTTTTGAAGGTACGGGTAAAGGTTTTAAATATGGTGGACTTCATAAGTTTATAGATGGTGGAGAACCATGTCCACAAGGATTTCAAGAAGATCCTGTAACAGGAGAATGTATTGTTATTACAGAAAGAAAACAAGATATACAAGAAGTAACTACTAATCAATATACACCATATATAAATGCATATGAAGAAGCTAATCCTAGAGGCATGTATGTATATCAAAAGAAAGCTGATTATCTTAATAAAAATAAAGGTTTAAATAAAATGGCTGGACTCAGTCAAGATAATTTTAATACAGATGTAGAAGGTAATTTTAATAGCAATTGGGAATATGATAGAAACAGTGAAGTAATTAAACAATTTGCTAAGGATAATAATATTAATCCAAAAAATCATGTTGAGTTAGTTGAGAAAATGGCAGATAAAGGAAATGTAAGCCGTGATATGATTGCTAATTCAAAGTATGGTTCTAAGTTACAACCATCTCTTTGGGCTAGATCATTAGCAGGAGCACAAGAACTTGGTAATGCTGTTGTTAAATTATTACCTGGAGAACAAGGAGATGTGTTTAATAAACAAACTGCTGGTTTAACTAAAAAGGAATGGGATGAAATACATAATAGTTCTATGGGGGCACTTGAAATATTATCAGGTGCAGATGTTTTAGGAGCAGGTATTATGAATTCTGTAGCAGATTTATCTACAGCTTCTGGAGGAAACTATCAAGAATCTCCAGGATTGCTTTCAGGAGAATTAAAAAGTAATGTTAATCCGCTTCAAGCTGGATTAGTAAATCCTCTTGTATATACAGGATTAGGTGAACTGGCTGCAGGAAAATCTTTATTACAATTAGGAAAATTAAAGGGAGCAGGTCTATTAGAAGATGTCTCTGGTCTAACTAAATCAAAATTTTTAAAAGACCCAACATTTATACCTGAACAAACATTTAAAAAAGAATTTTCTAATATTTATAATCCTAAAACAAAAAGTTATGATGTATATGAAATAAATGTTCCACAAGAAGCAATTCCTGGAAGATCATATGCAGATGTTCAACATAAAATGAAAAATTTACGTAAAGATTTAGGTATTGGTCCTATTGAACATTTTATTAATAAAAAATTTGGAACAAAAGGAGGTATTGGTTTAGATAAAGATGCAGGAATGGTTGTTAATAATGAAACTGGTAGACTATATGATTCTAATACAAGATATTGGTTGAATAGAGAGTATGGAATAAATTCTCCAGCTCCTGTCAATAAATATCAATTAGCAAAAGATAATGGAATATTAATTGAAGGAAATTTACCATATGAAAAATCTAAAGAATTATTATTTAACTTAAATCAAAAAGAAGAAGGTGGATCAATGGAAATGGATTTAACAAGAGAACAAATTAATGAATATAAAAAAGGTGGTTGGATTGTTGAAGAAATAGAAGATGGAGGTGATCCAGATCCATTAGATCCACATCAAGCATTTCTTAAAAATTGGTATGAGAATAGAGTGTTTCCAAAAGAAATGCAAAAAGCTAAACCAATACTATTAAACCAATTAGAACAATCTTTTCCACCATATGTACCTACTAATGCACTACCTACTAATGTTGCAGCAGCATATAACTATGATAATAATATTGTTGAGTTAAATAAAAACTATCCTGCTGAACTACAAGAAAGTAGTAAAACACATGAGAATAATCATTATCTAACTCAAGATGCTAATGAGTATTTAGATAAACCACATACTAATTTAATAGAACAAAATATTATAAATCCTAAAGATATAAATACAGGTAATAAAGAATGGGATAAAGCATATAAAGAAAACTTTGATGAGATAGTTAGTCCGGAAGAAATGCATTCTAGAATAATGACATTAAGAGAACTTGCTGGCTTTAAACCTGATCAAGTTATTACTGAAAAAGATGTAGAAGATTATTTTAAAAGTGCTGGAGATAAATTAGATCCAGATATCCAAGACATTAAACAAGTTACTAAAGGAAATAAAGCTATAGTAGAGTTATTAAATTATATGGCATCTAATAATTCTAATGAAGATTTAAATGTAGCCAAGTATGGTGGTACAACAGATTATCAATTAGGAGATACAGTAGATAAAGCTACTATGGAAAGATTAAAAAAATTAGATTATACATTTGAAACAATTTAATTATGGCAAAGTATAGAATAACAAGTATTCCTCAATATAAAAATGGTGGTGGTCATGGTTGTGACGAAGGTTATGAATGGGATGAAGAATTACAAACATGTATAAAAGCTTTTAAAGAAGTTATAGTAAATCCTGAAGATGAAAGTTGGTGGGACCGTATGACAAGAAAGGCTGGAAAAGCAATATTAAATAATAAAGTTAATAAGAATAATAAAAATAAAAAACAAACTTTTGATGAGTTTAGACGTGATACAGAATTTAGTAGTATGTATGATTTAGTAGATTGGGCAACTAAACCTAAAGAATCTACACCTAAAAAACTTAAAAAACCTACTAAAGAAGATGTAAAAGCACAACAACTTTTTAATGAATTATTTCATGTACTTACTGCTGAAGATATTGCACAAAAAAAATTAGCTGATCTTGCTAGTTATAATGCACAAGTTGATGCAGAAACTGCTCGTCAAGCTGCTAATGTTCAACCTGTTGTTCCTGCTGGGTCTACATATCCAAATATTTTTAATGTTAATGGCTTTGCAAATCTTGACCCTATTAGTGAAGTAGATAGTAGAATAGAAGCTGCTAAGAAAAAAGGAATGGTTTATAGGTCTACAGCTGATGAGTTAAATAACCTATATACAGAAAAAGATCAACTAATTGCAAAAGAAGAAATAATAAAGAAAAGAGCTGAAGGATTAGCTGAACAACAAAGAAAAGAACAAGAATTTTATGACCAAAGAAATCCAAGGGGTGTTTACTCAGAAACAATTCAAAATGTAGCTGGAAATTCTGGAGTACCTCAAACATTACGTGCTTTAGATGCACAAATTGGTGCAAAACAAGAATACCATCAAAAAAGAAAATTTGTAACTGATACCTATTTATATGCTAATCGTGATGCACTTGTTAATGAAGCAGCAAGAAGTATTCAAAATTCTTCTAATCTTACTTATGAACAAGCATTAGAACAAGCTAAACAAGATGAAAATTTATTATATAGATTAGCTGAAAAACATACTCCTACAGAAGCTTCACATTTAGATAACTTAGCTCAAAAATTAGATTTTTATGACTATAAAAATTCAAGGAATGATCAAATAAAATCTTTTGATCCAACTGATCCTAATCATATTTCATTTGAAAATCCTGGAACTGTTGGTGGATATCTTGAGCAAGTTAAAAATACAATGCTTAATCCATTAGATGCAGCTCATTATGCTATGTCAAGTGAAACAATGCCCTTTAATTATGGTGCATATGAAAAGATGAAAGAACAAACAGGCTATAGGGATGATGCTGATAATAATGCTATAATGCAAGGTATTGATTTTGCTTCATGGTTTCATCCAATTGGTCTTTATGGTCAAGGTATAAAAATGATTAGACCTACTGCAGAATCTGTAGAAAATGTATACAATAATCCAACTTGGGAAAATTTAGGTACTGCAGGATTTGATGTTGGTATGAATGCATTAATACTTGCAGGTGCAAAAAGTCCACTTAAATTTCTTGCAGAAGAAAATTCTGCTATTAAGGCCGCACAAGAAGCTGAAGTATATGAATTTGGATCAAAACTTAATAAATTTAACCGTGAAACTTATACAGGTCCTCAGTATTATTCAGAACAACCTATACAAAAGTCTCTTCTTTTAGAATCAGGATCTGTTGCTCCAGGTCCAGGTCCAGGTCCAGCTTTATTACCAATAGGTGTTGCAACTGAAGTAGGAGCTAAAGCAGGTGTTACTACAGGAACAACTCCTTTATTAAATATAACTCCAATAGGATTTAATCCTAAAATGGAAATAGAAGGTGCAACTGTATATAATAAACTTTTAGAACAAAAAAGACTTCAAGACATTGCTGCATTAAATACAACAAGTTCTGTATTACCAATACCTGAAGGATTTGTAGAAAGAAAAGCACAAGTAGAGTTACCTCCTCTTGTTCAAGAAGAAAAAGTTTTTGGTATGACTCCAACTGAAACAATACCATCAAGTACAGATGCAAAAAACCAATTTCTTAAAGATTTACAAAATGATCCTGAATATATAGGTTTTAAAGAAAATGCAACTATTAGAGATCAAGAAGGTAAAGCACAATCTTCTTTTGGTGTTCCTAATAGTATTACTAAAGATCAATTTAAAAATGCTGGTAATACTGATGAAACTATTTTTAGTATGACTGAAGAGTCTACTAATTCTGTTCCTAGAAAAAATTTAAATGATCCAGAATATGTAGATGATGAAGTAGTTGCAGACATCATTGATGATATGAGGGTTAATAAAATGGAATTATGGGAAACACCTGAAGGTAAAAGAAGACTTCATACAATGATTGCTAATACAGAGTCATTAAGAAGTAATAATGTAACTCCAGAATCAATTGTTGAAAGAATGCGTTCTTTAAATGTCACTAATAGAATAAGATTAAATTCTGAAAATAAACTAAAAGCTTTAGATGAGGAAGAAGATTTAATAGATTTTCTTTATGATGATGGGCATATGGATAAAACAGATTGGATGGATAGATCAATAGACATAGAAGAAGCACGTCAGGCACAAAATTTAATAATAGATGGGGTTAATGAAAGAATGGCAAAAAGTTCAGCTTTTTATAGTAATAGAAATATAGTTGGAATAAGACCTAAAGATTATAATATAAATGAACTTGACATAGTTACTGCACATGAATTTGGTCATTTCCTTGCAGAAGGCAAAACAACTTATCTTGATGATATGTTAAATGATCTTACACTTATTGACAATACATCAGCACAATTAACAATTCCAGGTATTGGAGGAGGTACAGAATCAAAAGCTGCTGCAAGATTTGGACATGATCGACCTAACTATTTAGAAGAAAGTTTAGATTATTTTAAAAATGGATCAGAGGGAACTGAAAAAGTACCTTTTTTATCGGAGGTTAGAAAAGCAATGCTTAAAGATGGAACTATTAAACATGAATTTGATAAAATAACTCCAGAAATGCTTAAAAAACATTATGATAAATATAAAAAAAATAATGATGAAAAATACCCAATAAGATTATATGATATAATAAAAGATAATAAAAAGAATTTTACTGTTATGAGTAATGTTTTAGATCATCTTCCTATAGTATTACAAGCTTTAGGTATGGCTGATGCTCTTTTTGGACACGAAGATGTAGATACTAAAGAAGCTGGTTTTAGTATACTATTAGGTGCAATGACAAGAGGTAAAGGTAAAGCTTTAAAATTTGGAAAAAATTTAAAAAAATATACAGGCTTAATGCATGAAGCATATGCACCTAGAATTTTTCAAACTGAAATGCGAAATTTTGATAAACTATCAGAAATTAGATTTGCAAAGAATAAAGAAGTATATGGTATAATAAGCAGTCCTGAAGTAGAAGCTTTAGAAAAACAAATTAAAACTCTTTCAGATAAAATTGCAGCATCCCCTATAATAGGATCAAAATTTAATCCTTCTTCTAGTTCTGTAGTTGATTTGTATATAAAAAATAAAGAATTAGATAAATTAAAAATACAACTAACTACTCTTAAAAAAACTGAAGAAGGTATTCAAGTTAAAAATAGTGCTGGTCTTGATTATGTAACAGATACAGGACAAAAACCAGTTACATCTTTTAGAACAAAACAACCTGTTATAGCTAAGGTTAAACTACCTACTAAAACTTATATATATACTTTAGAAGGTAAAGATGTAGTTTTTAAACACCATGAAGTTTTGAATCCAGAAATATCTCAAAACTATGTTGATGTTTTATCTGATAATATAAGTATTGTAGAAGAAACTGGAGCAAAAGTTATTGGTTCTGCTGTAGGTGTTGTAGAAGGAGGTTTAACACATTTAACAGGTGACATTGATGCTATAATTTTAGATACAGATTATGCAAAAAATGTACTTAATAAATTAGATTTTGTAGGTCCAAATGGTCCAGCTAAAGTTCATGATATTGGTATAAATAATGGAAAAGAAGGACATATTGATTTTAATGTTATTAAAACAAATCCAGATGGAACTGTTGGTGTTACATGGCAAAAGAGTTACGGTGGTTACAGTGATAATTATAGATCTCTTGAAATGGAATTATTTAGACAATTTTTTCCAGATGAATATTATAAATTACAAAAAGAACTAATTCAAAAATCACCAAAACTATTTAAAGGACACGGTGATCCTATTAATGTAACAAAAATGAATATAAAGATCCCTATTCAAGCAGATGTCTTTATAAAAAAAATTGACCCTGCTGTAAAAACTATAGTGGATGCTTATGAATCTAGTAAACTAAAACATATAAATAGAATTGATACATATATTAATTATGGAAATGTTGATGTAGTAAATAGAGCACAAGAGACCTATGTTAAAAGTTTAGTAGGTTCTAAAGGTACTGTAGGTCCTCAATTATCAACAGAAGCTTTAAGTGATATACCTTCTAATATAGAAGCTCTTAATCAAATGCGATTTATTGGTGATGTAGATTTTGTAGCTAAAGATCCAAAAAGAATGCAATTAGCATTAAATGATTATTATATTAATCATACAGTACATAATAGAAATATTTCAATAGGAGGATTAAATAGAAATATAGATGTTTCTTTTAAAAAGTGGCAAGGTGCAGAGTCTTCTAATTCTGGAGGTTCTGCTATGGGTTGGGGTTTAAATACTACTAAATTAGGAGACCCAAGGCATCCTGGAAATATTGCGGGTCAAATGCAATATGGAATAAAAACAGATACAGGAAATGTTATTGATTATGTAAATAGTATTGACTGGGCTACTACTTCAGTAGCTTTTAATGAAAGTGAAAGATCACAAGTTCAAGATATTATTGCTTCTCATTCAACTCCTGAATTTGCAGAAGAACAAATGGTTAATATACAAGAGAGTGGAAACTTATTAGCAATGCATAATCAAAGATTTACTGATAAGAAGTCACTTAGTGGATTATCTATTACAGAAAAAGTTGATATTCAAAAAATATTTAATGATATAACTAAAAGAATGGGTATCAGAAGTACTTCTGATTATAAAGATACTACATATGGAAAAAGTTATTATTCTTCTATACTAGGTGATTTTGATGAAGCTATTGATCTTTTAGAATATTCAATTTTATCAAGTGCTTTAAAACCTAAATCTTTATTTGAAAGGCGGGATAATTATAATATTTATAAAACAACTTCTGGAGCTGCTCATGATCCATATCTTATAGACTCTTTAAAAGATTATAAAAGAATTGAAGGATATTTAAGTGAAGGTTTAGCAAAAGCTCAAAAAAGAGCAAAAGAACAAACAGCATATATAGTAAAATTACAAGAAGAACAAGCTCTTTTAGCTGAAAAATTAATGTATAAAAGAAATCCAGCATATAAAAAAATAGTTGATGATATAGCAAAAGGTAAAGCAGAGATTAAGAAAATAGATGATGAAATTGAGGAAACTTCTAAAAGACTAGATGCTATATCAGACTTTAAAAGAAAAACAAAACCTCTATTAGTAATTGCAGGATTGGCTGCTTTAGGTACTGGAGTACTTACCTATTATGCAAATCATAATGAAGAAATTGATAAATTTAGAGATGATATGTTAGAAATAGATAAAACAAAAGTAAAAAATATAAAATTTAAAAATAATAATCCAAGAGACATAGATATACAAATTGAAAAATGGCAGAAAAAGGGAGTAGAGGGAGATACTAACAAAACTATTAAGAAACAAAAAACGGGTGGCCAAATAGATAATTATTTTGAAATAGATATTCCTAAAGAAGATTTACAAAGATATCTTGAACAAGGATATATTGTAGAAGAAGTAGAAGACACATTACCTAAAAAAGCTAATGGAGGATTGCCTTATCAAGTTTGGAAACAATATACTGGTACACCATGGTCTGAAGCTAAAAAACAAGGTTTAACTGATGGTACTGCAAAAGCAAATTTAGCTCTTAGAGATAGATTATTAGCTGGAGAATTTGGAGAAGCTAAAATGTCTGATGAAGAAGTAAGTGATAGGCATGAGTCATACAAAAACATGGTAAGCAATATGATTAGTAATGGTGCTACACTTGAAGAATTAGTTGCTAGACGTATAGGTACTAAAGAAGGTTTAACAAATATGTTTTCAGAGTTAAGTACTCCTGTTGATGAAGATCTTAGTAAGTATGCTGCACAAATTAAACCAAAAGAAATTCCTTTACCCAAGGTATTTCCACAACAAATAGAAAATGTTAATTCTAAAGTAAAAACAGAAGATCAATGGGGAAGAACAAAAACTAATGATTGGTATGGGTTTAATCCAGATACTAAAAAATGGACAGTAGAAGATCAGTGGGGAAGATCTCCTGATGATGAATGGTATAACTTTAATGAAGTAACCAAAAAATTTAAACATAAAGAATCTACTACATCACAAAAAAAAGTAGATATTACTAAAAACTTTGAAAAAGATTTACTTAATAGGTTAACTACTATTGCAAAACAAAAAGCTTTATTAAAACCAGAATCAATAAATAAAGTAGAGCCAATTCCTAATTCTATGGCATCTCAATTTAGTAAGCAAGATTTTAATAAAAAATCTTATGATGCTAATGGAAAAGAAATAAAACCTATTATGCCTAAGATGTCTGATTTCAAAACAGATAATCCTGTTATGGAAACACTTGAAGGTGTAAACCAGTATATAAAAAAGATTGTAGAAAAACCTTTTCGTTTTGTTAATGATTATAAAAATGAAGTTGCTCAAATAAATCCTAAAGTTAAAAAGTATCAAAATACAGTTAATACTATTGGTACTGATATTCAAAAGATATATTATGATCTAACTAATCCTAATTTAAAATCTTCTGAAAAAACTGTAGCAAGACAAAAATACAATGAACTCATTTCAAAAAGAACTAAATATATTAACGCAATAAATGATATTAAAAGAGATGATGCAGGTTGGTTTGATGCTGCAATTAATGATGTGCCAACAATTGGTAAACCTTTTCAAAAATTGGGATTGTCCGATCAACCTTCTTATATGGATTATGACTTACCTAAATTTGAAACATATTCTGAAAAGAAAGAAAAAGAAGATGAAACCTTTAGACAAAAAAGCAGATTTGAAGAATTAAATCCTGATAAATCAGAGTATACTAGATGGAAATTTAGAGCTGCCGCATCAAATGATGATCCAATTAAAGTTAGTGTTTACGGTACAAGAGGTGAAAGAGCTAATCAGAATATAAATATTAATTCTAAAGGAACAATAATGCACTTCTTAGACCAAAGTCCTGAAACAGGATATATACATAAAAATACTAAAAACTATTATAACAAACTAAAAGATGATGATTATGTAGGATATCTTAAATCTAATGGAGATAATACATATGGTGTACAGTATAAACCTAAAAAAGAGTTTAATAAAGATAATCTTTATAAAAATACTTTCATAATAAGACAAGTTAATTTTGATGACATTGACTTTAATAAGAAAGTTAAAGATGATAACTTTTCTGGACATACATATCCAACTTTAAAAGGAACTACTCAAGCAGCTTTACCAATTTCTTCTGATCCAGATGAAAATGTGTATAATTACTCTTCTGGTCAAAGTGTTGTATTTATCTTTAAGTATAAAGGAAAAATTAGATATGAACATTTTGCAGGATCTAGTAATGAGATTAAGAAAGAAGGTCAGGATATAAAAAAATTATATAATCTAGATGATAAAACATTAAAGATTGGATTAGCAGATGCTGGAAGTTATTCATCTGCAATAAGTGGAAAAATAACTAATGATAAGTTAAATAGTAAAGATTATGGTTATTATAACCCTAATACAGGTACTGGTGCTGGTATGGCCATTTTACCTTAAACTTTATAAGTTTACCCATTAAATTAAAATTTAGTATATTTAATATATAATATAATATTATGAAAGTAAGAATTTCTAAAGCTCCAGATGGTAAAGGTAAGTTTATAAATAAACTTGGCAGTTTTATGCAAAGAGCTAAACTGGGTGCTCAAGTAACTAACATGACTGAGATAAGAAAAGAAATATTATCCAGGGCAGATTTTGGAGATGCTCCAGAAACCATTGCTAATGATTTAGCAAATATCTATGGTGTAGATTACTTTGATATGGTTGATGAAGTTGCTGATTTAATTGGTTCTCCAGAAGCATCAGTTCCAGAAACAGTTGCAAAAGAAACTATTCCTGAAAAAGAAATAGTAGAACCAGAAACTGAATTTGATTATTCAAATAATGGAATAGCTGAAGATGTAGAAGCAGAGCAAGCAGAATTTGATGAAGAAGATGCTGAAGAAGATAAAAAGAAAGGAGGCAGTATAAGTAAGAATAAGTTTGTTAAAGGTGTCATGA
>Ga0114918_10004100_pt1 | contig 12702 bp, 8 predicted proteins | sample LantaG_FD_87015 | JGI IMG/M metagenome (GOLD analysis project Ga0114918, IMG submission 87015) | Deep subsurface microbial communities from Baltic Sea to uncover new lineages of life (NeLLi) - Landsort_02402 metaG | ecosystem: Environmental > Aquatic > Marine > Oceanic > Sediment | place: Baltic...
CGACATTCTCTTGCTGCAGCGCGACAGCCGACATTTCGAGTTTTTTTCTTGGAGAAAGAGAGCTCAGATGCTCTTCAGCTACGGTGAGAAAGAGAGAGAGAGAGAGAGAGAGAAGAGCGAGGGGGAGAAAAGCATAGAGAGTGGTTTTTCTTTTTCGTTAGCCCCCCCTTCTTCTTCCATCATTATCAGAAGCATTCTTCAATTCTTTTTAAACATTCCATCACCATCCATTGATTCTGAGATTTTTGCTGACGCGGGGAGAGAGAGGTGGTGCGCGCAGCGGGGGGGGGGAGGAGAGAGTGCCCAAGGAAGGAAGAAGAAAAACGAAAAGAGGGAGGTCGACGAAGAAAACGAAGACGAGAAAGTCTCACTGTTTTCCATCGCGTCGAAGGAGCTTTCTTCGAACATTTCTCTTTCGCTTGCTCTTCTTCTTCTCGCTCTCCTTTCTCTCGTTCTCGCTCTCTCTCTCTCGGGAGAGAGCGACCAGCAGAATCAGCAAGTGCGCCTAGAAGAGGCATCCAGCTAGAGCAAGCGACAGAGCACAGCAGCAGCAGGCGACAAAGCAAAAAGCAGAGGCATTGAAAAGAAACAATACCTCGCTCGCTCGCTCGTTTCCGATCGCTGAAAAAGAGGAAAGAGAAAAAACTTTTCTTCTTCTCCTTCGCAGCCGCCACTCCGACTACCTACAAAAAAACCACCATGGCCGCAGCGGACATGGAGGCCGAGATCTTCGGCGGTGGTGGTAACGCCGAGAACAACGCCGGGCAGGCCCACGACGACGGCCTCCCGGCCGAGTTCGCCTCGATGGGCCCCGACGACATCGCCCGCCGCGCCCGCCTGCTCGACAACGAGGTCCGCGTGCTCCGCGACGAGGCCACGCGGCTCAACTTGGAGCAGGCCAACCTGACGGAGAAGGTAGGAGGGGAGACTGCGAAGATGGGGGGAGGGGAAGATAACGAATCAAATCCGTCCTCCTCTCTCTTTTCCAAAGAAGGCGCCCCTCGTCTCTCGATGCGCGCAGCAGCGCTTGCTAAACAGAAAAACTCGACCCCGACCTCTTTTCGAAAACGACGATACTCAAAACCATAAACAGATCAAGGAAAACAAGGAAAAGGTCAAGCTCAACAACCAGCTCCCCTACCTCGTCGGCAACATCGTCGAGATTCTGGACTCGGCCCCGGGCGAGGGCTCTGACGGCGAGGAGGACAATGAGGAGGACGGCGGCGCGGCCGACGCCGACGCCGGGAGGCAGGGCAAGTGCGTGGTGCTGAAGACGTCGACGTGGCAGACGGTTTTCTTGCCCGTGGTGGGTTTGGTGGACGCCGAGACGCTCAAGCCCGGGGATCTGGTCGGCGTGAACAAGGACTCGTACCTGGTGCTGGTGAGTTGAAAGAGAGAGAGAAGAGGAGGAAGAGGAAGAGGAAGAAGAAGACAACGACGAAGACGACGACGGCGACGACAATGAAGAAGAAACAAAGACTCACTTCTTTTCTTTTCTTTCTCTCCCCCCCCCTCACACACACACACTCACACACACCACCACCAAAACAGGACACGCTCCCCGCCGAGTACGACGCCCGCGTCAAGGCCATGGAAGTCGACGAGAAGCCCACGGAGGACTACTCCGACATCGGGGGACTCGACAAGCAGATCCAGGAGCTGGTCGAGGCCGTCGTGCTCCCGGTCACGCACAAGGAGCGCTTCGCGAGCCTCGGCATCAAGCCCCCCAAGGGCGTCCTGCTCTACGGCCCGCCCGGGACGGGGAAGACGCTGATCGCGCGGGCCTGCGCGGCGCAGACGAACGCGACGTTCCTCAAGCTGGCGGGCCCGCAGCTGGTCCAGATGTTTATCGGCGACGGCGCCAAGCTCGTGCGCGACGCGTTCGCTCTCGCCAAAGAGAAGAGCCCCTGCATCATCTTCATCGACGAGATCGACGCCATCGGCACCAAGCGCTTCGACTCGGAGCTCTCGGGCGACCGCGAGGTCCAGCGCACGATGCTCGAGCTGCTCAACCAGCTCGACGGCTTCTCGTCCGCGGCGGACGTCAAGGTCATCGCGGCGACCAACCGCGCCGACACGCTCGACCCCGCGCTGATGCGGTCGGGGCGGCTCGACCGCAAGATCGAGTTCCCGCACCCGGGGGAGGACGCGCGCGCCAAGATCATCGCGATCCACGCGAGGAAGATGCACGCGGCCGGGGACGTCAACTTCGACGAGCTCGCGCGGTCGACCGACGACTTCAACGCCGCGCAGCTCAAGGCCGTCTGCGTCGAGGCCGGCATGCTCGCGCTCCGCCGCGGCGGCGTCGAAGTCTCCCACGAGGACTTTGTGGAGGGGGTCGTCGCGGTGCAGGCGAAGAAGAAGGCGCTGCTCAACTACTACGCTTGATGAAAGAGAGAGGGAGAAAGGAGGGAGAGAGAGTTTTCTTTTGGTTATCTGCCTCTTGTTTATTGAAATAAAAATCTGTTTCTTTCTTTTTCATTTTTCGCTGCTGGCGGGCTCTCGCGTCAACTCTCTTTCTCCCCCCCCAAAAAAAAACACAAACACAAACAAAATAGCAACCTCCTCCCTTCTCCTCCCAACCAAACTACTCCTACTGCTCGTCCCCGGCAGGCTCGACCCTGATCAGGTCGTCGATGCGCAAAATAGTGATCGCCGCCTCGGCCGCGAACCGCAGCGCCGAGACCTTGCCGCCGGCGGGCTCGAGCACGCCCGCGGCGACTGAGTCGCGGACGAGCCCGCGCTCGAGGTCGAGGCCGCAGCGGCCCAGCAGCAGGTCCCTCTCGATCTCTTCGCCCGACTTGCCCGCTTTCTTGTCCTCGGCGGCCTTCTGCGCCTTAAAATGGTACGCTCTGAGCTTCGCGACCAGGTCGGCGCCGTCCCTGGCCGCGTTGGAGGCCAGGGCGCGAGGGACGGCGAGCACCACCTCGGCGGCCTCGGCGACGGCGAGCTGCTCGCGCGGCGCGAGAGACGGCGTGCCTCTCTCCAGGAAGACGGAGATCGCCGCCTCGGCCGCGCCGCCTCCGGGGACGACGGACCCTGACTCGAGCACGCGGCGGACGACGCACATGGCGTCGTGGGCCGCGCGCTCGGCCTCGTCGAGGAGGTAGTCGTTGGCGCCGCGCAGCAACAGCGTGGCGCCGCCGCCCTCGGCAAAGACGTCGTCGTCCTCTTCGTCATCACCCGCCGTCGCCGCCGCGGCCGCCGCTGCCGCCGAGACGTCGCCGCCGCCGCCGTTGCTCGCAGCACTCGCGGCAGCAAGAGCCTCCGCGGCCTCTTTCCTCCTCTTCTTGCCCCCATGCCCGCCCCTGACGACGATGATGTCGTCCCCGGCCACGTTCTCCTCGACGACGGCGTCCGCCGTCCCCAGACACGAAGCGTCAAACGCCTCGCCCCCCTCCTCGTCCGCCAGCGACGTCACGAGCGTCGCGCCCGTCGCCTTGGCCACGCGCCTGAGCGCGTCCTTGGGCACGCGCCTCGCGGCCATCACGCCGGCCTCGACAAAGTACTTGAGGCACAGGTCGTCGATGCCCTTGGTGGTGAGCACGACGTTGGCCCCGGCAGCCAGGATCGCTGCGACGCGCTCCTTGGCGATGTCGGCCTCGCGCGCCCTGATCGCCTCGAGCTGCGCCGGGTCGGTGATGAGGACCTGCACGCCCAGGTGCATGCGGGCCTTCTGGAGGTTGACGTCGAGGCAGGCGATGCGCGCGACGCTCTTGCCTCCGTCGCCGCCCCTCGCTTTCTCGCCGTCCTTCTTCTCGCCGACGCTGCCGCCGCCGACGCCGACGCGCGAGGGCATCCCCGCGGCGGCCTTCCCCAGGTTCAGCGCCACGCCGCGGATCAGCTGCGAGTCGAGCAGGGACCCGCCGCGGGCCTTGAGCACCGTCACGGCAGAGACGGGGTACTTGACGACGACGGTGCTCGAGGAGGAGGCGCCTCCCCCCTCGACGCGCTCTGTCCTCACCGCCTTGACGGCGTCGACCAGCAGCGCCGCAAAGTGCTCGGTGGTCCTGCCCCCCCCGCCGATCACCTTGGAGCTCATGCTGGTCCTCGCCACGGCCGCCAGCGCGTCGTCGCCCAGGCTGCTCACGGGGATGGCCAGCTCGTCGCGCACGAACGCGCACGCGTCGCGCGCGGCGCGGCGGAAGCCGGAGATCACGGCGGTCGGGTGCACGCCCGCGGCACGGACGAGCTCGGCGCCGCGCTTCAGGAGCTCGGCGGCGAGGATGACGACCGAGGTGGTGCCGTCGCCGACCTCCTGGTCCTGGAGCTCGGCGAGGTCGACGAGGATCTGCGTTGTTTTTTATGGGGCGTTGATGAGTTGGCGGCGAAGAAGCGGGGAAAGTGAGAGGAGAAGAAAGAGGGGGTGAGAAGAAGAGGAGGGCGCGCCTCCTCGTCTTCCCGGCTGAAACGAAAAAGAACGGAAAACACCTCTCTCTTTCCCTCTCAACACCCTGCTTCTCCATACTTACCTTTGCCGCCGGGTGCTCCACCTCGAGCAGTTTGAGGATCGTGGCGCCGTCGTTGGTGATGGTGACGTCGCCGATGTCGTCGACGAGCATCTGATTTTTTGGATTGGGGTGATTGAGAGAGAGAGCGAGGAGGAAACATGCGTGATGAGATCGCCGTTTTCCGTCGTCGTCGCCGTCGCCGTCGCCGCTCTTTCTCGTTCTCTTCCTTTCTCCACTCCATACTCACCTTGTCCAGCCCCACGGGCCCGAGGCTCGACTTGACAATGTTGGCCACGGCCGTCACGGCAGTCACGTTCTGCGAGCGGACGTCGGAGCCCGTGGTGCGGGAGCCCTGTAGGGCAACCGAGGTCTGCGGAGCGAACATCGATCACGAAAGGGAGGGGGAGTTTTTTTTCCTTCTTCTTCTTTTGCTCTTTCAAGCTTTCTCTTCTCGCTCCTTCTTGTGCAAGTCACGGGCTCGAGGCTGTTTATCTCTTTTCTGCTTCTGGCTCTGGCGATGAAAAAGAGAAGGAGAGAAAGGAAGAGAGAGAAAAGAGGGAGACGAGGAGGGAGAGACTTCTGTTTCTCTTTTTTTGTTTGATGGAATGTGTTTGCTCAGACTGTCTCTCGTCGTTGCATTTTTTTCCCCTCGAAAAGAGCGAGCAGAAGAAGAAGAAGAAAAAGAAGAAGAAGAGACAACTAAAAAGCGTTTCCCTTCACACGCTCCTGCTCCGCACACCTTTCGATCCCCGCGATCAAACAAGCAGGAGAGGGGGGGGGGGCGCTTCTTCTCTCTCTGCTGCCTGCTCTCCGAGATCGAAGGATGGAAGGGCAAGCGAGAGGTGGAGGTGATGGCATTGAGCCAACCTCGACGCCGTACGCGACAAGAACGACGATCGACCCATCGTCGCCCTCGCCTCCTGCCCCCGCTGCTGCCTCCTCCTCTCGCCCGGCCTCAGCTGCCGCCTCACCTTCTCGCCGCGCGTCGGGAGCGTCCCCGGCGTCGTCCTCCTCCTCTCGCCTGGGAGCGGCGGTCGCGGCGGTCGTCGAGCCGTTCCGCCGCGCCGCTGCCGCGCTCTCGGGCGATGGCGGCGGAGGCACCGGCAAGAGCACCGCCGCGAGCGCCTTTTTCGGCTCCGGAGCATCAAACCAGGGCCGCGCCCGCGGGGACAACAACCCGATCGCGCGCGCCGCCCTCGAGGCCATGCGCATGCGCCGCAAGTCTCTGACGGCCGAGGAGGCCGAGGCGATCATCGCGGCGAGCGGCCTGGGCGCGGCGGCGGGCGGCGCCGGGGTCGAGGCCGGAGGAGCCGGGGGAGCGTCGTTTGGCGGCGGCGGCGGCGCCGCCGCCCCCTCTCTTGCCGCGCCCCGGATCCGCTCCCGCCGCGGGAGCAGCGGCGACGTGCCTCTGCCGCCGCCTGCCGCGGGCGACGACTCGCTGCCCCCAGTCGGCGGAGCCCTGTTCTCGGCCGCGGCGGCAGCGGCGGCGGCCTCGGCAGGAGGCGCGGAGCCCGGGGCGCGCGTCGTCCCGCTGGGCCCCCCCGCGCTGGCCGCCGCCGCCCTCCCGCCGCCGCCGCCGGCGGCGGTGAGGAGAGGACTCTTCCGTTCGAAAAAGAGGCCTCTCCCTTCTCCTCCCCACCACCACCCGCACTTCCAGCAGCACTTCTCCTCCAATGCCATCAAGACGGCGAAGTACAACGCCCTGACATTCCTCCCGCGCTTCCTCTTCGAGATGTTTTCGCGGGCGGCCTATCTGTACTTCCTGCTCCAGGCCGTGCTCTCGTGGATCCCCGTCGTGTCCCCCTTTGGCGGGTGGGGCTCGACGCTCGCCCTGCTGTTCGTGCTGCTGGTCGCGGCCGTCAAGGCGCTGTTCGAGGACGTCAAGAGGCACCAGCAGGACCGCGCGACCAACGCGTCGAGGGCCAGGGTGGTGGTGGCGAAGCCTCCTTCTTCGGGTTCTTCTCCGTCGTCGTCGACACTCGAGACTCGGGACGTCGAGTGGCGCGACCTGCGCGTCGGCGACGTCGTCCGCGTCGACGATGGCGAGCTGTTCCCGGCCGACCTCGTCTGCCTTCACAGCGCCCTGGAGGACGACGTCTGCTTCATCAAGACGACCAACCTGGATGGGGAGAACAACCTGAAGATCCGGAGGCCCGTCGACGTCAGCGACGCCTTTCCTCCGAGTTCCTCGAGCTCCTCCTCCTCGACCGCCACCAACGCCGACGGCGACGACGGCGACGACGACGCCTCCCTTGCCCGGCCCTCCGCCTGGGACGTCCTCTCCCTGAGGGGGGCCCTGACGGCCGAGGCCCCCAACGCCAACCTGCACGTGTTCAAGGGGAGGCTGGCGCTGGAGGTGCCGGCCGTCGCGGTCGCGGAGGAGGATGGGGAGAGGGGGAAGGGCGACGGCGGCGAGAGCGCGGCGGCGGCGACGACACGCGCTCCCACCGCTTCCGCCCCCGCCGCGACGGCAACAGGAACAGCAGCAACGACGATGATGACGACGACGACGACGACGATAAAGACGACGACAAAGACGGTCCCTGTCACCATCAACGAGGTCCTCCTCCGCGGCTGCCTCCTCAAGAACACGGGCCACGTCCTCGGCCTCGTCGTCTACACGGGCCGCGAGTCGCGCATCCAGATGAATTCCGCCGCGACCCCTTCCAAGGTCGGCTCGTACGACCATTTCCTCAACTTTCAGATCGCCCTGGTCATGGCGCTGCAGCTGGCGCTGTGCGTCTTCTCGGCCGCGGCCGGCGCGGCCTGGAGGGAGCTCGCGGGCAGGAGGCGCGCGCACCTGGGCATGGAGAGCCCGTCGGAGGGCAACGTGCGCTCGCCCGTCCTCTACGCCGGGGTGCTCTTCGTCACCTTCTGGATCCTCTACTCCTACCTGGTGCCCATCTCCCTCTTCGTCACTCTCGAGATCGTCAAGTTCTGGCAGGGCTTCGTCTACGTCAACTGGGACGAGGGGATGCGGGACCCGGCCACGGGCGACTACGCGCTCGCGCGCAACACGAGCTTGATCGAGGATCTGGGCAAGGTCGACTACGTCTTCTCCGACAAGACCGGGACGCTGACGTCGAACGAGATGCAGCTCAGGCAGATCGCCGTGAAGGACACCGTCTACGGATCGGCGGAGTTCAGGCTCGAGGAGTGGCTGCAGCAGCGGCAGCAGAGGGAAGGGGGAGGGGGCGGCGAGGACGGGGGCGCGGCCGGCTGCGGCGACTGGCGCGCCTGCGCCCGCGCCTGGGACCCGAGGGCCGCCGCCGCGGCCGAGGCCCTGACCTTGGACGGCAGCTGGAGATCCCTGGTGGCCGCTGGGGGCTCCGGGAGGAGAGAGCTGGCGCTGCGCAGCTCGAAGAGCGAGGCGTCGCTGGCGCTGGCCTCTGCAGCCTCCGCGGCTGCCTCTGCTGCGAGCGAGGAGACGAGGGGCAAGTCGCGCGGCGGCGGAAACGACGAAGAGGACGGAGAGGAGGTCACCTCCTCCGCTCCTCCTCGGGCTCCTCGTGCTCCAACAAACGGCGACGGCGCCGACGAAGAGAGGGACCCGGCGCTGCTGGGGGCGCACTTGGTGGACTTCTGGACCAACGTCTGCGTCTGCCACTCGCTGATAGTCGAGCCCGCCTCTTCCTCTGCTTCGACTCCCTCCTCTCCCGCCTCGGCCGCGACGGCGACGGCGGCGGCGGCGGCGACGGCGACCGCCGCAGCCTCTGCTGCTTCTGCTGCTGCTGCCGCCGCCGCTCCTTCTCCCCCCTTGCCTCCTTCGCGCCCCGTCTACCAGGGCCCCTCCCCGGACGAGGTCGCCCTCGTCGAAGCCGCCCGCGCCGTCGGCTACGAGTTCGTTGGGCGCAGCGCCGGAGGCGTCGTCTTGTCCTTGCTCGGCGCGCGCGTCGTCTTCGAGGTGCTAGCGGTGCTCGAGTACTCCTCCGCCCGCGCGCGCATGTCGGTCGTGGCCCGAGCCCCGGACGGCACGGTGCGGTTGTTCTGCAAGGGCGCAGACGCGCGTGTTTTGGGCATGCTGCGGTCGTCGACGAGCCCGGTGCTGCTCGCGGCCACCAACCGCAATCTGAGGGCGTTCGCGCAGCGAGGGCTGCGCACGCTCGCGCTCGCGACCAAGATGATCGACCCCTCCGTCTGGGCGGACTGGCACGCGCGCTACCGCGCCGCGGGCTCCCTGCTCGACGGCCGCGACGAGGCGCTGGCCCTGCTGGCCGAGGAGGTCGAGCGCGACCTCGAGCTCGTGGGCGTGACGGCTATCGAGGACAAGCTGCAGGAGGGCGTCCCCGAGGCCATCGCCGCGCTGCTCGGCGCCGGCGTCAAGGTGTGGGTCATCACCGGGGACAAGAGAGAGACGGCGACCAACATCGCCGTGTCGTGCAACCTGGTGCGGCGGCCCGAGGCGCTGCTGGTGCTGGACGCGGCGTCGCGGGAAGGGGCGACGGCCGAGCTCGCGAGGGCCGCGGCGGAACTCGAGGCGCGGGGGCTGGGGCCCGTCGTCGCCGCGGGGGATGCCTGTCCCGCTCCTGTTCCAGTGGCCGCCTCCAGTTCCACTGCCGCTGCTTGCTCTCCTTCCTCTTCGAACAAGGACAACGCCAACTTCGGCGTCCCGGCCGAGCTTGTCATCGACGGCGCGACGCTCTCGCACATCCTCGGAGACCCCGTTCTGGAATCCAACCTCGCCGCCGTCGGCGCGCTCTGCTCGTCGGTCGTCGTCTGCCGCTCGAGCCCGTCACAGAAGGCCGGGATCGTGCGGATGATGAGGGAGCACGAGGCCGCGACGGCGGGCGCGGGGAAGAGGTGGAGGGTGACGCGGTGGTACGCGAGGCAGATGCGGAAGCAGTCTGGGTAAGAGTTGAAGATTTTTTTGATTTTTGGGGGATTTCTTCTTCAGAGGTCGAGAGAGAGGTCGAGGTCGAAAAACTTTCCAAAACAAAAAACTCATTTTTTCCCTTTCCTCTCCCTCTTTCCGGAAACCCCATCCACCTCACCCCTCCTCATTCTCATCTCCATCGTTCCAGCCGCATGCTCTCCGTGGGCGACGGTGCCAACGACGTCGCGATGATCCAGGCCGCGGACGTCGGAGTGGGCATCATCGGCAAGGAAGGGAGGCAGGCGGTCAACAACGCCGACTTCGCGATCTCGCAGTTTCGCTTCTTGGTCAGGCTGCTGCTCGTGCACGGCTCGCTGTCGGCGTACAGGCTCTCGCGGCTGATCAAGTACTCGTTCTACAAGAACGTGGCCTTTGGGGGTGAGTTGGTTGGTTGGTAGTTTTGGTTTTTTGTCTTTGTCTTTTTTTGGCGGGGAGGAGGAGGAGAGAGAGAAAGGAAGCAAGAAATCTCCCTCCCCCCCCCCCCTTCAAATGAAAAACCGAAAAAACTTTAGCCGCACTCTTCCTCTACCAGTTCTACTGCGGCTTCTCGGGCCAGGCCCTCGTCGACGACATCTCCGCGGCTGCTTACAACGTCGTCTTCACCTCGCTTCCCATCATGGCCTTCGCCGTCCTCGACAGGCCTGTCGATCGCGTCTCCGCCCTGCTCGACTCTCCTGCGACCTACCACCCGCGCTCGTCGCTGACGACGCGCTCTTTCTGGAAGAACGGCGTCTTGATGGCCTGCGTCGACGCCTGCGTCTGCTTCTTCGTGCCGCTGTACGGGCTGGGGTCGCTCGGGGGCGGCGGGAGGCACTCCAGGGGCGCCAGGGCCGACGCCTCCGCGGTCGACGTCTATTCTCTGGGGAAGGCCGTCTTCGTCGCGCTGTTGGGGTGCGTCACCCTCGAGGTGGCTCTGGTGTCTCGCTTCTGGACGCCGCTGTTCGTCTTCGTGCTGCTAGGCTCCTACGCGCTGGTGTTTCCGTTCCAGATAGGGTATGCCGCTCTCTTGCAGGCGAAAGGGACAGCAGACGCGGCGCAGAACGGCGCGGCGCTCGCGATCTTCTCTTCCCCGAGGTTCTGGCTCGTCTGCCTGCTCTGCGCCTTCGGCACCTTCGGGCACAGGCTCGCCGAGAGGGGCTTCGTGTGGCTGTTCAAGCCGCAGGACAACATGATCCTGCAGGAGATGGAGCGGGACTCGGAGAAAGAAGAGGAAGAAAGAGAAAAGGAGAAGAAGGAGGAGAGGAAGAGGAAGGAGGTTGGCGCTTCCGTCGCGTGAGGAGAAGAAAAAAACAAAAAAACTAGTAAGAAGCAAGCATTCATTGTTTTCTCCTTTGGGGGAAAACAACGAATGCTTTGTATAAAGTACAAAATCGCGAAACCGATTATAGAAAACGTCGCCGACGAAACAAAATGAAAAAAGCAAGGGGAGGGAAAGAAAGCGGGCGGTGTCTTTTTACATTTGTGAGTTTGGGGGGGCCAAAGTCTAAAAAGAAAGAAAAAGACAAAAACATTTTAAAAAAGTCATCGTTTGTTTCCGTTGGCCGCAGCTGAAGCTCTCCTCGGTGACGCCGGAGACGCGCGCAGGGTCAGAGACTGCTGCTGCTGCTGCTGTCGCTGCGAGGAAGGAGAAGGAGCAGCAGCTGCAGCAGCAGCTTTCCCGTTCGGAGAGAGCGACAGCGAGAGCTCCTTCCGCCCTTCCCCCGCGGCCGCCGCCGCCGTTGTCGCGTTTTCGTCGGGCGAGCGGGAGTCCGCAGGAGGAGGAACAGGCATCGCTTGCTGCGCCGCTTGCGCCGCCGCTGCAGCAACTGCCAGGCGCGGGCTGACGGGAGGGCGCTGCTGCTGCTGCAGAGCAGAAGGAGCAGCGGCAGCGGCGGCAACCGTCGCCGCCGCCACCGCGGCGCCGGCGGAGAGGAGCGCTTCTCTTCGCGGAGTAGTTTTCTGCTGCGACGAAGGGAGCGACGGCAGCGCAGGAGCGCCGCTGCTGCCGAGGGGGCTCGAGCCCGGGGGGACGAAGGCGTCGGAGGCGCCGGCGGCGGCGGCCGCCGGGGCGGCTCTCGGGCTCCTCCTCGCTCCTCCGGGACTCCCTGGCCGCCGCTGCCGCTGCTGCTGCTGCTGCGCCGCCGCCGCTTCTCCTCCTCCTCCGCCGCCGCCGCCGCCGCCGCCGCCGACGCTCCATCTCCTCGCCGACGCCGAGAGACCCGCGTGCGTGTGGCGCGGGTTGGGCGGCGACGACGACGGGACGTGCTGCATGTGCATGCGCAGGGGCAGGGGCAGGGCCGCGACGGAGATGGAGGGCGAGGGAGAGGGCGCGCCGGCGCGCTCTCTGAGGCCCGCGATGCCGCCAGCGGCGGCGGCCGGGCCCCCCGCAGCGGGCGCGGCGGCTGCGAGCGGCGACGGAGGGGGCAGAGCGCCGCTGTTCGCAGCAGCGTTGTTGTTCGCACTCGAGAGTCTCAGCGGCGTCGTCCTGAGCGGCGGGGGAGAAGGGAGCAGCACAGACGATGAGTCGCCCGGGCCTCTTGCCACCAGGGAGCGGAGCCGCTGCTGCGGCTGCGGGGGCGGCGAAGAAGAGGAAACGGCGACTGCTGCCGGCGGCGGAGGCTGAGCGACGAGAGGCAGCATCGCCGTCTCGACCTCGTCTCCTTCCTCGTCGGACGACGAATACCCTCCTCCTCCGGCCGTCATCCTTCCCTCGGACCCGCTCAGGTCGCTCATCCCGTTGTCTCCAAACCCGACGGGGACGTCCTCGTCCGAGTCCGGCGCGTCGCTGAGCGCGTAGAAAGGCCTGGCGCTCCCGGGGCGCGGTGCCGCGGCGTACTGCACGAAGTTGGGCTCGCAGAAGCCCGGGGACGTCAGCACCGCGACCGCGCCCAGGTTCACGTACGGGTCGTCCCCGGGGGCCTGGAACATCGGGTACGACGGGGCCGAAAACACCGTGTAGAGGGACCCGTGCGGGCCCGAGTGATCAAGCGCCCAGCCGCCCAGCACGCCCGCCATGCCGTCGCGGCCGTCGCGCGCGTCGGGGCCCTCGTGCGAGCGCAGCAGCAGCCGCAGCGCGTTCTTCCTCAGGAACTGCTGCGTGACGTCGGGCCCGAAGAGGACGCCGACGCCGCGCGCGTCGTTAAGCTCGAGGCCATCGTCCGGGGCCGGGTCGGACCAGAGGACGTCCGCGGCGACGGCCGAGGCGCCGCGGCCGGAGGGGTCGGGCCCGCCCTTGGACGCGGCGCGCAGGTCGTCGAGCGAGCCGATGACGACGACGTTGTCGTCCGGAGAGGGGCCCCTTTTGCCGCCGCCGCTGCGGTGCCTGCCGGCGCCGCGCTTCCTCCTCTTGGACCCGCCGCCGCCGCCGAGCGCGCTCGGCGGCGCGCGGAACAGCCCCCC
>Ga0114918_10004101_pt1 | contig 12702 bp, 11 predicted proteins | sample LantaG_FD_87015 | JGI IMG/M metagenome (GOLD analysis project Ga0114918, IMG submission 87015) | Deep subsurface microbial communities from Baltic Sea to uncover new lineages of life (NeLLi) - Landsort_02402 metaG | ecosystem: Environmental > Aquatic > Marine > Oceanic > Sediment | place...
CTGCATTAAAACCAAAAAAAGAAGTATATGCACCTTTAATACAATGGGCTCAAGAAAATGAATATACAGAAGAAGATATAAATGATATTTACAAATCATGTCTAGGAGAGGCATTTTTTACTTTATGGTCCGAACCAATCTATGAAGGTCCAGTGTGGACTGCTAGACCAAGTTCTGACTTCTTAGTAAAATTAGAACAACTCTATAACCTTAAAAAGGGAACTCTGACAAATATTGCAAAAAAAATATCTACCAGCTCTAATATAAATAAAAGGCCAGTAATTGTTCAGGATGAATTTTACTTCACAGATGAAAATGGTGAAAAGAAATTGATGCCAGAGCTCGATAAATATTCTTATGATAATATTGGAGCTGTTTGGGCATCTGTTCCTGGAGATAAAGTCCTAGAAAAAATAGAAAAGAAATACAATAAACCTGGATTAAAAGAAAAAATACAAGGCATTAGAACAAAAATTAATGATGACTTTTATATAGTAAAAGATGGAAATAAAAGAATTATTCCAGAATTAAGTGCATATATAATGAATGTGGGTAAACCTCTAATAAAATATGCTACATCACAAAGAAATGATCTAAAAGTTGAAACTGCTCAGGCGCAAAAAGATTATAATAGCAAACAAATTGAAAAATTGAAGAATGGACAATTAGCTTTCTTGTTTGATGCTGAGGGGGACTTCCCACAAGAAGCTAGACAATATGGCTCTGCACAAATGTTTACAAGATTAGCAACATTAGTAAGTGCAATGAGATATCAAGGACAGCATGGTGAGGGGCAAAGTTTACAAGTTGGAAGTGTGTTAAACCCTGAGACTCGAATGCAAACTCTCGATAAAATATCTAAAATAATTTCCTTACTAAGTGGAACAGATATTAACCTAGAGGAAAATGTAAAAAAACTAAGGAAATTGATTCACGAAAATTTACTTAGATTATACAAAAAATAAACTATTTATAGAAAATATAATAATATGGCAAGCTTAAGAAAAGTAATAAGAGATTTTTTATTAGAAAACACTAATATGAAGGAAGTAAATTATCCTGGAACAGATAAAGAAATTCCAGTAGATTTAACAAAGCCACAATTTAGACCAAAAACTGATCCTACTAAACCTGAAAATTGGGGGGGTGTTAAATACCCAACAGGTGAGCCTGCTGTATTAAGTAGACCAGATGCTCCAGGTGCAGGAGAAGATTTAGAAAAAGCATGGGATGCTAAGAAACAAGCAGATAAGCCGTCTGAAGATGATTTAAAAAAGAGTAGAGAAGCTGCAAAAAAAGCAGCAGCTGAAAATCCTCCTTTAAAAGAAAAATACGAAAGTGTTAGAGCTGAACATACTGTTAGTACTTATAATTACTCTGAAGAACGTTTTAATGCAATTGCTGAAAAACTAAAAGCTAAAGTTCCTACTACTAAAAAAGAAGGTTATGATTATGCTTTTGAAGGTGACATAATTCAATTAGCTAACTTACATGCTAAAGAAATAGCTTCCAAAGGAAGACATTCTAAATTTTCTTTACAAACTTTTAAAACAAGAGTTTCTCCTAGTGATATGTATAATTGGGAAGAGGAAGCAGATATTGAAAAAGATGTAGAGGTAGACTATTTAGATTCTAGTGGAGAATATTTGGACCCTGTACCAGAACCAACCAAAAGAGTTAAAGTAGACCCTAAGACTGGAGAAAAAATTGATGTTGATCTTAAAACAGGTGAGCCTTTAGGAAAAGTCAAAAAACTTAACCCTGAGGAAAAACCAGAAGATGTTTTAGCTCCAGCTGCAAGTAATCCAAAAAATAAAAATAAAACAAAAAAGAAATTAGAAGAAGCTAGAAAAGCAATTGATAAAAATCCAGATTTCAAACCTAAAAATATAGATGAAATTGTTACTTTTACTATTGAAAAAGGTGTTGCTGATAATGAATATACTCAATATATACTAGAAGTTCTTGCTAGAGCTTACAAAGGAGCAACAACATTAACTAATGGGCAGGTAACAAAAACCAAAGAATTAAAAGGTGGCGGAGAAGAAACTTTTGTAGAAAATCAAAAAGTTGTGATTGGAGCATCTAAAGATGATTTACTTGCTGCAATAGCTGCCTTCTTTGAAATAAGTGGTAATTCAGGTTATTCTGCAATGAAAACTAATATAACAGGCTTGTTAAAGTGGAGTAAGAAAGTAGATATTTCCGCTATTGAAGAATTTACTTCACCTGATGAATTTAGAGATGGACTAGTTTATGGATGGATGAAATTATTCGGTGACAAAGAGATTATTAAAAGAAAATTAAAAAATGAATTCTCTGATGATGATGGTGGGGATGAAGCTTATCAAGCAGAAATAGATAGGATAGAAAATAAAATTACTTTATCAAATAAAGACAATTCTTCATTATATTATTATGTAATGGGTGGGATATCTAAAGGAACTATAGATTATTTCAGATTAAAATCAATGAAACTAAATAAGCAACAACAAGATATTGCAGGGACTGATTTTGTTGCACCAGGTTCAGGGAGAATTCCAGGATATGAATATGAAGATGACACACAAGAGGCTTTAAGTAACCCAAATGCTGTTGAAAAATTCATGGAAATAAGCGAAAAAATTTATAATAAATTTGAACGTATTGCCCCTGAACGTCAATTAAAGGCGTGGTTTGATACTTTTGTTGCAATTAAACCAGCAACAGAAGCGTATATTGATTCTGTCGAAGATACACTTCCTGAAGATAAAAAAATAGATTTTTATTTAATGCGTATTAATACTGATAGTTTAAATAAGGCAGCTAAAAAAGCAAATCCAGAATCTGGAGAAGCATTACTTAAAGATGCTATAGCTAAATCTAAGGCTGAAGGGGAATTAGAACCTTTAAAAAAGTTTGCTAGAAGTATAGGTATTGAAGAATTTAAACCAAAAACTGCCAAAGAACTAGAAAAAGATATAGCTGAGTTGGCTAATATTTATGGTGAACCATTCTGGAAAGACCCTACTGCTATAGGCCAGGCTCTACGAGATTTTATCAAAACTAATCTTGATACAATAAATAAAATGTATATGGAAGAACCTACTTTTGTTAAATGGGTAGAGGAGATTGGTCCAACTGGACAAAGGATACAAAAACGTGTTCCTAAAATTAATCTTGTTGGGGGTAAAAATGGAAAATCTACGATTAATCAAATAACTAAGCAAGCTGGAACTGATTATGGTAGTGATTATGATACATCAGAAGAAACATCTGGTAAACAATATTCAACAAAATACCAACAAAGAAGACAAGAAAATAAGCGTAAAATGGATGCAATGGTAAATCAACGTGTAAATATGCTTAAAAAACAAGTTGCTGAATTTAATGTTGGTGTAGAAGCTGATCTTGAAAAAAAGATTGAAGATATAAAGAGTACTAGTAATTTCAGTTTTGATAAAGATGAAAAAGGGGAGCCTAAAAAAGATGAAAATGGAAACCTTATTACTACTAAAAAAAGTGATGATGAAATTAATAACCTTATACAGCAAGCTAGAAATGAGTTTGAAAACCGTAAAATGAAGCCTACTGAAAAAGATTTATTAAATATGGCAAGAGAAGATGTAAGAGAAAAAGATATTAAAGATAGTGAATTAAAGAGAAAGAAAAAGAAAAAAGACCCAACTAGTGCTGAAGACCTCGATTATGTTCCATCATTACATTTTGACCCTGCGATAAAAGGAAATAGACCAAACCAAACAGATATAGAAAAAAGTATTGCAGATGCAAAACATAAGCAAGACCAAGAAAAAACAAGGATGAAGAATATATGGAAAGAAATCTATATGGAAGAAGTTATTAAAAATGTAATGAAACGGTTAATCAAAAATTAAACAATAAAACCTCCTTAAAACGGGAGGTTTTGTTTTTCATAGAAGATTTTCTTTTTCTCTATAATAGTTTCAAAATTTTTATCTTGAACTAAAATTGGAACATTATTTTCACTTAATTTATAGATGTTAAAATTATTATCGAAAAAAACCTTATGATAAGGTATAATTTTTAAAACTTCATCTTTCTTTTTATCTTTTATATAAAGAATGTCTTTTTCATAATAATCTAAACTATTTTTGAAAATTGTATTTATTTCTTCATAAAATTCTACATCTTCTTTAACTACTTTATTTGCCATTTTTCTTAATGTTTAATTTGCTACCATAAAATATAATCCGTGTTTACTTCTAGACACTGCAACATAATGAATATTCTTCTGTTCTTGATCTTCCTCTTTATCACTAAATGTAATTCTTTTAAGTTGTTTTTTGTTTAATAGCTTATCATAACCCAATTCATGTATTAAATCTGGAGGCAATGAGTTTATAACTATGCAAACATCAAATTCACGACCTTTACTTTTATGTATAGATGTTATAAAGTTATTTGAATTTTCATAAGTCTTAATAAATGAATATATGTCCATATAACTATCATATATTGGATTCCCCTTACCATCATCTGCACCTAACAATACTTTTAATTTATTTTTAGTAGAATCATTTATAAAATCTATACCCTTAGGTATAGCATTTAACTCTGCTGGTGTTAAATAATTAAAATACCTCATAGGAAGCTTTCTCTTTAGGAAATAAAGCTCTAGATTTCTAATTACAGTATTTGTCCTCACTAAAGCAACAACTTGATTACGGGAGCTCCCAAGTATCTTTCCAAGCTCATGATTATCTAAGATGACATCTTTATTAACAAAACCCTCTTCTTTACTATTTGCAATTGCTTTTAAGGAAGAAAATTTATTTGAATTTGTAATGATTGATTTATCACTCCTGAAATTCATAGTAAGACTCATCTCAGTCGTACTTCTTCTGTTTTTAAGCATCTCTTCAACTTTATCACAATTGGTCCCAGAATAAGAATAAATAGCTTGATTTCGATCTCCTATTAAATAGTAGTACTTTGCATTTAGAGCTAACAAAACTTGAAGTTGAATTGTACTGGTATCTTGATATTCATCAATAAATATATAATCATATCTATTTTTGAACATATTTAACCATTTATCTTCTTCAAAAGCACTCCTAACTTCTATAAGCATGTCAGAAAAATCTCTACTTCTTTCTTTTCTTAAAAATTCTTGATAAGTATGGAAGAATTCTGGCACAGGAACCTTTATTCCATCAGCCATTTGAAGTTTATAAGCAGATATGGAAGATGATATATAATCAGATTCATCATATAACTTATGAATTTTCTCATTAAAATCGTGCTTTTCTTCTTCAGTAACAATACCTTTTGGTTTATAATTCTTTTTAAACCAATTTACAAAATCATAAAAAGTTGCTACCTTTTTAAATTTCCCAATCTTAGATAATATATGAAATGAAAATGCGTGAATAGTTGTTATTTTTACTGCATCGTTCCCTATCCTTTCTACCAATTCATCAGTAGCAGCTTTTGTAAAGCTAAAGAAAATTATTTTTTCAGGAGGAACACCTTGTTTAATAAGAAATTTAAGACGCTCCACTGAACAATATGTTTTTCCTGAACCTGCTGTGGCAATTAATAATACAGATTCCCTTCCTTTAAAAGTTATAAACTTTTCCTGTTCATCTGTGTATTGTTTTTTTTCTATATCTGCAAAGAGGGTTGGCTGGTCAATAGATTCTACAATCCTTTTTTTTGATTTTTTTGACATAATTTATTAAAATATTTTCTACATTATCTATCTCACAATATTTTATTCTAAGCAAATTTATACTATTTTTTTTACAATACAAATTTTTTATTTTATCATTTTCTTGTATTTTTAAAAAATTTTTTTGTTTTCTTTTTTTATCTTTTTCTCCAAATGATTTTGATTTGTAATGTTGTATACCATCAAATTCAATACAAATATTATGTGTTTTTATGAAAAAATCAAACGGCAATTTTCTTTTTGTTTTCAAATTTATACAATCTTTAAAAAATTTTTGTTCTTCAAAAAAAATTCCTAATTTTTCTAGCACCATTCTTATTTTTCTTTCTCCATGAGAACTTTTACATTTCGGACAACCTTGACCTCTTAGATGACATTCTATACTTTGTTTAAATACACCATGTGTACGACATATTATATTTACTTTATCTTTTGAATTTTTATAATCAACAAGAGAATAATCATATATATTTCCATGAATGGCTTTCGATCTAACTGTGATCTCATTTATTTTAAGTTTTTCATTATCTTCCTTACACTTGAGGCAGCCCGCTCCAGAAATATGATTACTTGGTAATTGCTTAAAAACCCCATGCATAGGACATATTATTTTTATTTTCTTATGCATTCCATTATATTCTGTAGAAGAATAATCATATTTATTGTTATGGACCTTTTTTGCTTTTTTTATAAAAACCTCATGAGTAAAAGAAATTTTATCAAAATAGCATTTCTTACACCCACTTCCTGATAAATGTGAATTTACAGTTTGTCTAAATATCCCATGAACGGGGCAAATTATTTCTATCTTATCCTTTGAAGTTTTATATTTTACTAATGAGTAATTATAAAACTCTTTATGTTTTTTGTTTGCTTTTTTAATAAAATTTTCTATGGTAAGAATTCTTTCATCTGATCTACATTTTGGACACTGTGTTTTTTTATTTATATGATTATTTGGTGTTTGATAAAACACTCCATGTTCTGGACATATTATTGCAACCTTTTCTTTGCTACTTTTATAGACAACTAAAGAATAGTTATATTTATCACCATTAATTTGATTTGCTTTTTCAATAAATTTTTGCTGTTTCATATTTTAATTTTTATTATAAATATAAATAAAAATTAAAAGTTGCATCTAAAATAATAAACTTTATATTAAGCCACTTAAAATTCAATCCAGTTACCATTAATCGCTTTCCTTCTAAAATCACTCTCCTCTAAACTCATTGTCACAGCATCATCATAAAGATGAATTAATTCATCTGGGTATTCCCAGAATATTTTTCTAACAGAACTTTCATCAGCTGTAATATATAAACTTTGTCCTTTATGCTTACTAGTTTCGTTCCCCATAAGTATTTCCACTTTTTGGCCCGCAGGAATTACGCTTTCATCTTGCATCTTCTTATCGCTCTTGGTTTCGTAATATGATATCTTTTGCAACATTATTATAATTTACAGCTCAAAAATTCTCTTAACTTAGAACTTTTGTTATAGGTTCTTAATTTCTTTAAAGCAAATTCTTTTATTTGCCTAACTCTTTCATTTGTGAGATCAAGAACTTCACCTATTTCATTTAATGTTTTCTCACATCCACCATCTAGGCCGAAATACAATGTAATTATAGTATTTTCTCTTTCATTTAACCCAGATAAAGCTGTGTCTATTTCACATCTTAAAGATTCTCGATTTACATTATATTCGATATTATCAAGGCCATCCCCCTCCATAAAATCTATAAATTTACTATCTGACTCTTCTCTAATCTCACTATCAAGATAAACATCTTGTTGAGAATCCATCACACTTATTCTGACATCTTCAATAGTTACATCTATAAATTCAGCTATTTCACCATCACTTGGTTCTCTATCTAATTTTTTAAAAAGCTCATCTTTCGCTTTAGTAATTTTACTACTTAGATTAATTCTGTTAACGGGTAATCTAACAGTATTGCTATTATCGTAAATAGACTGCATTATAGCCTGTCTAATCCACCAAACAGCATAAGATATAAAGTTACACTCCTTATTTTGATTAAACCTATCTATGGCTCTTATAAGCCCTAGATTACCCTCATTAATCAAATCTTCAAGCGGAGTTCCACTCCACAAGTATTGTTTTGCAATAGAAACGACAAATCTTAAATTGCATTCAACGAGCTTTTCTTTAGCTACGTTATCACCACCTTTAGCTTTTATAGCCATCTCAGTTTGATCTTCTGCACTCAAAACATCAAAACTTCGAAGGTCTTTAAAGTATGTTTTTAAAGAAAGATTTTCCATACTTTAATCATCCCAGCTTAAGTTTGCTACAAATGCTTTAAATAAATTAAACTCCTCTCGGTTTTCAATATTAAAAAAAGCATTCTGAGGGGTAGGAGGGTCTTCTTTAATATTCATTCCAGAAAACATTATAGAAATGTATCTGGTCTCCGCACCCTTTTCTCTAAAAGTGACTAAATCAATTTCCATTTTCCCCGTATCTTCACTCCCTAAAGCAAAATAAGTTTGCTTTCCATGACCTGCAAAAATAGCCCCATTTCCTGGAGTTTTATCTGCGATAACCGAAGAATTGTTAATTGGTTTTTCTTCCTCTTTAAGATTTGTTGTTGTCGTTGTTGATTCATTAGAATTATTATCTTCCATAATATTTGTTTTATCTCCACAAAAGTATGAAATTTTAACCTTAAATGCAACTTTTTTTGATGAATGTATTATTTTTTTTGAATCTTACGGTTGTTTAGTGTAGACTTTGACTTCAGGAAACCTATCTTCGATAGAATTTTTTACATATTTCAACCAATCACCTCGATCATCAAAATAATATATTTTAGTCCATCCATTTTCAATAATACTATCTGCTACCACGCTGGCTTTGAACCCTTTTATACCATCTTTTCTGCTTCCTCCTGGGAATAAATGAACCCCGAAATTTGGCTTTGGAAGACCAACTCCCATCGAACTAAATAAAACATGTTCTGTTCCTTTTTGAATACTTTTGTTTCGCCCAGTAACAATCATTTTATTTTTAACTTTTTTATAAATATCAACTATTTCATGATTTTTTATCGTTCCAATAGTACTTTCTGTTTGAAATATTTCAGAAAAAAATCCTATCGCTATTTTATTTTCACAAAGGTCAAATTTTTCTAATATTTTATTTTTTTCACTATCACTAAGATTGGGTGAATCTTGAATTTCTTGAAGTGTATTTCCATCTACTAAATCTCCATCACAATACATCAAAATACAATCACCTTCTCTCTGAAAAGTTATTTTATGTTTTATACCTGCTAATTCTTGAGCTCTTTTTTTATTTTCATCAGTTTCTTCAAAAGCTTTTTTAAATAATTTTATCATGTGGCTTATAGCTCCATCAATTACATGATCTCCACTATAAATTTTTCCACCTTTTACTTTAAATATATCCAATACACCTGGTGTTTGAACCAGTGTATCATCCATATCAAATACATATAAAGTTTTTTCTTCCATACTAATAAATATACGAAAAAACCCCTGAAAAGTTTCAGGGGTTAATATCACTCGATTTTAATACTCTTTTTTCTCTCTTTCTCTTTTTCTTTATCTTTTGGGATTTTAACAGTTAACACTCCATCTTTATAAGTAGCTTTTATATCTTTGACAATTACCTCTTTTGGAAGTTTGAATTTCCTGTTAAAATCATACATTGTATATTCTTTGAAATATACATTTTCACCCTCTTTATCCCATTCACCTTCTTTAAAATTGCTAGAAATTGATATAATTTCATCTTCTACATCAATTTTAAAGTTCTCTTTTTTTACTCCAGGATAAAATACATCTAAAATATAATTATCTTCATCCTGAGTTACATTTACTTTGGGTCTCTTAAAATTTACAAAATCTTTAGTTTCAGATGGAAGATCGCTTAGAAATTCATCAAAAAATCTAAATAAGCTTGGGGTATTACATACATGTTTCATAATAATTTAATTTAAGTTAATATACTTATGCACTATCGAAAAGTATACCAAATAAAAAAAGCTGACATCCCGTCAGCTTTTATAAAATTAATATGTCATATTGTCTTGTGGTGGTTGATCTGTGTATGGGATTTGTTGTTTTTCTTTTTTGTATTTCTTAATATCCTGCATTCTATTTCTATTAAGCTCAAAATTTTGTCCTTCGAGATGGAAAATAATATCAGCATTGTACCCCAATGATTCATCTAAAAATTCCCAACTTAATCTTCCATTTGCAGGAAATGCAAGATTTTCATCTTTTTTAACTAACATACCTTCACCCCCCATTGTTGCAGGAAAAATTTTAAGACCTCTTTCAGCAATTTCTACTAAATAAGGAGAGTTTGTATGTTTATCAAATTCTACTTTAGTTTGCACATCAGCTTTATGACCTTCAATTTCATAAAGAGATTCTCTAACTAATTTTCTTAAATTATCACTCATTAATTATGCTTTTTTATAAATATAAAAAAATTTATAAAAAAATGCCCAGAGAATAAATTCCCCAGGCACTTAGCTACAATTATGAATGGAATGTATTTTTAATATGTAGGTCTTGATTCTATAATTTTTCGAATTTCTTCTTCTTGTCTCTGAATTTCTTCATTTTTTCTCTTCAAAAATGCCGCACGTCTTAAATGCTTTTCTTTAAGAGATGCTTTTTGTTTTTTATTATTTTTAGCACCTCTCTTAAGAGCTGCTTTCTGTTTAGTTTTACTTTTTGACTTTTTCATATATTACAATGTTTTTATAAATATAAATATCTTAAATTAAAAAATCAAGTTTAATTATAATTTTTTTAACCACATCTACTATATTCTCCACAAGCATCACACTTTTCGCAACCTTCGATTACAACCAAATTAGCTCCACAATGAGGACATTTACCTTTTAACTTAGTACCATCCTTGATATATCTCTTTAAAACTCTAATAACACCCCTTTTCCAGGTACTAAGAGAACTATCATCTAAATTAAGACTTTCTACCAATGCTACAACATATTCCATAGGCATACGATGTCTAAGTAAACCAGATATTAATTTAGCATAATTCCAAAACTCTTTATTGAATGATCTTGATAATTTTCTCATTACAACTTCTTCTCCATCTTTATCAAGATAAATAAAATCATATATAGAATCTTTATCTGTTGGTCTTCTTATTACTTTTCCTCTTTCTATATAAGGTGGAATGTAAAAAGATTCATGCTTTCCAGTAAATAATTCATATGGTCTTTCTACTCCATTTACAGAAATTTTACCAACAATAGCGATCCATTTTTCATAATTATTTTGAAATGCTAGAACATCAGCGTCTATAATTTTTGGCCTTTTAACTGCATGACTATCATCAAGCATAACTTCAATTTGTTCTTTTTTATCTGTTTGTGAAACAAGAACTCCCTCTCTACTTCCCTCTCTATATACAGTTATACCTTTACAACCAGACTTCCATCCAGCTTCATAAACTTTGGATACAATTTCCTCAGTTACATCATTTGGAAGATTAACGGTTACAGATATAGAATGGTCCACATGTTTTTGAACTGCTCCTTGCATCTTTACTTTTTCTACCCAATCAACATCTTCTGAAGTAGCTTTATAGTAAGGGGATTTATCTACAATAACTTGTAGTTCCTCTTTGTTCATTTGCTTTACTTCATCTACATCATATCCTTTAGTAATTAGATATATTTCAAATTTGTGATGAAATACAATATATTCTTGCCATGATTCTCCTTGTTTGTCTACAAAATTAACTTTTACATCTTTTTCTTGAGGATTAATTTTTCGTCTCCTCATATAAACTGGTTTAAAAACTGGCTCAATACCAGAGGTTGTCCTAGTCATAAGACTAGTTGTTCCAGTAGGAGCTATTGTTAATAAAGCTATATTTCTTCTTCCGAAAGTCATCATTTCTTTATATAACTTTTCATCTTCTTTTTTAATTCTTTCTATAAAAGGATTTCCTTTTTCTTTATTCATATCCCATATCGCAAATGGACCTCTTTCTTTAGCCATTTGAACAGAAGAACGATAAGCTTCCAGTTTAAGAGCTTTGTGTACTTCTTCAGAAAAACTAGTTGCCTTTTTAGTACCATATGTTAAACCTAATGCTGCTAACATATCACCTTCTGCAGTAATTCCTAAACCAGTTCTTCGACCTTGTTCTGCTTTAGTTCTAATCCTTTTCCACATATCATACTCAACTCTTTTTGTAGTTTCAGATTCTGGATCATTTTCTACCTTCTTTATTATATCATCTATTTTCTCAATTTCAAGTTCAACAATATCATCCATCATTCTTTGAGCAACTCTAGTATGTTGAGCAAAAAGTTCAAAATTAAATTTAGCTTCAGGTGTAAAAGGATTATCTACATACTCATATAAATTCATTGCAAGTAGTCTACAGCTATCATCTGGACATAATGGAATTTCACCGCAATTATGAACACTTAATCCGTTACCGTCAAATTCATTAATTCCTGGTATTTGACAATCATAAACATCCTCAATTCCTACAAATCTAATAGATTCAATTTCATCCATAAATTTTTCTTTATATGGACCTCTTTTTAATTCCAATATAGCTGATTCTAATTTAGATTTTTTTTCTTTATCTAAAAAATTTACTTTAGATTGGAAATGTTCAATATTATCTTTAGATATAACTAGTTCATGTTGTGCTTTTATTCTATATTTTTTTAAACCACCTTTACCATCTGGCATATCTTTAAATTCTTCATCTCTTCTATTTTCATATACCGTAGAAACTATTCCTAAACTTAATAATATTCTTTGAGCAATATATAAGTTTTGTAATACAGAAGATGCTAATCTAACATTTAGTCCTTTTTCTATATTATTTAAAACAGTACCATCTGCATCAAACCAACCAGATAAAAAACCTTTGTAAAAATCAATACTAGAATTTAATAATTTCTCTTCTTTTATGATTTTATCTCTACCAATGCCATAAATTTCTGAAAAATC
>Ga0114918_10004102_pt1 | contig 12700 bp, 12 predicted proteins | sample LantaG_FD_87015 | JGI IMG/M metagenome (GOLD analysis project Ga0114918, IMG submission 87015) | Deep subsurface microbial communities from Baltic Sea to uncover new lineages of life (NeLLi) - Landsort_02402 metaG | ecosystem: Environmental > Aquatic > Marine > Oceanic > Sediment | place...
AATTTCATTTTATTTTTCTACCGATTGGTTTTTATTTTTTTATTACCATGGCGGCCTTTGCAGGCAGCATAAGTTATTTTGCTTGCCCAAAATACCTTAACTAAAAGGGCATATAAGAGAAGTATCTCTTATAGATCTCTCTGCGATTGAAATGCTTCCCCATGCGCCTACTTTTGCTTGGATAGTATCAATCTGCTTTATGTAACGGCGGCTTAGAGGGCATGCAATCGCGAATGATTCTTGAGTTTTATTTACACAAAATAATGAAGGTTTGAATGGAGCGTATTCGCTCACGCTCAAACCTATCAATAAATATAATGCGATTCCGACCTAGCTTGTCGGATGTCTGAGCCGCACATGCAACGGAGTACTATAACTTACTCCAAATGAGAGTAGGCGAATGATTGATCATTCAAGCGTCGAGAGATACATAAGAGAAACATCTCTTATGTGCCCTTGTATTAAATGTATTGGGCAAGCAATACATTTGCACTCCCCGTGCAGGGGCGAGATAAAGAATGATTGATTATAAAAAGTGTTGTAGAAAAAATAACTACTAGAGCATCACAAAAATGAAATTTAAAAAAAGGCGACTCACTCTCGTACTGCTTTAGATCTTACACACCGCTTCGGCTTCAGAAATGATTTTTTTAATTTCATTGGGTTTTAAACCAAGCTTTTCAAGCGTCTTTTTATGCTTGCGTGCATCTTTGCACATAACCCACCCATTTTTAATGAACATGCGTTTTTGATACTTGGAAAGGGTGGTAAGTGTGGTGATTGGAAAGAGAGAATATTTTTGAATAAGATCGGCTAAACTGTTTTTTGCGGGATATCCCCAGCCAAGAAGCTTAATGCCTTTGCATTCGCCATACTTAATAGCTTCGGAAGTAAATTGTGTATTGGTGACTACCCATGCTTCATGGATTTCATCTTTGCGACTTTCTTTTTTTTCCCATGCATCACGAATATCTTCAAAGCGTGCTTGCACATAGAGCGTTACTTTTACATCTGATTTCATGCCAATGCGATTGTGAAATTTGCATTCCACCATGTAGTGATGATTGTTTTTATGCGCAATGATATCAACTTCATGATCAATGCATGTGCCGGGAATGACTCTGTTTGTTTTGGCTTGATAGCCAAGTTCAGAAAAAAGATGCGCAACGAACTGTTCAAATGGGTAACCATCTGGGCCAAGTGCCATGAGTCCGCGTTTAAGATTATAGCGATCAGCAACAGGAGGGTTTTTTCTTTGAAGAAGGTCAGTAGTTATTTCGTGGATACGATTAGTAGTGCGGGGTTTTTCTTTTTGAATAGTGCGAATGATAGATTCGATATCTTTTTGCGAAGCACCCGCTTTAAATAATGAGCGGCGAAACTTGTGAAGATCGAACCGCTGTTTTTCGCCAGAAGTTTTCCGGATATATAACATTGATTTAACCTTCGTTTCGCCGCACAAAAAATAGGAGGTATGAAGAAGCCTCAGTTAACGTTTTTTACTTATGTAATTGTAAACATAAGCAAAAAGGTAAGCGTAAATATATGAGTAGACAGCTGTCTGCACCACACCGCTTACAAAAATTTGTGCATTAATATCAAAAAAAGGAGCGAGCGGACCAAAACTTTGTAAGTGAAATAATGCTGCGCTCAGATTAACCATACCATCAGGCGAAAAGTACATCCAAATAGAACATACGGTATAAAAAATTGCGCTTGTAGCTGCGCCGGTTACGCCTAATTTGTGTGCATCAATTTTCATTTCAAATCTCCCTCTACTCGCTACATTTTGTAGACACGATAGAGAGACTACTATGTTCAAATCGCCAGATCAATTCTTTTTTATAAAAAGAGGGAGATCGGTTTATAGACAGGTTTTTTGTGTTGGAAAAATGGAAATGAATGGAAAAAGAGGGATCGTATTTGGACAAAAAAATGGTCGGGATGGCCAGACTCGAACTGGCAACCCCTCGCTCCCAAAGCGAGTGCGCTACCAATTGCGCCACATCCCGACACGTGCAATTGCAAAGAAAATGATAGTAGTACTGTAGCTCGTTTTGAGCTCTTTCGCAAGCCTTTTTACTACTTTCATATAAGAAAATGGGGTGAGCGGAGGGGATTGAACCCTCGACCCCCAGAACCACAACCTGGTGCTCTACCAACTGAGCTACGCCCACCATGTAAAAGATACAAGCAAAAGTATACGTGCTTTAGAGTAAAATGCAACGATTTACCACTTATTATGGTCTGATTTTAAGCAGAAAGAGCTTAGTTTGGTTACAAGTGCCCTATGCAGACTGGGATTAATTTCGCTTAAACCCTTGTTTTATACCCCCCCCTATGGGGTATAATTCAAATAGAATATATTAACCATGAAATACCTAAGGAAGGTATGATGAAGAAGGTGTTATTGAGTGCTTTGGCGCTTATTTCTATGGCTCCAATGATGGGGCAAGAGGCTCAAGTTGATAAGGAATCGAATAACCTTTCCAAGGAGTTAAAGGCTTTGCCGGGCTCAACGAAGTCTTTTGCGCAAAAGCTACTTGATTGGGAAAAAGCTGTCGATTATCTCAAGGGGGCGCGGAACTGTTTGAGTGGTGTTGGGTGTACGCAGCGAAAATCATATTTAGCGAACTATCTTTTAGGCGCTGCATATGGATTTGCGCAGAATGCTGCATTTTTGGCTATTGCTCAGAAAAATCCCGAACAGTGGAATTCTGTTGTGGATCAAGCTGGGAAAATTGTACAGATGGGTCTTGATGCTAAGCTTGGTTTTCTTGACTTATTAGTTAATGAGCTGGGGTATCGCTATTTGGTAAAAGATAGAGTGTATCTGTTTCGCTGTTTGACCTTTAGAGGCTGTACGGATCAGACAAAGCGCTATGCGTTTTATAATCTTGGTATTTGGTCCGGACGAATTGGAGCTGTGCTCGGCATGATTGGTGTTCAGGTTGCTCAGCAAAAATGGCAAGAACGGTATATTGTGATTGAGAGCGATGCGGCAAAAGAAGCCCTTGGCCTTGATAAAGGCAAGAATGCATTTCTTTGGTATGAGGTGCTTGGATTTAAGAGAGCTCCGAACAAGCGAAAAGCGCTTCTTGCGTATCGCAAAAAAGCTGTAAAGTATCATCCCGATAAAGCTCGTAATGAAAAGGATGAAGCTTTATTTGGCGATTTGATCCGGGCTTTAAATAATGCTAAAGATAAAGGTGGTTTTTAGAAAAAGCGTCAAATTTACAGTCTGTGAAGAGCCTCGAGAAATCGGGGCTCTCTCTTTTGCCAATAGGCCCAATGCATGCTATAATAAGGCGTATGAATGGGGTAAATCATCTAACGTAAGCGTGCGATTCTATGGCAAAATATAAAGCAGTTCAAAAAACTAATTGGATCTCCGTAAAAGGGGCTCGGGAGCACAATCTTAAAAATATTGATGTTTCGATCCCGAAAGATACTCTCACTGTGATCACTGGGCCATCCGGCTCGGGAAAAAGTTCATTGGCGCTCGATATTCTTTTTACTGAAGGTAAGCGGCGTTATATGGAGTCTCTCTCTTCGTATGCACGGCAATTTTTAGGGGTGGCAAAAAAGCCAGCCGTTGATCGAATTGAGGGGTTATGCCCATCGATTGCGATTGAGCAAAAAACAGTTGGTTCAAATCCTCGCTCTACCGTTGGAACAATTACAGAAGTATATGATTATTTGCGTGTGCTTTATGCGCGAATTGGCACTCCATTTTGCCCAAATTGTAATGTGCCTATTGAAGCACAATCTCCTGATGCAATTACGCAAATGCTTCTTTCTGATTTTAACGGTAATTTAATTACGATTGCAGCTCCGATTGCAAATCAAAAAAAGGGTGAATTTGTAATTGAGCTTACCAAGCTTTTCCAGGCTGGATTTTATCGGTTTGAAATTGATGGGCAAAAATATAAATTCAAATCGATCGATGAGATTAAAAATTTAAAACTGAAAAAAACATATAAGCATACAATTGATCTATTGATTGATGCGCTTGATGTCAGAAAGTCAGAATCAGCACGTTTGCAAGAGGCTGTTGAACGCGCCATTACGCATGGTGGCGGTACGTGTAAAGTTATTGTAGGCTCTGAGTCGCATCACTATTCTTCACATCGCATGTGCGTGAAATGCCATGAATCGATGCCAGAATTAGAGCCGCGCTTTTTCTCGTTTAACTCTCCGATTGGTGCATGTAAAAGTTGTCACGGATTGGGTGCTAAGCATGAATGGCCATGGAAGGAAGGCTCAAAAGATTCCTGGAAAGAAAAATATCCAGACTTTTTTGGCCCGAAGTATGCAAAAGAAGTTACCTGTACCGAGTGCCATGGACAGCGTTTAAATAAGCATGCATTGGCTGTGCGTATTGGTGGCGCGAATATTGTAGATTTGTGTTCAAAATCTATGAAACAATTGCGTAGATTTTTTGATGACCTTGAGCTTGATCCGACAAAGTATGAAGTGTCTAAATCACTCGTTTCTGAAATTAAAAACAGAATACAATTTTTGAATGATGTGGGGCTTTCGTATTTAACACTTAATCGTCCCGCTCGTACGCTTTCGGGTGGAGAAGGACAACGTATTCGATTGGCAACGCAAATTGGCTCTGCATTGAGTGGCGTGCTGTATATTCTTGATGAACCAAGTATCGGATTGCACCAGCGAGATAACGATCGCTTGATTGAGACATTAAAGCGTTTGCGTGATTAGGGCAATACGGTGGTAGTTGTTGAGCATGATATGGATACGATGCTGCAAGCAGATTATCTCATTGATATGGGCCCTGCTGCTGGAGTGCATGGTGGTATGGTGACTGCTGCTGGATCACCTCAAGAAGTTGCTAAGAATGCAAACTCGTTAACGGGTGCATATTTGAGTGGCAAGCGTGCAATTATAATTCCTGAAGTGGTTCGAAAAGCAAAAGGGATGATGACGATTGCGCATGCGGGCAAAAACAATTTAAAAGATTTGACAGTGCAGTTTCCGCTTGGGGTGCTTTGCGGTGTATCTGGCGTATCTGGATCGGGCAAAAGTACGCTGGTAATGCAGGAGCTTGTGCCAGCTATTGAGCGTGAACTTTTGGGCAAAAAAAGAAGTGGACGAACGGTAGATGTTGCGTCTGACTTAGATGGTGCCGATACATTAGAAAGTATGGTGGTAATCGACCAAAGTCCGATTGGAAGAACGCCTCGCTCAAATCCAGCTACATATTTAAGTGTATTTGATGAAATTAGAAAATTATTTGCATCGCTTCCAGAAAGTAATGCACGTGGCTATGCGGTAGGGCGATTTAGCTTTAACGTGGCCGATGGGCGTTGCTTTGAGTGTAAGGGTGATGGTTCGGTAACCGTTGAAATGCATTTTTTACCACCGGTTACGATGCTGTGTAAGGTTTGTAAGGGAAGGCGTTATAATCGTGAGACGTTAGAGATTACGTATAAAGGCAAAACGATTGCAGACATCCTTGATATGACGGCATATGAAGCGGCTGAATTTTTCTCAGCGCATCGTCGCATTGCAAAGCGATTAGATCTATTGTGCCAGGTAGGGCTTGATTATCTCAAGCTTGGCCAACCTTCGACCACGCTTTCTGGTGGTGAAGCGCAGCGTATTAAGCTCGTAGATGAATTGGCAAAGCGCGGTAATAATACGCTCTATATTTTAGATGAGCCGACTACTGGTTTGCATAATAGTGATATTGAAAAGTTATTACTCGTATTGAATCGATTAGTAGATAAAGGCAACTCAATGATTGTGATCGAGCATAATCTTGATGTACTTAAGACGGTTGATTATTTGATTGATTTAGGCCCAGAAGGTGGCGATCAGGGTGGTGTAATCGTAGCATTCGGTACGCCAGCACAGGTCGCAAAAACCAAACAAAGTTATACGGGAAACTATTTAAAAAAGATAATGTAAAATGGAGTTATTATGAATGAAAAAAAGATGCATGATTCAAGCGTAACGGTAAAAGAGCTGCGTGATTTCATGAAGCAGTTTGTAGCTGAGCGTGATTGGACGCAATACCACACTCCAAAAAATTTGAGTATGTCTATTGCGGTTGAAGCAGCAGAGCTGATGGAAAAATTTCAATTTGTTTCTAATGAAGAATCAATTGAGCTTGCTCAATCACACAAGCAAGAAATTGCATATGAATTGTGTGATGTATTTGCGTATCTTTTGAGTTTTGCCAATGCAGCGGATATAGATTTGAGTAGCTATTATATGGAAAAAATGGCGCTTAATGCAAAAAAATACCCGGCTGATGTGGCAAAGGGTGCATATGCTAAATATACCAAATTAGATGCTCCAAAAAAATAATAAAAAAACGAGATGTGATATTTTAAACCCTGTGCTAACGCGTGGGGTTTTTCATTTGTATTACAGCGTTAAAAACGGTATCTTTAGTGCATCAATACGTCCATCAAATTTACTGTGAGCAGCGTGATGCAAAAAAAGATTACTCCATTAATGCAGCAATTTTTCGATATTAAAGCAGCGTATTCAGATACGTTGCTTTTTTTTCAGGTCGGTGATTTTTATGAACTGTTTTTTGAAGATGCTAAAACGGCAGCAGCGTTTTTAGGTATCGCACTAACCTCTCGGGGCACGCATGATGGTGAACCTATTCCATTGTGTGGCGTGCCAGTGCATGCAAAAGATCATTATTTACATAAATTAATTAAGGGCGGGTTTAAGGTTGCAGTGTGTGATCAGCTTGAAGAAGCAACGCCGGGTAAATTGGTAAGGCGAGATGTTGCTCAGGTGATGACTCCCGGCACGCTTACCGATTCGCAACTTCTTGATGAAAAATCAGCATCTTATTTATTTGCATTTTATCCTGGTGAAAAAGAATGGGCGCTTGTATTTGGCGAGCTTTTAACTGCACAAATGTGGACAACAGTAATTCCTGCTGGCTCTGATCGAATTTTAGAATCAGAATTGTCTCGATTTTTTCCCGATGAACTTTTGATTCCAAATATAAAATCAGCAAAAGTCTTTGCGCCGTTTTTCAAAAAACAGGGATATTTTACCACGGTTGTGGATGGCTCAATTCAAGAGCAAGAGCCTGTGCTTGATCAATGGGTGCAAAACTTTCCTGAAAATAATCGTAAGCAAATTGCAAGCCATGATTCTTTGCGAATGGCACTCTTTTATTTTTATGCCTATCTTTCAAAAACACAGCGAGATGCGCTTGATCAATTTAATCAGTTTTTTATGTACCAATCAGATGACTTTTTGCTTCTTGATGCGCCGACTCAGCGTAATTTAGAATTAACGCGAAATAGCAATGATGGTGCACGCGCGTTTACGTTGCTTTCAGTGCTTGATGGTGCTGCTACGCCGATGGGATCACGCATGATTAAAAAGTGGATCCAGCGGCCACTTGTTAAAAAAGAGGCAATCTTGCAGCGGCAGCAGGTGCTTTCTTTATTTATTTCTGATGTGATGCAGTTACAAATGATGCAGCAACTTCTTTCTCCAATTGGGGATATTGAGCGGGTAATTGGAAGAATAGTATTGTCGCGCGGGCAGCTGCATGATTATATTGCCGTACGTAATTGTTTACAGATTTTGCCATCAATTAAAGAATCGCTTTTAAAGCATCGTGATGCGCCATTGCTTGTAGTAATTGAAAAACACATTGGATCATTTCATGAATTGCATGACTATTTAAAGCGAGCAATTGTACAAGATCTTTCCTCAAGTCATATTATTGCACAGGGATTTGATCAAGAGCTTGATTATATGCGAGGCCTTATTAGTGCAAGTAACGATACGCTTTTGAAGTTAGAAAAAAAAGAGCAGCAAGAGACCGGTATTAACTCACTAAAGGTGCGTTATAATAATGTGCATGGTTATTATATTGAAGTGACTAATGCCAATAAGCATTTAGTGCCTGAGCAGCGCTATCAACGGCGCCAAACGTTGGTTGGAAAAGAGCGGTATACCACGCCGGAGCTTTCGCAGCTTGCATATGATATTGAGCGATCGCATGCGCAAATAGCTGAACGAGAGAAAGAGCTCTTTGCACAAGTAAAATTAGCCGTTTCAAAGCAAGGTACGCAATTACGAAAATTAGCACACGCACTTGCACATTTGGATGCGCTGCATGGTTTTGCAAAAGTGGCATACAATAATGGATATATAAAGCCGAATTTTTCTGATTCACGAGACATACTGATTCAAGATGGCAAGCATCCGATTGTTGAAGCTTCAACAGAGACTGGCTTTATTCCAAATGATGCGCATCTTACTGATGCGCAATCGTTGTGGATTATTACTGGTCCAAATATGGGTGGTAAATCGACGTACTTACGACAAGTGGCATTGATAAGTGTGATGGCGCAATGTGGAAGTTTTGTACCAGCTAAAAATGCAGAGTTACCGATTCTTGATCGTATTTTTACTCGTATTGGAGCGGGGGATAATCTTGCTGCAGGTAAAAGTACATTTTTAGTTGAGATGGAAGAAACAGCATCTATCTGCACGCAAGCTACGCAAAATAGTTTAGTTATTTTAGATGAGGTAGGGCGCGGAACAAGTACCTTTGACGGACTGGCAATTGCACAAGCGGTAATTGAATATCTGTATGAGACAGTGGGTGCGCGATGCTTATTTGCGACGCATTATCATGAGCTTACGCAGTTGAGTGGTCAGTATCCAGGGATTGCTCCGTTTTATGCTGCAAGTAAAAAAACAGAAAATGGCATTGTATTTCTCTACAAGATGATACAGGGCGTGGCAGATGGAAGCTTTGGGGTAGAGGTGGCAAAATTAGCACAACTCCCCCAGCAGGTGATTAGTAGGTCGCAAGCTCTTTTAGAGCAACTAACAATAAAAGAAACGATTTCAATGGCGCCGGGCGATACGCATCTTGCGGCTGCCTATGAGCGGCTTTCGCGGGAATACGCGGAGTTTAAGGCTAATCATACCCAACAACCGGTAAAAAACCCTTTAAATGAGGAATTACAGCGCCTTTCTCTTGATGATCTTTCACCCAAGCAAGCGTTTGACTTGGTATGGAAGTGGAAGGAACAAGGCCTCTGAAAGGGCTATTGGAAGGGATATTAGCTTTCAACGCCTCTTTTTGACGCTCTAGGTCCTTTTTGTTATAATTAGAGCATAAGATAGCTAAATCTAAGATATTTTTCATACTTTCTAGCGAGTAGGAACTACTGTGAGCAAGACTCTCGAACCAACTATATTTGATAGATATGCCATTTTCCAAACAGGTGGCAAACAATACCAAGCGATTGAAGGTAAAACCGTAGCCATCGAAAAATTGGATGGTGAAGAAGGTGATACTGTTTCGTTTGATGAGGTACTTTTCCGTAAGGAAGGCGCCGACAAATTTGAGATTGGTACTCCATTTCTAAAAGATGGTATTAAGGCAACTATCGTAAAACACGATAAAGGTCCTAAATTGATTGCGTTCCGTTTCAAGCGCCGTAAAAAAGTGCGTGTGAAAAAAGGACACCGTCAGCCACTAACTGTGGTGCGTATCGAGTCTATTTAATGATTCGTTTTGCAAAAAATATAAAGAGCATCCTCCTTGTGGGGATGCTTCTTTTTTTACCACTCATTGCCCGAGATTTTCCGGAAAAGCTTTGTACTGATTATGGAAAAGAGTTTCATGTTCAGTTTCTTAATAGTGCTTGCATGCTTGATGAGTTTGGACGTAAAGTTGCCAATGTGTATCGCGTTGCCCTTTCTACTGAGGGAGAGCGTGTGATACGAATAGGATATTTATCCCGTATGTACGAGGAAAAATTTCTTAGGTTGCAAGAATTAGATGGTGCCATCACGTTTTATTTTGATCAAACAGATTCTCAGTTAAAGAAACGTCGTGCGCTGTTTAAAATAAAATCTCATCGGGGACAAAAGCGTTCGCGTACAGAGACTCCACCACCACTGATTGATCTTGAAGATAGCGATGACTAGTCTATAACTTTGTCAGTTTTTCTAAATCGCTATTCTTACCTGCAACAATTAAACGATCTTCTTCTTGAATCGTATGATCAGCGCCAACAGGTGTTATTTGATCAATATTTTCTTCTATTCCAATGCAATGTACATTGTAGTTTTCAAAAAGATTCAGTGATTGTGCTGTTTTTCCAATAAATGATTTTGGAGCACTGATTTTACTGATCGAAAATTCTTTATTTAAGCGAGTCAGATCGGTAAATGGAGAGCTGAGTGTATCTGCAAGATGAGTTCCTACTTCTTTTTCGGGAAGTACGATACGATCCGCACCAACGAGCTTAAGAATATCTTTATGGATATCGTTGATTGCGCGCGCGATTACTTTAGGGATACCGAGTCGTTTTTTAAGGAGTGCTGTAATCAAGATTGATTGTGCAAAGTTTTCGCCCATGGCTATGATGACCGTATCCATTTCTTCAATGCCGATGCTGCGTAAAGATGATTCATCTGTTACGCGCATGCAGATTGCTTGTGTTACTTGATCGCGGATAGAAGCAACGATAGATTCATTGCTATCAATTGCCATCACTTCCATTCCATTTTCTGCAAGTACGATTGCCAGTTGATATCCAAGACGCCCTAATCCAATAACGCAAAATTTCATATACATTCCATTATTATGGTGTTATCCAAGCATTACTCGTTCTTCTGGATACGAGAATTCAGCTTCTTTTTTCTTTCTTAGTTTAAGCGCAAGAATCAAACTAAATGATCCGATTCGCCCAATAATCATACTACTCATGATAAAGAGTTTACCAAGACTTGAAAGAGATGCGGTGATTCCGGTACTCATTCCTAGGGAGCTAAACGCACTCATTGATTCAAAAAGTATCTGAATAAAGGTAAAGCCTTGTTCGGTAATTAAAAGGCAAAATGTTGATAGTATCACCCACCCTAATCCAAGACTGATAATTGATACCGCGCGAAACACTTGTGAAAGAGGAATCGTGCGTCCCTTTAGGTATACGGTAGTTTTTCCTAAAATTGCTGCACGAATAGCGGCGAGAAATACGGCGAATGTAGTAATTTTAATACCACTACCGGTAGATCCGGGTGCAGATCCAATAAATGAAATAAACATAATTAGCATGATAGTGGCTAAATGAAAGCTCCCTATTCCAGTGAGTAAAAAACCAGTACTTCGAAATGATATGGCGTAAAAAAAAGTGCTGAGTATCGAATTTACAGCACTTTCATTCGCTAAAATATTGGTGTGTTCAAGAATCCAAAAAATAATACCGGTACATGCAAGGAGTACGCTGGATCCATAGAGTACAATTTTACTGTGGAGTGAAAATCGATATCGTTTACCTTCTTGTTTTGCGTATATCCAGCTACCGATTTCTTGCCAGGTAATAAATCCAAGTTCACCTACAAACATTAAAATCATAGTAACAATTACAATGACGTAGTTAGAAGCATAATTACTCATGCCGCCTTCTAAAAGAGTAATGCCGGCGCTACAAAAAGATGAGACGGAGTGAAAGAGCGCAATAAACCATGCCATCCCCACCGTATACTGCGAAGCAAGTACGCCAAAGATACAAAGTGTGCCTAAAAATTCGCAGGCTAAAGTAACTATGATAATAAGAAGAAGAACTTGTTTGATTTGCTTCCAGTTTTCTATTTCTAGTATTTTTCCGGCCATGAGTTGGCTGCCGAGCCCAAGATTCATAAATACACTTAAAAAAAGAAATGTCATGGAGATGAGGCCAAGTCCACCTATTTGTACAAGGAATAGAATGACGGATTTTCCAAAGAGCGAAAAGCTGTCGATTGGAATGGTAAACATGCCATTAACAGTGGTTGCAGAAGTTGCAGTAAAGATAACGTCTAAAAGAGAAACTGCTTCTACTTGAGCAATTGGTAGCGAAAGAAGGAATGCGCCGACTCCAATGGCAAGAATGACAGACCAGAGTAAAATTTGTTCAGGGGGAATGATAGATGAGATACGTTTTGTACCCATGGATTCATCCTGCTTTTTAACGTTTCTATTAGGATATCATTCTTGATGTAACATGTTTAGTTTTCTATGTAAACAGCCAGGCACTTAGCATGATGAGAATCGCGGTGGCAAGCAGTATCAGATTGAAGTATTTTTCAACTGAGCCATTTATGCGTTCGCCAAAGATGATGCATGCAGCTGCTAGAAGGTAAAATCGTGCGCCTCGAGAAACAATTGATCCTACGATAAGAGCCTGAATTGAGATATTACAAAATCCTGCAGCGAGCGTTGCCGCTTTATAGGGAATGGGAGTAAAGCCTGCAGTCATAATTGCGCCCCATTCATGCTGCTTGAATAGCTCAGATAATCGATAAAATCTGCTCGGTGTAAGGATATAATTAATGGTCCCATTGTGGATAATTTGTTCGCCGTAATAGCTCCAAAGCGCTGTGCCAATGTAATAACTGGTAATGCCACCTAACACGGATCCGATAGTAGCAATCGTTGCATAGCGTATCGCACGGTCTCTACGCGCAAGGCAAAAAAGGATCAAAATTGGATCTGTCGGGAGAAAGAAAATTGCTTCTAAGTAGAAAAGAAAGCAGAGAATGTGATCAGCATAGGGTGAATCAATGGAAGAGCCCATCCATTGGTAGGGCTTTTTTAACCATGTAAGCATGAAAGCTCTCCTTTTTAGTTTGCGAGCAATGCTTGTATGTAGGATTCAATTGAATCAATAGAAATACGTTCTTG
>Ga0114918_10004104_pt1 | contig 12699 bp, 7 predicted proteins | sample LantaG_FD_87015 | JGI IMG/M metagenome (GOLD analysis project Ga0114918, IMG submission 87015) | Deep subsurface microbial communities from Baltic Sea to uncover new lineages of life (NeLLi) - Landsort_02402 metaG | ecosystem: Environmental > Aquatic > Marine > Oceanic > Sediment | place: Baltic...
CACGTATACTCGAGTTATATCAGTTGTAGTGATTTGCTTAACCTTTTCCTCATCAATTTCCTCATTACGTTCAACAATAACTTCACCCGTATGTGGGTTAACGATTTGGCTTGCCGCTAGATAGCCGATGATCCGTTCACTCAGCGAAGGTAGAGAACCTCCAACCTGCCCTCCTGATATCCAAACTCCTTCAGTGGTACCGCAGTCTTGCTCAGTTACAATAACATCTTGGGCTATGTCTATAAGGCGTCGAGTAAGGTAACCGCTATCTGAAGTCCTCAAAGCAGTATCAGCTAACCCCTTGCGGGCACCATGCGTAGATATGAAATATTCCATAGGGGATAGCCCCTCCCGGAAACTTGACCTAATAGGAAAGTCTATTATTTTCCCTGATGGGTCGGTCATTAACCCACGCATTCCTGCCATCTGGCTAATCTGGGACATATTACCCTTTGCTCCTGATGTAGCCATCATGTAGATACAACCATAACGGTCTAAGGATTGAGACAAATCCTTGGCAATTTTGTCAGTAGTCTCCATCCAGATTCCAACTGCGTTCTCATAGCGCTCATCCTCTGTGATAAAGCCATGGGCAAGTTGGTCTTCAGTAATGCCAATTAATTTGTCAGCCTCTTTAAGAAACTTGGTTTTCCTGGGGGGTTCTTCAATATCGTTCATGGCGATAGAAATTCCTGATTTTGTAGCGTATTCAAAGCCTATTTGCTTAATGTTATCAAGGACAGTGGCAGTAGCGTTGTTGCCTAAGAAGCGAATACAATCAGACACCAGTGATTTTAATGCGGTTTTATCTGCCTTTTCATTGTAAAAACGAAGCTGCAGAGGCAAAATATCATTGAATAAAATTCGCCCCACAGTGGTTTTTATTCGCTTTCTGCCGTTATCTTTGTCGCGCACTTCAATTTCAGCGCTAAAGTCAATTATGTCTAATTCGCAAGCTAGTTTGGCCGCTTCAAAATTACTGAAAATTTTACCTTCCCCTTTAGCTCCGGGTTTAATGAAGGTGAGATAATAACAGCCAAAGACAATGTCAAGGCTAGGTGCTGTAACTGGCTCGCTACAACTGGGTAGTAACATGTTATGCACGCTAAGCATATATTCCCTGGCTTCGCTCACTGCTGCCTGGGATAACGGTATGTGAACTGCCATCTGGTCGCCATCAAAATCTGCATTGAAAGCAGCGCAAACTAAAGGGTGAAGTTGGAAAGCGTTACCATCAATTAAAACAGGTTCGAAGGCTTGGATGCTCAAGCGATGTAACGTGGGGGCGCGATTAAGCAATACTGGGCGTTCTTTGACTACTTCGCTAAGTAAATCCCAGACCTCGGGCATGGCTCTCTCCAGTTGGCGTCGAGCTACCTTTACATTATTGGCATAACCTTTCTCTATAAGTTTGTGCATGACGAATGGTTTAAATAATTCTAAGGCCACATGCCGTGGCAAGCCGCATTGGTGGAGCTTAAGCTGTGGGCCAACAACGATGACTGAGCGCCCACTATAATCTACTCGTTTGCCTAAAAGATTTTGCCTGAAACGCCCTTGTTTTCCTCTCAACATAGCAGAAAGAGATTTTAGGGTGTGGTTATTACCAGTGGTAACTGCGCGTCCCCTTCGCCCATTATCTATAAGTGAATCAACAGCTTCTTGCAGCATTCGTTTTTCATTGCGGATAATGACCTCTGGTGCGCCTAACTCTATAAGGCGTCGGAGGCGATTGTTGCGGTTAATAACACGCCGATAGAGGTCGTTAATATCGCTAATGACGAAGCGACCACCGTCTAGCTGGACTATAGGGCGAAGTGCTGGTGGTAATACTGGGAGCACGGTCAGAATCATCCATTCAGGTTTGTTCCCGCTTGTCCTGAGAGATTCAAGTAGTTGTAGTCGCTTGCTGAGCTTTTTGCGGTGTTGCCCAGAAGCGTCATGTATTTCTTTGAAGAGTTCTTGACATAATCCCTCCACGCCAAACGTTTTCAGGATTTCTAGAATAGCTTCAGCGCCTATACCCGCTTCGAAAATGTCACCATACTTATTCTTAAAGCCTTGATATTGTTCTTCGCCAAACAACTTTAGTGGCTTAATATTTTTTATCTCTGCCTTGTTTATTTTTAATTCCTCAGCGAGGTCTGCTCTTGTTTGCACAAGCCCGGCACGCAGCTGATTTACTTTTTCTACTATAACCTCATCGTCTTCTTCTGGCTTAGCGCTAGCTTGCAATTCTTCAATTTCCCTGTTTATCAAGTCTTCGCGCTCGCTAATTTTCTGGGTTATTTCTTCCTCAAGCCGACGAATTCTCTCTTCCCGAGCTTCCTCATTAACTGAGATAATGATATGTTGAGCAAAATAGATAACCGACTCTAGATTTCGTGGAGAGATGTTAAGGAGAAGTGCAAGTTGGCTAGGTACCAATTTAACGAACCAAATATGAGCCACGGGGGCGGCTAATTCAATATGCCCCATACGCTCTCTTCGTACACTGGAATGAGCTACCTCAACTCCACATTTATCGCAGATGACGCCTTTATACCGCACCTTTTTATATTTACCACAATGGCACTCGAAGTCTTTGGTAGGGCCAAAAATCCTTTCGCAAAAGAGGCCGTCTCTTTCTGGCTTTAAAGTACGATAGTTTATCGTCTCTGCTTTAGTCACCTCTCCGTGAGACCAGCTTCTGATTTGCTCTGGCGAAGCAAGGCTTATTCGGATAGCATCTAACTCATCAAATTGAACCATATCTATTTATCACCTCACAATACAGGCTAATTCTAAGCATTGGTTTAGAGTCGGTAAAATAATTTAAATTTCTTTATTTTCAGAAATCAGCTCCACAGCGAAACCCAAGCTGCGCAATTCCATGAATAGAACCTTACATGCTTCGGGGACACCAAGTTGGCAAATAGCTTCGCCTTTGATAATGGCTTCGTAGGCTTTAGCTCGCCCAAGTACATCATCAGATTTTACGGTAAGCATTTCTTGAAGTGTATGGGCTGCACCGTAGCCTTCCAATGCCCATACCTCCATCTCTCCGAAGCGTTGACCACCGATTTGAGCTTTCCCGCCTAATGGTTGTTGTGTGATGAGCGAATATGGCCCAGTAGAACGAGCGTGCACTTTGTCTTCAACCATGTGTATTAATTTCGCCATGTAAACATTGCCTACAGTTATGGGTTGGTCGAAGGGTATGCCAGTTCTCCCGTCTCGGAGCTCTATTTTGCCAAAGGTAGGCGGGTATATCCTCTGTTCCTTGTAAAGCTTCTGTGCCATTTGCTCTAAATTAGTATTACTCAGGTTCTGTGTGTCTACCCCCAGTTCTTCAAGCCACAAGCAAAGGGAGGCTTTTTTAGCTGCACCCTTATGTTTTTCATCCATGACTTTTGCAGCATCAAAACCATGTTCATTAAGCCAAGCGCTGATCTTTTCTTGATTGGCTGGTGTAGCGGTTGGCTCTCCTGAGTTAATGTTGACGGCATTTGCCTTCCATGCTATCCAGACTCTGGCTAAGGCATCCTCAATATCTAGAGCATCAGCTCCATCAAAAATCGGATTAAGTACCTTGAAATTTAATATATAAGCTGCCCATCCTAGATGGCTCTCTAAGACTTGCCCAATGTTCATGCGTGATGGAACGCTTAGCGGATTAAGAACAATGTCCACGGGTGTGCCGTCAGGCAAAAATGGCATATCTTCCTCGGGTAATATGATTGAAACGACTCCCTTATTGCCATGTCTTCCTGACATTTTATCGCCCACTGAAATTTTGCGCTTCTGGGCAACCCAAACCCGCACGAGTTTATTCACTCCTGCCGGCAATTCATCGTTATCATCACGAGAGAAAACTCTAGTGTTAATTACTCTTCCTCGCCCTCCAGGTGGTACCCTGAGTGAGTTGTCTTTCACTTCACGCGTCTTTTCGCCAAAAATAGCTCGTAGTAATTTCTCCTCTGCTGAAAGCTCTGTCTCGCCTTTGGGGGTAATTTTTCCTACCAGGATACTGCCAGGCTTTACTTCAGCGCCGATGCGTATGATACCTTGGTTATCGAGGTTGCTCAGACCTTCCTCGCTTGCATTGGGTATATCCCTGGTGATTTCTTCTGGGCCAAGCTTTGTATCACGTGCTTGAATATCAAATTTCTCAATATGAGTGGAGGTATAGATATCGTCTTTAACCAGCCTTCTACTGAGTATAATGGCATCTTCGAAGTTATACCCTTTCCAACTCATAAAGGCACAGATAACATTCTGTCCTAGAGCTAGCTGTCCATCGTCTATCGCAGAGCTGTTTGCTATGACTTGGCCTTGTTTAACTATGTCTCCTTTGTTTACCACTGGGTGTTGATTGATACACGTTGCCTGATTAGTTCTGACGAACTTGCTCAGTTTGTAAATATGGTTCTCACCTTTCTCATCTGCAATTATAATTTGTGAACCAGTTACAGAAGTTACTACGCCGTTGATGGGAGTGAATATCACCTGCCCACTATATCTAGCCACCTCTCTTTCCATGCCTGTAGCTACCAATGGGGCGTGGGGATGCAATAAAGGTACTGCCTGACGTTGCATGTTACAGCCCATTAAAGCACGGTTAGCGTCATCGTGTTCCAGAAATGGGATGAGAGAAGCAGATACACTAAACAGCTGTTTCGGGGAAATATCCATGAAATCTACCTTATCCGCTGCCTGCTTAAAATATTTGTCAGCTTTCTTTACACTAATCTTCTCTTCAACAAATTCGCCTCTTTTGTTGAGAGGGACTTTCGCTTCAGCGATGATATATTGGTCTTCTTCGTCGGCTGTTAAATGGACAGTCTGGTCAGAAGCGAAAGGGGTCACCTTGATAGTTTGTGCTGGAAGAGAAACTAGCTTTGTTGCAATCTCTTCTGTAAGTAACGTTTTTTGCTTAACTACTAGATGGTTTTCATTATCCAACACATCCTCCTGAGTTGTCCTTCCCAGTAGTTGTGGTATAGCATTAGGCACTTCGTGGATAACTTTGCGGTACGGTGTTTCTGCGAAGCCATGCTTATTAATTGAAGCGTAAATGGCTAGAGAACCGATGAGGCCAATATTGGGGCCTTCAGGGGTCTCTATAGGGCAAATTCTTCCGTAGTGGGAGTGATGTACGTCGCGAACTTCAAAACCGGCTCGTTCTCGGGAGAGGCCGCCAGGTCCTATAGCAGAGAGGCGGCGTTTATGAGTCAATTCAGCCAATGGGTTAGTTTGATCCATGAACTGAGATAGTTGGGACCGACCAAAAAACTCTTTTACAGCGGTTACTACGGGACGGACGTTGACCAAAGCTGCAGGAGTCGCTGCTTCAGGGCCAAGGATGCTCATACGCTCTTTAATGGTTCTCTCTAAACGGAATAAACCAACCTGGAATTGCTTTTGCATTAATAAACCTACGGTATGCGTTCGTCGATTGCCTAAGTGGTCAATATCGTCGGGAGCTTCTTTACCATTGTTGATTAAGATAATGTGATGTACTACCTGTACTAAATCTTCAGGTGTTAAGCCATGATAGCTTTCAGGGATGGTTACCCCTAACTTTTTGTTAAGCTTGTAGCGGCCGACCTCGCCTAAGCTGTAGCGACGAGGGTTAAACAGGAAATTTTTCAGCAATGCTTCGGCGCTGCCGAGACTGGGGGGAGTGCCAGAAGACAATTTATGATAAATATCAACTAACGCTCCAGCTTTGTTTTTGATCAGGGGGTCTCGTTCTATTGTTGATCTAACGAAAGAATGATTAGGGGAATTATCTACATCTTGAAAAAGGGCTAGTAAATCATCATCACTGGCAAATCCTATGGCACGCAATAAGGTAGTAACAGCTATCTTCCGTTTTCCGTTCACTTTGACTGAAATCACATCGCTATTGGAAGTGTCAAAGTCGAGCCATGCCCCTCGCTCGGCAATAAGCTTGGCGGAGCACAACTGGCGTCCTCGCATGTTATCCTTCTCCAAAGTGAAGTAAACTCCTGGGAAGCGAGTCAGTTGATTGACTACTACACGTTCTGTCCCGGAAATAATAAAAGTGCCTTTATTTGTCATTATGGGGAAGCTACCCAAGTATAATTTCTGTTGCTTAATTTCGCCGGTTCCCTTTATTATTAGGCGAACTAAAACGTGAAGAGGAGAAGAATAAGCCATGCTTCGCTCAAAGCATTCTGTAATGGAGTGTTCAGGCTCGCGAAATTCGTAGTCAGAAAAATATAATTCCAACTTAGTACCAGTATAGTCTTGGATAGGTGAAATCTCCTCAAATAGTTTTTTCAAGCCTTCTTCTTGGAACCAACGAAATGAGTCAAGTTGAACTCTAGTTAGATCAGGTACCTCTATGACCTCTGGTAATTTAGCGAAGGACTTCACTAACCCATATTTAGGTGTTAACGAAACAGCCATATTTTTTCTCCTCAAAAATTAAGAGTCTATTAGTCTACTATTTAAGGCATCTAAAAATGCTTATGAAGTGGAGAATTTAGGGTTAAGGAAAAACGAAAAGAAAATAGTGGACATGATGCAAACAGATATACTAGCATTTATGAAAAGATTTTGTCAACAGTCCAAATTGAATCTGTTGACGTTCTACAATTTTGTCAGCATCTAATCGTTCAGAGAAAATGTCACCCATGAAGGAGAAGGTGACATTGAACAGAAAAGAACAGAGAAGGTTAATGGTATTAAATCAAGTAGAGAGGGGTAAGATGATTGGCAGGGAAGCAGCCATGTTACTGGCTCTTTCCTTGCGTCATGTGAGAAGAATTTTGGCGGCGTATAGGGAGGAAGGCGGCACATGGCAATCGTGGAAATAGACCTCATAATGCCCTGGACAAGAGTGGAGTGAACCCCTAAAACTGAACAGTTCAGGTTAGGAAGGTTTGGCAGGGCCAAAATACTCTATAATGGAGGACAGAAAGGATCTTGCCATGAAAAACCAGAGAAGTTTCACTATAGAATTTAAGAGGCAGGTAGTAGAGGAGTTACTCAGGGGAGAGAGCCGTCCTGCCCAACTCTGCCGGAGATACAACATCTCGCCGAGCCTACTTTACGATTGGAAGAAACAATACAGTCGGGGTAAGTTCAATAATGAGCCCACCGAGGAAGCTGCCCTTAGGGACAGGGTAGATAAGCTGGAGCGGCTGGTGGGCAGGCTGACACTGGAGAATGAGTTTCTAAAAAGGGGGTTACAGATGAGCTTCAGCCGGCCTCGGAGAAACGGGAATTTATCACCAGGCGCAAACACTTCCTCAGCAATATCAGGCAAGGGTGTAGACTTATGAACATCCCCCGGAGTAGTTTCTACCGCAAACCCAGTGCCAAGAGCTCTGATAGGATGAAGCTAGAGGTAGATCTGGTAGATCGTATTGAGGCCATCTGTCTTGAGTTTTCCCGTTATGGCTACCGCAGGGTTACTCACCAGCTTAAGCGTGAGGGATGGAGGGCAAATCATAAGAAGGTGCTGCGCTTGATGAGGGAAAGCGACCTCTTATGTCAGGTCAAACGGAAATGAGTAAGAACCACCAATAGTAACCATCACTTCCCCAAGGTATCCCAAACTCATCAAGGGAATGGTTATCAATAGGTTAAACCAGGTATGGATTAGTGATATTACCTACATCCGTATCAGGACTGGCTTTGTCTACCTGGCAGCAATATTGGATGTTTGTTCCCGGCGGGTGATAGGCTATGCCCTCTCCACCAGGATTGATAGCTCACTAACAATTGAGGCATTTAAGATGGCTATAGCAGAGCGTAGCCCTGGCCCTGGCATAATTCATCACTCGGGCCAGGGAGTGCAATACGCCTCAAGTGAGTACGTAGACGAACTTAAGAGCTACGGGTTTGAGATCAGCATGGCTCAGAAAGGCAATCCTTATGAGAATGCCAGGATGGAGAGCTTTTTCAAAACATTGAAGCATGAGGAGATATACCTATGTGAATATGAGGCGCTGGAGGATGTGATGACCAGGCTTCCCTGTTTCATCCAGGAAGTCTATAATCATAAAAGACTTCATTCGGCACTGGGTTATCGGCCACCTGATGAGTTCGAGGCATTACTGGCTATGAAAGAGAATAGAAAGGAGGAATCCCGCCAGACTCTCCTAACCCTTTCTGTCCAATCATAGGGGTGCAGCCCACTATACCAAGCCCAGTCCAGACCATCCCTGGCGCAGACCTTTTAAGGGTATATATCAATAGGGGGTGGCAAATTCGCTGAACAGTTAGGGTGACATTTTCACTGGACAGCAACACAGTTTGCACAAACAATTGACACTACCGCTTTTCTATTCTATTATTATCCTCTCAGTGAGTAATATTTCTAATCTGAATTCTACGCTAGCGGAAGTAGCCACTGATTTCTTAGTTAGTTTACCCCCACAGGATAGAGAAAAGGCACAGGAAAAAGTATACAAGTTTATCCGTTGGCTTGGCCTACACAGAAAGGCAAGTAATATTAGCCCCCTCGACATAAACAGGTACGGTGATCAAATGATGTCTCCAGAAACAAAGCCAGTTAAGTCTTTTCTCGTCTATATTTACAAAAAAGGATACTGTAAAGTAAATTTGGCAGCACATCTTCGAGCGAAAAAACCATCACATAAAATAATTCTACCCGAACAAAACTCCCAAATTCAAACCACCTTAACTTCTCAAGGATACAATGAATTAGAAGCAGAACTAGTCAAATTAAAGAAGAAACGCTCTGCTGTTACTGAAGAATTGCGCAGAGCAGCGGCTGACAAAGATTTCCGAGAAAATGCCCCCTTGAAAGCAGCTCGAGAGAATAAATCGCAGTTGGAAGGAAGAATCCAGGAACTAGAATCAACCTTGAAATCAGCAACAATCATAAGTAAAAACCAAAGCACATCGAGAATAAAAATTGGAGATAGCATAAAGCTTTCTGATCTATCGTCAGGCAAACAACTTTGTTATATTTTAGTCGACCCTCGGGAAGCAAATCCCATCAAGGGTAAAATTTCAACTGCCTCACCTATAGGCAAAGCCCTTCTAGGCAAAGAAAAGGAACAAACAATTGAATTTGCTGCTCCTGCGGGCACATTCAGCTACCACATCGAAGAAATTCGTTCTCCTAATCACGAGAAGTGCAGCACACGTTAAGCTTTAGGAAGAAATTATTTTCCTTTTATCATCTGCTTCAACTCGTAAAGTTTAGTAATTGCTTCCAGTGGTGACATAGAGTCAATATCAAGCTTGGCAATTTCATTAAGCAATAAAGAGTCTTCAAAGAAGAGCGGCATCTGCCGTGCTTTCTGTTGAGGAATTTTAGCTCCCTTAGAAGCATGATCCTCTAGCTCAGCCAAAACTTCTTGGGCTCGATTAGTTACCGATTTTGGTAAGCCAGCTAGCTGAGCCACATGGATGCCATAACTCTTATCAGCCCCCCCGGGGATAACCTTATGTAAAAAGATAACTTTATCCCCCTCTTCAGTTACAGCTACGTTAAAGTTTTTCACCCTTGGCAAAATATTGGCTAAATCTACTAACTCATGGTAGTGAGTAGCAAAAAGAGTTTTTGCGCCCAGTCTAGGATAATTATGAATAAATTCAGCTACTGCCCAAGCAATAGAAAGCCCATCATAAGTACTTGTGCCACGACCAATTTCATCTAAAATGAGCAGAGAACGAGGTGTAGCATTATGCAAGATATTCGCCGTCTCAGTCATCTCCACCATAAAAGTAGATTGTCCGGCAGCTAAATCCTCCTGAGCACCAATTCTGGTAAATATGCGATCAACAATGCCAACTGTGGCTGATTCGGCAGGAACGAAGCTGCCTATCTGAGCCATTAGAACTACCAGAGCTACCTGTCTCAAGTAAGTAGATTTCCCCGACATGTTTGGTCCAGTGAGCACAATAAATTGATTATCGTTATTACTCAAATAAGTGTCGTTAGAAATGAAACTATCACCCCCAACGCTCCTCTCCACCATAGGATGACGCCCAGCTTTAATATATATAGCATTCTCGGTAGTCAAAGTTGGCCTAACATAGCCATGGCATGATGCTGCCTCAGCAAAGCTACAGAAAGCATCAACCTGGGCAACAACTCCAGCAGTAATCAACACTTGTTCTCCAGCAGCACCTACTTGCTGGCAAATTTGCCGGAAAATAGTACCTTCCATCTCAGTAATCTTTTCCTGCGCATTGAGTATTAGAGATTCATACTCTTTAAGCTCAGAAGTGAAAAATCTTTCCGCCCCTACCAATGTCTGCTTACGGATATAATCTGCAGGGACCAGATTAAGATTGGATTGAGATACCTCAATATAATAGCCAAACACCCTGTTATAGCCTACTTTTAATGATTTAATTCCCGTGCGTTGTCTCTCCCTTTGTTCTACACTAGCCAGATATTGCTTAGCTTCTTTCGAACTATGACGAAGTTCATCTAATTCAGGAGAAAACCCTTCTTTTATCACTCCTCCTTGTTCAAAGGTTCCAGGCTCATCAGAAATAGAACGACCAATTAAATCCACGACGTCAGGGAAAAGTTTCAATTCATCGCTTAACCAATCTACAGAGTCTTCAGTTTCCATTACTTCCTTTAGTTCAGGTACTTTCGCCAAACTAGAACGCAACGTTATTAACTCCCTGGGCATAATTTTCCCACACCTCACTCGGTTAACCAGCCTTTCCAAATCAGCGATGTCCGCCAGAAGTGCCACGATCTTATGACGAGCCAAAGTATGTTGATAAAACCAGGCAACAGCTTCTTGTCGCTGTGTCAATTTTGTTATATCAACAACTGGATGTCCCACCCAATTCTTAAGCAACCTACCCCCCATGGCTGTTTTACTTAAATCAATAATAGAGAGGAGTGAATTTGTGCTTCCCCCTAATCTACCACCTTGAAAAAGTTCCAGATTACGGCATGTCTGGCCATCTATAACCATAAAAGAATCTGTGGAATAGGTAGCCAGGCCAGGTAGTTGTAATAAGGCTTCCTTTTGAGTTTCTTTAACATAATGGATTAGTGAGCCGGCAGCTCTTATAGCTAAAGGTAAACTGGCACAACCATAGCCCTCCAGAGTAGCCACTTCAAAATGCTCCAGTAAAGTTTGCCGCGCCACTTCTAAGTCAAACCAATAATCATCAAGTTGAGTTATAGCGGCTGATAGAGATTCAGAAACCTCTGTCATTTTGAGCCCTGCGGGCAAGGAATCTGGAATAAGAACCTCGCTGGGCTGAAGTCTTTCCAATTCACAGGAAATCCTGTCAGCAGGAAGTTGAGTAACAGCAAATTCACTTGTAGTTATATCAACATAAGCAATCCCCGCCTTCTCACCTTCAATAACTAAGCTAGCCAGATAGTTATTGCTCTTGCTCTCCAGAAGATTGGGCTCAATCACCGTCCCCGGCGTCACTACACGGATGACATCCCTTTCCACTAACCCTTTGCCCGGAGGGCTAAGCTGCTCACAAATGGCTACCTTATAACCTCGGTTAATAAGCTTGGCTAAATAGTTATCCAGAGCATGATAGGGTATCCCCGCCATGGGCACCTTGTGCCCTTTGCCCATCTCACGAGCAGTCAAAACAATGTCTAATTCTCGTGAAGCAACCTTGGCATCCTCATCGAAGGTCTCATAAAAATCGCCGAGCCGAAAGAAGACTATGGCTTCAGGATAACGCTGCTTAACCCTCAGATATTGGCGTCTCAGTGGTGTTATCGCCATTTAGAAAGTATTTTACTATAAAAACTCCATTGAAACGAGTTAGTTCGTCTGTTATGATGCTGCAATAGACACTTCTTAAACGATGGAAGAAATCGGCGTTCATATTGAGGAAAATTTTAAGGGTCTTATTGATGAGGAATGGGCGAGAAAACTAACCCACACCATCCTTAAGGCCGAGGACACAGCTTTGCCATACGAAGTAAGCATTGTTCTCACAGACTCCGAAACCGTGCAAAAGCTAAATCGAGATTATCGAGGCGTGGATGAGCCCACGGATGTGCTTTCCTTTTGTATGCTGCTTCAACAAGAAAACGAGCCCTCTTTTATCCCCTCTCCTGATGGCATAACTCATCTGGGAGAAGTAATCATTTCCTATCCACAGGCAGCGAGGCAAGCCAATGAACAAAAACACTCTATTAAGCAAGAACTGGCATTATTACTCATCCATGGAATACTCCATCTTCTGGGCTATGACCATGAGCACCCAGACGAAGAGATTAGGATGCGAGCTAGGGAGAAAGAGCTCCTGGAGAAAGTTTATTAAGCGAGGAATTACAGGCAACCCGGTTAACATCAACAAATCTTGAGATTTGTTGAAAGAGATTGGAACGAGCATTCACCATCCTTTCTGCAAACTTCTATCGTTCATGATCACTTGCATGCCCCAATCATAAACTAGTTGTCTCTCCTCTCAGGCTTTACAATTCATGAGAGATTGAGGGTAGGCTGATAGGTCTATAGCTCTCCATCATAAGAGGCACTGGCAAGTGACACTCATCCAGGAAGAGAGGATAAGGCGCTTGAGAAAGAGGTATCCTTATTATGGCAAGAAGAAGAGGAGAATAACACAACTAGTGAAGGAAGGAAGGTCCTGTTTCCTCTTCCAGCTTGATACCATTGTTATCTACTGGGGTAACCTCAAAAGATATATCTTGACTGCCGTGGACCATGGCAGTAAGTTAGGCTATGCCAGAATGTACAAGAA
>Ga0114918_10004105_pt1 | contig 12695 bp, 6 predicted proteins | sample LantaG_FD_87015 | JGI IMG/M metagenome (GOLD analysis project Ga0114918, IMG submission 87015) | Deep subsurface microbial communities from Baltic Sea to uncover new lineages of life (NeLLi) - Landsort_02402 metaG | ecosystem: Environmental > Aquatic > Marine > Oceanic > Sediment | place: Baltic...
CCGCCCGCCCCCCCTCCTTGGAGGGCAGCGGCCCGCAGCAGGGCCGGGACGACCGACCCCAGCAGCGAGTGCAGTCCCGGCCCAGCCACCGACGGCGCCAGGCTGCCGAGCGCCGCGGCGGCCGCCGCCCCCGCGGCGCCCCCCGGCTGCTGCACGCGGGCGAGGAGCCGCGGCACCACGGAGGACAGCGCCCCGGGGCGGACCCCGAGGAGCACGCGGAGGCCCTCGAGGGCCTGGGAGGCCCCCGGCTCCGGGCCGGAGAGCGAGTCGAGCATGCCCGGGAGGACGCCGTCGAGCGACGGGCCGCCGCCGGCGGCGGGGGCCTCCCCGCCCCTGCGGTCCCCGCCGCCGCCCTTCCTCTCCGCTCCCGCGGACGCCGAGCTCGCGGAGGCCCCGCCGCCGGCTCCCCCCCTGAACAGGGCCCCGAACGCGGCCCCGGCGGCGGACCGCACCCCGGCGTCGGCGTCGGCCAGCGACCCCTGCAGCGCCGCGGCGAGCTCGCTCGAGTGCCTCGCCATCTGCAGCCTGGGGGACGCGTCGATCACCTCGCGCAGGCCCAGCGCGGCCCCCTTGCGGGTCGCGGCGGCGGCGGCGGCGGAGACGGAGCCGGTCTCCGCGGCCGAGAGGGCCTCGACGAGGCGGGGCAGCGCCCCTTCGAGCGCCCTCTCCCCGAGCTTGCGCACCAGCTCGCCGAAGCACCGCCCCGCCGTGGCCGCCCTGTCTTCGACGCCCGACGCCAGCGCCACGACGCCGGCGTCGACGACGGAGGGGAGCACCTCGGACAGCGTGCGCGGCGTGTTGGCGACGACCGACTTCCACACGTGCAGCGCCGCGCCGCGCACCGGCTGCGCGACGTCGGAGCGGCACAGGTAGAGCAAGCCCAGCACCTCGGCGCGCCTTTCGGCGCCGAGCGCGGCGGTGATGGCCGCGCCGTGCGCCTCGACGGCGTGGCCCTCCTGTTCGTCGTCGTTGCCCAGGGCGGCGGCGGAGGAAGCGGCGGCGGCGGCGGCCGGAGCTGCCCCGCCTCCGCCTCCGTCGGCGCGCGCGCGGCCGCCGATGCCAGAGACGCGGAAGAGCAAGTCGCCCAGCAGCTCCACGCTCGACTGCCGGATCCTCTAGTTGGCGGCCGCGGCCCCGGACTCGACGGCGGGCAGCAGGGCCTCGAGCTCCTCGCTGGCGTAGAGGTCGACGGCGGTCCTCGCCGCGGCGAGCGCGGCGGAGCGCACCCCCTCGCTGTCGTCGGCGAGCCCCCCCAGGACCGCCGGCAGCGTCTGGTCGAGGTGCGCCCGGAACGCCGCGGGCATCGCCGACGGCAGGAACCGGAACAGCGCGAGCGACCCCTCCCGCGCGGCCGGGGACTTGCTGCGGCACCCGGCGAGCACGGAGGGCAGCAGCGCCTCGGCGTGCTCGGGCCCCAGCACGGCGAGCACCTCCGCGAGCCCCTGCGCGGCCCCCGACCGCTCGACCGACGACGCGCCCGCGTGCAGGCTGTCCATCAGCCCCGGCAGCAGGTCCGCGAGCAGGCCGCCGCCCTCGCCCACGCCGCGGAGCAGGCTCCCCAGGGCGCGGGCCGCCGCGGCGCGGACCGCGGGCAGCGGGTCCGCGAGGCAGCCCCGCAGGGCGGGCAGCAGGAGCGGGACGTAGGGCTCGATGTCCTTGGGCTCGGCGACGAGGCAGGCCATCGCGCCCGCGACGCGCGCGGCGCGCTGCTTGGCGTCGCCCGAGCGGTCGCGCAGGCCGCGCAGCAGCACGGGCGCGACGAGCGCGAGCGAGGCAGCGTCGACGGCGTTGACGAAGGTGGTGGCGAGGAGGGCGTCGAGGGCCGCGACGCCGGCGCCGCCCGGGGGGGCGCCCCCGCCGTCGCCGGCCGCCCCGGGGCCAGTCTCGGCCAGCGCCGACAGCAGCGCCGGCGCGAGCGCGCGGACCTCGGGGTTGCGCACGACCGACCCGACCTCCTGCAGCGCGCCGCGCGCCGCGGCGCTGACCTTCGGGTGCGGGTCCGCCAGCGCGTCCGACAGCCGCGGCACGACCACGGGCAGCGCCGCGGCCAGCTGCCTGGGCGTGCAGTGCGCCATCGCGCCCAGGGCGGAGATCGCGCCCGCCTGCGTGCGCCAGGCGCGGCCGGGCGCGGCCGCGTCGAGCAGCGACGGCAGGCACATCTTGACGCCCTGCGAGGTCAGCCCGGCCGTGACGCATCGGGCCGCGGCCTCGGCGGCCTCTCGCGCGGGCGCGGCGGTGTCTGCGAGGCGGTCGAGGAGGGCGGGCAGGAGGGAGACGACGTAGGGCTCGAAGAGCCTGCCGAGCCGCTCGGCGAGCGCCTCGAACAGCAGCGCGCCGCCCTCGCGCGCCTTCGCGTCCTTCTCGTCGGCCAGCGCGCCCTTTACGAACGCGAGCACGCCGAAGCCGTTGACCGACGAGAGGCCGGCCCCCTTGACCGCGGCCGCGGCGCCAAGCGCTCCGCCGCGGCGCTCGCCGTAGTCCCTCCCGGCGGTCGCGCGCCGCAGCAGGCTCTCGACGAGCTGCCTCTGGGCTTGCTCCCCGCCGGCCAGGCGGGGCACCAGCGCGGGGAGCGCGTCCGCGGCCGTCCTCTGCACCGCCGCCGAGGGGACCTTCAGGACGCCGAGCAGGGCGTTGGCGACGGACGAGACGCGCGCGTCGCCCTTGGGCAGGCCCGCCGCCGCGGCGCCCAGCAGGGCCGCGCCTCCCGCTCGGAGCGCGTCGGCGGCGTGCTCGTCGCCACCCGTCGTCCTCGACGCGGCCGCAACGCCGGCCTCGATGACCGGGATCAGGCGCTCCGCGGCCCTGGCCGCGGCTGCCTCCAGGATAGCAGTGGCGTTGGGAGACTCGGCAGCAGCAGCAGCAGCAGCAGCAGCAGCGTCTCCGGAGCCGGCGCCCCTGACGACGCACGAGCCGGCCTCGACCCAGCTCTCCCCGGCGTCCTCGTCGGCGATGGGACCCCCGAGCAGCCACTCGACGACCGCGGCGGCCTGGCCGAGCGACAGCGCGCCGGCCGAGGCGCCCAGCGCGCGGGCCGCGGCCCTGCGCCTCCGGGCGTCCTCCTCCTCCCCGGATCCCTCGACCGGAGACGAAGACGACGAGCCGAGGGCGAGCAGCGAGTCGAGCGCGTCGCAGGTGTCGTCCTCGGAGCGGCGCCGGAGGAGGTAGTCGGCGATCCCGGCCGCCGTCGCCGTGACGAGATCGGCGCGCTCGCCCGAGGCGGCGGCCTCGGAAAGCGCCGCGACGAGCGGCTCGACGAGGCCCGCGGGAGGAGAGGAGCCGCCGCCGCCGCCGCCGCCGCTGGCGGCATCCCACGCGGCCCTGGCCGCGGCGGCGTTGGCCGCGTCCGGGTCCCAGCGGGCAGCCCAGAGCGTCGCCGCGGCGCCGACGGGCAGGGAGGCGACGCCGCCGCCGGCGGAGGATGAGAGAGCTGGGGACGAGGCGAGCGCCGTGAGCGCGGAGCGGCGGACGGCCGGGGCCCCCGAACGCAGACCGGCAAGCATCCCCGCGAGCCCCCTCTCGTCGGTCGAAGAAGAAGAAGGGGCGGCGGAAGAAGAAGGAAGCGAAGCGTCGGCGCCGAAAGCAGCAGCCGACGCGGCGCCGGCAGTGCCGTCGCCGCCCCCGCCGCCGCCGCTCTGGCCGCCGCGGGTCGCCAGCTCAGCGAGCAGAGGCGCCAGTCGGTCCCCCTCCCCCGGCATCTTCTCGAGCGCGGCGTACAGAACGCGGGCAAACTCGCCCGCGCTGTTCCCCCTCGCGTAGTCCCTGGCCAGGGCCTCGGCGGCGTCCAGGGCGGCGGCCTGCATCGAAGCGGCGGAGACGGAGCCCTTGGCGGGCTTCGACCTCAGGACGTGCGCGAGCGCCGGGAGCAGGAGCGCGGCCGCGGGCCGAGGGAGCGGCGGCGAGGCTCTCGAGCTGCTGCTGCTGCTGCTGCTGCTTTGAGCCGCTGCTTTGCCCAAGGAGACGATGGCGCGCATCGCCTGCGTGCCCTTTCCGGGCACCGCGCCCCCGCGAGCCGCAAGAGCCAGAGCGTCGGCGATCCCGGCGGGCGCGCAGACAAAGGAGGGAGTTTTGCTTCGTTTCCCGTCGTCGCTGCTCGTCGCCGTCGTCCTCAGAGCGGCCGTCGCGAGCCCCACGGCGGCGTCCCTCGCCTCCCCTGCGACGACCCTCGAAGACAACAAGGGCGTGACGAGCGGGGACAAGTCATTTAAGCGCCCGGAGCTCGCCGAGGGGGACCCTCCGGCGACGGCCCCGACGCTGGCCAGGCCGCGGGCCAGGCTCGTCGCGACGGCGGCGACGCGCTCGCGGACCGCGGCCTCGGCCTCGAGCTGCTCCTCGAGCCAGATAGCCGCGGCGTCCTTCTTGACCCCAAGCGACGAAGACGAGCCTGGTTTTCCCAGCGGTTTCGAGGAGGAGGAAGAACGGGAGGGAGCAGCGGTAGCAGCAGCGGCAGTAGAAACCTTGCCGCTGTCCGCTGCTCTCTTGCCGATCGCGACGGCGCCGCCGCGGCTCGAAAAGCCGTTCGTTCCCGCCGTCGGCACGTTCACCTTGGCCTCCAGGGCCAGCTCGCCCTCGGTGGTGTGGAAGATCTTGACCTCGTCGTCGGTCAGCGCGTCGTGCTCCGTGCGGTCCGTGGCCGCGGCGAGAGCTGCGACCAGGGCGCGCCAGAGGGAGTCCAACGGAGAGGAAGCGGAAGAGGAAGAAACATCGGCGGCGGACACCGCTGCCGGCAGCGCCCCGAGCGCCGCGGCCCTGGCGCCGGCGTCGTCCCCTCCCGCTGCCTCCATCATCACCGCGACGGCCGCCCTCGGGTCCGCCGCGAGCGCCGACGCGACTGCCGAGAGGGCCTTCTTCGACTTTCCGAGGGACTTCCCGCCGACGACGGCCTTCCAGGCCGGGGAAGAAGCGCGAGTAAAGCCGACATTGCTGCCGGCGCCGCCGCGGCGCGCGGCGGCGGCGGTAGGGTGGTGCGCGACGAGCAGGAGCCTCGCCGCCGAGGCCGGAGAGAGCGAAGGTTTCTCCTCTCCGCCCGAAACAACGGCGGCGACCAGCAGCGATCGGAGGGCCGCCTGGATCCTGTCGGCGACCTCGACGTCCCCCGCTGGCACCGCCGCGGGCCCCTCGCCGCCCTCGGCCGAGCCCGGCGCGCGGCCCGAGCCGCCGGCGGCGCCAGGGCCCTGCCAGAGCCATAGCGCCTCGAGCAGGAGGCCCGCCGCTCGCCCTTCGTCGCCGCCGCCGCTCACGGCCCCGGAGAGCACTGCAACCCGGATCGAGGAGAGCGCCGCGCGGCGGACCTTTGCGGAGGAGTGCAAGGCGAGCGCGGCGAGCGCGCGGGCAGCGGCAGCGGCAGCGGCAGGGTCAGAAGGAGCAGAAGGAGCCGCGCTTTCACTCAGCCACTTGAGCATCTTTGGCCTCAGCAGACCGCCGCAGAGGGCCGCGGCGAGCTCTGCATCGTCCACGGAGAGCTTGGAGAGTCCCAAGGGGGACAGAAGAGAGCACTCGCTTCCGTCGGCGGGGGAGAGAGTGGAGCGGAGAGCGGAAGTGTCTTCTTTGCCGCCGCTGCCGCCGTCGTGGCCGCTGCCTCCCTCGAGGAGCGACTCGACGATCGCGACCCCGGCCGCCGCGGCGGCGATGCCGTCCGCCCTGCCCGCGGGCTTCGCGGAGCCCTCTGCCGCCGCCTTGGAGAGCGGGGCGAGGAGGGCAGCGGCCGCCGACGCCTTTGCTGACGACGCCAGCAACGATGACGGCGCCAGCAGCAGGCGAGCGCAGCCCCGAAGCGCGTCGGCCCTCGCCGCGCCGCCCTCCTTGCCCGACACCGCCGCGAATGAGGCCAGCGTGGACAGGAGAGCCGGTGGGAGAGCTGCATCGAAAGAAGAATGAGAACCAGAAGCGGAAGCGGAGCGAGCCCAGGCGCAGGCGGCGAAAAGGTACTCCCTGCGCGCGTCGTCGTTGGCCTCCGCCTCGGCCGCTGCGGCAAGCGCGGCCACGACGCGGGCGGCGACCTCCGGGGCGGCCTTGCCGACGGGGCTTAGGGCCATCGCCCCGCGGGCAAGCGCCGCCCGCTCCGTCGCGGCACGCGGCTTCTGCTGGGAGGCGTCCCCGCCGAGGCCCAGGGCGGAGAGAATCGCGTCGGCGAAAGTAGCAGCGACGGCAGCAGCAGCAGCAGAATCACTTCCTCTTCCGCCGTTCACCCTCGCCGCCAGCGCCGCCAGCGCTCCCTCCGCCGCGGCGACCACCGCGGCGCTGGGCGCCCTCAGTCCAGGGATCGCGGCATCGACGAGCTCTTTCGGCAAGGAAGCCGGGACCCCGGGAGCGCCGAGGTCGAACTCTTCGGCAGACGTCGCGCGGAGCAGCGCCGCTAGCGCCGCGAGCCCGGCCTCCGCCGACCTTTTGACGGCCCGCGCCGCCGCCGGGAGCGAGCCCGAGGCCAGGGCCGCGACGCTCATCGCTCGGATCGCAGGAGACAGCGCGGCGATGGAGGCGGCGGCGACGGACGGGTCCCTCGCCGCGAGCGCGGCGTCGAGGAGCTTGGCGATCTCGGCGCCGGCCGGCACCTCTCCTTCTCCTTCTTCTTTCTTGCCTGCCGCAGTCGTCGCTGCTGCTCTCGCGACCGCCGCAGCGAGCGCCGGGGAGGAGGTCGCCGCGGCCGCGTAGGCTTTGACGAGCTCTGGCCGGGACCTCAAGGCAGCGGCCACGCCGGAGAGGGAGCAGCCGCGAGAAGAGCGCCGGCCCTCGCTCTTCCCTCCTCCTTCTGCCGCCGCCGCCACCGCCACCGGCAGAAGCAGAGAGGAGTGTAGGGCCGCCAGAGCCGGGGCCGCCTTGGCCGCGTCTTCCGGGGACAGGCCCCTCGCCGCCATCGCCGCCCACCCGCCCAGGAGAGCGGCGTCGGAGGGGGGCAGCGTCGAGGCCTTGTGCGCCGCCGTCGCCCCCTTGGTCGCCCGTGCGAGCGCAGCGACGAGCGCGCGGGCGGCCGCTGGGGACCGCGCCGTCGCGGACCGCAGGGCCGCCCGCGCGGCGGAGCGCGCGACCGCGTCCGCTGTCAGCAGGGGCAAAGAGGCAAGGGCGTGCGCCGCGAGAAGGTCTTCGTGCGAGGCGATGCAGGCTGCGACGTTGTTTTCGGAGGGGGCGGAGGGAGGCGGGCGGGAAGAGAGGGCGGTGAGGGAAAAAGAGGTCGCCGTCGAGGGGCGGCTTGATGGGTTCTTGACGAGATCGATCGACCGAAACAGGCGAATGCTTCTTCGTCTGTTTTCACAAAACGCGAAGACTCCATCTTCGCGCTCTAAATGACATCTGTGGCCAAAGAAACCCTCAGCGTCTACGCACCTGGGTCAGCGGACAGCACTTCGGCGAGGTCGCGCCACAGCGAGACGGCAGCAGAGTGCTTGTTCGTCGACGCCGGTTGCGATTGTTCGTCGGCAGCCGTCGTCGCCGACGAAGCATCGGCCGCGGCGGAGAGGCGAGCCCACACATCTTCTCTGCTACAGCTGCCCATCGTGAGAGGGGAAGGAACGAAAGGGAGGCGACAGAGAGCACGCGAGTCGCGCTGCGCCAAACACAGGGGCGCCAGTTCCTTCCCGTCCCTCTGTTTTTATTTTAGTTTCGAGGCGAAAAAAAAGAGTGAGGGCGTTGTTTGGAGCGAAGAAGAGAGTTCTCTTAGAGTCTAATAGAGAGTTTTTAGAAAAAAAACAAAATCGAAGGAAACCTTTTCCGATCTCCGTTCTCCAATCGACCAAAAGTTCGAATGCCTCGAGGGAAGGCCGCCGCGGCGCCTCCTTGCCGGGCTGCATCTGCCACAGCGGCTGCGACAGCCCGTCCGCCTCCTCCTCCATCTGACGATGAGCTCATCGTCCTGGGCAGCGGGAGCGAAGAGACGGGACGGCCGACGAAGCGAGGGCGAGGAGCGAGGGCGACGACGGCGACGGCGACGACCGACGGAAACGCCGTCGGCGACAAGCTCCTCCCTCCGACCGAGACCCCGAGCAAGCGCAGCCGAGGAGGCTTCTCTCAGCAGCAGCAGCAGCCGCCGCGACAGCAGCAGCAGCAGAAGCAGCAGCAGCAGCAGCAGATCCCTCTGACGCGCCCTCCCTCTGCCGCCGCCGCCCTCCAAGCGGACCGAGCAGAGGCCGCCGCGGAGCTCTGGGCGTGGCCCTCGGACAGCGACGGGGCCCTGCTCTCCGACAGCAGCGCCGACGAGGCGGCGGCGGCGCGGCGCGGGGCGAGGGCGGGGGAGCACGAGGAGGCGCGGCGGGGGGACGCCGCGGCGCGGGGGAAAGGCGCCCACGGCGACGGCGGCGACGGCGCCGACGACCCCATCGGCCGCGCCCTGAGGCTCGGGGAGCGCAGGGACCCTCTCTCCCTGTCTGACGACGACAGGGACGACCTAGGAGAAGGCCCGGGAGGAGTGGATCCGCAGGGAAGAGCCGCCGGGAGAGGAGCAGGGACTGGAGGAGCTCGAGGGGGAGCGGAGGCGGCCGAGGAGGGGGGAGGAGGAGGAGGCACGGGAGAACGGGAGCGGGAGCGGGAGCGCTGCGAGGAAGCCGCCGCCGCCGCCGCGGCCTCGCTCGACCCGCGCATGAGGAGAATCAGGGAGGCGCTGGACGCGGCGAAGGAAGCCGCGGGCGGCGGCGGCGGCGGCGGCGGAGGAGGAGACGGAGGAGGCGGCGCTTCGGCGGGGAGGGCAACGAGGGCGACGGCGACTGCGGCGCCGTGCGGGAGCGATATCGTGGAAGACGGGGGCTCGGCGGCCCCCACGCCCGCGAGAGGAGCAGCAGCAGGAAGAGGAGGAGGAGGAGGAGGAGTGCTTGATACAGCTGATGCGGCGTCGCGAGGAGCAGCGCTGGCGGCGCTCGAACAGCAACGAAGCTGGCAGCAGCAGCAGCAACAGCGGCAGCAGGCGCAGCCCCCTTCTGCCGCTGCCGTCGCCGCCACTTCTGGCAGCAGCAAGGTCTCTATCCGCATGCGGCTTCAGGGGCGCAACCGGGAACTGACGGTGTCCCTGACGCGCTCTGCCAAGCTCAAGGGGGCCTTTGACGCGTTCGTCAAGTCGGCTGTCGAGCGAGGGTGAGTTTTTATCCCGTCTCTCTTCACCTTGTACTCTTTTCGAGCGGCCACAACGAGATATTTTTGACAAAAAAAAACAAAATCATTTAAAAACATAAAAAACAGGTGGCTCGGGGAAGAGTACCGAGCTGCGTCTTCGAGGCCCATCTCTGCTGCTGCTGCTGCTGTTTCTGCGGGAGGTGGATCGTCCTCTCGCCCTTCGAGCGGCGGCAGCTGCGGAGGCAAGAGGCGCAGCAGCAGTGGCGGCCGCGGGCGAGGGAAGCAAGCAGCGAAGACGCCGCCGCAAGCGAACAACCCGAGCGACCTCTTGCGCTTCGAGTTCGACGGCGACGCCGTCAACGGTGAGACCGAGACAGCCGAGACCCTGGATCTCGAGGACGACGAGGTGATCGACGTGCACGTGCTGCGATAGGAGAGAAACGGGAGAGAGGAGGAAAGATAAATAGACAAAACAGTGTTTTTTTGACCTGTAAAAACAAAACTTGAAAAAAACAACAACTGAGAAAAAAGAGCATCTCCGAATCAACAGAGGGATCTGAAACTGTCACGTTCCCGCTGCTGATACAGCGTAGAAAGAAGAGGGGGCGGCTAGGGTTTCATTCATAACGAGGAATGAAACTACCATCGACGGGAAAAGCATGCAAAAAAGGCGATGAAAGCAAATCCACAAAGGGGAAACAGTTATAATTAAGGCTCAGCAGCAGCAGCAAAGCAGCAGAGGAGAAAAAGAAAGGAGAGCCGCCGTTCCCCGCAAGCTACCGGGAGAAGTCGCGCACGAGTCACGGGCACCTGTTCTCAAAAATCTTTTGCGTGGCGTCTTTTCTGGATTGGAAAGTAGGGGGAAAAAGAGAGAGGAAGCAAAAAAAAAGCCGCTCGAAAACCCGCCCCGAGGCGGCGAAAAGCCCTCTCGCTGGCCCCACCTCTCGTTCTTTATTGTTATTTTTGTTGCTTTGTCTATCTCCTGGGGGCGATGAAGTTTCGGGAAGGCGCGCCTCCGACAGCTACTCCTTGAGCGCTGCCTCCAACAGCTTAACGGTCTCCCTGCGCCCCTCGCGCTTGGCTTCATCCAGCGGCGTCGCTCCCCATCGGTCTTTCACGAGGGCGCTGGCCCCGGCGCGGAGCAGCGCCTCGACGATCGACGAGTTGCCCTCGGCGGCGGCGAGGTGGAGCGCCGTCCTCTTGTCGTAGTCCCCCGCGTCGCACGGCGCGCCCGCCTTGATGTACAGCGCGATCAGCTCGGCGTCCTTCGCCTCCGCCGCGGAGCAGAGCAGGCCCGACACGGCGTTCTCGTCGATGCCCAGCCCTCTGGCGGCGGCGCCATGCGCCAGGAGCACGTCGATTGCCGCGGTCCTCTTGGATTTGACGGCCTCGAGCAGCGGCGTGGCCGACCACCGGTCTTGCGGCCCGCTGTCCGCCCCTCCCGCGAGAAGGATCTCGATCGCGGGGACGTTGCCCTCGGCCGCGGCGATGTGGAGGGCGGTCCTGTTGTTGTGTTTTGTTGTTGGAGAGGAGGGGAATTGGAGGTGTTTGGAGGAGGTCGAGGGAGCGAGGAGCGAGAAAGAAAAAAGGGTCAGAGAGAGAAAATAGTTTCCCCCCCGTAATTTCGCCGGCGTCATCGTCGACCGCCTCTCTCTCTCGCGCTCTCAATCTCCAAAAAAAAAACTCGCATACCTCTTGTCGTAGTCCCCGGCGTCCAGCTTCGACCCGGCCGCGGAGGCAAAGAGCTTCAGCACCTCGAGGTCGTTCTCCAGCACGGCGGTGCACAGGAGCCCGCTCAGGTCGCTGTCCGAGACCCCGAGGTCCCTTCCCTTCCCACCGGGGACCGAAAGCAGGTACGCGACGACCTCGGGGTGCTTGGCCTTGACCGCCTCGAGCAGCGGCGTCGCGCCCCAGCGGTCTCTGACGCCGGCGTCGGCCTCTCCCTTCTCGACGAGCGCCTTGACGAGGTCGAGCTTGCCGTCCGCGGCGGCGATGTGCAGCGCTCTGCGGCGGTCGTAGTCGCCTGATTTTGAAAAAAAGAGGGGCAAAATTGGGAAGGGAAGGGAGAGAAAGGGAAAAGGGGGGTGGGTGGGTGAGATGGGAGAGTGGGCCTACGACCCATTCCCGAAAAAAAAAACCCCCCAAAAAAAAAACTCTCTCTCTCTCTCTCTCTCTCTCTCTCTCTCTCTCACCGCTGTCTGCGGGCGCCTTCGCCGCGATGTAGAGCTCCAAGAGGGCAATGTCCGACTCGGCCACGGCAGAGCACAGCTCGCCCGCGGCTTTGTTCTCGTCCCATCCCAGCGCGGCGCCGTTGGACACCAGGAGATCGACAAGGTCTCGCCGGCGCGCTCCGACGGCCTCCAAGAGAGCGCTCCCGCCAAAGGTGTCCCTGAGGCTCGCGTCCTCGCCCGCACCCAGCAGCGTGTTGACCGCGGCGGCGTGGCCCGCGCCGGCCGCGAGCATGAGACCGGAACGTCGGTCGTAGTCGACGACGTTGACGCTGTTTTTTGGGGGGATTTTTTGTTTGAAAAAAAACGTGAATTCGAGAAAGATGAGTGAGCGAGCGAAGAAAACAAAAAAAGAAGAAGAAAAAACTTTCAACTTTCGAGACTCACTCGACGCCGTGCTGCAGCATGTGCCTGATCGTGTCGCAGTCCCCGCCGCTCGCGGCGTTGAGGAACTCGGATGTGCGCTGCTCTCCCTTGTAGGTGGGGGCGTTCACGGACAGGAGGTAGTCGATCACCGCCCTCGCGCCGACGCGGACCGCCTCGTCGAGCGGCGCCGAGCCCCAACGGTCGGCGACGCCGACGTCGGCGCCGGCCTCGACGAGCGCCTTGACCGCCGCGAGGACGTTTTCGGAAGAGGCGATGTGCAGGGCGGTCCTGTTGTCGTAGTCCCCGGCGTCGGAGCGGGCTCCGGCCTTGAGCAGCCTGCGGATTTTTTTTGAAGGGGGGGGGGGGCGGGGGGGGGGCGGGGGGGGGGGAGGGAGCGGGGCCCGGGCCGCCCGGCCCCAAGGAACAAATTCCCCCCCCCCCCCCCCCCCCACCACCACCACGAAAAAAATCAGTCGCCTCCACCGCGCGCGATGGCCCCTCCTCCCGCCGACCCCTACAAGACTGTCAAGGATGTCATCGCCGGCACTTGCGGTACGTATGTGTCAGCGAGCATCTGCGGTGGTGGAGGCTCGGGGGCAGCGTCGAGAAAGGGAAGCGCACGCCGTGTGAGAGGTTCGCGGGACGCTGCACTCGGCCGGGCGCCCCCACACCTCGGCACCCGCATCCGCACCCGCGCTCCTACACGCACATTGGGGGCCCGGGGCCATACCGGTCCTGATGGCGTGGTTTGTGGAGCGTCGCAGCCTTATCAACCGCCCCGCATTACGGGCCGCGCCCCATGCGTCTCCCCCGCTTTCACCCACGCGCGCGCACGCTTTTTTTTTTTCGCTCACCCACCCCCCACCTCTCCTCTCCTCTCCTCCCTATTCTCCTCAGGTGGCATCGCCGTCACCATGGTCGGCCACCCCTTCGACACCGTCAAGGTCCGCCTCCAGACCCAGCCGTCCGCGAATCCTGTGTACTGTGAGTTGAATGGAGGGGAGAGAGAGAGAGAGAGAGAAGGACACACACACACACACACACTCCCCATCTCCCCCTCCCAGCCCC
>Ga0114918_10004106_pt1:2500-12695 | contig 12695 bp, 10 predicted proteins | sample LantaG_FD_87015 | JGI IMG/M metagenome (GOLD analysis project Ga0114918, IMG submission 87015) | Deep subsurface microbial communities from Baltic Sea to uncover new lineages of life (NeLLi) - Landsort_02402 metaG | ecosystem: Environmental > Aquatic > Marine > Oceanic > Sediment...
TCGTCATCGACCCAGCCTCCGTTTCTTGGGACTCGGTCGGTGGCCTGGACCCGTACGTGCGGGCGCTCAAGGAAATGGTGTTCCTGCCGCTCGCCTATCCCGACCTCTTTGCCCGCTTCCGCCTCGACCCGCCGCGCGGCGTCCTCTTCCACGGCCCGCCCGGCACCGGCAAGACCCTGGTCGCCCGTGCCCTGGCCGCCTCCGCCGCCCGGGCGGGCAGGCCCGTCGCCTTCTTCATGCGCAAAGGCGGGGACGTCCTGTCCAAGTGGGTGGGCGAGGCGGAGCGCCAGGTGAGAAGAGAGAGAGAGAGAGGGAGAGAGAGAGAGAGAGAGAGAGAAAGAGAAAGAAAGTGTGTGTGTGCGCGCGCGAGCGCGTGCGCGCGCTCCTCCATCACCCTCACCTCTCTTTCCCTTTCCCTTTTTTTCACAAAAGCTCCGCGCCCTCTTCGACGCCGCCGCCCGGGCCGCCCCCTCCATCATCTTCTTCGACGAGATTGACGGCCTGGCGCCCGTGCGGTCCTCAAAGCAGGACCAGGTGCACGCGTCCATCGTGTCGACCCTGCTGGCCCTGATGGACGGGCTGGACCCGCGGGGGGCGGTCGTCGTGGTGGGCGCGACCAACCGCCCGGACGCCCTGGACCCGGCCCTGCGCCGGCCCGGGCGGTTCGACCGGGAGCTGCTGTTCCCCCTGCCCAACGAGGGCGCGCGGGCGGCCATCCTGCGCATCCACACGCGCGGGTGGGCGGCCCCGCCGGACGACCGGCTGGTCGCGTCCCTGGCCGCCCGCACAGGCGGCTTTGGTGGGGCGGACCTGAAGGCGCTCTGCACGGAGGCCGCCCTGGCCGCCCTGCGCCGGACGTACCCGGCCATCTACGAGTCGGAGGCCCGCCTGGACGTGCGCCCGGCCGACGTGGGCGTGACGCGGCGCGACTTCCTGGCCGCCCTGGGCGCGGTCACGCCCGCGTCCGCGCGCTCGGCCGCGGGGTGCGCGGCCGGCCTGCCGCCCCACCTGGGCCCGGCCCTGGGCCCGGCCCTGGCGGCCGCCCTGGCGTCCGTGCGGGCCGCCTTTGCGTCCGCCGCCGCCGCCCTGGACGCGGCCGCGGCGGGGACGGTCGGCTGTCTGGCCGTGCGGCGCGGGGTGGGCGGCGGCGGCGAGGACGACGACGAGAGCGAGCCTGAGGAGGAGGCCGGGCGCGGGGGCGCGGCACCTGCGCCCGAAGCGCCCGCCTCCGCCTTGCTCGCGCCCCGCTCCGCCGCCTCCTCCGGCAGCGGTGGCGCGGCCTGCCTCATCACGGGACCTCCCGGCTGCGGCGCTCCCGCCCTGGCCGCCGCCCTGCTGCACGCCCTGGAGGGGCTGCCCACCTTCTCCCTGGGCCTGCCCGCCCTGCTGGCCGCGCCGGGCGCGCGCTCGCCGGAGGAGGCGGTGGTCTCGGCCGTCGGCGAGGCCCGCCGGGCGGCGCCCTCCATCTTGTTCCTGCCGGCAGCCGCCACCTGGTGGGGCGCCGCGCCCCGGTCGCTGCGGGCGGCCCTGGAGGCCAGTCTGGCCGAGCTGCCGCGCGGGTGCCAGGTCCTGGTCGTGTCGGTGGCGGAGGGGGAGGGTGGAGAGGGGGAGGCCGCCTGTCTCCCGCCGGGCGCGGCCGCGCTCCTGGCCCCGCCCGGCGCGACCACGGTCACGGCCCGCCTGGCCCGCCCGGCCGCGGATGGCCGGGCGGGCGTGCTGGCGGGCGCGTGCGCGGACGTCGCCCGCCCGCCCGAGCGGCGGCGGGCGGCGGAGGAGGCGCCACCCCCGCGGGCTCTGGCAGCAGTCGAGGCCCCACCAGCCGCCGCCGCCGGCCCGCCGGCGGACGCGGCCGCGGCCGCCGCAGCCGCAGCCGACGCCGCCCGGGCCGCCGCAGCGGCGGATGTGGCCACCCTGCGTGCCCTGCGCGTCGCCCTGCGCGACATCGCCACCCGCCTGCTCCTGGACAAACGGTGGCGGCCCCTGGCGGAGCCGCCCATGGCGATGGAGGAGGAGGAGGAAGCAGGTGAGGAGGGGCAGAAGGACCTGGCCGCGCCCGCCCCCGACGGCGGGCTGTACCTGGCCACCCTCCTGGCCCGCGTGGACGCGCGGGCGTACCCGACTGCGTCGGCCTTCCTGGCGGACGCGGCCACCCTGCCGGACACGGCGGCGGCGCGAGCGCGGGCGGCGGGGCTGGGCGACGCGGGCGTCGCGCGTGAGGTAGCGCGCGCGCACGGGTGCGTCGACGAGGCGGCCGCCCTGGTGGCGGCCCGCCTGCCGCCGTCCTTGGAGGACCGGTGCGTGGCCATCGAGGCGGCGGGCGGGCCGGCCCGGCCGCCGCCGCCGGCCATGGCCGCGCCGGCACTGCCGGCCGTGGCGGAGGAGGGCGAGGAGGAGGGGGAAGAGGAGGCTGCTGCTGAAGCGACGCCCCCGCCCCCTCCCCCCTCCCCACCCCGCCGCCAGCGCCTGCCCCCGCCGTCCGAGGCCGAACAGGCCCTGGCGTCCTCCACCCTGTCGACCGCGGTCGCCAAGACGGAGGGATGGACCCTGGACGCGGTGGAGGCGGCGGCGGCGGCGATGTGGGGCGTGGCGCGGGCGGGCCGGGCGGAGGGCGACCGGGCGGGGGTGGCCGCGCAGGCACTGCGGGCGGCGGGGCTGTGAGGTGAGTGAAGAGTGCGTGTGTTGTGTGTGTGTGTTTTCTCCCCCACTTTGTTTACGTGTGTGTGTGTGTGTGTGTTCATGCACGCGCCTCTCGCCGCTCCCTCACCAGGTGAGAGCGATGCATTAGAGGGGACAGAGCCTGGCTGAATGAGTGCATGGCGTGCGGCACACGAGGGACGCGCGCCGCGCGTGTGGAGTTTCACTCCACATGGGGAGGGTCGGGTCGGCGCGCATCGACGCAGGGACCGACAGTCCCACGTCAGCCCCCGCCTGGAAGGCGTGTGTGGCTCTGTTCCAGCTCCTCGTCCCCATGCCAGGGACGGGGCAGCCCGTCTCCTACCAGCCATGCATGCGCGGCCGTGTCGGAGGGCGGCGGGAGGGGCGGCACGACGGGAGAAACGCGCAACCTTGGCCACTGCGACACAAAAAAGCGACGTCAAAAAACAAAAAAAAAAAAGCGAGGCAAGCGGCGCGGACGTCCATCCGACACCTGCTGACCACCCGCATTGCCTGGCCTGCCGGCCTCTGCACAGCCTTGGCGTGTACATGTAGACGCAGGGAGGGCGCGCGCTCGAACAGGGCGACTCGCCCTGTTCTCTCAACCCTGGGGGCCCAGCCGCCCGCCCTCGCTCTCTCTCACCACCCCTGGCGCACCTCTCCCTCCCTCCCCTCTCCCCTCTCCAGCCTCCGCCTCACAAACCCCTACCCATGCGCTTCTGCGCCCCCGTCCTCTGCCTCCTGGCCCTGGGCGCCTTCGCCGGCTCGGCCCACGCCGCCCGCTCCCTGGCCCAGGACGTGTCCGGCCAGCCCCTGGCCGAGTGGGGCGCCGCGGACGCGCCCGCGGCCGCACCCGCTCCTGCGTCCGACGGCGCCGGCGCTGAGGCGCCCGCGTCCGCCCCGCTCATTCCCATCACCACCTGCACCGTCACCGCCTCCTCCGCCGTGAACCGGACGGAGGTGGACGGCTCGCACGCGCGCGCCCAGCAGGGGCCCATGGCGGTGCCGGACGCGTTCTTGGGGCAGGCCCTCCTCTCGGTGCACGCGCCCGAGGGCGCTGGCTCCGAGGCCGTGGTGGAAGTCGTCCCTGCGGCCGGCCACACGCCCGTGGGGCCGGGGGGACGTGCCTCGGACGCCGTACCGGACACGCCGACCCTGCGCCTGACGGCCACGCTGGCGGCCAACGGGACCGCGGACGTGTCCTACCCGGCCCGCTCCTACGCGAACGACCTCACGCCCCAGGCCGTCTTCGTCAACGGCATGCCCTGCGCCGTCGTCCTGGCCGCCGCCTCCGTCCCGCCCTCGCCCCCACCCACGGATGAGACCATCCCGGGCCTGGCCTCCTTCGCGGCGGAGCGTCCCTTGACCACCCGGGATGGGGCCATCATCGGCGTCGACGGCAAGCCCTTGATTGTCAGAGGCATCAACTGGTTTGGCTACGAGAATGGCCAGACCAACCCGGACGGGCTGTGGGGCAACGTGGGCAATGGTGAGAAGGGGCGTGTCGAGAGAGAGAGAGGGAACAAAGGGAAGGGCGGGGACCGGCAGCGCCACGGGAGAGACACCGCGGAGGGTCGAGGTCTGCTTTTCTCTCCCGCCTCTCTCCACCTCTCACGTTCCCTCATTTCTTCCCTCCCGATATCCAGCCCTCGTCGCCGACTTTGTGAACGTCGTCTGGCGCATGCAGCTGATGGGGTTCAACACCATCCGCCTGCCCTTCTCTTTCCAGCAGTTTGAGAGCGCGGCGCCCAAGGTCAGAGGAGAGAGAGGTGGAGAGCGACGGCCACCAGGGGCGCGCGCGCGCGCGCGCGCACACACCTGCGCTCTCTCTTCTCCAACTCACACGCCCCCTCTCTCGCTTTACAGGACCCCAAGTACGGGAACTGCAACCCCACCGACGACGCGGCCATGGCCGCCTCCGTCACCCCGCCCGGCCTGCCCACGCCGGCCGCCTCCACCATTCCGCACCCCCGTGCGCCCGTACGCGGCCGCCGTCCGTCCGCCGAAAAGTGGTGCAACGAGTACATTCCGAATGACTCTTTGCGCAACCGCTTCTTCTGGGCCATGCGCTACATCGCGGCCAACGGCTTCTACGTCATCATTGACGACCACCTGGCGTACGACACCATGGTGAGAAGAGAGAGGATGAGAGAAGCAGAGAGAGAGAGAAGAGAGAGAGAGAGATCAGAACAAGCCACCACCTCACTCTCTCTCCCCCGTACCTTTTTTCTCACCAGGCCCTCGACGCGCCCGACAAGTGGGTGGCCTCTTGGAAAGCGCTGGCCGCCGACATCGGGCGGGACCCCCTGCTGCGCAACCGGGTGATGCTGGACATTCTGAATGAGCCGGACTCCCGTGGCATCAAGTGGTCGTCCGGCCACCAGAGCGGCGGGGGCATGCAAAAGCTGTACGAGCGCGCCATGGACGCCATCCACGCCGCCAGCCCCTCCTCCCTCATGCTCATCGAGGGGACGGGCCAGCTGGGCACGGTCGCCATGAACTGGGGCGACGGCTTTGCCACGGACGCGGGCATTGTGTCCCGGGGCGGCGTCGATGATGCGCGCCCCTTCTTCACCCGCCTGGCGGCCAAGCCGTACGCGGCCAAGGTCGTCATCTCGCCCCACCTGTACCCGCCCTCCATCTCCACCCATCACGAGCTGGAAGTGGTGACGGGGGCGGGCCTGCGCCGCCGCCTGGACAACTCGTTCGGTTATCTCACCACGTCCGGCTTCTGCCCGGGCGGGGGCAAGCCCTGCCACCGGTTCCCCATCGTCATCGGCGAGACGGGCTCCCGCTTCACCGACCCGCTGGACGTGAAAATGATGGCCGACTTTGCGGGCGAGCTGCGCCGGCTCAAGGCGGGCGTGGTCTACTGGTGCTGGAACTCCAACTCGGGGGACACTGGTGAGCGCGAAGAAGATGAGAGAGAGAGAGACGAAAAGAAAAAGAGCACGTGGGTGGGTCTCTCTCTCCCTTCCAGGGACACACCGCCACCGCGGGCCTCCTCTCTCACTCCTCCCTCTCTCCCTCTCCCTCTCCCCCCCTCTCTCTCTCTCTCTCTCACACACACACACACTCTCTCCCTCCAACTCACGAAGGCGGCATCGTGAAGGACGACTGGCTGGCCGTGAACTGGGACAAGGTCGCCTGGATGCAGGCGGCCGTGGGGCTGCACCCCTGGGCGCTGGGGTCCTCCAACGCCCGCATCGTGGCGGGCTCCTCGCCCGCCGCCGCGCCCAGCCAGTGGGGCTCCAACCCGACCTTCAACCAGGGCGGCAACAACGGCGGCGGCGGCAACAACAACAACGGCGGCGGCGCCTGCTCCGACGACCAGCCGCCCGGCGGCGGCTTCTCCTGCCAGCAGCAGAAGGATTGGGGCAAGTGCGGGGAGGGGTGGATGACGGCGGCGGGCGCGCCGACGCGCGGCTGGTGCGCGCGCACGTGCGGGCGGTGCTGAAGGAGGAAGGGGCGGAGAGCGAGAGAGAGAGAGAGAGAGAGAGAGAGAGAGAGAGAGAGCATGGAGAGAGAGAAGAGAGCAAAAACCCGCACGTGCAGGTCAGATGGGGCGCGGGTCCGTGCTGCGCCCCGCCCCTCTCCCCACGCCCGCGCGCGCGCGCCACTGAGTGAAAACCAACCTTCGTCCACCCTTCTTAACACACACACAGAACACACACACACACACACGCGGGCGCGGGAACTCTCTCTTGAAATTGAAACCTTTTTCACTCATCACTCTCGCCTCTCTCATTCTCGCACGCTCCCTCATCCTCCCGCCCCATTCCCTCAGAACAGGGCCCCGCTCTGGCGCTCCCGCTCATACGTCTCGAAGTACTGGTAGATGATGGTCACCGCCAGCAGGATGCCCGTCCCCGACCCGATGGCGCCCATGAAGTCCGCCACGATGGTCAGGGCCCCGATGCACATGCCCCCAAAGGCCGCCGCGGTCGGGATGTACCGGTTGAGCTCCTTCTTCAGCGACTGGACCGAGTCCCGGTGGCCCTGGAGGAACATGCCCTGCTCCCGCATCGACTTGGCGACGTCGTTGGCGGACGAGCCCGACACCTCGATCCAGGTCTTGCTGAACAGGGCGCACGCGGACAGCATGAACGCGACGTAGAAGAGCGCGTGGAAGGGCGCGGCCGCCGCCTCTGCCAGCGAGTGGGGGGGGCTGATCATGTAGACCAGGCCGCCCACCGGGTGCATCTGGCCGCCGTACTCGGCCTCCTTCCACCGGCCCAGGAGGCCGACCAGCTTGTTGCCCCCGTACTTTTTGAACAGCAGCTGGGAGATGAAGTACAGATTGGAGACCAGGGCGGACTGGAGGATGATGGGCATGTTGGACGTGTAGAAGAGCTTGATGGGGTACGTCTGCTTGGCGCCCCGCCGGTTTTTAGACGCGACGGGGAGGTCCACCCGGAAGCCCTGGAAGTAGATGACGACCAGGAAGACGGCCACCGTGGCCAGCAGGTTGGTGATGTTGGGCAGGTTGGGGCGGTAGAAGGCTTCCTTCAGGGCCTTGACTTTGTCGCTGCGGGTCAGCAGCAGGTGGAACAGGGCGATGACGGCGCCCTCGAACTCCGCCCCACGCGCGCCCGTGACGGTGTACGGGCTGAACGCCTTCCAGATGATGTTTTCGCAGATGTTGGTGGCGATGAAGAGGGAGATCCCGGACCCCAGCCCATAACCCTTCTGCAGCATTTCGTCCAGGCAGATGACGAGGATGCCGGCCGCGCACAGCTGCAGCACAATGAGCGAGGCGTGCACCGCGCCCAGCTCCCGCACGTCGCCGTACATGCCCGAGACGACGTAGGCGACGGCCTCGCCGACCGTGATGAGCACGCCCAGCAGCTTCTGGGCGCCGTTGCTGTGTGTGGAGGGATGGAGAGAGAGAGAAGGTTGAGAGGAGGGAGGGGGTTGGAGGGCCGATCGAGGATGGTCGTGGGCTGAACGCGGCCCAGAAGGGGGGAGACGACTCGTGCCCGTCCCGGCGCCCTCCCATGGCCTCCAGCTGGTTGTGGAGGGTGCAGATGAGAAGGCGTGGCGGGGCGGGGAGGCGCGGCCAGCTTCCGTGCACGCGACCAAGCCAAGGCGCGCACTCGCGGTGCGCGCTTGAATGGGGGGAGCGCGGGCGCGGCCGTCTCGTCTCTCCCACCCGAGAAACTCACAGCAGGTCCCGGTCAGCCTTGACCGAGTTGTCGACGTCTATGATCTTGGACCCGGCCAGCAGCTGCATGACCAGGCCGGAGGTGACGATGGGCGAGATGCCGAGCTCCATGCAGGTGCCGCTGTTGTTTTGGGAGGGAGCGTTGAAAATGGGGGGGAGAGAGAGCGTCGTCAGAGGTGTGCGTGTGTGGGAATCGGGTGCGCCCGAGCCACGCCGCCCACGCGCCGGCACGGGCAGGGCCCGTGCCAAGCGCGCGACAGGGGCGTGGATGGTTAGGGCCGGGTAGGATGCCCGGGGCGCCAAGGGTGACGCGGAGAGGGGGAGAGGAAAAAAAACCGATCTCCGGCCCGCTCCCGTTGAGCGCGTCGCGCGGGCACGCCTCGGACGCGCACGCCAGCCCATGCCACACCGTATGTGCACGGCTAGACACACAGGCAACCCCGCGCCGGCGCGGAGCCGCGCCCCGAGGAGGCACATGCGAGGCACGGAGCTCTCCCCGCTCTCTCCCCGCTCTCTCCCCGCTCTGCGCGCGCGAAAACGAATGGAAGGCCCGCCCTTTTTTCGTCGTCCTCACGCGCCCGTCCCCTCCCACCCCCACCCACTCCCACTTACCGGTTGGACGCCATGATGACGCGGGCCCAGTAGAAGGGGTCCGACCCGGCATTGGTCTTGATACCATACAGGGGCAGCTGGGAGCAGACCAGGAAGACAAACAAGGCGACCGCGGTGTACAGGGCGCGCTCGCGGAAGGGGACCCGGCGGTCGGGCGCCTTGATGTCCGGCAGGACGTTGAGGAAGGGGCGGACGACCTCGAGGGGGCGCATGGTCGGGGTGGGGTGTGGGGTGTGTGGGGCAGGCAGGCCGCGAAAGGGGGTGTGAGAGAGAGGGGGAGAGAAAAAAACACCCCCCACCTCCCCAGTTTTCTTTTTCCTTTGGGGGGTCCGCCCGTCCCGCCGTGCTCTCCATGCTGTCGCCCTCGTACACACACACAGGCACACAGGCACACACACACCGACAGCCTCGCCACACAATGACCCCCCCCGCCACCACCCTGGACGTCCTGCTGGCCGCCTTCCCTGGCGTGGACGCGCCTGTCGTCTCGGAAGTCCTGTTTGCGCGGGGCGGCGACGCGGCGGCCGCGGCGGCCGACCTGCGGGAGCTGCTGGGCCTGCCGCCGCCCGCGGTGGCGGCCGCGGCGGAGGCGGAGCTGACGGTGGCGCGGTCCAACGTGGCGGCCATCGCGGCGCGCCAAGCGGGGGCGGGGGCGGCGCATGCTTTCGGGCGCGCGAGCGCCGGCCCCGCCTCGCCCGCGCTCCCCCCTCCCACCACGCCCGCGCCCCGGTCACGCCCCTACTGGCCGCCCGCGTCGGAGCTGGCGCTGCTGGCGGCCCGCGCCGCGCCGACCACCCCTCCACCGCCACCACCTGCCGCTTTGGCCCCCGCTCTGGCCGGCCTGAGCCTGTCCCACCACACGAGCGCGCCGACGCAGCAGCACTACCACCAGCAGCACCAGGCCCCGCCGCCACTCCCCGCCCTCACCCCTCCACCCACCGCCGCGGAGGACCCGGCCATGGACCCGGACGCGCTCTCCTTCCTGTGCCAGCTCTTCGACGGCGTCGGCGCGGACCTGGTGCGGGACGTGCTGGCTATGTCGGGCGGCCGGGTGGGGCCGGCGGTGGAGGCGCTGATCGACCTCGTGGGGGACGTGGGGGCGCTCGAGGAAGGGGGCGGGAGCGGCGGCGGCGCCGGCGGCGGCGGCGGCGGCAGCGACGAGGGGTTCCTGTCCGGCCTGGCCGCCGACCTGCAGGGCCGGTCCGTCGCGGGCGGCCCGCCCGAGGCCACCCCCTTCTTCGGCGACCCCCTGGCCGCCCTCTTCCCCCGCCTGCCGGCCTCGTCCATCGCGGCCGCCCGGGCCGCGGCGGGCGGGGACGAGGACGCGGCGGCCGCCCGCCTTGGCGAGGGGGCAGCCTTCCTGGACACGGTGGAGCGGGATGAGGCGGACGCGGCGGCGGCCGCCCGCCTGGCCGCCGAGCTTGAGACGGCTGCGGCCGCCGCCCAGGCCGCCGCTGCAGCCGCCGCGGTCGAGGCGGAAGCCGCCGTCACGCCCGCCAACCTGACCTCCCTGGCCGTCCGCTTCCCGGACGTGGATGAAGCGACCTTGGCGCGCGCTCTGCAGGCGGCGGGCGGGGGCGGCGTTGAGGCGGCGGCCGAGTTCCTGGCGGTCGCGGCGGGGCTGGACGAGGTCCCCCCTGATCCGGAGGCCGGGTTTGTGTGCGTGGCCAAGGCCAAGGCGGGGAAGAAGCACGGGGTCGCGGGCGCGGTGGTGACCCGGCGGGCGGTGGGCGAACCGGCTGCCCGCCCGCCGCGCCCGCCGCC
>Ga0114918_10004107_pt1 | contig 12693 bp, 10 predicted proteins | sample LantaG_FD_87015 | JGI IMG/M metagenome (GOLD analysis project Ga0114918, IMG submission 87015) | Deep subsurface microbial communities from Baltic Sea to uncover new lineages of life (NeLLi) - Landsort_02402 metaG | ecosystem: Environmental > Aquatic > Marine > Oceanic > Sediment | place...
CGGTGGGGGTTTTCTTAATGGGATGATTGCTTCAATGGTTGTTGTACCAAGTATTTTGTCTCAGACAGATAGAGAAAAACTAGAAGGGTGGGCAGCTCATACTTATGGAGCTACTGCAAACCTTGATGTTGCACATCCTTATAAATCAACAGCACCAACGGTATAAAAATGTATAACGTATTTGACACAGAAGAAGAAGCGAACACAGCACAAGAATCGGATTTCCAAACTTGGAAAGCGTATAAAATGCCGACTTGCAATTGCCCTGAATATTGGGATCAAACTACATCCTGGGGAGAAGTAAGGCAAAGATTGACAGATAGTAAGTTTGTTTATCCAGTTTGCCCACAAGGTTCACAGGAACACACACAAGAACAGTATCAAAATGATTGGTTTAATGTAATATAGGGTTAAAAATGGCAACAATAGATTTTACAAATAACAAACACACAAATAACAGGATTATACGGAGAACCATTAACTTCTACGTATGCTAGAGTTGAACCTAGCTTAGATAAAACAGGAAATAAAATAAACTTTGAGTTATACTTTTACAAAGACAAAGCTAGTTACACAGCTGGATCACGTACTTTAGTTCCAAATAAACTATACAAAGTAGATTATCAAGTTACCAATGATCCGTATATTCTATATGGCCTTCATCAACTATTAGTCAACCACTTATCAACTGGTGGAAATGCAGAGTATACACCAGATCAATTATCTATAGTTGATATAGATATACCGTCGTAATAATATTTGCTGACTTATATTTATAAGTATGTCAGCAGATTACGAACAACCTTTTGACCAAAACAGAGTAAGGTGGCAAGGCAGCGGAAGTGCTGTCACCGGCAAAACTCCGTTTGGTATATACGACACGGATACACAATTTATTGTGGATGCTCCGAAAGCGGCCGATTGGGCTGCTAAGAGATTGGGATATCCAATCACCGACATAGAAATGTTGGATGTAAATTTTTACGCGTGTTTTGAAGAAGCTGCAAATGAATATTCACGACAAGTAAACGAATTCAACATACGTGAAAACATGTTACTGTTAGCAGGAACAGATGCAACTCAAGACGCAACCCAAAAGAATATCAACGGCACTCCGTTGAATTATTACATTCGTATGGCGTCTGCCTATGGAACTGAAGCAGGTTCTGGAGGACATATAGATTGGAAACGTGGATATGTTAATGTTACGGCTTGTCAACAGACATATGATTTAAATGCATTGTGGGCTGATTGTCATGAAAATGGAGCTGACATTGAAATCCGCAGAATATTCCATTATCGCCCACCAGCAATTGCTCGTATTTATGATCCGTTTTCAATGACGGGTATGAGTTATTCCAACATTTTCAATGAAATGGGATTTGGTGGATATTCACCAGCAACTCAGTTTTTAATGACTCCAATTTTTGAAGATTTGCTTAGAACCCAGGCAATTGAATTTAATGACAGTATACGTAAAAGTCATTACTCATTTGAATTGGTGAATAATAAATTACGTATTTTTCCAATTCCAACTGACAATTATAAATTGTGGTTTGAGTATTTGCTTACAGCTGAACGAGATGGTTCAATTTACCAAGAACGTAAAGATGCTGATGGGAATCCAATCCGTGAAGTGGGGGATGTGTCAAACGCGCCTTACTCATTTTTGACGTATAAAAACATCAATCAACCAGGAAAACAATGGATCTGGAAATACTATTTGGCGCTTTGTAAAGAGCTGCTTGGATCAATTAGACAAAAATACCAAAGTATTCCAATTCCTGGTGCTGAGATAACGTTGGATGGTGGTGAGTTGAGAAGTGAAGCTCAAGCAGAGAAGGAACAACTTGTTACACAACTAAGAGAGTCCCTTGAAGCATCAGGAAGACGTGCTCAATTACAAGCCCAAGCAGAAGAAGTTGAAAGCCTACAAAAAGGTCTTCAAGGAGTACCTTTACCAATTTACATATTCTAAGACATGGCTGATCACAAAGGTAGATATTTTTCCCCACGGGATTTTAACTTAGTTCATTCATTTAATGCTGAGATATTATCCGACATTGTCCAAACAATTGTAAAAGTGTATAAAATTGCAGCGGCTGAAACAGACACAAATATTTATGGAGAAGCATCATCCGAAGTTGGAAAATTGTATTATCCAGGGGTTGACGCTGAATGTTTAATTGAATTTTCAGATTCCACGACAAACTATGATGCATTTGGTCCTGACAAACAAAAGATAGTTCGTTTTAAATTCAATGAAAGATTTATGCAACAGATCAATTTATACCCAGAAGTTGGTGATATAGTTTTCTGGGATGATTTGTTTTTTGAAGTTACAAATACAGTTCAGGAACAATATATTGGCGGTCAAGCTGACAAACAACTTTCAATCATATGCGACACATTCTTAACCAGAATGAGTGGATTAAGCATAACACAGAGGAATAATTAATGGCGTGGAGACCAAATCAGAGAATAGACATTAATGATGCTCCGCCTCCAGTTGAAAATACTCCAGCGGCTCAACCTAATGTAAAAAATTTACCAAAAGAAACTCACGGTGGAAAAAAGCGTGAGGTAAATCGCGCTGAACAAGTAAGACGTGATACTGATAAAGTAAAAGATTTTAGTATAACTTTACTTGACGTTGATACAACGATCATTAATCATCTGGATAGTCACATTTCACCAACGATTGTAAGCGAAGGCAATCAGGTTAAAGTTCCTGTATTATTTGGCAGTCCAGAACGATGGAAGGCAATTCAAAAAGATGGAGTATATCGTGATGCAAAAGGTAGGATTCAATTACCATTGATCATGATGAAACGAAATACCATACAACGAAACGATGGTATGATCACTTTTAACCGACATTTGAATATGCCATTTGAACGTAAGTATTCCGTTAAAAATCAGTATGACCGCTTTAGTTTACTCAACAACACAAACTTACCAGTCCGTGAACAATACAATGTATCTATGCCAGATCACATCATTGTGTCATATGAAGTTATGATTTGGACTGATTTAGTTGAACAAAATAACAAGGTAATTGAACAAATCAACTATGCAACAGAAGATTATTGGGGTGAGAAAAACAATTTCAAATTTAGAACAAGCATAAGCGATTACAACACACAAACCGAAGTAACCGACGGTGATACCAGAATGATTCGTTCTACTTTCACTTTACAGGTTTACGCATATTTGTTGCCATCGGTTACAGAAGAATGGAAAAAGACAACTCAAAAAGCATTTACACCACGGAAACTTGTGTTTTCAGCCGAACTTGAACAAGATTCAATTGGCAATGTATTTCCAACAACAACCGAAAAAGATTATCTGGAATACAATGGAATCAGCAAAAAAGGTGGAGTTCAATTTGTTGATAACTTGGATGCTGATGCTTCGTTATGTCGCAAACCATATGGTAATTTTTACGAAGATCCAGTTAGATTTTACGGTAGATTGGCAGCTTGGAATTTAAGTATCTATGAAATTCAACAAGCTTTTGATTTGAATGACTCAACAATAATTCACGAGTCATCATCATTTTTTGCCAATGAATTTACAAGTTCAGTTGACTTGGCGAAAAGTTATAATTTCTACGACGTTCAGAAATTTACAGTTGGAATGGGAATTGTGAATGCCTCAGACTCAGGAAGTTCAAATATCCATCAACAGATGGTTCCTTGGGATTCTTCATGGGAAGCTCCAAGTTTTGACAGCAGAGTAGTCGTTTATGATAGCACCACGTTCTTTGAATGGAATTATGATAATCCAAGTTTCAACACATCTAGTAAGGTCTTGAGTGTAAGTAAAGCTAACAATGTAAAGGATAATATTGGTTTCCCAATCAACATTGAAGATTACGTAATGGCATTCAGCGCAAGTCGTGATTCTGGATTACAATATGGAGTTGGAGTTGCACGAGCATTAGAATTCCAAAGCGGTTCAATTCACCATGCTTTAAGCATGAGAATGCCTGCAACAGCAGATTTGAAAAGTACACCAGCTGTAAAATCGGTTAATTCAGGATCTGGTATAATTCCAATGGGAACACGATTTTACTTGAATATCTCCGATACAACTGAAAACGAGTGGTTAGGGTCATTAAGTTCTAGTATAAGCCAACTTGGAGCAAAAACACTAGTTTCAGCCCTTCGTGATTATGGTTGGGTCGTCACAGATACCGCCACTGGTTCTGTACCTCAAATTGACTTTGAAGCAAATGGTAGTGCTGGTGACTACTGGGGAACGATTGGATTCACAGGATCATTATTCACCAACATGATTGGAAACCTTTTCACAACTTCTTCAGTGGTTGCTGTAAAAGAATTGAATTACAAACAGAATGAATTAAAATGGCAGGTATAAAATTTTCAGAGTTTCCAATTATAAGTTCCACACAAATCAAAAATATTGATCGTGTATTGGGATTATATAAAGATGGTTCAGTATTCAAAAATTATGCATTTGAAATTGGAGAATTACAACAAATTTTCATAAGCGGAAGCGCTGACATCTATATCTCGGGAAGCGGTCAAGATGTTCAATTTGGAATCGTCACGGCATCAAGCTTACAGATAGGTGGAGTGAATATTTCAACGGCTATTTCACAGTTAGAATCATTCAGTTCAAGTTTGAATGCAACATTCGCGACTGACGCTGAAGTATCAGCGGTATCTGCGTCATTTGCATCAAATTTATCATCAACCGATTCAACAATAGATTCACTATCAAGTTCAATTGAAACTAGAATCTCAAACCAAGAGACCTTTAGTTCATCATTGGATTCAACATTTGCGACTGATTCTGAACTTTCCTCTGTATCTTCGTCGTTGGTTAATTATGCAGTTGCGTTAAGTTCTAGTTTGACAGTTACGGATAATTCATTACAAAGTCAAATTACATCTGTGAGTAATAGTTTATCAACATTGGATGTCACAAGTGCAAGTTACGCTTCCACTGCAAGTTATATTGAGTATTCAAATGTAGAAAATAAGCCAACTTTAATCAGCGGATCATCACAAATTTCACAACAGATCAGCGGTGCTTTCTCTTTTGTTTCATCTTCAATTGCAATTGAGATAAATTCTCTCCAAAGTTTCAGTTCAAGTCTTGATTCAATTTATGTCAGTTCAAGTGGGCAGAATGTTCTATTTGGAGCGGTGTCAGCGTCAAGTATGAATATAAACGGAAATGTAAATGTCAATGGAATATTAACCGCTGATGAATTATTTATTTCAGAAGTTACTAGATCTATTGCATATGCGAGTGGTAGTACTAAGTGGGGAGATACACCAGATGACAACCATAGATTCACAGGAAGTGCAATATTTCAAACAATATTGGCATTAAACTTGCCAACATCCAGCTTGGGGTTGCAATCCGGTTCAATTTGGAACAATGGAGGGGCGTTATATATAGTTTAATATACCTGCCAAGCAATATTTATAATAATGAGTAGCAAAGTAAAACTATCCAGCACCCACAATATATCATTCTCAAACATTGTCGACACAGATAGGTTCGTCGTTTTGGCGAAAGATGGTGCTACATCATACTCAAATCGTTTACTTTCGGTTGGTGATGTCAAAGCAATTGCAATATCAGCATTAGGGGCTACATTATCAAGTAGTATATACATTTCATCATCTGGTCAAAATGTTACATTGGGAGACATTCAAGCGGGTGACTTACGTGTTGGTGATATTAATGCAAATTCTGGATATTTTCGTAGTCTTTTCATTGAGACTAGTTCAATTGTTCTTACCACGAGCGGTTCAACAATTTTCGGAAACACTCTTGATGACACTCATCAATTTACAGGTAGTATTTATGTCACGGGTAGTGGATTTACATGGAATGGATACACCGTTGTCACTAGCAATGATACAGGTTCATTAGCGGCCACATCAAGTTACTCATTTACGTCAAGCACCGCTACCTACGCTTTTCATGCTGACCAAGCAGATATTGCATTAACAGCGTTAGATGCCGTGTTAGCATCAACTGCGAGTTATATAGATTGGTCAAATATAGACAACATTCCACCAATTGAAGCAACGGCGAGTTTTGCTTTTTCAGCGAGTAATGCTGTAAATGCGTTTCATGCTGATCAAGCGGATATTGCATTAACAGCGTTAAATGCGAATACAGCAAGTTATTTAGATTACTCCAACCTCGCAAACATTCCAACGTCAAGCGGAGAATTAATTTATACTGACTATTATTTTGTGACCTCATCCACGGTAACTTTTGATTTGTCATATTCGCCGGTGGCATTTGATCAAGTTAGAATTCAACCAGAAGGTGCTGGGGAAATGGTAAATTCACAAAGCTTAAACACAACACTTGGAAACGTGACATTAATGAATGTTACACCTGATTTTAGAATCACAGGAACAAAAACAATACAAATAAGCGGAAGCGGTTTGTCTGGTTTATTGTATGGAGACAATGAACTTTTAATCGTTACATACCCGTATATAATTTAATCAATCACATATTTATAATCAATAAGGAAATATCATGGCAGGAAATGACATATTTATAATGCAACGTAACTCGGCGAATACGTCGTGGGAAACAAGAACAATACCAGCATCAAATGATGGCGTATTAGCCACTGATGTTAGTGGTTCAATGGAAATGGTGACGAAGGCTAGTTTAGCAATCGCATTTAATACAGGATCATTCGTCACAGTCCAACAGACTGGATCAATGAGTGTTGCTTCAGCTTCAAGAGCCACAACAGCAAATTCAGCAGACTCGGTTGCTTACACAAACGTCAGTGGAAAACCAACATTGGTTAGTGGGTCGGCTCAATTGGCAAGTGATATCAGCGGATCTGTTACGTCTTTTTCATCAAGTGTTGCGAATGAAATAAACACTTTACAAGGTGGTAGTTCACGATTGGACAGTTTAGAAGCTGCTTCAAGCAGTTACGCTGTTAAAACTGCTGTAAGCGGATCAAGTAACGCACTATCAAGTTCAGTTGAAACTAGATTGTCAGCAATTGAATCAGGTGGAAGTACATATATCTCAGCAAGCAATCAGAACGCTGACTTGGGTCAAGTTACTGCTACTAAATTGACGGTTGCGGGTGATATTAGAGCATACGCAATATACGCGAGTATTAATTCATCGTCTATAAATTATAGTTCAGGTTCAACAATTTTCGGAGATACAACAGACGATACACACGAATTTACAGGTAGTGTTAAAATTACAGGTAGCGTTACTGCTGATTCATTCGTTGGTGATGGTTCTCAGATAACGAATCTACCAAGCGGTGGAGGGACAGAAGCAGGAATAGGATCAAATTCACTTCAGTCTACTGTAGGAACTCCCGCTACCGCAAGTGGTGCTTCTTCTATCGCTTTAGGTGATGGAGCAATAGCTTATTCTGCCAATTCTGTATTTGTTGGGACAAACGCAACGATTTCTTCTAGCAATATGGTCGGGTCGTTTAATTTCATGCCAAGTGGTTCTTCAAATCCACTAGATCGTAACAGAACATTTATGGGGTCAGTTGCGTGGCAATCTCAAAAAATTGCCTATAGTTCATCGATTAATCTTAATTTATTAGATGGTGTATCTGAGTTTGGACTTTCTGATTTAGTGGCAGGTGATAACGGAATAGGTAATGGTGAGTATTATATGATTCGTATGGATTTGGATTATACATTTTGGGGAGAAGCTAATAGTCATCCTGGACCAGCCACTGCTGGTTCTACGGTTTTGTATGGAAGAAAGCATATTGTAATCTCTCCAGATCCATATTATTTCTTAACGAGATTTACAAATCCTGGTAGTCCAGTATATGTCATGTCAGTTCAAGATATAATACTTCCGACAACATCATCAAATGCTTCTTTTATTTATGGAACTATAGGGGATAATGTAGGTAATACAAGAGTATCTGCTAGTATGAACAATGATAATCTAAGAATTACCGCAGAATTAGCAAATGATGTTCCTGGTGGAGGAACATATATGGATGTGTATGCAACCGCAACATATACAATGCATCGTGTATTCTAATAATAGTATCAAAATAATAAAAAAACACGATACTTTTTAGATTATCTTGCTTTTAGTATATATGTATATACTAAAAGGTTATGGATAAATGCAGAGGTTGGGGTGTATATTATGATTGGTTATCCAAGTTCTTACCATATGAACCAAAAATTACAGCTTTGTTGTTGGTAGTAACATCATAACTCACGCAACTTGCACAGCCCACGTCAATAATCTGACCGTGAGTGGGTCTGCTACAGGTTTCTCAAGTGTTATCATGAGAACATTACCGACAGGATCACTTGGATTGCAATCTGAGTCTATTTGGAGAGATAACGCTTCTGGAAATACATTGAAGATTGTATAAATATAACCAAATTTAATTATAAAAAAGCCAATTTTAAACGATTGGCTTTTTTTGTGTATATATAATGTACAAAGGTTATGAAAGAAAAGTACATTATATTTGATTGCGTTGGTGGCATCGGAAAAAATATCATGGCAACCGCCGTGGTTTCTGCTATCAAGAAACAATACGAAGATTATAAAATTGTGGTCACAAGCGGATGGCCAACAGATCACATCGGAAAATGATATAATTCATAGACCATATGGAGACCACCAAATTAGAGGAAAATTAGAACCACTCAAACAAGATTTCAATGAAATACTAGGCGATGATATTTGCAATTGGATTGTGAATAATTACGCTTGGTTTTATGATGCATTAGGTTATACACAATAAAAAGGAAAATAAAATGGAAGAAGGACAAATAAAATTCACAGACGAAGAATTACAAAGATTCGCTGATTTACAGGCAAAATATCAAAAGAATGTAGTCAAAATGGGACAACTTCAGTTGAAGAAATACATGATTGATGATGAAATTGCCAAACTAAAAGAAGATGAAAGCAACGTCAAAAAAGAATACGTTGAATTGCAATCGGAAGAAGACAGTCTATTAAATGACATCAACAAAAAATATGGTGAGGGCAACTTAGATCCGAAAACCGGCATATTTACACCTGTTAAAAAATAAAATAAACATCTTACAGTTAATTCAGTGAAATTATTTGCTGGAATTTACGATTATTTTAAAAAAAGTAAAGTTTCCAAAAAATAAAATATACTTATATGTACAGATTTTTATCTGAATTCAAATAAAAACAACAAAAACAGGAGAATTATTATGCCAATCCAAGACGGAGGTAGATGGAGTCCCCAAGAAAGAATCGTAAGCGCAGGAGTTTTTACTCGTGAGAACGATCTATCTTTCTTACCACAGGGAATTTCCAATATCGGAGGTGCTATAATCGCACCATTCCCAAAAGGTCCAGCATTTTGTCCAACATTAGTTTCTGATCAAGCAACGCTTGAAACGAAATTTGGTGTTGCAGACGGAATATATTACGGACCATACTCAGCAAAAGAATACTTGAAGAACCAAGGTCAAATCACAGTAGTACGCGTAGGCGCACTTGGTGGATACCTTCAAAAGAATCCAATAGTACTTTATGCTCAATCAGCAACAACCCAAAGATTAATCGCTTCAGAAAGTTTAGCACCAGTTGTTAAATTAAAGAACTGTACCATTACAAGAAGTGGTAGTATGTGGGGCGATCACCTTACATCATCTATTTCTGACGGAACAGCATCTGCAGGATTTATCATTTCAGGTTCAGTTGTAGGAACTTGGGCCAGTGGTCCAAATTCAGGAAGTGAATACACATTAGGTATTTTAAGAACAACGGTAAACAGCGGATCATTTTCATTGGTTTCAGGATCAAATGGTGATTGGTTTGCAACAGCATCTATGACAGATGTAAGCGTTGTTGATTATGTTTTGCCATATTCAGGTTCAACAGCCCCAACCTTTACAGGTTTAGCAGGCGGATCAGGAAGTGCAACACCAGCAACAATCTTTGAACTTCACAGAACCCCATTCCCAACAAATGCAAACAAGGCAACTTGTAAATTACATGAAGTGGGTGTTTATGGTACATACGGAAAATTTGATTTTGCGAATGCCACATTAGGATCTGACAAAAAAGTTCTTGCAGTTCTTGCAAATACAGCGTTTGATTCAGCTGGAAATTACTACGGATTCAGTGGATCTGCTTTGATTTCAAGTTCAAACTTAGTGACTGACAAATACTCCATCGTTCTAAATACAGGATGGTTAGACGGAGAAGGAAATCCAGCAAGTGCTAGTTATGGTACTTATGATTTCTCAATTGACCCAACTAGTACATTATATCTTGCTGATGTTTTCGGAAGAAATGCACAAGCTGGTCAAAAAGCAGTTCCAAGTGGATTTAAAATTGATGCGGCTTATATATCACATCTATTTAAAGACACAATGGTTGATGTTTGGGGACAAATGCAAAACAGCGGTTCGTGGAAACTTAGAATGGATGCAACTGATTCAACAGTGTTTGATGAAGACCTTGAAGAATATGTAGCATCATATACACTCAAATTCACTGATGGTGTTCCTGGTGGCGGAGGTGGTGTAAATAACACAGCATGGTCTGCTTATGACATCAAAGAAGCATCAACTCCTTGGATTACATCACAATTAGTTGCCCCATGGAAAGGCGCTTTAAGTGGAAGTGCTCCTGCTAGTCAGAGTTTCCAATTGTTTAAGTTCCATACATTATCTCACGGTAATGATATGAATACATCTTATAAAATTGAAATTTCAAATGTAAGATTGGCTGGAACGGTTCCAGGTTCAAGTTATGGTATGTTTGACGTGGGTATTCGTGCTTACAATGATACTGACGCTAAACCTCAGTATTTGGAGAGCTTCGCTAATTGTAGTTTAGATCCAGATTCAGTAAATTATGTTGCTAGAAAAATTGGTGACAGACATATGAGAATCAACTTCAGCGGTAAAGTATTAGAATATGGTGACTTCGGAAACAGATCATTATTTGTTCGTGTTGAAACGACAGAATCTCCATACCCAAAAACATCAGTACCTTATGGATTCAAAGCATTCTCTACTCCAATTGGAGGAAGTGAACACGCTGCTGATTGTCCAGGAATGACATATACTTCTGCTAGTATTTATACTCAAGCAAGAGGTCGTTATCCATCAGGTGTAGTATTCAATCCAGCTCCTACAGGTGCTGATGCTGAACTTACATCATATTATCCAAAAGGAACTCAAGAAGGACCTGAATTGGATAATAAAGAGTATAACGCTCCACTTCCAGTTGGTTCAGTAACAACTCCAAACTCAGATTTTGATTTGGATGAATTCTGCACTAAAGCTGGTGTAGCTGATCTAAGTCCAGTGTATAATCCAGCGACTGAGTCTGATAATGTAAGAATGAGAAAATTCGTACTTGGATTCCAAGGCGGTTTCAATGGTCAATCTCCTGCTAAACCTATTTTGGTTGGAAATGACATTCTTGCAACAAATCAACAAGGACTTGATTGTTCTAAATTGACTTCTTCAGGATCAGTTGGATACAAATTGTCAATCAATGCAATCGGTAATGCTGATGAATTTGATGTTAATTTGGTTTGGACTCCTGGTATCATATACAACTACCACACAAATGTAGTAAGAAATGCAATTGACATGTGTGAAGCACGTGGTGACTGTTTCTACGTTTTTGACATCTACCAAAACCAAAGTGCTGGTGGAAGATCAATTCAAAACGTAGTTGATAAAGCTGCTGAGTTTGACACAAACTATGCTGCGACTTATTACCCATGGTTGAAAATCATTGACACCAACACTAACAAGATCGTGAAGGTTCCGCCTTCAGTAGTTATGCCTTCGGTATATGCTGCAAACGATAGAAGTGCTGCTGAATGGTTTGCTCCAGCCGGATTAAATCGTGGTGGTATTGAGATCGCACAAAGTGTTGAAGATAAACTTACACACTCTGAAAGAGACGTGTTGTATGAAGGAAGAGTTAACCCAATCGTAAGTTTCCCTGGTCAAGGTGTAACTGTTTGGGGCCAAAAGACACTTCAAGTAAGACCAAGTGCTCTTGATAGAATTAACGTAAGACGTTTATTGATAGCTGTTAAGAAATTTATAGCGTCAAGCTCAAAATTTCTGGTGTTTGAACAAAATGTTGCTGTGACACGTAATAGATTCTTGAGTATAGTTAATCCTTACTTAGAGTCAGTTCAACAAAGAAGTGGATTATACGCCTTCCGTGTTGTGATGGATGAAAATAATAATACGCCTGATATAGTGGATAGAAATATTCTATATGGACAGATTTATTTACAACCAACTAAAACCGCAGAATTTATTCTGTTGGACTTCAACGTACAACCCACAGGGGCTAGCTTCGACAGTTTTTAATCGGAGATAAAAAATAACAATTAACCAGAAAAGGGGAGTGTAAAAACTCCCCTTTTTTGTTGACTTTTTTCTGAAATGTGTTATACTTATAACTATAAACTGCGTAGTATTGTTAAATGAACTCAAGAGAAGAAATTAAGAAAATAGTTGAAAACACACCCAATGTCGCTTCACGAATGGTAAAGTCTAGATACCCAAACGTATTCAAACAAATTATCAAATTAAAAGGCAACACAACATCCGAAAAAATATTCATTTATTTGAATGGAGAACCTATTGGTTGTAAAAAATGTGGGAATCCTACAAAATTCCAAACTCAGAAAAA
>Ga0114918_10004109_pt1 | contig 12690 bp, 29 predicted proteins | sample LantaG_FD_87015 | JGI IMG/M metagenome (GOLD analysis project Ga0114918, IMG submission 87015) | Deep subsurface microbial communities from Baltic Sea to uncover new lineages of life (NeLLi) - Landsort_02402 metaG | ecosystem: Environmental > Aquatic > Marine > Oceanic > Sediment | place...
CTCACTATACAAATCGTAATCTTCAACTTTTAAATCTATCTCATCAATTAATTTTTTCAAGCTGTTAAACATACGTCAACCTCGTTTATATTAAAAAAAATCCATACTATATTATATAGTATGGATTTTCTGATTACTTTTATAGTGCGTATGTCAGTTTAGTTGTTAATTTCTTCTGGTAAATTAATAGATACATAAGGCATGCCAGAAGCGAATGCGCCCCACATTTTTCTAGGAAGACAGTATTCCATAAGATCAAGACCTATTGCAAGAGTTAATAAGTCTTGGCAATCTTTATGCTCTCCCCAAACAACTCCATCTTTTGTTTGACAAAAATTAAGGAAAGACATTCCGCCTCCACTGTTCTTCATAAATCCATCTTCAAATTCACTTAGCCATTTGATAACTTGACCTTTCTTTTTACTTAGTCTTTGAGAGTTTAAGTAAAAAGTTGCTGTAATTCCTTCAACGATCACAGGAGCAGGAAATCCTTCTCTGATACATCTTCCACTGGTGTCAACTTCTTCGCTCTTATAAAGACAATCCTTTAATGCTTCTTCTACTTCTTTTGCTGAAATCATTTTGTCCATCCTTTATTTAAGTTGATATAACATAATGGTCTTTCTAATCTGTCAACTCTTTTTAAGAGGAAATTCATTCTGATACAAATCAAAAGAGAATTCTCCGCCTTCATTAGGATCTTCTACATCATGATCTTCAAACCCTGAAATTCCTTCAAAGTATTCTTCTTTCGTTATTTCACAGATACTATCATGCAAAGCGTTGTTAGCAATATCTTCAATAAAGTCTTCCACACTAAAATCAATGAAGGATGAAATTCCTTGATGATTATTAGATATCTGTGGAACTGATGTTATTACCATCTTCCCTCCAAACAACACATTTTCACAACAATATGGAGATTTCTTATAATGAATTATTTTAAAATAATGATAAGCATAAGTGTTTTCGTCTAAGTTTAATTCTAAGCTTAACTCCTTTCTAACATCCACCCCTTTTTCAATAGATATTTCTTTAAAGATATCTTTCTTAAAATATTTTGTAGCCATTTTGTCCATCCTTTGTTTTAAGTTGATATAATATAGAACCGCATATAAATATTACAAGCCATTCTTTAATTTATTTCCATTTTATATCATCAAAAGGATCTCTGTTGTTCCTACACACTTCAAGAACATCTTCATCTGGCAATCTTGTCAAGATATCAGCAAGCAAATCAGCCAATGCGACTTCATCAATGCTTCTTTTCCCACCGCTTTTATATTTTGTTATAGAACGATGAACAGCACTAACAACAGAAACAGGAACCCATTCTTTTTCTTTTTCTCTTTCTTCTTTTGTACGCTTCTCACTTCTTATATCATTTTTTAAATAAACTATATCATCCTTATTCATCTATCTAACCCCAATATTCCAGAATTCTCTTTTTTCCCTTCTTCATAGTACTCTCTCGCTCTGCCAGAATAATACTGAATCTCTCCACATTGAGTGCATTTCATTCTGTGAGTGTCTATATCTTCGACTGTACTTCTCTGATAACCATCAATCCACTCTTCAGACTCCTCTCCTGTCCAGTCATCCGTTGAAGTTTCCCAACGACCACATATGTATTCAGTATGAGTACAATTTGACATTAATTTAATCCTTATTAGTTTTTATTCTTATCGATTCAAAACTTGATAAAATAATACATTCCGAACCTTCTTCTAGACTAGCTATGTATTTGAGAGCATCATTTCTCGTTTTACACGTTTTAATGCAATCCATAGTGTAGCTGACACTAAAATCACTAACTTCAGCGTACAGCGCAAATACCTTAAAACTTTCCCTTAATGCCTTTTCCATTACTTTTCCTCAGTTGAATTCTTTAATTCCTTTTCACACTCTCTGATTGTTCTCTTGGCAGAGGCAATTATCTTATTTATTAAATCTGGGTGCGATTTGCAAAGATTCTGAAAATCTGGCATAAAGGTGCTAAGCTCTGTCATTGTACCACCAGATACGACAAACACTCTATCTGCACTGGCATGGCAGGATGGGTGAACTGTAACATAATTGCAATATCCTTTATGGCCTATGTCTTGTGGATATCTACTACAGGCTTCAACAGCATTGTAAATCTTCTTTGACAATTCACCATCATCTTCTCCAAACAAATGTAAAGCATCATAGTGTATTAAAATTGGTGTTAAAATTCCCATTATTTTTCCTTATCATATTTTTTCTTTATCTTTATAAAAATATTACGGCAGAAGTCAATTATATGAACTAACATAAATGAACCTAATATTGTTAATAATATTGTGAAAAATAACTTTTCCATTTAGAAAGTGTACTGTATAAATACAATATTGTCTGTATTCTCTGAATCATCCTGCTTCGGATTTTCCCATGTATTGTTAACACAGCCTGACAATACCAACAACATAAATAACATAATTAACTTTTTCATTTAATCTTCCTTGCTTTCCTTAACAGCATCATTGAATTCTAATGCTTCTTCTACTACTTGCCAATCTGTATTTCCGTCAAAACCTGCTTTATCGTCGATCAATACGTTAAAATAAAACTTTCCATCAAAGTTGCAAAGTTCAGTAGAAGGACATTCAGGGTTGCAATTGAAATGATCAAACTCAACTCCAAGCACTTTCATTCTATCAATGTGCTTCTGTACGTAATCTTCATGTGATGAAGTCCACAGGATCAAAGTGCAATCAGATCTTTCTGTTAGCATCTTTAGTACTTCAATGGCTTTGGGATAAAAAGCGTCTGTGCCATCGTCTTTAGTATAGCTACCGGGCATTATTGTATCATGGAAGTCTATGGCAAAAAATATCTTTTCCCAATTACGGTCTTTCATTTTTTGGAATTCTCTTCTAATCGTTTTCTTCAAATTTATTTAGTCCTTACCCATGTTAAAAATATTATAAGAGATACAAATATTATTGTAGTAATAATCATATCATGTTTTTGATTTTTACTAAGTTTCATAACGTTATCCTTGCTTTTCTGATATTGTTATAATTTAGTCTACGTTATTCATTGATTTCTGCATAATAGGAAATTCGATCCACATCAACCTTAAGGATATCTCCATCCTCACGAGCAAATAAGTAATAACCAGACTGAGTGCAGAGTCTGCTTCTTGATGTGTGGCTACTTAAATAAATATAATCCTCATTGGGTGCAATCTCAACATCAATATCATCTTTGTTAGAATATTTTCTACCACTATTATGAAACTCTTCATCCACACAGTCATCTGAAAATCTCCAGCAGCATTTTAGCAGAGCAATTGCCTGATTATTGAGATTGGTTATTTTAATTCTGTAATGAAATAAATATTTACTATCCTCTGGAGATGAGTGATCCGATTGATATTTCAATGTCATTTCAACAACAACACCATCCATTTTTGTAATTGTGGGTTTATCATCCATTTCAATCATAATATTTCCTTATTCTCAATTACTTTTACGGGCGGTTGACCGGGTGGTCCACATTTCCAGCGTTCCCCTCTTACTTCAATCTTCTTAATCCCTAAAGCATCACGTGCTACTATAGCCGCACCGCCATTGATTTTAGATATCGCTTCCAAGGCTTGCTTGAAAAGCTTATTCTCTTCCTTTAGCTCTTCATTCTCTTTCTTAAGTTCTTCTTCTGTCATACTGTGTCCTTTGCTTTTAAGTTGAATCAATATAGTGGTACTTAGGAACATTACAAGCCATTTTTTAACTAAAATAAAGATATGCGTTTTATTTTTTCTTACACCAGTTGTTTCTAAAACCAACGAACCACGTATATGCGTATAAAAAACATAGCGCAAAAATTCCCCACTGTTCTGCTTGATAAGATGAATAGAACCAAAAAGGCTGACCAGCCATGCCAAACAAACAGGCATATTTCTTTAAATTGGCTCGCTTTTGTTGACTCAGCCATATGGCCGTTGCACCAGTCAGGGCTATTAATATTTGATCAATCATTATTTCTTTCCTTTATCAATGGCTATTCTTTACAATAAAAAAAGTCCTCATACAAGCGAAAGGGAGGGGTTTAAAAGGCAATTAAGCCTAAGCTTGTATGAGGACTTTAAAAAGCTTTAGACTGTTTCAGCCTTAACTTTCAATTTTTTATTCAATTCTCTTGCCACTTTGAGGCCAAGAGTTCTTGTATTAATTTTGTCGCCCTTAGGACTGACAGTCTGAACTCCAAGGTCATACTTGACATTGGCCTTTCGGATAATGTCAATGGCCGCACGTTCATCAAGTTCTGCTTCATTTTCAAGAGTGATTGTTGTCACATCATCCGTGACTTCACAAGACTTCAAGTAAGTAGTTTCATCACAAAGGAAAGCTTTGACAGTTTTTGACTTCTTAACTACCAATGTGATAACAACATCATCAAGCTTAAACTCAGCCGTAAGATTAATGATTTCTTCATCCTTCAAAAACTTATCGCCAGCTTTACGCTTGATGAATTGTGGATGAACATAATCTTTTTTCTTTTCCTTCTTAGTAATCGTAGCCTTAGTAGTTCCAGCAGGAGCTTCTTTGTCACGTTTTGGGCTTACAGAAGCTGTGATTGTCTTAGTCTGAGTCTGAGGAGGCATTGGAGCTTCTTCAAATTCATCAAATTCATCAAATTCATCTACTGTATCTACAGTAACTTCGACTTCTTCTGCTTTATCAAAGGCATCGCTGATAGAACTATCAACAACTTTTTCTTTAAAATCCTCAGAAGATACTTCTTCTTGATTTTCATCTTCATCTTCAAAGTCAAAATCTTCAAGTTCATCATTAGTCGTTACAATTACTTCTTCAATTTCAACTTCATTCGTTACTTTAGACATATTCGGCACTCCGTTTCTTGTTTATTTGCAGTAGTCATTTACTGTGTTATTGATCGTTTCAACAAGTACAATATGGCACGGCAAATAAATAAGTCAAGACCGTTTATAACTTTTTTTTAAAATAATTTAATTTTACCCTATATCCTAGGAAATCCTTCGTCCTTTAAAGGCTCTCTGTATGAGTATTGTGTATAATATAATCTTTCATCTCTTTAATCCTGTTGTCATGTTGTCATGCTTCAAAGCAATCATCCCAATCATAATTCCTGTAAAGATGAGGCATACTCCACCTATATCCATCTCGCATGCCCTGCATCAGTCATATATTGCTGCACAATTTGCTGTTCCAGTTCCACCCGCTGCAACAGCTCCACCTGCGAATGAGAAAGGAGCATTAATGCAATCCCAATAATCACCTTTCTCAAACGTATACGTGATAGTCGTTACTGGATCACTCCACTGTGACACAAAGAAACTATTACCAAGCCTATAATTATTAAAAGTAGGCTTGGGCGTAATCATCTCTCCTATGTAATTATAAGACTTTGTAGAAAGAGATCCTAGTGAAGGACTGGCCAAACAATTACTAGTGGTGTAATCGTAAGAATATAAATCAATATTATTACTGAAAGTATTACTCAATCTTTTATTTATCATCAACGCATTTGTTGCTCGAAAATACTCAACAAAACAGGTTGTAGTGTATGTCTTGCTGTAAAAGTACCTCATCATCAAGAGGTCTCCATCTCCTGCTAGCGTCGGGCCGAAGTCGTGATTTTCATCATATGCCCAAAATTCTCCAGCTTTTCCAAAATGCGCAGGAAATAGCGTCGTATTAGTCGTTGTATAATCAGTGTGTTTTAACATATATGCATCTGGACAAATATTCCTTGTTTCTCCATTATAAAAAGCTTGCCCAGCATAACTTATCTGACAGTTAGCATCCATACCAGCCAACTCACAGTCCGTCCATGTGATGGTTGCCTTAATCATGGGCAAGTACTTAACACCCTGAGTTGTAAAGCAGTTCTGAACCAGATCGCAATCAGGACTCCAAGTGTTGTTTTTAACAGCGCAAGCTGAAACTGTTGCTGTTCCTGTTGGCGGAATGAAGTCAAACATCATTGAACATATACTGTCATAGATAACTGTATTCTTTATTAAATTTCCATTTTTAGCTGCCATAATTTCTCCTTAAGGCTTTAAATTTCCACCTGGGTAGGTGTATAAAGCATCACAAGCTACCGTATCACCGTCTGTAACATTTCCACTGAACTCAAACGGAGCGAGCGTACAATCCCAATACTGAAACCTTTCAAATGTATATGTAATAGTTGTAATTGGATCTGTCCATTGAGTGGTCGGAGGGACTCCAGAACCAAGGTTCAACAACATACCTTCTCCTAGATTGTAATCATTAAAACTAGGCCTTCCACTTGTCATGACATCCATAGCTCTGTTTATGCCAATACTAGTAGTACTGGCCACGCTTTTAAACCAGAAACTGGAATCGAAATTGGTATATCCGGCTCCAGTGTATGAGTTATTCTGCTTGTCAATAATTAAAAGATTGGCTTGATAATTGAGGGAATATATTGATGGAGTTGGGGCAATATGACGTCCATATGTCCTCCTCATTTGTAGATCCTGATTCCAAGCAGTGGGATTTGAACCCCTCCGCCACTCATGACTGGCAACTTTGTAAGGATGAAGTAGAGAATACGATGAGGTAGATGAGGCATATGTTCTTTCATATTGCCTTAATATGTATGCACCTGGACAAAATGCATGTGTTTGCCCATTGTAAAAATCCTTATCCATAAACTCAACCTGACAGTTAGCATCCATACCAGCCAATTCACAATCAGTCCATGTAATTGTTGCCTTCATTGTAGGTATAAATCTTTCAACGCCAGTTCTATAAATACAAGTCCTAGGGTCTTCCACTGGGTCCAAATCACACCAAGGTTGCCAAGTATTCTTAACAACACAAGCTGTCGTTGTTGTTGTCCCTGTAGTGTTCTGCACAAAGTCAAACATCATTGAACAGATGTCTTCATATATCTTTGGTGCTTTTATTATTGCAATATTTTTTCCTGCCATGCATCTTCCTCAGTTTTAGCAATATAAATATTATTTATAAATTATATATCTATACTATACTGCTAAATCAAAAAGATATTTTTAAATTTTCAGGTTAAACTTAAATTATCTCTACTTTATCATAAACCCGAAGGCATCCATTATTTTTATGCAATCTCTCTAAATATTCGTTTATACAATTTAAACTTTCATTTACATAGCGCCAAGGGCTCACAGAATTAATAGAATTATTCATTTCCAATCCTCCGAATATAAATAACAAAGCCATTTGTTGAAATACGAATCAAGCTCATCAGATCTTTTATGACTTCCTAAATGATGTCTTATAAAATCCTTTCTGTTTTGCATTTTATCAGCTATGAGCATATCTCTGCAGTCTTTACTCATAGGCCCAATTAAATTAAAGATATCTTCATTTGAGAATATATAATCCGTTTTTGGGCAACAAAGATAAGCATTGGCTTTCTCTGAATATTCTACAGCTAGACTATATTCAGCACATTCTTTTAAAAAGTCAAACCCGATTGCTTCGCATTGGATTATTGGATGGATGCAAAATGCATCTTTAGCAACATCTGATGATTGAATTAGATCCATAATCTCCAGCCCTTCTTTAATATGATTTATGAATGGGACTTGCGATCTTTCCGCTTTCCCATCACCATAAAATTCAGATATCACCTCAAATGCTGTTTTCATTCTTCTGATCCTTTTATTAATCCATCTTCAAAACTTTTATTAACTAAATCTTTTTCTCTCTCTTTATTTCCCATGAACTTGCTTTTGAAGTAATCAATCTCTTCCATGTATTTCTGGAGGTCATCAAGATTATTTCTATGAAGTATGCGAAATGAAAAGAAACAAGGCATTCCATTTACTGATCTTGGCCCTGCCTTATCATAATATTCATACATAAGACCAATTGTCTTTGGCTTAAGTCCTTCAAGGGCTCCAAGTGCAAATGGCATAAAAACCATACCAACATCCTGCCTAAGTCTATCTGGGCCAATCATTCTGTCATGGAAAATCTTTCCATCACAAATATCCATAGCCAACTCTCTTAGCTTCTTCTCATCAAGCAATGGAATATCCGATTCAATTAACTCATTTACAGCCGTTTCTATTTTTTCTTTTTCTTCTTCATTCATAGCTATACTCTTTGCATTCTTTATAAGCTTCGATCCACTTCTTGATGCGTGATGGCGTTATCTCAGGACCGTAGTCATGATCACAACCATTTTGAAGCTCAGATGAACTCCATCCTATAAATTTTTCCCAATTTACCACATGCTTATTACCATCAGGATCTTTAATATTTATAGTCGTTTTAATTTCATATGTCCATACTTCATCATTGTCAAAATGAATCTTTCTTTTGTAAGTCTTTATTACTTTTTCTTTTTTATGAGTTCTACTTCTAGCCATTTCAAAATCCAACATTATTGTTCATATACTCTCTAAGAACTCCTATCATGAGTCCTTTCTTTTTAGACTCATAGTATTCAAAAAGATCACGATCCATTCTAATTGAAATCATTACTGATTCAGAAGGCTTAAACTTATCAAGTTGCTCCGCTGTCAATTTTGGAATGTCATCAAAATTGATGTCTTTGTCATCTATGGCATTCATTTCTGCCATTATAATCTTTTCTTCTTTGCTTAATCCCATTTCACCATTCCCCTGCATCCACAAGCACACGTCTTACATAAATTGCTCCCACAAACCATTGGCCCGTGTGTTTCTCCACAGTCGTGAATTGCCTTTGATCCACATCTACATTTCAAATCTTTATGTTTATTGCAGTCAATCTTATTACATGGCCCAACCCAACACTGCATGAATTCACAAGCATTTCCAGAAATAACCCCATCTAAAAATTTGTCATTGTTCATGATCGCTCCATTTCTTTGTCTTAAAGTCATACGTTTCACCAGGTTTATATCTATCCTTGTAACTCAAACTCTGACAGCCTTCAACATAAAATCCCATATGCAGATGCTCAAAATTCATATTCTTACACATCTGTATCCCATTTAATATCGCAAGTGTTCCTAGAGAATATTCTAAACAGTCTGGATCATAATACGTATACATCGAATAACATGTTGTTTTTGTTATTACAAGATAATTTACACATACTAATTTACTTTTCAAGTAGAAATGAACTTGTTTTAATCCTTTTGGCCCATGAACGAAGTTGTCTTCAAAGTTCTCTCTGCTGAAATCTTCCTTATTCCAACTCCTTGTAGAATTTCTCCAATCCGCATGCTTTGCAAACAAGTTTAAACAATCTTCATAGTAACATAAATCCTTAACGACAATTTCTATCTCTTTACACTTTTTAATCACCCTTTTAAAACTTTTCGAAAGCTTAAATTTATCAACCTTAACCCTGTATGGCTTGCAAGCATTGCATAATGTACACTCAGGCTTTAATGCCAGTCTTCCGAATACAGCCCATCCTTTATTTAGACTTTCATCAATCTCAGACATCTTGCTGTAATTTTTTGCTTTTATTTTTATATGCCAATGTTCATCCTTAAGATACTGACATGGACCGGAGTTGTATAATATCATTTTATGTCCTTAACCGTTAAATCTAGGTCTTTTCAATTGCTTTTCGCTGTATTCAAATTCTCTTTTGCCGTACTCCAATGTTTCTTCAAGAGTAAGAAGGCGATAATAACGTCCCTCAGTTCCTCCTCTGTTGATCTTTTCTATAAAATCATCTTCTGATAAAGCCTTGCTGTGAGCACAGAAGTGCCCTTGAAGAAAGAATTTCTTTCTTTCACCAGAAGGAATAGATTTTTCTTCTGAATAATCAACAGTAGGTATAATGGATATTCTTGAAACTCTCTTCTCTAATAGGAATCCAAACCTATCCCAATTAATCTGATGTGAGTTTTTTAAATTGTCATTTATCTGAACTATAAATCTTCCAAGGAGATCTTCAACGTCTCCCTTCTCGACAATAAGCTTAGTTTTCATTTATTTCTCCTATATTTAACATTGCAATATGGAGCATATAATATTCTGAAAAGTCCATCTTATTTCCGACGTGGAAGTATTAGGAGGGGTCTATCATTATTCATATGCTTCTTGTTTTAAATTGTTACTTATAACATAAAGCTGAATAATGATTTATCAATCTGATATAATATCAAATGTGGATGTTTTTGAGATGTTCTTATTTAAGTAAGAATAAGTTCTTCAAATTCTTTATTCTTCTGCGACATGTCTACAGTATTCAAATGTGAATATAGACCTTCTATATTTTCTTCTGACCATACTATCAATATTCCTAAATGAGAAATCTGGTCGAATTCATACTTAAAATTATACAAACTCTCTGTGTTATAAAATGATTCTTTCTCAGGAAGCTTTATTGAACCATAATCCATTACTCTACTACAGTTGAAACAAAATTCACTTTCACCATCGGCAAGCTTTTTATTATATCTTTTATGGTTTCTAAAATACCTTCAGCTACTTCAATACTTCCATAGCTAACCTCAAAAACTATATTTAATTTCAAGTCCATACTCATAAAGTATTCCTTTATGACATATCTACTGTCCGCTACAGAGGTTAAAGGAAATATTCCAAATAGTCTTACCATTTCCGCAGCCAATTCTTCAACTGCCGTTCTACTGCATGTATCTACTGTTATACTTGTTTTGAAATATATTTTCACTGTACTGTTGAAATCCATTATGTCATTTCCTTTTTGTCGTAAATTGCAATTGCGTTGTCAGCTTTTGCACAGTCTTCTACTTTAATTTTATTTATGATCATATATTCAGAAGACCTACTAATATCAGATAAATCAGCGTATTCTGGATTCTCGCTTAACTTAAACCAGATTCTCTCACTTCCCCACGTTTTTAATTCATCCTTATCTGTTATTTCTTTCCAAAAACTTCTATGATGTTTGTAATGTGAAAAGATTTCGTCTTTTTTTTGAAATAGCAAAGCAGTTTGATCTTCATCCTTTCTATTCTCTTCAACTACAAATAAAGCACTCTTTACTGCATTATCAAACTCATAAAAGAATTTTCTACAATCATTCGGCCCTTCGTATTGGCATCCTTGAACTAGTTGGTACATATCTAAACCCTATTTATCATACTTAATATCAAAATCATTTGGCAAATCATCAGGCGGAATAAACAAAGTCGCACCTTCAACATAGGGAACCTTGCTCCATACAATAAGAATTCCTTCTTGTTCCTTACGTGTGAATCTAGTATAAGCATCTAAATGCCCAAATTCATTACAATCAGACATTGTTATCCCAAATTTGTTTTTTCCAAATCAACAGCGCTCCCTTATCCTTTATTCCAAAATCATCCGCAGCAGCGCTAAGTTTCTTCACAAACCCATCGATATCTTTGTTTGAAGGCTCGTAATAAATACATACCCATGAAAACTTTGTCTTTATTTGATGTATTACAAAATCTTTTTCGTATTCAGGATTTTCTCCTAAGTACTTCTCTATATTATCAAACAACTCCTTAGCTATATCATAATATACTATTGGCAGTTCATATTTATATCCATCATCGTCTTTTAGAAAGTCATATATCTTATTAAACTCATAAAACATATCGTCAAACATATCATCAAAGTTATTATAGTTTTCCATCAGCTTCTCTCAGCCTTATTGCAATAAATTTAGAATTTCCATTGCATTTTTATTAAAATCACTCTGCTCACTTCTTGTTGCAACTGGTATTCTAATCATTTCTATTCCAGTGAAATTTCTATAAATGATTTTGTATTTCTAACCATATCATCCTCTATCAGGCGACATGAATGGCATCATTTACTTCCCTCTCTCGATCTTAAAGTCCCTCTTAGAGCCATTAGCAACTTTCCCAGCATATTCTTACCTTCATTACAATATACACCGAAATGTTTGTCCCGCCACCAGTTCGTTTCTTCTAAATACATATCACCAGTACCAAGAAGTTTCAGTTTTATATCTTCATTTTGTGTAAACTTGTACACTAAGGCCTCAAGCATAATGCTGTCTTTAACTTCTTCCCAGTCTTTTCTAACCTTAACGTTTCTTCCCCACTTCTTTATCTTACCCAAAGGAAGGAAACGAGCTTCTTCCTGCTCTGCCTCATCTTTTGACTTCATTGCCTGATAAAAATGCTCAGACGTTGGCCATATTCTTGCCTCTTTGTCAATAAAACTTGCTTTATGGAAATTACTTAAATACCTATGCTCTCTAAAAAAACCATAAACTGATTTTTCAGTTACAAGATAAACACTATCTACTTTCTCATCACTCATTTTCTTACCTTATTAATTGTCAAAGAAGAATACAAATCTAGCATTCTCTCCTTTCCCATTTGCCTTACCTTTCAGTTCAACTGCATGCTCATACATTGCAGAAAAATCATTCTTATCAATTCCTTCAAGAACCTCGTCAGCAGATAGATAAGAATGGGAATGCGCTTCTTCCTGCTCTGCCTCATATTGATATTCTCCTGAACAATCTTCTGGAACTCCCCTCGGAGAATCTATTTTATTTTCTTCTTTCCATCCACCACGAACACCAGCCATAATATGAAACAATGAATAATCACGGCCAACATCCCAATCCATCAACCTGACATCGACTACAGCTTCATCTTCATAGTCAGACTCCATGAGAGCCTCATGGTTATCTTTAGCCACACTCAACCAGTCGGTGTCTGCATCCCAA
>Ga0114918_10004110_pt1 | contig 12690 bp, 15 predicted proteins | sample LantaG_FD_87015 | JGI IMG/M metagenome (GOLD analysis project Ga0114918, IMG submission 87015) | Deep subsurface microbial communities from Baltic Sea to uncover new lineages of life (NeLLi) - Landsort_02402 metaG | ecosystem: Environmental > Aquatic > Marine > Oceanic > Sediment | place...
GTTTTCTTGCCGTTTGTCATTATAAAAACATCTGCCGACTGAGATATAGCATATTCCATCATATTCCAAAATTTAGGATGTATTGTTGGTTCTCCACCAGCTAGCGCAATTCTCATCCACAAACTAGCTGCTAAATCTACTGCTGCCCGAAATGTCTTAAGCGACATATCTTCACCTTTTGCTTCACACGCGTAACAGCAATGTTCGCACTTCATATTACATCGCATAGTAGTCATAATATGCATTAGAAAACTCCAATTCTAAATAATAAACCAACCAAAAATGATAACAAAAACACAACAAAATGCCACTTTAGTTTGTATAAAATTTTCATACCATGTCCCTATCTCTCATCGAACCCTGAAATTCGTCGGCCATACGATTTCGATTTTCTTTAAGTGCTCTAATCGCTTCTTTCTTCCATTCTTCACCCAATTCATCGGCAGCCCCACACAAAACAAGATACAATAGATCTGGATTAACAAACATAGCATTCCTACCAAATTCCCTAAGAAGAATCTGACAATCTTTTGAAATTGGATTGGTTGGTAACTTCTTCTGAGGGCGAGGAATATTTTGTCGATCTGAATTTAGACCACAACAACAACCTTCACCAACATACAACTCTTTTCGATAACGTTCACCAATTATTCCCGGCTTACGACAAAGATCACAAAACCAACGCTCTTTCTCTTCGTCCCAAATTAGACCGGGACATTCAGATACTGGACCATAAACCCTAAAGGCTACCCAACAGGGCGATTTTCGACAACAAAAACCGCAGCCTACACAATCTCTAACCTTCATCACTACCTCGCATATGTGTTTAATCAAATACCACTATTTATAAATCGAATGTATTTCATATCTACAGCGTCGACTAAATAAACACCATTCTCAGACAAATAAAATTTAATACCATCTCTGTGCATATCTCCACTCATTATTGTCAATACAACAGGAGTGCCATGTCTCATTCCAACCTTAACAGCGGTTTCTTTGTCTAGCGATAAATGAACGTGATTTCTTCCGCGCTTTTGCAAACCACTACTGAAAATAGAATCCGCATTTTTTGACGCCGTACCATGAAACAATTGTTCTGGTGGAATAATCGGCTTTAGACCAAGATCTATATCAACAGAATGACCTTGACTAGCTCTAATCATTGTCTTGTCTTCGTTAAAGGCAAATCTCTTTTTATCATTTGTGTTTACAATTTCTTCCAACAATTGACGATCTATATTCTTACTGTTTTTATTCAGTGCTTTCAATAGAATGCTTACTTTTACCCAACCATTAGAATCTAAAGAAATTCCTATTGTCTCTGGTTTGTGTCTCAAAACCAAACTAAGAAATTTACTAAGACCTTTATTTGTTTTCTCTTTCATTTTAAATGTCCTGTCCAATCTCAGTTGCCAACTCAAGACCAAGTACTTCTTTAAATGATTCTTTCCATTTAACTTTTGGCTCATTCTTTAATTCTTCGTAAATTTCCCTGATTCGCTCATTCGTCTGACCAGCTTCAATAATTGAAACCTGACGTTTGTCTTCTTCTGTTTCTACTTTAACACGAGAATCAATATGATTAAGTTTACCAATCCAAATAGAATCAGTTACATACGGAGACAAAGAATCAAACAACCTACCAATATTTGCAGAATCTAACATAGGCTCACAAGAGACTGAAGTTTTAAATCCAGCCAAAAATGCATATTCGAGTGATTGTTGTCTCTCATCAAAACAAGGTGCTCCGGGTTCCCAATAAGAAAGAATCTCATCACTCATAGAACCAATTGTAAATCGAAAAAGAATCTTATCTTTAAAACCACCAAATCTATCACAAATCGCCTTAATACACTCAAGGTGTGGTTTGCTCACAATCAAAATATCATTTCCAACTGACAAAATACTATCAATCACCTCTAAACACTCATCCAAAACAGAAGGACAAATATCATGAGTAGTTGGGAACATGACAACTCCATCAACCTTTTGACGCTTTTTCTTAACATCCCACGAGCGAACTTTTTTCTTTCCCCAATCATCATGTGCCACTTTTTTAAATCGATCACACATATTATATCGAGCATAGCAATAGCGACATTCGTGTTCACACCCTGTCACACAATTTGCCGTAGACGATGCCCACTCTTTTGTTCCGGACACTTTTTGGGTCTTGTTTTTCTTAGACATTTTATTATCCTTTCATACAAACAATCTGCGTTAAAGTATGAATTGGTGTAACCAAATCTTTTTGCGCTGCCATAACAGCATCAATATCTTTATACGCAGCTGGAGTTTCATCAATCACATCAAAATCTTTTCGACAAACAATTCCCTCTGTAGCTTTAATGTGATCTTCTACAGAAAATTGTTTCTTGGCGGCAGTACGACTCATCAAACGACCAGCCCCATGACTGCTGCTACAAAAAGAATCCTCACACCCTAAACCAGTCACAATGTAACTCTTTGCACCCATCGAACCAGGAATAATTCCACCCTCTCCTAATCCAGCTCGAACAGCTCCTTTTCTCGTAACCCACAAATCATACCCAAAGTGTCTTTCGCGAGAAATATAATTATGGTGACAATTAAAACTCTTAGTCTCTTCAAAATCTCCAATAACAAACTGAATTGCTTTTCTGACTCGAACTCTCATTAACTCACGATTCAACCTTGCAAACTCCTGAGACCACATAGCAGCCTCCAAATAATGATGAAAAGACTCTTCACTTTCCTCAAAATAAGCCAAATCAATCTGAGGCAAATCAATTTTATTAATTTTAGCTTGTTTTTTTGCCTGACTAATAAAATACTGACCAAAACGATTTCCCGGACCACGAGAACCACTATGAATCATATACCAAATCTCATGAGTATTAACTTCATAACAAATTTCAACAAAGTGATTTCCACTTCCCAATGTACCTAGATGATTCATACTATTGTGAGGAGTAATCCCAGGGTGTCTTTTACAAATCTCATCAAAGACATCTCCTAAATTTTCATTCCAACTTTTCAAAACATCATTTGGAGTATTCCCAAGATCCCAAGATCCCTCATCTCCGCTAGACCCATTATTAGTTCTACCATGAGGGATCATCTTCTCAATTGCAGCAAGTAAATCCTCGCCGCGACCCTCTGCGTCTTCCTTTCGAAGATTGGTTTGAACAGCTATCATACCACAGCCCAAATCCACTCCGGCAATTGAAGGAACAATTGCTCCTTGGGTTGCTACAACGGTTCCAATTGTAGCTCCAACTCCTGCGTGTACATCCGGCATAACAGATACATGATCAAAAATAAAAGGAAGTTTCGCTACATTATATAATTGCTGCATTGCCTCGTGCTCTACTTGGACACCATCAGTCCACATGCAAATATCAGCAGAATTTTTAAGTTGAAGTCTATTCATTTTTGTCTCCTTTATATATTGAATAAACAACTATATGTTTTTCCAAAAACTTTTTTAAAAAAAGCAGGAGGAGGTGAAATTCCCCCTCCTGCTCCATTATTCCAAAACAAATAAAAATTACACAATACTTGGAAAAAGTTCATTCTTTTCTGACCAATATAGTCTGGAAACATCTCGACGGTCATTTCGGCAAGCATTCCACGCCTTAATTGTAATAGCCATTAGATGATTTTTACTCAATCTTGCATTTAACAATTTAATCATTTTAGACTTCATTAGTCTTTCGCGCAATACATAAACTGGATCTCCTTCATTTAGACCAGTTCCATGCGCAAGAGCCTCAAAGAAAGAGTTCGCATCCTCTTTACTTTTATCAGTAAAAATATAATGTAAAACTGCAGCGGCAGATTCTGGCATTATAGACTTAATTTTAATTTTCTTAATAAACTCTACACTGTTGACAATATCCTCATTTCTTTCAATAATCTCAATTGATTCACGATTAGAAACAAGATTCGAAGATGATAGTGTAGGATCTCCCATCTCAAATTTTTTAAATGTATTAATAAATGTTTGCAAAGTAGATTCATTAGTAAGACCAAGTATTCTCATCATATCTTTAATTTGCTTTGGCTTACAATCATCAATGATAGCAAACGATTCCGGAGCTTTATTAAACAAAATCATAAATTTCAAAGTCATACCACTATCAACAACAGAACTTAAACGATGTTGAGCATCGATAACCCTTCCTTTATGATCAAATTGAATCATAGAACCATCTGCACCTTCCATCCAACGACCAAGAATCATTTGATTTGCAAGGCGCTTTATAAATTTTGGCATAATCTTTCTATTGTTTTCATTAAGTGCGAGAATCCAGGCTGCTATATCTGGACTTATAGGACAAATCGCAACAAATGCTACTTCTGGATTATTAATTGCTTGCTCATAAGCCTGGAAAAAATCAACCTCTGAAATCCCAGGAATTTGCTTGTTGTTTCTCTTTATAATTGATTTTGGAATGTTTTTATTAATTTTTACTTGACCGCCTTTGTTTGTCATATGTTTTACAACTTTAGAGGGAAGATTTCTCTTTCCCTTTACAGTGCCAGAAACTTTCTTTGTGGTAGATTTAACACCAGAAAACTTTACAACTTTTTTAATCATAGCAGCTTTTGTGGTAGCCATTATTCAATCTCCTCTAGTTTAAATTTCCAAAAAATTAAAATTTTCTTCTTTAACCGCGTGATACAATATATCAATAGCCTCAAGAATATCTTCTTTGATCTTTGGACTCCATTGTGTTCGGTGTTTGCGCTTAATCTCAGCATGTATAGCAGTCATAGCGGACCTAATTTGAATTGTTATAGAATTTTTTCTTTTCCTCCTTTTCGCCGGTTGTGGTTTTTGTTTATGTTTACGCCTTACCTTTTTAGATGATTCTGTTATCTGAAAAAGACTCCTTTCTCTAGAAGCTGTCGGATAAGAAATGCCAAGAATTCTAACAAGATCTACTGTACTTATCTTTGTATCTACATACTTCATCCAATTCCGAATAGACTTTCTTTTACATGCGTGTCCCCTATTTAAAACATTATTGTGTTTCCTCTCATTATTCATCAAACAACTATATTCTACCGCATCATTAAAATTGCCCTCCTTTATATCAACTTCGATTTTTAAATAACCCAATTGTTGTGCGGCCTTAACTCTATAAAACCCATCTGCAAGAATATACTGAGAATTGCTATAAAAAACCACAACCGGAGGGGGAGTATGTTTACTTTTGTATGCTTCCATTAAAAGTTCTAAATACGCCTTGTCGTATTTATCTCTACACCTAACATCTTCGAGAATCTTAAGGTCACTTATTTTCATCAAAGTAGCTGACGACTTCATAGATAAACCTCCATTCATACATAAATAATTCTTCGTATGTCAAACATTATATCATCGAAACTCTAAACTTGAATTCTTTTCTTGAAAAAATATGAAAAAAGATTACTATTATTTCGACATAACATCTTCACTTAGAGTGTTGAACAGCCTTACCAATCTCGGAATCCTTTCTGTCACAACCCACTGAAATAAAACAGATTAACATCAATAAAATAATAAAAAAACACCTCATAAATAAACTCCTATTCATCAAAGCTAACTTCTAATGGTTCGAGTTCCCAATCTGCCTTTGATAGCTTATAACAACCCATTCCTTGCACTCCATGAGCAACATTTATGATCAAATACCCTTGATCGTGCAAGTCCTCAGCCATTTCTAAAACCTCTGATTGTAACATTCTCAAAGCTTTTGCTGCCTTTCTGATTGTCGTAAACGCTGTCATTCCAGATTTCTGAAATATACGTTCACAATGAGAATGTAATCGACGACACTGTATATGATAATCAAATATCTTAGTTTCGAAACAGCCCATCACATAATTTCCTTTGCATATTCTTTTTCGAACGATTCAAGTTCTTTTATATATGAACTCGGAAGTTTTCTCCAAGAGGCCAAAACATCAGGTGTTTTGGTTTTACGATCAAAAACAACCAAATAATATCTAGTCTGTTGAGGTTCTCCAATAATTCCTTCGAGATAAAGCGGAACACCATCCCTCCCAGAACGAATATGTTCTAAAGAAAATTCATGACGATATTCTCTTGCTTCCGCTCTTACACGAGATCTAAAACCAAAAAGAGACCATCTTCTATTCATAACTTTTCCATAATTATAAGAATGAATTATACCATGACAAAGATCCATATCCGTTGTTCTATTTCGAATTTGATCAATAGAACCGCAAAATCTCTTTACCCCTTCTTTAGTAAATAAAAAAGCCATACTGAAAGCACGACCTTCCTTTTTTCCACAATTCACCACCTCACCAATAGGATTTTTTGGTTCGGGATTTTCTTCTTCAATTTTATCTTCGTCAAAAGAATATGGTTTCACCAACCCAGTAAACATGGTTGCCATTTTTGAAAAATCAGATCCAGAACCCGACACAACAAGCTCCTTCCAAAAATCAACAATGGCATCTTTTTTAGTAGTTTTCATAATTTTCATCCTAATAAATGGAAGAAGGAGAATGTGGCTGATAAGTGTTCAAATGGCCACCTTATCCATTCTAATAATAGCGTATCAAGACTGTTAAAGCATTTAAGCGGGTCTCTGCGCTATTAATGGACTCTCCTCTCCCAAGCTAAATTCTTCATTTTTAATCCTATAGTTTATCTTATCATCTAGGTGATCTTTGAATCACATGGTACACCTCTCTTTCATTTTGTCGCCATCTCAATCCAATAATATGCATGCACACCTATAGAATAAGGCATTTTTGGAAATTTCAAAAACAATTTTCAGATTTTTTTGATATTCTTTTCTTAGATTATAAAACGCTCTAATCACATAAATAGAAAAAACTTTGATATTATTACCTATACTGGAGAATGTTTGAGAAGGATTCATTATGTCAAAATCAATGGGTAGTCCTCGCGGAACTATTAACCTTTATCCAGCAGGAATTCTTCCTCCTGAACCAGATGAAGAAGAATTGAAAGAAAAACAAGATAATCGTGGAAGCATAGGACAACAACTTGAAAAAACTCAAAAATCTATGACTAAAAAAATCGCAAAACGATTGTTTGCATTATCTTATGACACTGGTGCTTTCTATGAAAAGAATATGCACCCATACGTTGATCAATGTCCAAGAGATGAAACACCGCACCTATTCATTCTTTACCCAGACACAGCAGGATTCAACACATCAAGACCAGGATATGTAAGATTAATGATGGATGGAGAAAGACTTAGATGTGATTCTCTATTTGAATATTTCGGAAAAGCAATTGATTTTGTTAATAAAGCGATACACGCCATTCCAGAATTATCACATGTCTTTATATGTCAAAAGGATATGGTGACAGAAGGAATTTATAGAATACTTGCTCATGAATTTCCAAAAATTGGAATATCGGTGATTGACGATACAAAATTTGGACTTGGTGATGGAAAATTATCTGAAAAAATAACTGAAGAAACCAAAAATTTTGAACCCTCAATGTCTCAAAGATCAAAAATGCAAGATGGATATCACAAACTCAGAGGATTTCCGGTAGCATCCAGAAGAGGAAGAATTCTCAGGATAGCTCTTCATGTTGCCAGAACCCCAGAAGATGAAAAGAATGGTCCCGAAGAGGAATGGGCTATTTTTCCAGATGAACCAACTAAAATTGGAGAACCAGATACAATCGCCAAATTTCCAAGTAGAGACAAAGCAGTAACGGAAATGCATCAAATGGAAGGTAAAAAAACGGAAACTCCAGAAGAAATAGAAGAGGTAGAAGAATCAATTATTGCTACTGAAAATATGCAAGCTAATATAATGCATGATTGGATATCTCCGGAAGAAGCAGCGGAAGCTGCTTGGTCTTTACGAGAACAAAGTAAAATGTATAAAAGCCCAGAAGAAGAGGAAATTCAATAATGATTTCCGATAAAACTATACAAAAAATAATGAATTTATTTTTTCTAGAACCCCAAAAAATTCTAGGAGGAGAAAGGGGTGAACGAAAATTAGATACTGTTCATCTAGTTTCAATCAAACTTTTATCTGGAACACCAATAAAAGGTAGAGGTTGTAAACTTGATCCAATTCTTATTAAGATAGGTTTTTCTGGTATTGACGAAGAGGAAGATATTTGTGAATTAACAGAAGAACAAATATTTACTATATTAAATAATCTCAAAAAGTTTGATTCAGCTATTGGGTCTTGGACCCTCATTCATGATATTCCAGCAACCAAGACGAGATCTCAATGGAGAATATCTTCTGAAATTTCTCCAATTTTTTTACAAAATGGTAAAATTGAAGAAACCGAAGAAGAAAATTCGAGAAAAATTTTCTGTATTGACATCGAAGGAGTTGGAATTTTTATAGGAAAACCAGAAAAAGAAGAAAAAGAAGAATGAAGTACAAATTGTTCTAATTATAATCACTTCTGTATCAATTTCTACTACTATTTGTATCAATTCCCTAAGGACCGTATATAGGGCCTTATAAGAGCCTATAGATCTGTCCTAATATACGGACCTACTTTATAGCTGACTTATTATTCACTTCACTTCGTTACGTTCATAATAAGTCGTTCCCTCACTACGTTCGGAAACAACAACAATAACAATCAGATCTGAACATCTTTAAAATACTAATTACATGGAATGTAACAGCTATTACGAACCTATTATCGACTCTAAAGATCTGTCCTTAGGGCGATTTTGTAAAATTTGAGCTTATAATCGAAAAATAGACGAAATATGAAGTGAGACCAGCAAAGGAGAACTTTTTTCACTCAGATAGGTAAATTTTTAGATTTTTTGGACACTTATGGAAATAACGAGTTAGAATCTTCACATGCTTACTATTGCAGAATACCGTTCAGCACTAAGTGATTGGAAAGATGAGCTCCAGCGTTCTGTTGGAGTTAGGGATGACCTTGTAGGGCAAAAAAACAAATGGTCAAAGAAAGAGACCGAGTGTAAACTAGCCGCAGAGAAAGCAGTCCAATCCCTCAATTTCGTCGAAGAATCTGTGCGTAGCGTCCGAAACAAAACCCTCCGCAGTATCGAAGCAGTTGCCAATGAAGCCTTGCAAATAGTCTACGATAAAAATTTAAAACTCGAATGTGACTTTGGGATAAAAAGAGACCGTTCAGCCGTCACCTTGCGATATGTTAAGCAAATAGGCGATGGTCAGTCCGTAAAAAGAGATCCTGATGGTTCTGGGTGTGGAGTAAGTGATGTCGTAGCCTTTGCCTTAAGATTAGTTCTCATTAAAGCCACGGGCAGTGAATCTGTCTTAATCGCAGATGAGCCCTTTAAATGGCTTGGGAGAGATCAAATTCCAAAAGCTGCTGCGTTGTTAAAATTTTTGTCTCATAAGCTTGGGATTCAGATTATAGTAACTAGTCATCATCCTGATTTGCGAGACGTAGCTGATCATGCACACGGATTAGAAGTTGATGAAGATGGAATTATTCAGGTTATTTCCGAAGGAGTATAAAAATGAGCAAAAATGAAATAAAGGAATATTTACACGTTAGCTGTCTTATTGATCATCTTAAGGGCGAAAGAACACCAGAAATAGCAAAGGTAGCAGAAACATTAACTGTTTCAATGCAGATGAACGAAGAGCCAACAACTCTTCCAACAGCTATCGAATATACTCATGGGGTTGCCAATGTCGCTCAGGCTTTAGCAAAACATAATTTTAGAACAGCTATTCTTTTTGATTCACAAGAAGCATTTGATTTTACCACCGAACTAATGGCAGATAGTGGATCTCTTGTTGGGTATTTAATGCTTATTGAAGAATCAATTCCTGTTTCTGACCACGCCTTTCCGATGAGTCCAGATGGAAAAGGATGGAAGGTAGTAATTCTTAATGATATTATTGGATTTGTTGGTGGAGATGCAGATCTTACATCGCTTCTTCGGTCGGTTTCTTCAACAATGCAAGATGGTGGTAATTTGATTATACGAATTAATAAATTAAAAGATGGGTCTTCTTTTAGCCGGGAACATAACGACACTGTGGTTACCGAATCTATTGAAAAAATAGGTATGCGTCGATTCAAGAGAGCATTTACATCTCACGGTGCTATTACTTTGCGTCATGAAGATAATATTAATTCGTTTGATTCTTCAGACCTTCATGATTGTGCTCGTAATGCTAGTTTTCGTCCTACTAGAGAAATTGGTCTAGACCCGAGCATTTGGTGTTGTTACGAGAAGATTTAATATGGATGTTGCTGCATTTCAATCTTTATATCCAGAAGAAGTCCGCATTCAATCAGGTAGAACTAATTGGTTTGGATCTAATCTACAATATTATAATGCAAAATCTGGTACATGGTATGATATGGCTCCATCTGCTCAAGCACAAATGTTTAAAGATGAATTGATGAATTTTGAAACAATTGATGGTCTTGTAAAATCATCTATTATTTCTAATCGACAATTTGCCATTATTGTTGAGGGGAGTCTTCTGGGTTTTATCAGAGGAAATAATTTACAAACAGAAGAAGATGAAGAGATGAATATCGAAATTGATTGGGAAATGGATGTCTCAATGAATAATGAAAATTATGAGACTCCTGATATTTTTAGTCCGGAAGATGAATTAAAAAAATTGCTTTAGGAGATTTTGAAAATGAAATTTCTAGACTTTCCTCCATGTAAAAATAGATTTGGTTGCATTCAATGTCGTAATGATATTAAATTTGTTGAGCACATGAAAGAGCGTTTTGGAGAATGGGATTGTCCAGAAGGAATTGCCTTTGGAACCCCTATTGAGAAAATGCCACAACATATACAAACAAAAATTTCTACATATCAAGCAAGACTTCAACAACAAGGCAGAAATGTTCCACAAATATCACAAGAAAATAAAATATCACCAATTAGAAATATGCAACCACAAATAACTGACTTTACTCAAACCCCAGGTTGTATACACAGAATGATGTGTGTTGAGTGTAGAAACAATGCTCAATTTAGAGAAAGAATTCAACAACAAATGGGAGAATGGAAGTGTCCTGAAAATATTCCTTTAAATACTCCATTAGAACAAATGCCAGAAAATATTAAAGAGGTAAATAGAAAAAGAGAGGAACAAATTAGAATTCAAAAAGAAACAATGGACAAAATTAGAATTGCTCTTGATGGAATAGAAGAAGTAATTCCGGAAAAAGCTCTTGGATTAGTTGATATAATTAGAGTACATATATTTCCAGATACAAAAAAATCTACTTTCTGTAAATATAATACCGGAGAAGCCAAACAGGTTGAACAAAAATGTTGTGGTGGTAAAGTAAAAATAGTTGCAGGATTCGTTTGTTCTAAACATGGAGATGTTTCAGATCAACGATGCCGAGGATGTCAGGAGTTTGAAAGTAAAAGATGAAATCAGATATTATCATCACAACATGGAATTGTTCAGAATGCGCAAAATTGAAATCTCTAATTAATTCAGATGCTATTTATGATGATGAATTTATCGGAAAAAATGGACAATATCTAACATTAATTAATGCATTTTCAAATATTGGTACTAGAATCATATTAGAGAAATTTGATTTTCCAGATAATGCTGTAACACCAGTTTTATTTACTTACGATTCAAGTCTTTTTTGGGAAATAGAAGATATTATTAATTATTTAAAAGAACAAGGTTTTCTGAATGCTTAAAAAACTTAAAATAATTGATTTCGAAGCGCACAAAAATACAGTTCTCCATTTTGGTCCTGGATTAAATGTAATTCACGGAAGGTCTAATAATGGAAAATCAGCATCTTTACGAGCACTAGAACTTCCTGCCTATGGTACTTGGGCTGCAGGAGAAAATAAAAAAGATAAAGTTAATGGTCCAATAAGAGTTGGTGCTAAATTTTGTGAAATAGAAGTCGAAAGCGATAGAGGAATCGTAAAAGTTAAACGTGATGGAAAAAGTATTAACGAGTGGAATATTTCTAATACTGAAACTGGAGAGGAATTAACCTTACAGAATCCAGGAGCAGGAGCAATACCACAAGCACAAGATATATTGGGATTACGTTCTATTGAAATTGGCGGGACACAGATTAGATTTAATTGGAGTGACCAAAGAGATAAACATTTTTTAATTGACGAAATAGAGGGTAAAAGTTCAAGTCCATCAATTGTTGCTGGTATTTTAGATGAGGTTGGGGGATTAAGTGGTTGTGAAGATTTAGTTCGAGAATTAGCATCCGACAAAGGTGCTTTTGAAAAGGCGATGAAAGACTCTGCAGAACAAGCTTTAAGAGTAGATGAACAATTAGAAAAATTTTCAGAACTTGATAATGAAATTTCTCGATTTTCATCAACCGAAGAATTATTAAACAAAGCCGAAGAATTAAAAAACAAATCAATTATATTAAAAACACTTCATGAAAAAATCAAAAGTTTAAAAATTGCTCTCTCAACTTATAAAAATTTAGAAGAAGAAATCAAGAAAATAGAAAACGCAGAAAAAACTTTAACAGCATCTAATGAAAAAGCAGAAAAAGTAAGAAAACAAATTCAAATTTTGACTTCTTATTATTCGGTTGTCTCTAAAATTAAAGAAGTTGAAGTACAAATTGAAAAAATAGAAAAGATAGACGTAACTACAACAATTGAAAAACGTGAAAAATCAGAAAAACTCGAAAAGAAAGCTGAGGAAATTAGAAAATTAGATATTAAAATAAGA
>Ga0114918_10004111_pt1 | contig 12689 bp, 12 predicted proteins | sample LantaG_FD_87015 | JGI IMG/M metagenome (GOLD analysis project Ga0114918, IMG submission 87015) | Deep subsurface microbial communities from Baltic Sea to uncover new lineages of life (NeLLi) - Landsort_02402 metaG | ecosystem: Environmental > Aquatic > Marine > Oceanic > Sediment | place...
ACTGGATACGAGTCGATGACCGTGATGTGGTTGAGTTGCTCAAGCGGTTCACATATCTGCCAATGGAGCAGATTGTCGAGTTGGAAACGCAGGTCAAAAATGCACCGGAAAAACGTGAAGCTCAAAAAATACTCGCCGAAGAAGTTACCCGGCTGGTACACGGCCGAGACCAGGTTGCCCTTGCCCAAAAGGCCGCAGAGGTGCTGTTTGGTCAGGAAATTACCGGCCTGAGCGATAAAGACCTAAGCAGCATATTCGCCGATGTGCCGAGCAGCAGTATATCACGTGACAAACTCACAGAAGGCATCACTTTGCCGGATATTCTTTGTCAGACAAAAATGTGCAATTCACGCGGCGAAGCCAAAAAACTCATAAAAGCAGGCGGTGCCTACATAAATAACAATAGAACAGATGACATAGACCACAAACTTACACCAAATTCACTTGCCTCGGAAACGATCCTGGTGCTGCGCAGCGGCAAAAAGAAATATCATCTTGTACGTTTTAGTTGAGAGCAAAAATAATGAAAATACCCGCGATAGATAATGCTGAAAAATATGTCGGGCTTTATGTAATGGACCTTGGCCAACAGTGTGAGATTGGTTACACCGCTGAGGAAGTGGGGGCACTATTGGAAAGCCGGGACTATTCCGATGCTAAAATCTATAAGATATACCGCGCCAAACCCGACGGCACAATGGAACTGCACGGCGTTGTGCGAGATAAGTTTCAATTAGAAAGCGGGATGTTTTTTTATTGCAGAGACGAACGCAGCGGCCTGGCTGATTTTCAAGAGCTTATAGAATGGAACCGACATCAAAAGCCGCCATGCCGTGCTAAGTTGCATTTGGCTCGCGGCAGTGATACCCAGCTAATCATAGCGTTGATCTACCCAGCGGAATACGAAAACGAAATCGGCAACTGGCTGGCTGACAGCGGGTTTAAGGGTGCAGGCCCTGTCGATGCTGGTATTAGTCAGGTTGAGCGATATTACAATGGACAGTATGAATTGCTACAAAGCGAGCAGTTCAGATCGGCTGGTATAGAAGAAAATCAACCGATCCCCAAAAAAGTGTATAATTATGGATAAACTGTGGCAAAAATTTTTAGCTCTGCTGGTTTGCCCCGTATTATTGTTATTAATGCTGGGAAAGAAAAAACCAGACTCGCAACGTATGAGTCGGCTGGATTTCAACACCAGCACTCGGAAAATGGGCTTACGTTTTACAGAAAAACTGCGTGACAACTGGCGGAAACAATGGGTGAAAATCAGTAAGTAAGAGTACGGGGTAGATAGTAGATGGTCAACCATGCCTAAGCTTCGCGTAGGCATGCCACCCACGATTCTTGCTATTATGCCTCAGATGTCTAAAGTGTTACACAAAATTTAAGTTGCGGACGAGATTGTCAAAGTTCTGTTTGGTTCCGGCTTGTTCGGATTAAGGTATAAAATGGCTAAAGGTGAACTTGCTGCAAGGGGTGGTGAAATACTGATTTATCAGACTGAGGGTGGGCAGACCAGGATAGGGGTTCGTCTGGAAGGTGAGACGCTTTGGCTTAGTCAGGCTGGGCTGGCGGAGCTTTACCAGACGACCCGACAAAACATAACTACCCATATTCAAAACATTTACGAAGAAAACGAATTGTCAGAGGAGGCAACTTGTAAGGATTTCTTACAAGTTCAAACCGAGGGTGGTCGGCAGATAAGCAGGCAGGTGAAGCATTACAATCTTGACATGATCATTTCGGTGGGATACCGGGTAAGATCGCATATAGCTACGCATTTCAGGCGGTGGGCGACGGAGCGACTAAGGGAATATATCGTTAAGGGCTTTGTGCTCAATGATGAGAGATTGAGTGGACGGATAAGCAGGACAGCGATTTCGATAAAACGGTCAAAAAAATAGAGTCTGAAAAAAAACGCTTAGAAGGCAAGAAAAATGGCTGATAAATTTCTGTATGAAACTCTGGTTTACAATGAAAGGAAACAATAAAATGAGTTCCGGTTTATTTTCTGTGGACATAAAACCCGATTGGGAATCGCTGATTCGTTGCATTTGTCGGCAAGGCACGCCACAACGGCTGCATTTCATTGAGCTTTTTCTCGATGATGAGATAAAAACAGCGGTTTGTGACAAATATATTCCGTTGGAAGGGTTGTCCAAAAGCGATAAGGATTTTGATTTGAAGCGTGAGATAGCTGTTCATCGCTTTCTTGGTTACGATGTATTTCGGGTTGCCTCGGCGGTTGGTATTTTTCCGTCTAACATTATCAAGGCAGCGGACACAACAGCAATCGAGGATCAGCAGCGTTCTGTGCGTGAATGGAGCGAGGAGCATATCGGCCCAATCCAGTCGTGGGCGGATTTTGAAAAGTATCTCTGGCCTAAGGTTTCGGACGTCAACTTTAAGTCGCTGGAGTGGATGGAGAAGAACATGCCGGACGACATGGGCTGTTATGATCTTACAGGACACATCCTGGAAACAGTTGAGATGCTGCTGGGCTATGAAACGCTTTGCCTGAAACTATATGATGAGCCGGAACTGATAGATGCGATTTTGGAAAAGGTCGGCGAGTTTTACATAGAGTACACGCAGGCAATTTGCGATTTCTCGTGCGTGAAACTTGCCTGGGGTTCGGACGACATGGGCTTCAAGACATCGACTCTTGTCTCGGCTGAGGTTCTGCGTGAAAAAATATTGCCGTGGCACAAGCGGTGTGCTGAAGTGGCACACAAAAACGGCAAACCTTATTTAATGCACAATTGCGGTAAGTTAGACGAAATTATGGATGACCTGATCGACGATGTAAAAATCGATGCGAAACACTCCTTTGAAGACACAATTATGCCGGTGACAGAAGCGAAAAAACGCTATGGAGACCGGATCGCGATCTTAGGAGGTATTGATATAGATTTCCTCTGCAGAAGCAGCGAACAGGCAATCCGCAAACGAGTCCGAGACACACTTGAAATTTGCACAGTCAACAACGGCTATTGTCTGGGCACAGGCAACACTGTCGCAAATTATATACCGTTAAATAATTACTTGACAATGCTTGACGAAGGCAGAAAATATATAACTACCTAATTGGCCGCGAAAATGCGGAAACGAAATTGATAACCTGCCCGGCCCAGACTGGGCTAACGTAAGAGTGAATTAATTATGGCATTACCAATTGTAGCAATTGTAGGTCGGCCTAATGTCGGTAAGAGTAGTTTGCTTAACGGCTTGGCTGGGCGGCGTATAAGTATAGTTGAGGAGACAGCCGGCGTTACGCGTGATCGAGTAAGCGCGATTGTCGATCTGGACGACAATTATTTTGAGTTAGTAGATACGGGCGGTTACGGTATTGAGGACCATGACGACCTGACCGAACACGTTGAGAGCCAGATAAATATCGCGATCAGTCAGGCTGACGTTGTGATGTTTGTGGTCGATGTCCGCGAAGGGATACTGCCGCTGGACCGCAGGGTTGCCGAACTGCTGCGCAAACGTAACCTGAAAGTGATTTTGGTTGCAAACAAAGCGGACGCACCCAAGTTAGATGATATGGCCGGTGAGTTTTATTCGCTCGGCTACGGTGAGCCGATCTGCGTTTCAGCTCTGCACGGCCGTAACCGGGGCGAACTTGTCGAACGGGTACTTCAGGAACTCAAGGGCCTGGACACCACCGAGCCTAAAGAAGAGGTTATGAAAATCGCGGTTGTCGGCAAGCGCAATGTCGGCAAGAGTACGTTCATAAACAGTCTGGTCGGTCAGGAACGGATGATTGTCAGCGAAGTGCCCGGCACAACACGTGATGCTGTGGACGTGCGGTTCGAGCAGGACGGCAGAAGTTTTATCGCTATCGATACCGCCGGCGTCCGAAAAAAAGGTAAAATGAACGACGCCAACGGAATCGAGTTTTACAGTTATACCAGAGCGATACGGTCGATCCGTCGCGCCGATGTGGTTTTTATGTTTATCGACGCCACTGCCGATGTCTCACAGGTTGACAAAAAACTCGCCAGGTTTATCGTCGATGAGTACAAGCCGTGCATTATCGTGATTAACAAATGGGACCTGGCAAAAGACCTGGCTGTTACCGAAGATTACGCTGAGTACCTCGACAAAATGATGCCGGGCCTGAATTACGCACCCATCAGTTTTATTACCGCGACCGAAGGAAAAAATATCCAGTCGTTGCTCGACTTAGCAGCCGGTTTATACAAACAGTCAAACGCAACCGTTACCACCCCACAACTAAACAAAGCCATAAAATCCATAACCGACCAGCGAGTCCCCTCATCCAAGAAAAAGGTCGGCCTGCCAAAAATCTATTACGGTACACAAATTGCGGTTACCCCTCCAACCCTGCTGCTGTTTGTCAATAAACCAGATTTCATCGACGACAACTACCGCCGATTCCTGACCAACCGATTCCGCGACATCCTCCCATTTGCCGAAGTGCCAATCCGCCTTTTGGTCCGAGGTCGCGACAAAAAACTCGAGCACTTATAACCACAAACAAAAGGCGGATTCAACTCCCAAGCGTGACACGTGGGCGGAAAATAAGTGGTGAGCGGGTTATAAGGCCCTTTTCCAAAGACGGCTCCTCATAAAAATCTGTACATTTATCTTGGTTCAAGTCTCATCAAGTTTAATTTAATCGTATAGAAAATTGTATTTTTGGGTGGCATGCCCACGCGAAGCTTGGGCATGGATAAGCGTCAACCATGCTTAAACTCAGCTTATGCTTTGCATAAACTTCGTGTAAGCATGCCACCCATCATAAAGCTCTCGCCTAAAGCGAGTTAAGTTCTTGTTGTATAATTGATTATAGCGGTCGGTGGTTTTCATGTTGGCTGGTTTGAATTATTTATTTGACCGGCTGGAAGTTAGTTGGTAGCGTACCGCGTTTGTGGGTATGTTAATTGGTAGCGACACTTTGGAAAGGTAGAGATGAATACTTGTGTTATAGGCTTACAGTGGGGTGATGAGGGCAAGGGTAAGATCGTCGATATGTTAGGTGCCTCGGCTGATATTGTGGTTCGATACAGCGGCGGTGCCAACGCAGGCCATACCGTGGTTCGCAGCAGTGAGGAAAAGTCGTTCGCGTTGCATCTGCTGCCGAGCGGGATATTGCGTGAAGATGTGCTGTGTCTAATCACAAACGGGGTGGTGCTCGATCCGGAAGTTATAATAGGCGAGATCGAAGGGTTGGCGAATCGCGGGCTAAACGCCAGAAAAAATTTGCGTATATCGGGCCGCAGTCATCTGGTAATGGGATATCACAAGAAGCAGGACAAGTTGAGCGAAGCGGCGCTTGGCAAAGCGAAGATCGGCACGACCGCCCGCGGGATTGGGCCTTGCTATAGCGATAAGGTAACACGCACAACAGCACTGCGGGTGGCGGATTTTCTGGATATGGACACGATGGGCAAAAAACTGGCTGAGATCGTCGATTTCAAGAACAAGTTTTTAGCTGCTATATACGGAGATACCGAGCCGTTGGATTTTGACACGATTTTCGCCCAGTGCAAAGTGTGGGGCGATGTTCTTCGGCCTATGATTATTGACACAACCGCTCTGCTTCATAAGGCGTGGCATGACGGCAAGTCGATACTGTTCGAGGGGGCACAGGGGACAATGCTGGACCTTGATCATGGGACGTTTCCTTATGTAACGTCGAGCAATTCGAGTGCTGCCGGGCTGGCAGCCGGTGCCGGGATTCCCGCCAAGGCAGTGGATCGGTTTATCGGTGTAGCCAAGGCGTATAGCACACGTGTGGGGGCTGGGCCGTTTCCAAGCGAACAGGATAATGAGACAGGTAATTATATTCGCGAAAAAGGACATGAGTTCGGCACAACTACCGGTCGGCCAAGGCGGTGCGGCTGGTTCGATGCGGTTGTTGTGGATTACGCGATCAGGATCGGTGGGATAACCGAGGTGGCATTGCAGCATCTTGACACGCTTAGCGGCCTGAAAGAACTCAAAATTTGCACGGCTTACCGACATAAAGGCAAAAAATTAGACTTTTTCCCGGCTGAAGCGTCCGTTTTGGATGAAGTGGAGTGCGAATATGAGACATTTGAAGGGTTTGACGACAACCTGCGAGATATACGGGAATTTGACCAGTTGCCAAAAGCAGCTCAGAAATACGTGCAGCGGCTGGAAGAGGTTCTCGATACGCCAATCACGATGGTAGGTGTGGGTCCCGGACGCCACCAAACGCTAAGAAGAAGTAGATAGTAGATAGTGGATAGAAACAGCTAACAACAAAGCCCTGACCGTGAGGGAGGGGGTTCTAAAACAGCTCAGTGGATAGAGAGAACTGTGAACTATGAAGGAATCAGTCGAACAGATGCATCCTGTTTTGGGGATGCCGTGGTCTAAAATGCCGCGTCACGTTGCTATTATAATGGACGGTAACGGACGCTGGGCACAGCAGCGCGGTCTGCCTCGATTAGAAGGACATCGCAACGGCAGTAAAGGTGTGCGGGCAACGCTGACAGAAGCGGCGAAACTTGGAGTAGAGTGTCTGACACTTTATTCGTTCAGCACCGAAAACTGGAAGCGGCCTGCCGAGGAAGTTGCCGGCCTGATGAAGCTCTACGAAAAACACCTGATTGAAGAACGACCGACGATCATGGAAAACAATATCAAGGTGCGGCATATCGGCTATAAAGAAGGGCTGCCGGAGCACGTGCTCAGAGAACTGAACAAATCTGTTGAAATGAGCAGAAATAATACAGGGATGGTGCTTTGTCTGGCGCTGAACTATTCCGGTCGGTCGGAAATAGTAACAGCAATTAAAAAAATAGCGGCCGATTGCATAAAAGGTGAAATAACTATAGATGACATCGACGAATCGCTCGTAAGCGACTCACTGGATACAGCCGGCTTGCCGGACCCTGACCTGCTGATAAGGACAGCGGGCGAAATGCGGATAAGCAATTACCTGTTGTGGCAGATTTCTTATGCTGAGCTTTATGTGACGGACGTATATTGGCCTGATTTCACTAAGGAAGTTATGCACAAAGCGATAAAAGATTACGCCACAAGAAATCGAAGGTTCGGCGGACTCAGTCCGTCACAAAGATGAGAAAGTGACAAAGTGACAGAGTTAAACTATGGTAATACTTTAGCCATATGAGGGTGGTATGCTTTTGCGGAGCATAAGCATGTTTTCCAACCCCATGCCTACCCCGGCTGCGCCGGTGAAGGCATGCCACCCACGATTCCTGATATTATGCCTCAGATGGCTAAAATGTTACAAACTATATAACTCTCTTTACTCTGTTACTTTATCAGTTCCGGCTTGGCCGGGTTAGGATATAATTGTGGAAATAGAAGTGTCACACGACAAAATTGATGAATTCTGCCGAAAATGGCATATAAATGAGCTTTCGTTGTTTGGATCGGTACTACGAGAAGACTTTAACAGCAAAAGTGATATTGACGTAATGGCCAGCTTCGCCCCGGAATCGCATTGTACTCTGTTTGATATGGTACACATGGAAAACGAGCTCAAGGATATATTTGGTCGAGAGGTGGACCTGATCAGCCGAGGCGGGATCGAATCCAGCCGAAATCATATTAGACGAAACGCTATTTTAAGCTCCGCAAAGGTTATCTATGCATCGTGATACAGAATACATGGTGGATATTTTAGATGCAGCAAAGTCTATTAAGACTTATGTCCCACCATTGATTATTTCTCTGGAAAAGATTATTCAAATAGAAGAATAAAAGTATGTGGACTGGTTATGGCGTTAAAATCTACAATTGCTAAGCGAGTGGTATTTGGTTTAGGGATGATTTTTGTGTTAGCGTGGCTGCTGGTTGGCGAGGGGTGGGTTTCCTGGCGTTTTTTTGCCGAGCGGTATGAGGGGTTATTGTTTGCCGTGATGGTTACGGTCGCGAGCTTTGGCGGGGCTGCTGAATTAGCTCGGCTTGTCCGTAACAGAGGGGTTCATTTGTCGTTATGGGTTATTTTCCCCGGCTTGGCGTTGGTAATATTACATCGGTTCTGGGTGCCGGAAGGTGTTCAGGGACCATGTTTGGCAGGGGCGATAATGTGTGTTCTGTTAGCTGGCGGGGTCCAGCAGGCCATAAAAAACGGCGTAAAAGACACAATTTTAAATTTAGGCGGGATATGTTTTTCTTTGATTTATTTAGGTTTAGGGTGTTTTTTTATTGTGGAAATCCGCCTGTTAGGGCGAGGCTCTGTCGGGATCGCCGGTCAAATTGGCGCGGTAGTAATGTTTTTGGCGTGTGTAAAGTCTGCTGATATAGGGGCTTACTTCACGGGCAGGTTTTTGGGCCGACATAAATGGGTCCCATCGATAAGTCCTGCAAAGACATGGGAAGGCCTTTTTGGCGGCGTGGTTTTAGCTGTGATTATGGCATCGATTTTTGCCGATATTTTTGCTATAATGACCTGTAGCAGAGCTATATTGTTTGGCGTAGTGATTGGCGTAGCAGGGCAGTTGGGTGACTTGCTGGAATCGATGCTGAAGCGTGACGCAGCGGTAAAAGACTCAGCTAAGCTCGTGCCTGCATTTGGCGGGTTTCTGGATTTGATAGACTCACCCCTAATGGCGGCGCCGATCGGTTATTTGTTGTTTGTGATTTAGTTGTGTATGACATTTTTGGAGAATCACAGGGGTTTTGGAACTTACTATAACTCTCAGGGAACCTGCCAAGCGGGTGCAGTTGTTTGGTGCTGCCGATGTCAATCTGCGGGCCATACGTGAGTTGTGCAGTGTGAGTATCATCGCTCGTGATGAGCGTGTTAAGCTCAAAGGCTCTCGGGATGGGGTATCCAAAGCTGCGGCACTTCTGGAAGCAATGCAGAATTATCTTAAAAAAACCGACTATATCGGCAAAAAAGATATTCCACTTTTGATAAAAGACCTGTCCTCGGGCCGGGACAAAAAACAGAGTTCTGAGCAGTTCGAAGTCTATATATCAGGCCGGGTTATTGAGCCGCGAACCAAGGGGCAGGAAAAATACGTTGCGGTGCTTGAGGAAAATGACCTTGTCTTTTGTATAGGCCCGGCAGGCACGGGTAAGACATACCTTGCCGTGGCACTGGCGGTTTCGATGCTGAAGCAGGCTCGTATCCGTCGAATAATATTAGCCAGGCCCGCTGTTGAGGCAGGTGAAAAATTAGGGTTTCTGCCTGGTGATTTGCAGGCAAAGGTCAATCCTTATTTAAGGCCTCTGTTTGACGCGTTAGGCGATATGATGGAATATGACCAGGTACGCCAGTTTATGGATAATGACGTGATCGAGGTGGTGCCGCTGGCGTTTATGCGCGGCAGAACGCTCAACGACGCGGTGGTCATACTCGATGAGGCGCAAAATACGACGATGTCGCAGATGCTGATGTTTCTTACCCGGTTGGGACACGACTCCAAGATGATAGTTACTGGCGATGTCAGCCAAAGTGACTTGGCTGGCGGACAGGAGTTAGGTCTTAGCGATGCACTTATTCGCCTCAAAGGTATCAAAGGCATCGGCATGATTCGGTTGACCGAAGCAGATATCGTACGACATCGGTTGGTGCATAGTATTGTTAAAGCCTATGGGGATGCGAGATAGTAGATAGTAGATAGTAGATAGTTTCTGCTGCGGAAGACACGTTTTGTCATTCCCGCCAATGCTGGAATACCCGATTAGCCCTGCGACCTGTCGCAGGGTTACAACGCATGGATCTCCGCTTCCGCAACGGGAAGCAGATAGTTGTGACAGTCCAATGTAGATTGGCGCGATATGTTTAAAAAAAAGACAAAAAGAGTTAATTCGCGTAAGGTTATGGAGGGACAGTGGACAGCTAATCGCCGTGCTTTTTTTGAGTCCGGTGCATTTGGTTTGACACTGTTGCTTCTGGCGTTTACACTGATCTCAGGCTTTGTGTTGTCGGTTGGGGTCGGCTCAAATGAGCAGGAAGGGTCTTGGCACGGGTTCGGCTGGAAAGCATTTTTGCTTAACGGTTCACTGATGCTGGTTTTAAGTGTCGCCCTTGGGTTGTATATAGCGGCAAACGAGCCACGGGTTGTTCGAAATTATCTGCGAAGCAGTCTTTTGCTTGGGATGCTGCTGATTATGTTCGCGATAGTTCGGCTTGGCGCTGTGCAGGGCTGGCAGCCGTATCTGACGGTTGTGCCGGTGATGATTACAGGCATCATCGTAACCGTCGCATACAATCAGCGGTTTGCGCTGGGTATAAGTTCTTTTCTGGCACTTATAGGCCTTCTGGCGATGACTGATATACTGGAGACTTTGGCCCAGGGCCTTGGTGTGCTGCTTGCTGCCGGTGTGGGCGCAGGCATCGCGGTTCTGCTGCTCAGGAAGATTCGTTCATTCACCAAACTGATCGAAGTTTGTACGTTGGCGGGCTTGGTGGTCTTTCTATTGATATTTGTGATTGGCTTGTGGCAGGGGATAGAGGTCGGCGAAATACTGATTGATTGCCTTTATGGCGCATTAGGTGCTTTGGCGGTTGGATTTTTGATGCAGGGCATATTGCCGTTGACAGAGCGGCTGTTCAGGACGGCGACGGATATGACGCTGTTGTCTTATGGTGAGGCAACGATGCCGCTGTTGAAACGATTAGCGGTCGAGGCGCCGGGCACATTCAATCACAGTTGGCAGATTGGGATGATGTCCGAGGCCGCTGCTGAGGCCGTTGGCGCTAACGGGCTGCTTTGTCGGGTAGGTAGTTATTATCACGATATCGGCAAGATAAATAAGCCGCGATATTTCATCGAAAACCAGGAAGAAAACTTCAATCAGCACAAAGAGCTTTCACCGACCATGAGCAGAATGATTATTGTCGGACACGTCAAAGACGGCATGGAGTTGATGCGGGAGTATAAAATACCCAGAGTGCTTAGCCAGTTCACAGAGACTCATCACGGCACGACGCTGGTCGAGTATTTTTATTACGAGGCGGTAAAAAAAGGGACAGCCATTGACAAAGAGGTTTCCGAATCGGAGTTTCGTTATCCAGGCCCCAAGCCCGCGACGATAGAAGCTGCGATCGTTATGTTAGCCGACGCGGTGGAGGGCGCCACCAGGGCCATGGAAGAACCTACACCAAGCAGAATCGAGGCTGTGGTGCATAACATGGCAATGAAACGGCTGCAGGACGGACAATTCAACCAGTGCGACCTGACAATGCGACAGTTGAACATCATCGAAGAAAGCCTTACCAAAAGCCTTTGTGCAATGTATCACGCAAGGATAACTTATCCGAAAACCGAAAAAATGACAAAAAGAAAAATCAAGGATTGATTGGAAGGTCTCAAGCTGACGGCTTTTAGCTACCAGCTTCTTGTCAGACGGCAGCGTCATTACTCAACGTTTTGACGGTATCTTTTTGTCATTAGCACCTGGCTTTAGACAGGTGTGTAAAGTGGCGCCTCGACCTCCCCCACCACCGGCGGGCTTAAGTCCGCCGGTGGTGGGGGAGAGTTGTTCCGTTGCGTGTGTCCCCTGGATAAAATCCAGGGGTTAATGAGAAGAAATCGTAATACTTTAAAGTGTTACTTACTCTGTTACTCTGAATTCATAAGAGCCTGATTGTTTTGGCAGATTTTGATATTAACATAACCGATGATTTTGAATGGCCGGACGGAACAAAACCTGATCGCCCGCGCCTTACTGAAATTGTCGAATACGTACTAAAAAGTGAACGGGCGCCAGGTGGAACTGTCAGCCTTGCGATTATCGGCGATGAAGCTATTTGTCGGTTGAAAAAAAAATACTTCGGCACAGCGGCTGTAACAGACGTAATAAGTTTTGATTTACGTGATAAATCTGACGAGCCGCTGGACTGTGAGGTTGTAGTGAACGCTCAAAGGGCACGACAGGTGGCCCAGCAAAGCGGAATCGACTGGCTTGCCGAGTTGAGTCTTTATGTTGTTCATGGTCTGTTGCACCAGTTGGGCTATAACGATAAAACCCAACAGGACTCGCAACGAATGCACTTGCGGGAAGATAAGCTTTTGAGCGAATTGGGTTTTGGAAAAGTTTTTGGCGAATCGAGGGAGTAACAAGTGGACGATCCTGATATATGGTGTTGGTTTATATCGATAGTATGTGTATTTTTGACCTTATTTTTGTCTGTTATTAATCAGGCGTTGCGTGGTGTTTTGTGGGTCAAACTCGAAGACGCTTTTACCGGATCAGGCAAAGCTTCTCGGACACAAATAATGCGAGACCACTGTAACGGGCTTATTTTCGGCAGTTCGATACTGAGACTGTTAGTAAATCTGCTACTGCTACTGACTGTGGTTTATGCTTTTTCAGAAGATGGCTCAACCGGCACTGTCGTTCCACTTCTTAAGGCATTTATTCTGACCGGCCTGATATTAAGCGTTTTTTCGATTGCCCTGCCGAACGCCTGGGCCAAATACGCCGGCACCCAGACGCTTGTTTATTGTTATCCGGCGGTACGAATGACAGAGTGGCTTAGCCGGCCTTTGACATTTGTTTTGCAGATAATTGACCCGGTTGTTCGACGGCTGGCCGGTGTGTCGGCTGAGAATTCACACGATCGGCTGGAAGAACAGCAGGAAGAACTGCTCAGCGTCGTCGAAGAACGGGAAAAAGAAGGCATGGTCGATGAAGAAGAAAAGGAAATGATCGCATCGGTGCTGGAGTTTCGTGATACCACAGCAGGTGAGATTATGACG
>Ga0114918_10004112_pt1 | contig 12688 bp, 24 predicted proteins | sample LantaG_FD_87015 | JGI IMG/M metagenome (GOLD analysis project Ga0114918, IMG submission 87015) | Deep subsurface microbial communities from Baltic Sea to uncover new lineages of life (NeLLi) - Landsort_02402 metaG | ecosystem: Environmental > Aquatic > Marine > Oceanic > Sediment | place...
CGCCCCAGCCCCCCGGAGGCCTCCCAAAGGTTGATCATCATCAACTTTTGGCTACACCTTCACCTGTCGCCGTATGCAAAATGCATAATGAAAAGGTGTGATTTAACCCTGCCCACGCTTGACTTTCACCTTGCAGTCGGTGTAATATTAGTCATGAAGTGGATTTATTTGTTTCTCAAGAGGGCTGTGCTGAAGCTTGCAAACCGCATCGCTTGCTGGTTTTGGCAACAGTAATAATTCTCGATTATATCATCATGACCCCTCGAATACACCTTTCCCCATAGTAGATAAATATTCACTTTTTCGTATATTTATCTATTGACATCTTTCCCCAAGTGTGAGACCTTCTATATAGTGAAGCGCGAATATAGCCGCAGGCCTTTCTATTCGCCGTAAAAATGAACGTAAGGAGTATTGAAATGCCTAAACTGACAAGTGCAGAGGGTGCGAAAAAGTGGAAAGATCGATTAGGCGGCGCGGTGCAAGAGGTCATCGATGGCGTCAATCGAGTTTCCGAAAGTCCTATGGCCAAATCGGCAGCCGCTGAAGATAAGTGGTTTGCAAACATTCAACGGGCTCATACATCAGGTAAGCGGAAGCGAAGCTTGCTGAACGTGAGCTTAGAGGAATGGAAAGATAAGACTGCGAATGTCGGCGCTCAGAGAATCCCAAGCGGCGCGGCTGCTGCTGAAGGGAAAATGGACAAGTTCTATAGCAAGTTGTTTCCTTTCGAGGATTCCTTGCAGAAGAAAGTCAAGTCCATGCCGAACGTAACTTTGCAGGATTCCGTCTCACGCGCTACGGCGTGGATCACCGGAATGGCAGAGTTCGATAAAACCAAGTAAGGGGAGGTGAGCTATGTACTATAGAGAAGTAGAAGTTTTACGGGCTGAAAGCATAGCGACTGCCGGTACCCGGACGATTGACTTAAATATCACCGATCCGATCTCGAAGCTTTCGGTGATATGGAAAAAGTACAACACGAACAGCGTGCCAATAGGCCACCCCGGAAACATCGTCAAGAACATCATCGTATGTGACGGTGCGGATGTTTTGTTTTCCATGAACGGGTCTCATGCTCAGAGCATGGCTTATTTCACCGACAACATTCAGCCTGCATCGATCTTGAACTACGTGACCGGGGAAGTGTCGGTTCAGTGTGCCGAGATCAAGTTTGGGCGTTGGTTGTACGACGAATTGTTAGCACTTGACCCCAAACGGTACAACAACCTTCAGATCAAGATCGAGCATGATCTGGCCTTGGGTTCATCGACGGGAACGGTAGCGAACTTGAGCGTGTACGCTCACTGTTTCGACGAGAAGATCATCGAGCCGCGTGGATTTTTGTACAACAAGGAAATCTACACATTCTTGCCGGTAGCAGGGTCTTGGTATTACGTGGATATTCCCACTGATTACCCGGTTCGCGGGATTCTGTGGGGCGCCGAGCAAGCGACGGACGGCCCGAACTTCATCATCGATGAGTTTAAGCTCACCGAGAACCAGGGAAAGCATATTCTCGTCGAGAGTGAAATGCACCGTTATATGTACCAGACAAGCGCATATTACGATCCTTGGAATGAAATGGCCTACGCGATACCTTCGGCTGCCGATACTGCCTGTAACCTGTACGTGACGCCGCACTTTGAGCGTCAAAGCGCGTTGATTCCCACAGCCGCCCCCGAAGGGCTGATGGCGGATTCAAGCGCCGGGTGCTTGCAGGTGATCCAGGTGGAGGATACCAATCAGATCTTAAAGGGCCCGATTAGCGGTCACAATCCCTTCGGCGCCATGTGGCTTAAAACCTACGGCGGCCAGGATGTTGAGGATTGTTGGCAGATCAGCTACAGCGGTTCAGGCCGTTTGGAACTTCATGCGGTCGCCGGACTCGCTGCTCAAGGTACGAAGTACCAACATGTGTACACTCAGCAGGTGAGGACGTACTAAAATGCAAACATCAGTAACAAAAGGGCGGGATCATTTTGATCCCGCCTCTTGGTCGTTGCGGGACTGGAAACAAATTGCCTGGGAGACCTTTACAAGCGATGTTCTGGTTTGCCCAACTCCTGCATTTTTATTTTCTCTTTGGCTTAGTTCGAACGGTAGCGGCGAAGCGGACGGTAATATTTATGATGGGCATAATGTTAACGCTTTGAAGGTTATTTGGATTTTCTGCTCCGATAATGAGCAGATACAGCTTAGTTGGTTTCCTCCGTTATACTTTGCTCAGGGTATCTATTCCAACGAAGGGTCGAACGTAAAGCAAATGGGCTTTCAGTATTTGCCTGCGCCAAGATTGTAGGATGATTTACTGTAAGACCATAACGGCGGCTGCCGGTGGATCGGCGTCGACGCCGATTGACGCAGACCTTCCTGTAACCGATGGTCTGATCTATCAATTTGAATTGTATTTTCCTCCTGGCTCGTCGGGGTTGTTGTTCGTTCGTGTAGCCGACGGCGGGTTTCCGGTTTGGCCATCGGAACCCGGCGAATGGTTTTACGGCGACAACACCCTGGTGAGTTTTCCGGATCGCTATTATATTGCAGCGCCGGACCATAAGTTTAAAGTTTGGTACTACAACTTAGATGATACCTACTGCCATAAGTTTACGATTCGGATAGGCCAGGTATCGAGCACGTTGTTTATTTCTTCCTTTATTCCGTCGTTTGGCCAAAAATCGATTGAAGAGGTCATGTCGGAAATGGCGGCTCAACAGTCGGCAGAACAGGAAACGAGAATCAAGGATATCGAGGATTATTTTGCTCCCATCGAACGGAAACCTTTGCCGAGTGAGGGAACGTAATGGCGTTAATGAAGTTTCGGGAACCGAATCAAGTCAGGTGGATAGGTTCAAGGCCTGGGCACAACGGTACGCAGATTTTAGAGGATGCCAGGGCTAACAATTCGGCTATTAGAATCTATACCACGCCCGCCGATGTTACTTTTTTCTTATGCTCGCTTGTGCTAAATCTTGAATCTGTTGTTGCGGGTGTTGCATATTGTCGCGTATACGATGACGGTGGTGCAGCTCAATATTATATATTTGAACGGACTGTTTTGGCTGCCGATCCAACCATGACAATTCCTTTTAGCTTTTGGCCTCCTATGGAACTGCCAACCGATTGGTCCGTTCGAGTTGGCAGTAATATCGCGGGTTTAATTCTCAGAGGTGATATTTTCGGATGGATTGAATAGATGGCAAGAGGATATCCTGATTTTTTCGGACAGTTGATCGTTCCCAAGTATGGTACCGCCTACACCCAGGCACAGTTGGCCTTGACGGTAGGGGCTGCCGACAACGAGGATATTTTTAGCCTTGCTTACAAAGGAAGGATTTATGGCGGCTACTTTGAGCTTACAAGGCCTGTGGGTGAAACTTTCGCTACGATACGAGTGTTGATCGACGGACAGACGATCTGTCAGCTTGCACCTGAAAACTTTCTAAATCGAGGATTGGCGAGCCCTGCTGTATCGGCGCTGTTCGCCGTGTTTATTTCACCTGTGATCGCGCGGTACGTATTCGCGCTCACCCCTGACATGGTTTTCGAACAGACCTTTGTGGTGAACGTTGCCAACGGCGATCCGTTGAATGATATTGGAGTAGTCGGCAACCTGTTGTATACTTTCATAATGTAGGAGTAGCTATGAGTGATAAACTACCGACAAACGGAATCGAGCAGAAACTTGGGATCGTGATTGGTCAAATGACCGGTCTGGCAGGGGATATCAAGCGGTTGAACGGTGATTTGAAACAACATATTCGAGATCATCGGTCCGGTTGGCTTTGGGTGTTGCCGACCTTTATCTCTTTGGCTACTTTGGGTGTGTTGGTGTTTCGCTATGGAAACTAAACGATCCTTGCTGGTGGTAGCGTTGAATGTTCGGTTTCGATATATACCGTATGAAATGGTGGTGATGTTTGACGCTCTTTTGGCATGCGGGAAAGTGCAAGGAGTGCAGCCTGTTATCACCGGCGCTTCTTATGAAGATTATCCTGAAGACAAGGTCCACGCTGAGGGCTATGCGATAGACGTTCGGACATCCAACCTGCCGGACGCTAAGGGCTTTGCCGAGGGTTTAGATAAAGTTTTGGGCTCGTTGAGCCCTCACTACAAGGTGCTTTACGGAGACGCGATGCACCTTAATCATATTCATATAGGTTATTCTTGGTTTTACGCCAAGAAAATCTAAAGGAGTTTTAACTATGGCCAGCTCAAGAAATTGGGGATGGTTGATCAAATTGCTTCAGATTCTACTCGCACCGCTGCTGCTGGCAATCACGCCGTTGATCAAGGATTTGTTCGAGGATAGCTTAGGTAAGCTATTGGAAAAGGCGCGGTCCACTGAGAATCCGATCGACGATTTCTTCGTCGAGTTTCTATTCAACATTCTTAGTGTGCCGATTCCTCCGGAGGAATAAGCATGGCTGAAGAATTACGTAAGAAAGGCGAGGCTCTTATGGAGAGCCTCGTTAAAGACGTACAATCCAAGTTGCCTATAATCAAGAAATTGAAGGCCATGAACAAACTGGCAAAAGACATCGGTGAAGGCGCTCCGGAGCTTGACGGGGTGATCGAAACCGCCGAAAGCTTTGCCAACATGGTTATCGAGAAGTTTGGAAAGACCAAGCTTAAGGAATAATCGTTTATGGGTTGGCTTAAAAATCTCTGGGACAACGTTACCGACTGGGTACACGATGCCATCGTTGAGCCTATCGTAGATTGGGTTGAAGAGTTAATCCACGACACTACCGTAGCGATCCGTATATGGAAACATGAGTTTCACAAGCTGCTTAATAAGTGGCTTGAGAATGACTTCTTTTTCTTAGGCGCAATAGCTGCCACGATTGCACTTGCCGTCTTCTGGCCACAGGTTACAGCTTGGGTTGGAAAAATGACCATCGTGGTTGTTTTAAAAGAAGCCTGGAAAGATGTCGAAGAAGGGTGGGTAGACGTTCTTGATTTTATCCATATTGTAGAATTGGATACGATCAATACCATATTAAACGTTTTTTGGCCGGACTGGAAGGCCATGAACGCACAGCTTATAGACGTTACCTCTTCACTTGCAGCAGAGCTTGGTAAAGGCACCGAATACTTACACGCTTATTTTTCGGTGATTCATGGTATCGCTATTGTCGAAAACTCGTTTGTGGGCGCCGATCCGAAATTGGCAGAAATGCAGGCCTTTGAGGACACAAGCGCTGCCTTACAGAAAATCGATGAAAAGTTTTGGGATTACGCGGAAAATCCGGCTTTGATCGTTTCCGATATGATAGAAGATTTTTACCTTCCCAGAGCTGGAAACATCGGAACCGCTCAACAGGATGTAATCGATAGTGTAAGAGAAAATCGAGATAACGTGGTCGCTATAAACACCGCGTTCCACGGCCTTGAGGGTCGGTTGACCCATTTTATTGAAGTCACTCCGGAGGATTTGAAGGAGATCATGAGTGAACGGCTTCAGCCGATTGCCGATGCTTTGGCTGATGCGCTCTGGGTGATGGATACTGAGATCATGCCCAAAGTGGATGGTGTGATCGATGCGCTTGAACTACAGACGGAACGACAGCAAACGATCAACGATAACGTTTTGGCTCGTATCGGCAATCCCTACGGCTTGTTGGTACAAGGAGAGTTTTTGGGAGTTGAGGAAAGAGAATCACTCGAAGATTATCTGGCTGAGTTGAACCGTCGGGCGGAGGAACGTGACTTGATAGAATCAGTTGACGGGCTGGATGGCGTGGCCGCCGCCATGATCGACGCTACTGAAGAGTATTTCTTTGAAGGCCTGACTGTCATTCAACCGCCGCGTCCGGCGCTGTCTTTGGAAATCCCTGGTGTTCCTTCAACGACCACATTCCCCTCATGGTTCAGGGGAGAAGGATAAAATATGGCAAACGGCGACAAGCAGCCTATCCGATTGAGTGACACCTATCTCGAAGAGCGTGATCGTATTATCGCCGAGATCGAAGCGCGTGAGGCGGAAGCGGGTGATGTCCCGTTCGCTTTAAGAGGATTGTACCGTGTAGGCCTGAAGGTCGCTAAAATAGTGTTGGTTCCAATACTTGCCACCCTGGCAAGTACAGGCAAAGATGTAAAAGAAGGGATCGACGCTGTTGCCACAGGGGAAGCGTTAAAGGTAGAAATCACTCGAGATGATTCCTGGTGGCAAGAGGTGATGGCCAAGTTTGGATTCCCGAAATCTACCATAGATATGCTTTCAGGCACGATGGGCGAGCTACAGACAGGACCCGTATGGCTCAGGAGTTTGCCGACAATTATGATGGCCGTCGGCTTGTTCGGTCGGATCGCGGCGATCGTATCCGGTGAGCCTGCAAAAGATTTGTTGCGGCGGTTTCACCCGAACACCCCGTCACCCGGAGAGGTGATCAAGGCTGCGTTCATCGATCCGAGCCGCTACGAGCAGGTTGTCAAGGTAATGCAGCAGAACGGTTTATCTGAAAGTGACATCGATCTGCTGTTCGTCAACAACTACACCCTGTACACCGAACAGTACGTTCGGGCGCTGTTTTTCCGTGGAGCCTTGACAGCCGAGGAAGCGAATAACCGGCTTTCAGAGTTAGGCTACACCCCTGAGCGGATCGCCGAGTTGAAGCAGGGGTGGAAGGTAATTCCTGGGATACAAGATTTGGTTATGATGCAGGCGAAAGAGGCGTTCGAGCCTGATCTGATATCAAAGTACGGCCTTGGGGCTGAAGAGCCGACCGACATCTACGAGTGGACCCGCAAACAAGGGATGGACGATGAGTGGACACAGAAGTATTGGTCTTCTCACTGGCAACACGCATCTTACGGTCAAGTCATGGAAATGCTTCACCGTGGATATATCGATGAAGCGTCGGTGTATGACTGGTACCGGCTTGTCGAAATACCTCCCTATTGGCGCGACCTCTTAACCAAAATTGCATATTCCCCGTACACGCGGGTCGACGTCCGGCGGATGCACGCGGCGGGGGTCATCGGGGATGATGCGCTCGTGCAGGCGATGAAGGATATAGGATACGATCAGGAACATGCCGAGAAGATGGCGGAGTTTTACAAGAAGTACAACGCGGGATCGGCGAAAGAATTATCCCGTACAGACATCGAAAAGTCCTACGAAGACGGAGATTTAACCTACACTCAGGCAGTCGGAGCACTCGCGTCAATCGGATATGACGAAGCAATCGCCGATTTCTATATCTCGAGAATTGAACTTGAAAAGCAGCGAGCTACCAGGTTGGAAAGAATCGATCTCACGAAAGAAAAATTGCTGTCGAACCTGATCGACCTCTCAAAAGCACGCAATTTACTTGTATCATACGGCGTCGAGATCGCGCGTATCAATGAACTGATCGACCGCTGGAGTGTGTTGCTCGTAAAGAACGCGAAGCTGCCGAGTAAAACTGATCTGGACAAGTTCGTGCGGTCGAAAGTGATCGATCATGACGGCTATTTTCTGGAAATGGGGAAACTCGGATACTCAGAATACTACGTCAATTTGTATTGGCGATATTTAGAAGCAGGAGGGGCGGTTGAGTGATATGGCAACAATTAAAGAATTGGTACAGAAAGAGACTGAAGCGTTCGAGAAGGCTCAAAAGCTTAAGCAAAATACTGAAAAAATGGTCAAAAACATGACCGCGATCCATGAAATATCAAAAGAAGCTCGGAAGCCCTCTTAATTGCCCTCAGATAGGCACCAGGGCACCACCACGCCATTTTCAAGCACTTCCCCTTTATCATAGGTAGGCGTTACATCCTTGTGCGCTCGGGTGACGATAAAGCCCCTTTCCTCACCCATTCGCATGTGAGATCGAGAGCCTAAGAAGGAGTCGTACTCGTAGGTGAACTCACCTGTTTGCCGAGCCGTTTTCGGCACTCCTTTGCACACTCGCGTTTCGTCTGCGATATAGTGTTTACAGCCGTAAAATATGACTTTCTGACTGACCTTATCAACACTAAGAGCCCCAAGCCGTTCGCCATGAATTGAACGCTCAAGCCGATGAACATCGGAAGAGAGTAAACAAATTGAATCAGTATCCATATAATAGACGCGTTCACGGCCAGCAGCAACACACAAATCCCAAAGTGCAATTCGGCTGTATTCAGTAACGTGCGCCGCAATAGCGACGAAGCTTTTATCTCCATTTTCCTCTCCTATCTGCCTGTGAGTTTTACCGAAAGCGGAACGTTCAACCCATCGTTCCCCTGTTTCTACCGATATTACAGTCGTTGAGACAGGCGGTCCGGCTTCCGGATCGAGATATGTTTCCATGATCGGCTTTTTCTGCCCAAACTTGCCATAAAGCGAATTGAGGAACAGCTTGACGATCTTGGCATACAACTCGTTTCCTTCGCTTCTGTATTTCGCTTTCAACGGGTACCAATAATCGACGTACTCTCCGAATATATAGTCGTTTTCATATACAGCAAGCCGATGAATGGACACAATTTCATTTTTACTTAGAGCTCTAAGTAAACCACCGGTACATAAAAAGGTGCGGAACGTGCCTACAGGAAAAATCAGCTTCCCTCCCCGACGAAGGGCATATACGGGCTCGGAGGCATTCAAGGACACCTCGGCGATACAGCTACAGGAATCAAGATATTTTAGCCCTTCCTTACACTCTTGCCCTTCAAAATAGAATCGAAGTTTGGTAGGGTATCGATGCTTTTTCATCACGTTAGGATACATCGAATTGACGTCGAGAAAGGTCTTTTCACCACCACCGATATTACCCAATTGCCAGCACTCGACACGTCCGCCGAAATACGCCGACCGTTCCAAGTCCACGACTTTTTCCTCCTGGTGAATCGAAATAGGCCGCACCATGAAACGGTGACGGTAAGCATTAAAGGATTGTGATGCTTTGGTATAGCCGAACTTACCTGTATCGTGAGTTTTATTAAAGGCCATGTATTGAAGCAAGGCTTCATATACAATCTCAACGTCCCTAAAGCAATAGATACATAAGGCGTCGTCCGACGCCGTTTTAAACTCTATCTCCAATTTGGGAAGACCGATAGATTCGCCCAGTTTTTTCAAGGAAAAGTCAAAGTAGTTCGTCGAGGATACGATCTTCAGGTGAGCGGAACCGCGTGACAAGAAGTGCAAGAACACGAGCCCCGTATCATAGTAGAAATCCTCGGTGTAGGGAAGGTAGCCGAAATGATCGTAGAAACCAAGCGCCTGGATGTCAAAGTAGATGTTATGGCCGATCAACCACAGGGTTTTCTTGTTCTGTATCAACGATTCGATGTATGCCAACAACTTCCCGCGGTCCGTCCAGTACTTCCAAACGAGTGACTTCGATTTACGATCGGCGCGGAAGCGGACGTACAGGGTCCACCCTAAATGGAAGGTGTGTCTTTGCGCCCCGCCCTCTACGGTTGCCTTAGTCTCTGTATCAAGTATAAGAAGGCGTGTCGGATAGTTCGTGCTATGATTCCGTCGAAGGTGTTTGTCAAAGCCGGAGAAATCCTGCAACGGTTTAAATCTCTGCGATCTGGTAGCCTTGGGACCGACCGGCACCCCATTTGTGAGATCGTTCCATCGATTCAAAGCCGATTACTTTCCAACCCGGACCGTACTCTTCAGCCCGTTCCTCTTCAATCCCATAGACGATCTCGGCAAGCTCTGAGTCTGTCAAGGAGGTATCGGCGTAAAGGGAATAGGATCGCATGAACTGATCACCTGTTTCCGGATCGCGGAAGAAAGCGTTTCCATAGTAGTTGTAACTTTCAGGCCTACGCCAATCTTTCTCCACGAACATCTTCTGTTCAAGATAATCGTGGCTGCCGAGTGTGCGTTGAAAGGGGAGTTTAGCCTCTTTCTGGAAAACCGTAGAAACGTCCCGCCACATGGTCTGATAATGATAGCCGACATCTTGAGATTGCAACCATTTTACGGCTTTATTGATCGAAGGGAATTGAAGGGGAAGGCCTGACAACAACGGCCAGGCCAGCCCTCGGCGAGTTTCGGACATGGGGTTATAGGTTCGTTAAGAGCTTGATCTGTAGATCAATTAAATGAGCAAGTAATACTCCCGCTGATCCCGCGGCTTGACTGCTCGCCTCAACTACCTCTTGATCCACTACAGAACCGGCTTCAGCCCAAAGTCGAATATCTTGAAGATGCTCACCGAAAGCTTCGACTTCCCTAATCTTTTCCCAATTAAACTCACACGCACTATAATCGTCAATTTCTGGCATTTTACTTTCCCCCTAAGAATAGTATAAGCCGGACGGACCCTCTCGACAAGGACCGCCCGGCTATTTTCACAACTGACTTTTTAGTTTACGCCACAGATTGCGAAGCACTTCATGGCCTTCAATCAAGGTCGGCGCCATCCGGGTGATCGCTGGCTGCCTGCCCCCGTGCAGCTGATCCATTTCAAACAGGTACTCGTCGAGCCGATCAAGGTTGTTCAAGGCGGATTCAGCTTTTTCTATCAGTACTTTCCGGATTGTTTTCGGCATATTCCACCCCTTGTAGAAAAGCGCTGATCATCGACCGATTCACCTCTGTGGCGTCAGCTATACTGGTATAATTAATATTAGGCTGAGCACAATCAGCGTATCCAAAGGCTTCGCGCCATTTGTCAATCTCGTCTATCTTCATCGTTCCCCCCCACTACGCACTTTCCGGTACAACGCCTTCTGATGCCTCTCCAGGCTCGGAAATGATGATCGTGTCGACCTCTTTAAACTGCTTGCCTTTGCCAAGATCAAGCATGCCGAGGTACTCAAGGGCATAGATACCGCCTTCTTTAAGATTCGCGCCGTCACTCTTATCGTAAGCCCCTGAGATCGGGAACCGCACCGTCTCATCGTTCCGCTCAAAGGTGTAGACGTAGAAATCGGGCATCTTTGGGTCTTTGCTCTTCAAGAGCTCGCGCTCAAGGAACTTGCCACAGATTACATCACCTTGCTTAAACTTGATCTGCCGGGGTGCCATATGACGAACCTTACCGGAGGCCTTCACCTCTTCATACATCTTGTCATAATCCATGCTTTTGTTTCTCCTCGTTTTGTTGAATATCGAACAAGCCTTTGAAATACTTTGTCATATAAAGCTTGATCGACGTGTAGGTAGAAGCTTTCTCTCCATAGTAGATTTTCATACCAGCATCTTCTGTTTCTCGCCATGCTTGAAGATAAAAAAGCCTTTCCCTGCTGAGATAATCGTAAAAAGTTACGATAGCCTTTCGCACCTGAGTTTCGTTCATCCTCCTTTCTTCCAATCTTTCCACGGCATTTGTGTAGGTCGATCGACCCACTTAGCCGGCCACTCAGCACCGCATACGCGACAGTAAATGGTCTTTGTTTTACGCAAATAGCGTACCTCTTTTGATCCGCAAACGTGACAACTTACTTTCCCTGCCAAGTGCAGATCGCGTGGCTTTCCTTCACCCATTCTTGCCTCCTCGCTATGACCATAGTTTTTTAAAAGCTTGTTCATGGATAGACGAAAGCGTAGCGCCATCGTTATCATTATTGAAAGCCTCGATATCCTTCTGCAGCCGTTTCAAGTTTTGGCCTGAGTAATCGTAAGCTACAGAAAGACCTCTATAAAAACCTTGAGCCCAAGCGCTTTCTCTTTCCCTACAAACCCGGTGATAACGCACAGCACATTTCACGCAATACTTACGCTGCCGTTTCGCCCAATCAAGATAATTGTTGATCATGCTCCGGCTCCTATAAATATTTTTCCCCGATACCATTTAAATTGATAATAGCTCTGTAAAAACCTTTCATCCCCCAGCGCCGACAACGCTATCTTGTCAGACATTTTGTCTTGAACGCTAAACCATAATTTTCGAGCTTGAGGAATATGATATTCGCATACAGCAAGCCCACCCACGACTACTATTGCTCTATGTTTACAATCACTTCCCGCTTTGGTTTTTCCCGTGCATTTCATCATGTTGTCCTTTTAAAGATATTTGTTTCCCGCAAAAGGGACAGAAGTTTAAGGGTATCATTCCCTGCTGCTTGCTCCCGTCTGGATTAATTAATCGCTTCAGCACCGGGACGAAAAGACCGCTATTCCCCCGTTTATCACTGTACATCTGGAGGCCAAGTACTTTCATTCCCATAGCCGCCGCGCCTTTTTGAACGTGCAGGAAACAAGCACAGTCAAGATGGAAATCAGGGGTAGGTTTAGGCTTCATCAAGATTCCCCCTCAATAATTGAACGACTTGATTCCAGTGTAAATCCCACCTCTGGCCTACTTGAACACGATCAAAGGCAATCGGCCAATTTTGCCAGATCATAAAAGTACTTTCAGCGTCATGACAACAGCGCCAGCAGCGCGTCTCAAGCTTCGAGGCACCTGAAGACCGATACCATACAAACTCCACAAACGGCTCATTTTTACGGCTATGCAAACACTTAGAACACTGATGATGGCCGTCACCTAAGAACACATGTAACTCCATAGGTTTCTGTTTTCTCTTCATATTTTCCTCCATGCCTTAAAATCTACACCACCCCACCAGAAATGTCAAGAAGAAATGTGAAAAAAGATGATTATTTTCATGCCCGGTACTACGCGTCGGTATAGTAAACGGCTAAGTAGTAGGCTAAGGCTACGGCTATGCATTTTGCATAACGTTATGCTATCAGTTGGATTTGGCACGGTTCTTGCAAGGGAGGTTGGGGTCGGGGGCGCTGGTGAGA
>Ga0114918_10004113_pt1 | contig 12687 bp, 33 predicted proteins | sample LantaG_FD_87015 | JGI IMG/M metagenome (GOLD analysis project Ga0114918, IMG submission 87015) | Deep subsurface microbial communities from Baltic Sea to uncover new lineages of life (NeLLi) - Landsort_02402 metaG | ecosystem: Environmental > Aquatic > Marine > Oceanic > Sediment | place...
AAATAAAGCATATCTATCCTCAGGTACTTTCTTCCACTCAATCATGATTGAAGATTCAACCAATATTCCACTCCAAAACACCCCTTTAATGCAGGATTACCAGAACCAACATATTCATCAAAGCTATCATCCCACGTTATCAACATTCCATTTAACAATTTATTCCTATTCAGCATGTTATTGAAAAACAATTCATATCTACCTTCCGGCACTTTCTTCCATTCAATCATTGTTAAACGTAAACCCCGCAATAACAGTCATATATAAACGTTCTCTTCTGTTTAAGCTGTGATTTTTTTAACATCTGCAATTCCTTAAAGTTATTTTTCTCTAATATATCATAAGATTAAATTAATTCAATGGCTTATTATAATCTTTCTATGTGATTTACAAAGGTGCTTTTTATTTATTGCAATTCCAAATAAAGAATATTTATTCTTAGAAACTCTCTTCCACTTAATCATTTTTAGCCTCAAACCAGCTAAACTTAATCCCCACAATCATTATAATTCCATGCATTTAATAAGTGTTGTACTTGGTAATATCCATAAGGGTTAAACTCATTATCAAAGTCATCATCCCATACTGTCAATATCCCACCGAAACGAGCTGGGTGCCTAGTCGCTCCATTCATTATACCATTTTCAAATAATTTATACTTACTCCTAGGTACTTTCTTCCACTCAATCATAATATTCATCAAAGCCAGAATCATAGCCTAAAAGACATCCACCATACTCATCCAAGAGAATACTCCAAAGCAATCTCTCATAATCTTTATTTTTGACAAACTTAGGCATGTACTTCATCCCACTTGGCGAAATCAATATTCCCATAAACCAATATTATTAGCTTTATCACTCAAGGCAAGATTAAGCAAAGATACATCCTCTCTATTCCAATTCAATGGGCTAATAAATAAATAACGATATCGCTTATTGAAATACTTCTCGAACTCATCATCATAAACAAAGAGAGAACCGTCAGAAGGCTCCCCTGACACTTTAGCATAAGCCCTTCCATAACGCTTTTCTTCAATTACATAGTTCTCAATCATCTTATATATCCCATAAACCAATCCCTGCGTTTCTATGAATTAAAGCATACTCCAACAAGGGAATACCTAATATTTCAGCCTCGGCTGCTATAAAGGCAAAACTGTAGCTAAAATGATCATTAAAATATTCTTCAAAATATTCATCATAGACAAAGAGATATCCCTCGCTATTTAGAAACCATAAAAATAAATTTTCATAAACCAGATGCTGATCCTTTTCTTTAATCTTTAAATTTTCAATCATTACCAATATCCCTTTGACACATCAAGAGTCCTCATTTCGTTCTTCTAAATAATCATTCAAAGAACTCCAATATATACTTTCTTTAAAACGATTACTTGCATACTTCTCAAATCTTTTATCATAAACAATTAAAGTACCATAAGGTATCGCCCTCACGGTATTCTTATTCCAACGGTTATCCCGAAGAATTTGATTCATAAATGGCTCATACTTCTCTTCTGGCACTTCCTTAAATTCCATAAGAATTACCTCTCCTGTTCCAACCTTCCCTTCTTTTCTTTAATAAACCATTCAAAGAATTATATACACTTTTTTGAAAACCACTATTTGCATAATCCTCAAAGAATTCATCATAAATAATTAAAGCACCATCAGGTACTTCATCCTTCATATAAGGACTCCGAAGAAGAGTAGTCCTTTGTTTGTTGTTTAAGATAATTTCCATTAATAACCAGCTATATCTATCTTTAGGTATTATCTTCCATTCCATATTAAACTGCAAATCCATTTAAAGAGCCTCTAAGGCAATTAATTACTTTTTCCACTAATTTATACACATCAATACTTAAATCTCTTTAAGCGATATTCAAATTGGCTCTGGCTCGTCTGTTATTAGATATCCTAAACCAGTAAAGCCATGAACAATACAAGATTCATCAACAATCTGAAAGCAACAGCACTTAGGAACAGAATTCCAATAATGCTTACTTGAATCACGATCAAAACCCCAAGCATCTTGAAGTTTATATTCAATCTCAGTTGCTCTATATGCCAATTCTCTCATAGTAGCATATTTTTTGGTAGGTAAAGTAATCATAAACATCTCAAGTAAAATATCTAAACGAGAATGATGAAGTGACTTAATAAGTTCTAAATTATCCCAAACATTATTCCTTTGAAGCAAAGCAGCACTTAATTTATAACTAGAATATTCATGCCTAACCCATAATAATTCTGGATCAATGGAATTTTCTGCATCTTCTAAACTTTTATTCATTTTAAAATATCCAGTTGAAGATAGCAATAAAAAGAGAGAGGAATAAAATACAAACTTTATAGGTTCCGTATAGAATCAAACAGACTAAAGAAAATCCAATAATATCAGCATTAAGAATTTTACCAAGAATATTCCATATGAGTTTCTTAAATGAGAATTTCTTTTTTACTTCTTCTTCTTCATTCCCTGAATGCTGTTTCATATATTCTTCAAATTCTGCTTTATTAAAAGCTCCTTTATTTTTAATGATTGAAGTAAATTTTCTATCAAAAGGTTTAATGTCAGAAGAATCTCCAACTACAATTATTTCTAAGGTAGGAGAAGACACAAGTCCAGAGATTGAATACTCTAAAGATAAATTTAAGGAATTGGATAAACGAGAAATAGGACACAAGTTCTCAAATACATCCTTGGAAGAAGAAGAGTAAGTAAACGTCTTAGAAGATTTATCTTCTACATCTACATAAGCACTTAGTGGTAAGTCTCTGGCTTTCTTGAAAAAGGCTAAGGACTCTGTATCACCAATTGACTTGTCTAAAGCCTTCTTCATTAATTTTTCTATTTTCGACATTTTGTTAATTACCATTATTTTAATTTCATGGTATAACATATATGATCTATTTAATATTTCAACTCCAAACATTGGAATAAGTAATGAAAAGATTAATTAGAGAAAGGAAATGAAAAGATATGTTTTGAAAAGATATGTTTTGAAAAGATATGTTTTGAAAAGAGAAAGAAAGAACTGTAATCTTATTATAATAATAGAAATAAAAAAAGTGGCGTTTTTAAGCACGAAATTCAAGAAATGAAAATTTAAATATCCGCCGTTTTTGATTTAAGTATTTGTAGGTGGGAGCAGTACCAATGATGAAAAATCAAACATCGGTACTGAATGAATCATATCGATTCATCTATCTTTGGCATCCTAGAACCTTTATGGATCTTAGGCGATGCAATCTTGTTTAGGTCTTTAATTAGTGATTTGATTTCATCTCTGTAGATGTGAGCATTGTTTGCATTGCAAATAGAATCTTTACAATCAGATTCTTTATTATCTCCATTGGTATCCATTATTACTCACCCTGAGATTTTTCTTTTTCACTTACCCACGAATCATCAAGGTCTTTATAGAATTTTTTCTTCTCATCGTCTTTCAACTCTGATAAGTTTTTAACCTTGTACTTATTCATTAAACTTTTAACCTTATCCTTATACTCCTCTTCTGACATTAGGAGTTTGGCGATTTTAATAAGTTCTTTTGCTACATTCATTTTGGACTTCCTTGTATTCGTTTAATATTATGAAAAACTTACTAAAAACAATAATATTGAATAATTATCAAGATGGAATGACAAAGCCGTATTGTTTTGGCCAATTTGAGCATCACTAGAACTTGATCTATGGCATATCTATGTATGAGTGTGTAAATGGCAACTAAGCAGCCTTAGAAAGCATTACACGAAAAAACCTTCTCTCGCAATTAAACAAGAGAAGGTTTTAAATTTATTCTATAGGGTTTTAAACCCAGTCGTCAGAAAACATCTCTGCTGTTGTTTTAACATTACCAGCTAAGCCGTCAGCAGTGTGCTTGGCTTCAACAGTAGTCTTAAGAGCGCCAGCATCAGCGGCAGAAACCAAATGGGCATAATAAGCAAATGCATATTCTTCTCTATCTGGATGCTTGATTGAACTCAACTTTAAATAAGGAAGAAGAGCTTCAATATCTGCAATTGCAGTGTCTGCTTCTCCCGTTGTATTGCCAACAGACCATGCAACGCCATGAAAAACTTCGTTTTTAACGCCAGTAGTGTTGCCTTCATCCTCTTCAAGGCTTAATTCTTCATTTATGATTTCGTATGTAGAATAAATTAAATCATATACGCCATTTCCAGTTGAGCTTTGAATCAACATTGGCTGACCTGTAAAGATCATCTTTTTCACGAACCAACCTAGAGACGTCTGATTCATGGTCTTCAAATAATATCACTGTGTAATTCATCCTACTTCCTTCCCAATAAGACTTAACACTTTTGCTTTTACTGCCGCTAATATTTTTATTTTTAGCTCTTCATCAGTGTTTTCATCAGCCTGTAAGAATCCCAATGGAACTTTCCCTGCGCTCTTGCTGAATTTTCCACCTGAAAACTCTTTACCAAAAATGTTCTGTGTAAATGTATGAAGGTTTAATGCTACGTCTGAACTTCTGCAGCATCCTTCTAGGTTCCCATCTATTATTGCAAATACAATAGAAGTGCTAATTCCTTCAAGTCTTACATTCTCATCGCTTATCTGAGCCAGTATGTCTCTTCTGTTAACTAATAAGTATCCCACACAGCTAATATGAGTTGTGTTTAAAATGTGAGTGTTCTCAGGCTTCATTGCTTCCATTTTAACATCTAAGAAGTACTTAGGTATAGGATATGCCAATGTGTTTTTGAATTTGTTAATGTCGCAATACTTATGAAGGTTCTGATAGGCTTCAAAGTCTAATGCTTGAATATCTTCACTTGTAAGAGAATCAGTATCATTGAATACAGCCAAGAGTATAGAGGTTGAAACTTCAGCTCCTTCCTCATCTTCTTCCAGTTTCTCTATAAGGTTTAAATGTTTTATCCAGTCGTATATGATTGCACCACAAGATCCAGTTGATCTCATATCTACAAGTTGAAATCCTTCTTCTGACTTAAGGTTCTTTGGATGATGGTCAATAATGACATCAATTTTACTGTCAACGTTTTTGGGAAAGTTGATGTTTTTAGGAGTACAGTCAACACAAAACTTAGTCAGATAATTATCTGCTTCGTACTCTTCCTCTAAGGCATTGCTAAGTTTTACATTTAACAAGTTAACCATAGTTCTGTTTTGTGGATGCGAGATAACTCCGCTATACCAAATATCAGAAACTATTCCTTTCTGCTTTAACAGCCACTGTAAGCCAACGGCTGATCCAATAGCATCTGGATCAGGCCCTGCTATCCAAATCGCAGCCTTATGCTCTTTCAGCGGTTCTATTATTAAAGTCTCTATATCTTTCATTTTCTCTCAGTGTTTTCTTTCATCTTAGAATTTGTCAATCTATTGGGTAATAGATTTTTCCTTGAAATTGTTAATTAAATACTTCTTCAGCCCTTCAGTCCTATCCCACCAAAGTCGCTCAAAGTCATCAATGGTAAACTTATCTACAATAGCCATCATTTCCTGAAATACAACTGCCAATTTCTCTTTTTCTGTCTTTTTGTGTATATTACGCTCATAGCAGTACATTGAAAAAGAGTTAACATGGCGAACAAGCGAAGCAAGATATTCAGGATCTTCATTCACGTCAATTGATTGCATCAATACATATTGATAAGCAAAGACTCTAATCTCGCATTCTGTTGATTGACCTGTCTGAGGCTCATATCCACTGCCTCTGCCAAACTGCCAGTACTTTCCGTAACTAAACCCCCAGTTGGTGGCTCGCCTTCTTCAAAAGATAATATCCCCACAACAAGAGCACCTGATGAAATATTCATTCCACTATAAAGCCCATCTATGAATGAAGATTTATTTTCATTACTCATTTGCTTAGAACCTTTTTAGTAACTTCTGCCATTTCTTCTACAGACTCAAGCAATTCAGTTAGGTGAATTTCATAATGCGAGCCTGATTCAATTATGCGTTTGATGTCATCTTGAATGTTATCAAGTACATCTGGGAATGAATCAATCATTTCACTTTTCGTTATTTCATCCATAGAGGTAGAGTAATTACATTCAAGGCATAATATAATTCTGTGCTTTGATCCATGGCTGTCATAAACTCTATACTCTCCTTGTGATTTTTGCAATGATCATTTTCTTCTTTGAGCATAAGTTTGCATTTCGTACATTTTAATTTGTGTGCCATTTGTTGCTCCAATTCATTTTTACAATATATTTTAAGACATCCATCAGGTATATTAAACATTTCTATTGTTTCGAGTGCTTTTATATTTACTTTGCATTCTCCAATCTCTTCACGGATTGAAAAATTAGTTCTATTGTAACTCATTCTTCAATTTCCTCTTTTGAATGAACAAAAAGACACCCATCTTCATTTTTAATTTTTACGTAGTAATGAACCTCTTCATCACTGCTGTTAAGCTTAACATCTTTAATCCAATGGCCATCAGAATAATCTACTTCCACTCCTTTTTTTAATTTACTCATTTTCTTTTTTGATCCGAGGTGGAACTTTTCGTTTGATCCGTCCACCCGATGGAGCGATAAAGCCTTCGCCAGGTTGCTGAACCGGATCTTCGCCAATGCTTGAAGTCCACCAGCACAATCCATTCAAATCGTCTGCCTTTTCTATGTCTTCTATGTAACTTGGAATGTGAGTATTAACATCAGGGAAAGTCTTTATGAATTCCCTGTAGGCATCAACAAGCTTGGGGATGTTTTTCTTTGAAACGTATGCATTGTCGTATGTTGAAAGCATAACGATCTTTTCAAATGCAGGAACTTCAGGGAGCTTCCATACTGGCCATAATTCTCCAGAGGATGCGTAGCTATTATAAGAATCTTGTCCAAGATGTCTTGACAGAACATTCCAAATGGTCGCTGCTGCCAGATGAGAATTTCTGTACTCTCCCAGAGCCTCCAAAGAGTAATCTTTGAATAGTCCGTATAAAACCGTTTCGCTCATTTTTATTCCTTTATTATGTTTATTAGGTATTTGGGTATGAATTGTTCTCCAAGCCCAGTTCCAACTGACAACTTGAATTCTTTATCCTTGATCATACTTAGAATATAATCATATTCGCCGTCTGTCAAAGGACTTTCTGATTCTCCATCTCTATACATCTCATTAACTTCAATGACGCACAACTTGTACATTTCCTGAAGATCCAGCTTATGTAGTTCGTACTTTTTCCACCAATCATAAACGATCTTGCTGGCGCTTCCTACTTTTATTAATTTAGCCAATGAATTTTCCTTTAGCTGCTTTTGCCTTATGTCCGCTTGGATAAGTACTTATACTGCCATTTTCTAAAAACTCAACAAAGATTTTAGTTAATTTGCCATTATATGCCATATTAAAATAAGAAAGATTGTCTCTGACTTTAAGTAAATCAGTATTAAGAACTTTTTTATTGTTAACTTCAAGAGTTATCTTATTCTTATTGGTATCTATAATGAATTCAAGCATGTTTTTTCCATTTGTCTAAAAGGAACTGAAGTTCTTCAACTAAATCTTCTTCATACCTTCCTCCCTTTCCAGATCCATAAAGTAGGTTTGTTAGAATTTTCTTCTGGATAAAGCTCTTTATCTCATATACTTTGCAAACTATGCTGTCGTTGAACTCAATACCTTTGAATTGATATGATGTGCGATATGGCGAATTAAAAGATGCTCCTTCTCCAGATTCCTCTTCGATCATTTCTTTCCATCGATCTAAGCAACACTGAAGTTCTTTGATTAAATCATCTTTACTATGACCTTTCCCAGATCCACGGAGAACCTTTTTAGTCATATGCTCATGAGGTCCGCCTCTTATTTCAAAAAGCTTACATACTCTGTAAGGATCAAATTTAACGCCTTCATACATATATCTGTAATGAGCGCCTTTGTCCTTGTTGCTGCTTGTAATTGGAGCATCTTTAATACTATCGCACATTGGGCATTCAAACTCGACCGAATAAGCGTATTGAGTATATCCACAGTCTGAATTTATGCATTTGAAAACGTAGGAAATCATAAAATCTCCAGTTTCAAAACAATTAGGACATCGAAAGTTTCCGTCTACATCTTCCTCGGTGTCAAACGTAGCTTTGCATTCATTACATTGGTAATAATTTTTCATTTATCTCTTCCATGTTAAATCTTCTTTTGTAACTACTGTGATTGACTTATTTTTATCCATATTATTAATAATTTCAGACATTGGTAAAAATTTATCTTCCAATGTTATTAAGTATTTTTCAATCATATTAATTGATTGAACATGATACGCTTTATCATCTTCCATCTTCTTCATCATATGATTAAGCATGTCATCATAATCTTTATATGGATAATCCATTAAAACCTTCACTGGCCAACCCCTTATGCTGTTGAATGTATCTTTAGATCTAAAACGACAATCAAGATTAATAATTTTATTTATTATTTCTGTCTGACTTTTATCAAGTTTGCCTTCAAGAGATACGTACATATCATTACTATGATTTGTTCCTTCATCGTATTGAAATCCGCAACAACTGAATGTTGTTTTAAATCCAAGTAAGCTTTTCAAAATCTTCTACTTTAACAGTGGACTGCCATGTCATATCTCTTCTTTCACTGGCAAGTCGAAAAGGATTTAAACTGAGGACAACAGCATAAGCATATGAAGAAAATCCAGATCTTAACATAGATCCATCTTTACGACATACTTTATCGCCTACTTTAATATCTTCTGCTATACCCGGCATTTTCAACCTGGCAACAAGATGTTCTATTTTTGTACTGGGAGACGTTACGGACTCCGTACGGGCAATACGTCTGATTTTCTTTCTTTTTCTCTTCGTTGTATTTTAAAATTGATTTCCTTTCTTCGGTTTCTCTTTGCGTATATGCATATTGAATTTTGAATTTTATTACATCTGTTACACTGTCAGACAGTTCAAACGTAACGCAAGCATCTTGAATTATTCCATAAACTTCAAAACTATTTCGACACGTCTTGGCACTTGTATATTGATTTACAACAACAGGCTCGATTGAATCTGTTAATATTTTTGTCTTCGCACCGAAAAGTTCTCTCATTAAGTTAGAATTTTTATTAGAAAACTTCTCTCCTAATATTTTCATAGATCCTATACTTTTTAAAAGGTTATATAGATTTTCTGATTCAAACACCACTCCACTCTTTATTCGAGAGTCTGGATGAATTCCATCAAAAACGCCTTCAAGAAATTTATCTCTTTTTGTCATAACTTCTCCTAGTCATCCCATGACTTTCCAAACAATCTTAAAATAAACTCTGTTACTAGTAAAAACATAAGTATGAATAGTTCCATTTTAAATGTCCTCCATGTTAAACATTATTTCTGTCTAAACGTTATTCTTCCTTTTGTCATATCGTAAGGTGACATTTCCATTGAAACGTTATCACCCTGAAGGATGCGAATGTTATTCATTCTCATTCTTCCAGACAAATGACCTGTAATGCATGTGTCTTTACTGATTTCAACTTTATACAAACCGTTAGAAAGTAATTCTATAATTTTTCCTTCGATTTTGATTTTTTCTTCTGATGGCATTCTTTTTATTCCTTTTTTTTGTTTATCTTCTATATTTACTTAGGACACTCATCACACTCTGTGCAAGTGCCATTTCTATCTAAGCCGCAGTCTGAGCAGTAGAATGACCCACAGTCAACGCAGTAGTTTATTTTATCATCATGCACAATCTTATCGCAATAACAACAAGTAGTGTTTTCGTCAAAGAAGTCACTAAGGGCTCGGTCTACCTTTCTTTTTAAAGTAACCCTAGCTCCATAATCACTCTCTCTGTAAGGCAGATTGTCAAGAGACATATTCAGCCACTTGAAACGCTTCTTGATGTCATGCATTTCGCTCATCTTTTAATCCTAAAATCACACTTTCTGATTTTACACATTCTTGAATCAAGGTTGTGATGAAATACAATTCCTTCAATATCATTTTCATTTAAGTATTCTCTCAGAGAATCATATGAAAAATCACTAAGGTCTAAAACTTCTGATCCATGAGGAATCAATTTGTGGCCTTCTATGTCCTCAGGATTACTTTGAATCTTTTCGCCGCATAGTTCATAAATTCCATCAATTTTGTCTTCCAGTAAATCAAATGCAATAAAATGCCATTTGTTGCTGTTGTCTGATCTTTCACATTTAGTCCAATGAGGATGATGTCCAGTAATTAAATCTGGCTCCTGACAGGGAATTGAGTTTGGAGGCAAAGTTCTGCCTTTCTTTAAGTCAAATCTCTTATACAGTTCTCCGTCAATAATGGCACAGCTCGTCCCGTCAAACTTTCTTGTTGGAATCCCCTGAGTGATTGCCCATGCATTTTGTGGGTCTAAAACATTTGTAACAATGTTATTTGAATCTTTTCTAAAAAGTGTGCTTAATTTTTTCATATTGTCCTCGTTCTTTCTTCATTTATTATTTCAACAAATCCTTCTTCCCACATGTCTTTTACCATGTCAACATAGTCTTTATTGAACGTCTTTTTACGATATGTTTTATTAAACTCTCTCCTCTTCTCTGTTATTTCTTCTTTTGGAACTCCAACCAGTCTTAGTTCGTATCCATTGAATTCATGTTTGTCGAAATCATACCTTTCCATCTCACATGTCTTCATGTTGACAACTACATTAAGCCAAGAATCGCTTTTTTCAAGCTCTCCCGTGCAGTTTTTTAATTCAAGACATTCTGATTCTTTTTCATAATCTACATCTCTCAAATATAAAGCAAGAAGGCCGCTCAAAGAAAAAACGCTTGCCAGTTCAACAAGGTTGTTTTTCTTCCATACAATAATTTCATCGCCATATCCTTCTTCATCTGTCGTTTTCCACCAAGACATGTAATTGCTTGCATACATTCTTTGAAACTTATACCCCAAGCCCTTCAGGATCCCAAATGATTTATCCTTCTTAAATTTCAATATTGGCAGTGTAAGTGTCTGTTTCATTTTTTCTTTCCAAGTTTTTTATATAAATGTAGATACATGGTGTGCAATTCTGACTTGCCTGCTTTTCCCCACAGAAACTTATGCCCATACTTCCCATTTAATTTGTTCACGTAGGTTAAGAATTAATCCAATAGCCAATATTGTTAATAAAAATGCAACTGCTGTATTATAAGTATTCATTTAAATTCCTGTTTGATTAAAACAATATAGACGTCCTTTCCAATTTGTCACGGTGATTCTTTTATTTTAGTCAAATTTTTTTTACAGGAATTAAATATAGGCCTTGTTGGCCGGATTTTTTTTCAAATTCCATAAAGGCCGCATCATCATGTCTAACCCAAGTTCCATTGAATAAATGCATCTCAGACCCACAGAAATAACACATGCACATTGTGTTATCATCATCAATCTCGTATTCGTCATGCAATGACAAACACTCCCCGTGATGGCAGCAACATCGCCCATCAGGTTTACAATTAAAACAATTAAGACAGGAACAATCTTTAATTGCAACAGTTTCGTAATGATATTTGATCTCAGTTAACAACGTGAACTTCTGCGAACAAGATTCGCAATTCATTTCACTAGATTTGATATTCTTATCCGTCTGCTAGTATTCGCAGTAAGGGCAAATGATTGTATCCAAGGCAAATCTCCGTGTGAATTATAAGCCAATAGTTAAGGCCAATTAGCTGTCCAATCAAAGAGGACAAACTTTTCTCATAAATTAAAACCCTGTTTGAAATTACAGAGAAAAGACCACCTCAGAACTAGGACTAAATATTAGGGCCAACATCTGGCCGACATAAACTCACCAAGGCTTTTCTTGTATCGTCATTTAATCTATCTATGTCGATAAACCCAATGGATTTTTTGTTTTGTTTAACGGCTTCAATTATAACTTGGTCAGTGGGGTCTTGAATGTATCCTATAAGAGGGCCAGAATCTTTAACACAGTATAACTGTACATCCTCTGTGGGATATTTGATGAATTGGATCGCATATGTTTCTTTCCTAACAGCCGCCATCTGAATCTTTTCGTTGGGATCGCTTATACGTTGTATGTTGTGCGCATGCAGATTTATTGAATATAAGCATTGATTCTCGTCGGAAGTATCGAAGCCAGCATACCTGTTTTTTTCTCGCTGTAAAATATATGCTAAATCATTTGTTTCCACTGTGATATCCTTTGTTTAAGTTAATTCAATATAAGGATATCTTTCCACAAGTCAAGCCCCGTTTCATACTAAATACACCAAGATCTCTTTTGTAGCTTCACTTAAACTGTCTATGTCAATATATCGTATTAAATTTCCATTTTGTTTAACAGCGGCTAAACAAACTTCTTCACTAGGATTCTTTATAAACTGTATTGACTCTCCATTTTGATTGAGAGCGGCTAATTGAACTTCTTCACTAGGATTCTTTATAAACTGTATTGAATAACCATATTTCTTAACAGCGGCTAAACAAACTTCTTCACTAGGATTTTTGATAAATCTTATTGAATGACCATTTTCTTTAATAGCGGCTAAGCAAACAGCTTCACTAGGATTTTTTATAAATTCTATTAAATAACCACTTTCTTTAACAGCGGCTAAACACTCCTCCTCGTTCTCAATGTCAAAACCTATTAACTTATTTTTGACTTTCTTTAAATGCTCTGTTAAATCTTTCATACTAAATACACCAAAATCTCTTTTGT
>Ga0114918_10004114_pt1 | contig 12686 bp, 13 predicted proteins | sample LantaG_FD_87015 | JGI IMG/M metagenome (GOLD analysis project Ga0114918, IMG submission 87015) | Deep subsurface microbial communities from Baltic Sea to uncover new lineages of life (NeLLi) - Landsort_02402 metaG | ecosystem: Environmental > Aquatic > Marine > Oceanic > Sediment | place...
TCGTTGTTGTTGTTGTTGTTGTTGTTGTTGTTGTTGTTGTTGTTGCTGTTGTTGTTGTTGTTGTTGTTGTTGTCGTTGTTGTTGTTGTTGTTGTTGTTGTTGTTGTTGTTGTTGTTGCTGTTGTTGTTGTTGGCGGGAGCAGCAGCAGCAGCAGGAGCAGGAGCTGCTTCTTCTTCCTCCTCCGCCGCTTTCGCCGTCGAAGAAGGCCCCGCCTTGCTTCCTCGTTCTCCCCCTTCGAAGTCGGCGTCGTCGTCGCTGTCCGTGTCCTCCTCGGTCCTCTTGGCCTTTTTGGTCGCCCTCTTGGCCGCCGCCTTGGGCTTGTCTTCTCCTCCAGCTGGAGAACTCCTCTTCGTCGCCGCTTTCGCCCTGCCTCCTCCGCCTCCGCCTCCGCCTCCGCCTCCGCCTCCGCCTCCGCCTCCGCCTCCGCCTCCGCCTCCGCCTCCGCCTCCGCCTCCTGCACCCTTCTTCCTCGCGCCCCCTCCTCCTCCTCCACCTCCCGCCGAGGCGGATTCCGGAGGCAGGTCCGTGACGTGCGCCAGCAGCGGCCTGCAGAAGTCGAGAACGTCGTCGGCCGCGGCGACGGCTTTGCTGTGTTTCGAGTTTTTTTTGTGTGGCAAAGAGGTCAAGGTCGAAAAGAGAGGGTCGAAAAGGGGGAAATCAGCACTCGATTTTGTTCTCTCTCTGTTTCGTCTCTCCTTTCCCCCTCGCGCCCTCCACTCCACTCCACTCCACTCCATCTCCCTCCCTCCAGGCCACTCACAGGTGCGCCGCCGTCACGTTCCTGTCCCCGCGAGCCACGGCCAGGCCCGCCGCGGCCTTGATCAGCCGGTCGATGAAGGCCTCGAGCCCGGCGCCGATCAGCGACGGCGTCGCCGCGACGACCTTGCCGACGTCCTCGTCGGCGAGCATCACGCGGCGGATGCGCGAGGCCAGGGCCGAGGGGCGGGGCTTCATGGCTTGATGAGGAGGAGAAGCGTGGGGCGCTGGAGCCTGGCTGAGAGAAAGAAAGAAAGTAGAAGAAAGAAGAATCGATTTCTCTTCTAACTTTTTCTTTTTTTCCTTTTCGACAAGTGATTTCTCGCTTCAGAGATCGAACAAACTCGTCGACCCCCATCGATCTTCGACTCTGATGCCCCTCCGCCGCCGCGCCAAGGAGGCGGCACACGCTGCTGCTGCTCCTGCGACCACTCCGGCACCTCAAGCCAAGTCCCCTCCGGCTTCTCCCAGCAGAACGGCCAAGAAAGATGCCCCGGCCTCCCCGAAAAGGAGCCCCGAGAGGCCCGGCTCGAACCCGATGGCAGCGGCGTCGAAGGCCGACCTCAACCTCGACCTCAACCTTCTGCGCCAGCAGCGAAACCACCGCCGCCTCCTCACGGCCCTGGCCGTCCTCGTCACGCTCGCCGCCACGACCTACGCCCTGTGGCAGCAGAACAAGGCCCTGCGGGCGGCTCTCTCCCCTTTGGCGCAGCTCGCCAGGGAGACAGAGCTCTTCGGCGGCGGGCTGTCGGCGTGGGAGGCGATGCGCGACGGAGTGTCCGAGGCGCTCAGGACGGGGCCCTTGGGCGCCGGTTCCGGCCTTTCCTCCCCGGGTGCCGCCGCAGCTGCTGCGGGCCTGGGCCCGCACCACCCGGTCATCATCATCCCCGGGTTCGTCACTTCCTCGCTGGAGCTCTGGTCGGGACCAAACTGCGCTTCCAAGTACTTCCGGTCGCGCTTCTGGGGCGGGCTGAGCATGACCACCCGGCTGCTGGGCGACAAGAGGTGCTGGCTGGAGACAATGGCGCTGGACGAGGAGACGGGGCTGGACCCGGTGACGTCGAGGGATAACGATGAAGAGGAGCAAGGAGAGAAAGAGGAAGAGTCGAGCGGCGGCGACGGCGGCGGCAAGAAGAAGCAGAAGAGGAAGCGAACGACGCGCCTGCGAGCGGTCGAAGGGCTCGCAGGCGTCGACTACTTTATGCCGGGTACGTTTTTTTTTGAGGGTCTGATTTTGGAGAGAGAAAAAGAAAGAAAGAGAGAGAACGGGTCGAAAGCGCGAGAAGAGGAGAGAAAAAACTAAAACTCTTTTCTCCAACTCTTTTTCCCCTCTCTCTCTCTCTTTTTCCCTTCTTCTTTTCAAAAAACAGGCTACGGTGTCTGGGCCCGTCTGATAGAGGAGCTCGCCCGCCTCGGCTACGACGCCACCACGCTCGCCGCGGAGACCTACGACTGGCGCCTCTCCGTGCCCGCTTTAGAAAAAAGGGACGGCTTTTTTACTAGGCTCAAGGCCCGGTGCGAGTCCATGGTCGCGACGAATGTTGAAAAAGATGGCAAGAACAAAAAAATAGCCTTGCTGGCGCACTCTTGGGGCGACTCCGTGGCGAGGGCTTTCTTCCTGTGGGCGGATCACAAGGTGAGGAGAAGAGGAGAGAAGAGGAGAAGAGGAGAAGGGTTTTCAGTTGGAAAATCGGAGAGAGAAGCGAGAGAGAAGAAAAAAGACTTCAACAAACTCTGACGAACTTCTTCTCTCTCTCCTTCTCTTTCTCAAACTTCCCACAGGACCCTGGCTGGACCGAGAGGCACGTCGCAGCCTACGCCAACATCGCAGGACCCACTCTGGGAGCAGCCAAGTCCTTACCTGCGCTTTTGTCGGGAGAGACCAGGGACACCGCCGAGCTCGGGGCTATTGCCGCCTTCCTGGGGGAGAACTACGTCCCTCGAGGGCTGAGGGCGGGGCTGTTCCGGACCTGGCCGGGGGCCTACGGGATGCTGCCGCTGGGCGGGAGCAGGGTGTGGGGGAGGCCGCTGGTGGAGAAGAGAGGAGGAGAGGGAGGAGGAGCAGAAGGAGGAAAGAACGAAACGTCTTTCAGCGGCGGCGCGCCCGACGACACGCCGGCGATGCGCCGCCGCGGGGTCTCTCACGGCGCTCTGCTGACCGTCAACAACCAGGAGATGGACGTCGAGAGGGCCCTGAGGGTCCTGTCGGACTCCCTGCCCAGGCACGCCGCGGCGCACGTCGCGGAGGCCCTGGCGGCCGCGGCCGGAGGGGAGGGGGGCGGAGGCGGCGACGGCGACGGCGACGGCGACGGCGGCGACGGTTCCTCGCCGGAGACGCCCTGCCACGGCGGGGCCGTCGACCCTTTGCGATGCCCCCTGCCCAACGCCCCCAGCATGAGGCTCTACTGCATCTACGGCACGGGCAAGCCCACGGAGCGCGCCTACAGCTACATCAAGAGCAGCTCTTCTTCTTCTTCTTCTTCGAACGCCGCCGCCGAGAGCAAGGAAGCCGCCAAGGGTTCCTCGAGCCCTTCCAAAGCCGCCTCTGCCGCTTCCGCGGCCGCGCAGGCAGCAGAGGAGCTGAGGATAGACACGGAGGCGAGCGAGGACGCCAAGGCCGTGGCCGAATCGGCAGTCGAGAATGAGAACGAGAATGAAGGAGGAGAAAGGGAAGAGAAAGGCGAAAAAGGTGAGGAAGAAGAAACCAACACCAAACCCCCTCCCCCTCCGGCTCACTCCTCGAGGGCTCTGGGCTCCTTGGAGAACGGCGTCCGCGTCTCCGACGGCGACGGCACCGTGCCCCTGATCTCTTTGGGCACGCTCTGCGCCAGGCACTGGCGGGCGGACGCTAAAACGGAGAAAAAAAGCAGGCTCAACCCGGCCAACCTCTCGGTCGTCACCCGCGAGGCCAGGCACTCCCCCCGCGACTTTTTGTTGGGCGGCACGCTCGACCCTCGAGGAGGGGACGGCAGCGCCGACCACGTCGATATCCTGATGAACGCCGGCGTGCTGGAGGACGTGATCGCCATCGTCGCGGGCCGAGGGGGGGAGCTCGAGGACAAGATCCATTCGCAGATCAGGGAGATTGCTTCAAAGGTCGAGATTTGAAAAAATCGTTTTTCCCTCTCTTTTTTGAATGCTTTTCTCTCTATCTCTTTTTGAACTCCTTGGGAGCTCGCTCCGCTTTCTGCCTCTCTGCCTGGCGCTGAGATTGGAATGGAATGTTTTTTTTGTGTGTTTTCAAGCAAGTAAAAACGTAACAGTAAATTAAAACAAAAACTAGTTTTAAAAAAAATGAGAAAAACTTCTTTCTCTCTCTCTTGTTCAAACCTCCTCTTCTTATTCACTTCACGGCGCAGGCACCCTGTGCACGGGCAGCCCCGCAGCCCCGCGCTCCACCACCGCCCTCGCCACGGGGACCTGCCTGCCCAGCACCAGCAGCGTCACCGTCGCCGTCGTCGCGTTGTTGGCGTTGCCGCTTTCGTCGCCGCCACTCACTCCTCCTCGAGCGGCGCCGCGGGCGACCCTCCCTGCTCGCCTGACGTATTCGCTCGGGTCCCGCGGAAAGTCGAACAAGACCGCGTGCCCTACAGCCGAGGTGTCCAGCCCTCGGGAGGCGCGGTCGGTGGCGACGAGGACGAGCTTCTTCGGGGAAGAAAGGGAGGAAGAGGACGCTGCTGTTGTTGCCGCAGTTGCCGCTGCTGCTCCTCCACTTGCTCCTCCACCTCGACCTCCTCCTCCTCCTCCTCCTCCTCCACCTCCGCTGCTGCTCCCGGTGAAGGCCGCCAGCGCCCCTTCCCTCGCCCTCCTCTCCACCGCGGCGTGGTATGGCAGGGCCAGGTGCGACTGCTTCAGCTTCCTGTTGATCATGTTCTCGATCCTGCGGCAGGTCTCTATCCGGTTGCAGAAGACGACGGTGTGAGAAGCAGGGTGGGCGCTCAGAACTTTCAGTAAAGCGTCGGCCTTGCGCAAGTACGCGGTCTCGGCGTTGCGCGGCTCTTCTTCCTCTCCTTCTTTGCCGCTACTACTAGCTTCTCCTCCTTTCTTCTCATCCGGAGACGAGCAATCGATCAGCACCTGCTCGACGCCCGGGGCGGTGCGGTGCAGACCCGGGCCCAAAACAGGAGCAATGCCCGGGAACTCGCGCGCGACGCGCTCCCATGTGGGTTCCGGCAGCGTCGCCGTGACTAAAACAAAGGCGGCGTCGGGAGGGGCCAGCTCCCTCAGCGGGGTCACCTGGTCGGAGAACGCCGAGGGGCCAGCACCATCCAGCCCGGAGCTCGAAGCCTCCTCCCCGAGCAAAACATCGGCTTCGTCCAAGACGACGGTGCGGAGACTCGACAGGGAGAGGCCGCCGGCGCGCACGTGCTCGCTCAGCCTCCCTGGTGTCGCGACGACCAGGTCCGCCCCCTCCGCCAAGGCGTCCCTCTGCGTCCTCCAAGGGTGGCCTCCGGTGAGAGCGACGGACCGGAAGGGGGCCCCGCCGGACCGGGCCAGCCCGCGCGCGACGCGGAGGACCTGCGCGCAGAGCTCGCTGGTAGGCGCGACGACGAGCGCAGAGGGGGCCCTCGGCGCCGACAGGGGGCCACCACCGGAGACCGCGGCCTCGGCGGAGCGCAGGTCCTGGACCAGGGGCACGAGGTAGGCCAAGGTCTTGCCCGAGCCGGCGTGGTCTGCGAGGACGCACGAGCGGAGGTGTTCGGGCGGAGACGGAGACGAAGGAGATGATTTCTTGGGCAGCATCGCCCGGAGCGCCGCCGCTTGGATGTGCGACGGCCTCCCCACCCCGAGGGAGGACAGAGCGTCTACGAGTTCGGGCGAGGCCCCCGCCGCCTCGAAAGAGTCGGAGGAGAAGAAGGTGCCCGAGGAGGACGAAGCAGAAGGCTTGGCGTCGTTGGTCCGGCGGCGGTCGAGGGTCGAGGAAGAAGAGCCGCGGCCTCCGCCTCTTCCGCCTCTTCCGCCGCCGCCGCCTCGACCTCCTCCTCGACCTCCTCGACCTCCTCGACCTTCTCCTCCTCCTCGCTCTCCTTCGCTTTCAAAGCGCTCGGCGTTCCGTGGGTTGGGCGCCCCCGCGAAAGAGTGTGTGCGCCGGATGTTGCTCCCGCTGGTCCTCTGGACAAACTCCTGCTCGCGTGCCGGAGGTCCACGCGCAGGAGGCGGCGGGCGGGCCTTGGGGGCCGAGGAAGAGGAAGAGGAAGAGGAAGAGGCGGCGGCGTCGGCCGCCGAGGAAGAAGAAGCGACGGCGACATGCCGAGGCCGAGGGGAGCAGAAAACGCCCCTCATCTTGTTTGCCTCCTGTTGTTTACGATAGAGGGCGGTGTCGTAGACGCGTAAGTGTCGGGTGAAAGAGTGAGAAGAGAAAGAAGAGAGTGAAGGAGAGGCCGGCGCGGAAGAGGAGACAGGGGCATGGGAATTCGGCGGCGGCGTTGCTGGCCGAAAAAAAAACCGACAAAACAAAGGTTGTTTTAGTCTTCTTTCTAATGTCGATGAGTCTGCTTCCTGTATAGAGACACGCGGGCGCGTACCTGGAGAGTCTTACGTGGACTCTGAGAGCGATTCTGGCGATGGAGAGGGAGCGGGCGAGACGGAGAGAAGCAACAAGGAAACCGATGCTTTCTTCGCTCTGAATTTCGACGAAAAATGATTTTTTTCACTTTTTTCGTTTTTTTTTTCAAAACCAAAAAACTAGTCCGCGCGCTCCCTTCTTTCCTAGACTCGCTCTTCCTGTTCTCCACTCGGCAGAGGCGATCCATGGACCCCTCTGGTGGTCCCGGAGGACCGGGGATGGGATACAACGAGTACCACCAGCAGCAGCAGCAGCTGCAGCCGATGATGATGCATCAGCAGCAAACTCAAAACCAATTCCCACCTCCTCCCGCCCCTTCTGCTTTCGCCGGCGGCCTCCCTCAGGCGGGACAGGGGCGACCGGGCCGAGCATTCGACAGGCACGACCCTGCGTTCTACAAGACGAGGATGTGCACGCAGGTGAGTGGAGAGAAAGACAGGAAGGAAAGAGCTAGCTTTTTTGTTTGTTTGAAAACTCGACCTCGACCCCTCAACCTCGACCTCTCTTCTCTTCTCTCACCTCCCCCCCTCCCCCCGCGCCGCCTCCTCCACTCCTCCACCACCTCACCCAAAACCCAACCAGTTCCAGGACGGCACCTGCACCTACGGCGAGCGCTGCACCTTCGCCCACAGCCAGGAGGAGCTCCGCCGCCCCGGGGACGCGTCGAAGATGAACGCCGCGACCGCGGCCGCCGCCGCCTCGGGTGTCCCTACCTCGCGGATCTGCTTCCGGTGGAGCTCGAGCGGCGGGTGCCACTTCGGGTCGAGGTGCGCGTTCGAGCACATCCTGCCTCCCGGGGGACCTGTGGTCGTCGTCGGCGGTGGGGGAGCGGTGAGAAGTTTTGTTTTTCTTCTGCTTGAGTTTTGGGATTTGGAAAAGAAGAACACAGGTTGACAATTTTTAAGGGTTGAGAAGTTGAAAAAAAAAGGTCAACAAAAAACTCTTTCGACCAAAAACCAAAAACCCACAGGACACGATCTCCAAGCCCGACGGGCTCGCTGCCGGTCTCGCGGGGTCCGTCGCAGCTGCCGGAGGCGTCGTCGTCGGCGGAGGAGGCATGGCAGCGGCGGCGGGGACTTTTGCAAAGACTCCCTCCTCCTCCTCTTTCGCTCCTTCTACTTCAGCTGCTCCACTTCTTCACCAACGACCACCTCCTCCCCCGCCTCCCCCGGCCCCGCGCCCTCCACCCAAACCGGCGGGAGGCGCCGCGGCCATCGCGGCCTCCCGGGCGCGGGCCGCCTGCGTCGTTCTGGGAGTCGGGGCGGCGGCGGCGACGGCGGCGGCGGCCGGGGGCCTGCCGCAGGGCGCGGCGGCCGACGTCGCCGCGGCGGCGAGGGCGCGGTCGATCCTGGCTGGCTCGCCGTGGGCCGACGACTGCAGCTCGTACTGCTGAGATAAATGAATTGAGAGAATGACGATGAGAGAGGAGAGAGAGTGTAAAAAAAGAACGAAAAGAAAAACGAAAAAGAAGCTAGAAAATTTACATTTTTGTTTTGTTGTTGCAAAGCCACCTCTCCCGCTCTCACCTTTCCTCCTTCTCCACCACCAGCACCGCCCGCGTCAGCTCCGTCAGGCTCTCGTGCAGCCTCGCCGTCTTCACCCACCTCGCCGAGCTCCCCAGCTCCTCCTCGAACGCCCGCGTCGAGGCGGCGAGCGGCCAGCGAGGGCGGCAGTCGACCCACCCCTCGGGCGCCGGGTCGGGCATCCCTTCGGGCCTCGGAAGCCTGCCCACGCCGGCGTCGAGGCGCTCGTGCGCCGCCCAGGCCACCATGACGCCGTTGTCGATACAGAGCTGCGGGGGAGGGGCCACCAGAGGCAAGCCCGCCGCCGCGGCGACCTTCTCCATCTCGCGACGGAGCTGCCTGTTGCACGCGACGCCGCCCGTCAGCACCAGCGCCGAGCACGCGGGTTCTTCCTCGAGGGCCAGCGCGAGCCCCAGGGCGGCCTTCTCGGCCAGATGCTCGACGGCGACGCGCTGGAAGGAGGCCGCGAGGTCGGACTGAGCCTTCTGTAAGAGCTGAAGAGGAGGAGAGGAAGAAGAAGAGGTTGAATTTTGTTCTTTTTCTTCTTCTTCTTCTTCTTCTTCTTCTTCTTCTTCTTCACTTTCTCTCTCCGCTGCCTCCACCAGCGCCGGCAGGGTGCTCTCCGCTGCCATCCTCACAGCCGTCTTCAGCCCTGCGTAGCTGACGTTGGCGCCGTGCTTCCTGTTCTTGAGCGGGCGGGCGAAGCCGAAGGAGCTGGGGTCGCCGGGGACGGGGAGAGAGCCCTTCGAAGAAGAAGGAAACTTTCCCGCGGCAGCGTTTTCGACCGCCGCGCCGCCCGAGGGCGTCGCTTCCAAACCCAGCATACGCGCGACCTTATCGAAGGCCTCTCCCAGGGCGTCGTCGAGCGTCGTCCCCAGCACCGAATAGTCCCCGACGCCGCGGACGAGGAGGAGGAGGTTGTGGCCCCCCGAGGCCAGGACGCAGACAAAGGGGAACGAGGGCAGAGGCGGAGATGAAGATGATAAAGAAGAAGGAGAAGAACTTCCTTCTTCTTCTCCTTCTCCTTTCCCTTGGTTCTTTAGCCTGGCCACCAGCGCGTGCGCCTCGAGGTGGTGCACCTGCACCAGGGGAATGTTGGCCTGCTGCGCGAGCGCCACCGCTTTACCTCCGCCGACTCTCAGGCAGAGAGACAAACCCGGACCCGAAGTGACGGCAACGGCGTCGATCTGCTCTATCGTCAAGTTCGCCTCTCTCAGAGCTTTGGCGACCGTGCCGTCGATGGCGCGCCGGTGCGCCTCCATCGCCAGCTTGGGCACTACCCCGCCGAAGGGCGCGTGGATCTCGGCCTGCGTCGCCAGGGCCTGGCCCAGAATCACGCCGTCGCCGCGGACGACGGCGGCTCCCGTGTCGTCGCACGAGGACTCGATGCCGAGGACGACCCGGCGCGGGTCCCTGCCAGGAGGGGGCCAGAAGGGGTCGTAGGCCGATGGCGGTGGCGAATCAGTAGCAGCAGCAGAAGCAGCGGGAATGATGCTGCTGCAGCGGAAGCGGAGGAGCGGAGAGGAGGAGGTCGAAGTGGTCGACGGCGGCAATGGCGACGGCTGCCGAAGCATCATCATCATCCCTTCGACTCGTGCTGCTCCGGGGCCGCTGCTGCTTCTCCTCCGCAGCGCTGACGCGGCAACACAAAGCATGCCTGCCGTCGGAGGAGGAGGAGGTCGAGCGAGGGGCCGAGAAGGCGCGGGGAGGCGGGGACGCATGCGGAGAGAGAGAGCAGAGAGCAGAGAGCAGAGAGAGCTGAAGATTGAAGCTCTCCGGCGTCGTTGTCGTCGTCGCTCTCGTCGAAAAATGACATGCTCGTCACACCTCGCTTCTTCAAAAAAAAAGAAAAGAAAACGCCTCTTTCCCTCTTTCCCTCACTCCCTCCACCCTCCCAATGTCGCTCGACGCAGCCACCCTCGTGGCCCTCGCGGCGGCCCTCGCCGGCGTGCTGGCTTACGTCGCGTTCGGTCGCGGCCTGGCCGGGAAGCGGGCAGGTGCGATTGTTGTTTTGGTTCTCTCTCTCCTCTCGCCGCGCTTCGATTGGCGCGACAAAAGTCTTTTCTTTTTTCCTCGTCTTCTTCGCCCCCTCTTTTCGCCTCCTTGGCTCTCTGTTTTTCCCTTTTCCGCCACCTGGGGACCAAGACCCAAAGTCGTTCTCGGGCCCTGGTGGTGTGGATTGGAGATTGAGAGGGAGCTTGCGTGCGAATGGGAGGGCATGGCGAAAGAGAGTTGAAACTTTTTTCTTCTTCTTCTTTTTTTCTCTCTGTTGCGGCGAACGATGGCAGCAACGGTCGTTCGACGAGAGAAAGAGAGAGGCGAATCGCGCCTCTCTCTCTGTCTCTCTCTCTCTCTCTCTCTCTCTCCGCGTCCCCCCTCGCTCTCTTTCTCCTCCCCCGCCCACCATCAACGCGAGCTCACGATCGACATCTCCAACAATTCCCGATTCAACACAAAAAAACCTCAACAACCAAAACAGACGGCCTCAAGCACTTTTCGTCGCTGCCCTCGCCCTGGGGCCTCCCGCTCGTCGGGCACGGCCCGCTGCTCGGCCGCGCGCTCGCGGCGACGCTGGCCAAGTGGGCTGCCAAGTACGGGGGCGTCTACCGGTGCGTTTTGAGTGGAATTTGGTTTGCTAGTTATTTTTTCGAGGCCTCTTCGCTCTTTTTTGGAAGGGAGAGCGGAGAAAAGAAGAAAGGGCGAGGGAGAAAAGGAGCGACTCGGCGGCACTCCTTTCTTCTCTTTTTCGTTTCCAGGGTTTCGACAGCCGCAGCTGCTTTCCTTCTTCGACCTCTCGACCTTTCGACCTCTCAACCTCGACCTCCTCTCTTCCAAACCAACCAACCAACCTCTCTCTCCAGCATCACCGTCGCCGGCAAGCCCGTCGCCGTCGTCTCCGACCCGGCCCTGCTCGTCGAGGCCTCGGCCCTGCCCAAGCCCGCCGAGAAGCACCGCTGCGGCACCTCGGCGGCGCTCTCGGGCGCCGCCGCGCTCGAGTCCGTCGCCGATATCTCTTCGACCTCCTCGGCCTCCTCCGCGCCGGCCGCCGTCCGCTCCGCCTTCGACTCCTCCTGCTCCAAGGAGGCCGCAGCTGCTCCCGGGGGCTACCTCGACGCCCTGGCCAACGCGGGGGACGCGCTGACGGCCGCGCTGGTCGGGGCCGGTCCTGACGAGGCGGTCGACATGGGCGACCTGCTCGAGCGCGCCGCGATCGATGCCGCGCTCGCCGGCGCCGCGGGCGTCTCTCCTTCCTCGCCCGCTGCCGCCGCGCTGGACTCGGCCGCCTTCAAGGCCAGGAGGCCCCAGCCGCAGCACGAGCTGCTGTCGGCGATCAGGGCCGCGCGCGCCGCCACGCCGGCCACCTCGATGCTCAGCTGCCCCGCCTCTTCCTCTGCCTGCCCGGCCGCCGCCGCGCCCGCCGTCGCCGAACTCAAGGCCAAGTTCGCGGACCTGGCCACGGAGCTGGAGTCGCGCGGGGCGCCCAAGGCCTGCGACGCCTCGGCCGGAGCGGCCCTGGTGCGCTCGGGCCTGTCGGGCGAGGAGCTGGCCGCCAACCTGAGCACGGCCGTCCTGCACGGTAAGGTTTTTGAATTTTGAAAAGAAAAAAGAAAAGTTTTTTTTGTTGAAAATTTGAATTTTTCTTGTTCTTTTTTCTTTCTTCCTTCAACTCACTCCCGCTCTCCAACCTTCATCCCACCTCCCACCTCCCACCCACCCACCCACCCACCCACAGGCGCCTCCCCCGTCGCCGTCGCCGCGGCCTGGGTCCTCGCCCACATGGCCAGCGAGCCCACCGCGGCCGACAAGGTCACACGCGAGCTGATGGAGGCCGGCCTGCTCTGCCACGGCGACGACCGCGCGCCCAAGCGCATCTCTCCGGCTGATTTAGAGCGCCTCCCGTTCCTGATGGCGTGCGTGAAAGAGACCATGCGCATGCACTCGACGGGGATGCCCGCCTCGGGCCTGCTTCGCCAGGCGAAAGGGCACGCTGCCTCTCCTTCCTCGCTCGGCGGCGTCGCTCTGCCCGCGGGGGCCCTCGTCGTCCTGGCTTCGCCCGTCGCTGCCATGGCTTCCGTTTCTTTCCCCCAGGCGGGTCGCTTCTGGCCCGAGGGGCGCTGGCTCGAGTCCGCGGTCCCTCGCGGGCACGTGTACAAGTCAATCGACGAGAAGCTGCTGCCCGTGCAGGCGTTTTCCCTGAAAGAGACCGCAGGCCCCGCCGGCGCCTTTGCTCCCACCGGATTTGTTTCCTCCGCTTCGTCCTCTTCCTCTTCGACGCGTGCCTGCCCTGCATCCGCCATCGCGGCCGACGCCGTCGCCATGCTGGCGGGAGCCGTGCTCGCCAACTTCAGGCACCGCCTCGCGGACGAGGTCGGAGGGATGAAGGGCGCGCTTGCCGCCCGCTCGGCCGCGGGCGAGGCCGGAGGTTCCGACGCGGGGCACTGCGGCGGGGCGTGGAGGCTGAAGTCGGGGCTGAAGATGGTGTGCGTGCCTCGGTCCGCCACGGGTTTCAGCCGCAACGTCTGAAAAAATGGAATTGGGGGAGAGAGAAAGAGACAGATGGAGAGAGGGAGAGAGGGAGAAGAGAGTTTCAGTTTTCTTCGTTATACCCATTTCGTGATTCTTTTCTGTTCCCCCTTTTTTGGTATATATATATATTTCATTTTTTTTCCAAATCAACGCCATCTCCTGTTTCTGTTTTTTTAACCGCGTTGAGAGATAGAGAGGGAGAGAGAGAGAGAGAGAGAGAGAGAGAGAGAGAGAGAGAGAGAGAGAGAGAGAGAGAGAGAGAGAGAGAGAGAGAGAGAGAGAGAGAGAGAGAGAGAGAGAGAGAGAGAGAGAGA
>Ga0114918_10004115_pt1 | contig 12686 bp, 14 predicted proteins | sample LantaG_FD_87015 | JGI IMG/M metagenome (GOLD analysis project Ga0114918, IMG submission 87015) | Deep subsurface microbial communities from Baltic Sea to uncover new lineages of life (NeLLi) - Landsort_02402 metaG | ecosystem: Environmental > Aquatic > Marine > Oceanic > Sediment | place...
CTCCTGACACCGGAAAGAATTCGCGGTGCTTTTAGACCCAGGAACCCTGATTCTCACAAGGGCACGACTGGTCATGTTCTGGTTGTTTCAGGTTCCGTCGGTAAAACCGGAGCAGCTGCAATGACGGCCATGTCTGCCATGCGTGCAGGTGCAGGTCTTGTCACACTTGCCATACCTGAAAGCTTAAACCCTGTTTTAGAAACACAGGTTCTTGAAGCAATGACCTATCCCCTGCCTGAAACTGAAAACGGAATTATCGGTGAATCATCATTTAATAAGATTATGGATCTGCTTGCCGGAAAAAAATGCCTTGCAATAGGACCGGGTCTTGGAGAAGCTCCTGAAACCAAAAAACTCGTTCATCGAATAATAAAGGAAAGCCCGGTAACTATTGTCATTGATGCGGACGGACTGAATAATCTAGCGGGCAGTACTGAAATATTAAAAAAAGCAAAGGCCCCTTTAATTTTAACGCCACATCCAGGAGAAATGGCCAGGCTTATGGATTCAACCGCAGGTTCAGTCCAGAAAGACCGCATATCCTGTGCTCGGAAATTTGCTGAAAAATTTAATGTCCATATTATATTAAAAGGCGCAAAAACCATAATTGCCCACCCGGAAGGCAATATATTTATTAATCCCACCGGAAATCCCGGAATGGCATCCGGCGGAATGGGGGATGTTCTTACCGGAATAATTGCAGGCCTGGTTGCCCAGGGTTTTTCACCAGAATCAGCCGCTCATACAGGTGTATACCTCCATGGTGCAGCCGCTGACATACTTGCAGAAAATATTGGGCCCTTTGGTTATCTGTCAACTGAAGTAATGAACGCAATTCCAAGTCAAATCAAAAAACTGCTTGAAATATAATCATGTTAATTCTTCAACATAAATTTAGAAAGAGGTGGTTTCAAAATGTTTCCCGCTTACAACGGGATTCAAGATCAATCCTGCCTGTGCATGCACGCTGACAGGGAAGGCGCTCCGGCACTCAAACGTCTGAGTTCCTGATGAGCCTAACACAGGTGTTGGGCAGATAGGCACAGACTTCGAAAGGGGACGTTTTAAAATTGCCTCGAAATATTTTAATATTGACGACTGACGATTGTTGATTTATTGAAGTCGCTGCGCTTATTGAGTTTCCATTTATTATTTATTTTAAATCTTTATGGCTTGCTATAAAATATATGTTACAACTGCTTGTGTTGAGGAAACATGGGCACTTGGGAAAAATATAGGCGGGGTTCTTACCGGAGGAAACATTTTGGCGCTGACAGGTGATCTAGGAAGTGGAAAGACCTCCTTTGTTCAGGGGCTTGCCAGGGGTCTTGGCGTTGATGAAAAATATTATATAACCAGCCCAACCTTTACTTTAATAAATGAATATCCGGGCCGTTGCACTCTATTCCATGTTGATCTTTATCGAATAGAGGATCCTTTTGACTATGAAGATATCGGCCTTTATGAAATACTTCATGGCAGGGGTGTAACAGCAATTGAATGGGCAGACAAACTCCTCGAAAATCTCATATCTGAGTTTATAGGAATTCATTTTGAAATATCAGGCGATGAATCGAGAAACATCGGTATAATAGCCCGTGGGCCGGAAAATACTAATCTGTTAAAAAAAATACAACTCTGAGAGACCTTTGAAAAATGGTAATTTATGTTCGAGTTTCAAGGAAGGTGAAAATTTCAACCACCGGAATATATAGAATATTTCGAGGATTGAAATTTGAGCCTGTCGAAGTGAAGCGTAGATCCCGCTCATCGGGGACGCAGAAATCGGGCATAAAGTGCCGTTTTGCAAAGGTCTCTCTGACAGGGTGATTAAATGGGCCTTATTGTCCAAAAATTCGGTGGCACATCTGTCGCTGACATTGACCGCATTCGTAATGTAGCAAAACGGGTCGCAAAAACCTATGATCAGAAAAATGATGTGGTCGTCATTCTTTCAGCCATGGCCGGGGTTACCGATGACCTTATCGAGATGGCGAATAAAATTACGTATTCACCCGATAAACGGGAGCTTGATGTTCTGATAGCTACGGGTGAACAAACTACCGCAGCACTCTTATCGATAACCCTGCAATCGATGAACTATCCTGCTCGGTCTCTACTCGGATACCAGGCGGAAGTCGTAACCGATCATACCTTCGGGAATGCCCGCATTCTTGAAATTGGTGCAAACCGTATCAAAGAACTGATTGAAAAACGAAACATTGTCGTAGTAGCCGGTTTCCAAAGATGTGATACTCAAGGTAATATAACAACCCTCGGGCGGGGCGGTTCAGATACATCTGCCGTAGCCATCGCAGCAGCAATAAAAGCTGACATTTGCGAAATCTATACGGATGTTGATGGAATCTATACCGCTGATCCCAATATCTGCAAAAAGGCAAGAAAAATAAAAGAAATTTCCTATGATGAAATGCTTAACATGGCAAGCCTGGGCGCTAAAGTCCTTCAAATCCGGTCTGTCGGTTTTGCAAAAAAATACCGCATCCCCTTGCATGTAAGATCATCATTTAACGAAGAGGAGGGAACCATGGTTGTTGATGAAGATTCCGGTATGGAACAACTTGTTGTATCGGGTGTTACACATAACAAAGATGAAGCCCACATAACTTTAAAAAAGGTCCCGGATCAACCAGGAATAGCGGCAAAAATTTTCATACCGATTTCTGAAGCCGGCATTCTTGTCGATATGATTATCCAAAACACCCGGGCCGGCGGGCAGACGGATCTTACATTTACCGTTCCCAAAGCGGATTTTGAAAAAGCTCTGGAAATAGAAAAAAAGGTTGCTGAAGAAATTGGAGCTCAGGATGTTTTCGGAGATAAAAATATTGCAAAAATTTCTGTAATCGGTGTGGGAATGAAAAACCATTCAGGGGTTGCATCCATTATGTTTCACACGCTGGCCAAAGAAAATATCAATATCATAATGATCAGCACATCTGAAATCAGGATTTCCTGCATTATCGAAGAAAAATACACTGAACTTGCAGTTCGTGTTCTTCATACCGCATTCGGATTGGATAAGGAGTAAAGAGATAGAAAGAGGAAAGGCAGAAGGCACAGAGGCAGAAGAAAAAAGTAAAGAATCCACGCTTAAAGGACATCGTTTTAGAAATTAAATAAAGCGGCAATCAGGTTATAATTTTGAAAAGGTTTAATACCGATCAACTGATATTTTCGCTTCTGCTGGGAGCAATCATACTGGGAATTATCATATACAGGTCTTTTTGTACACAATGATTAAGGTGTGCGTCTTGCATATAAAAACCTCCAACTCACGCAAAATTCAGGTGTAAGAAAAGTCAACAATGATGATAAAGCACTTGACATATTAGAAAAACTTTCGTGTAATAATAAAATTATTGTTGGCAGGAGGCCTGAAATGAAAATGCATCAGATTGAAATAGACGATAAAGTTTGGAATTATTTAAAAAACTTTGCTGAACCATTTACTGATACTCCAAACTCCGTTTTAAGCCGACTCCTTTTCGGCCATAAAAAAAAGGAAGCCCCGAAAGCTGGAAAGGATACCAGTATTAACATCAAAGGTGTACCGAATGCATTATCACAGATTTTTGAAGTTTTATATGAAATAGAAATAAACGGGCTTTCAAGAGTACAGGCAACCAACAAGGTTGCCGAGGCAAAAGGAACAACGGCTAATACTATTAGGGAAAAATACTGCAACCAACTGAATAAAAAAGCATCTGAAATCGACCGGCTTTTCAACCAACCTGATTATAAAGAATTTACGAAATTATTAAAAGATAAATTTGTCACCCATAAAGATGTAATTGAAATCTTTTTTGAATCATTAAAATCCGATGAAGGATTTGATAAAAAAGACCCGGACCTTAGCCTGGAAAGTCTGATTTAGCCCGAACTTCTTTCTAAAAGTTTTCTCATCCTTTAAATTTTATTAGAATAGATCGTCTGCATTTAAGGAGATCTTAAATGAAAAAAATGCTGCTAATACTGATCATTACCGGAGCTTTGATTTTTGCAGCCTTAAATTACCATTTTATATTAATGGACAAAAATTTTAAAATTTTAAAAAAGGTGGAATTATCTTTTAACAATACCTTTGTTGATGCCAGAGGAGCGAAAAAATTCAAGCTTTTTTTAAACCCTTCCCTTGTAAAAGCTGGAATAAAAAAAGCGTTTGGAGATAATCGGTAACCATAGGCAAATAAGATAACTCCTTGCTTAAAATATTGTTTATCGCTAATAATTTTAGAAAAACTACTGTTTGAAACTTGACATATCTTTTATTTTCGTGTATTTATATGCTTGATTTAAAAGTTTATGAATGCGTACAAGCTTAACAAACCCTTGTAAAATAGTAATTTTGAAGGTCTATAAAAGCAAAAGAAATTTTTATGACTGACAGTGACCATAAAAAATTAAAGGCTGAAATTAACGGAATCATAAAAAACATAGATAAAACAATGAAAAAAATAGAAAATATTATTCCTGTCAAACAGGATGTGCCGGACGGAACCAAAAGCGATACCTGCGAAGAATCAAATGATTCGCTGCCGAAAAAATAACAGTTGACGTTAACTGTCAAATTAATTAAATAACATCAACTCATTATGGATTAAAACTGACTACTTTCTTTTAGGAGGAAACATGGCATTAACCAAGAATGATATTGTTGTAAAAATACATGATCTCGGCTTTACCAAAAAACACTCGGTTGATATCGTCGAATCCCTTTTGGAAATTATTAAAAGCAATCTGGAAAAAGGTGAGGATGTCCTGATTTCGGGATTTGGAAAATTTTGTGTAAAACACAAGAACCAGCGTCGAGGTCGGAACCCGGCTACAGGTTCAGACTTAATCCTGAGGGAAAGAAAAGTCGTAACATTTAAATGCTCCGGAAAACTCAGAGACAAAATTAACGGCGATTAACAGGCCGATTTTTCGAGCCAATTTTCGGATAGATACCATTTATATACATTAAACGGCAAGCCATATAAACTGGTACGGATTCAGTTGTAAGGAATCTACTGAAAACCTCTCCCCTGTGAGAATATCCTTCATCATGGGAGGCACATCGCCTCCCTTCAATGTACAAGAAACCTGCAAGGATGATATATTGGTAAGAGCATAGATGGTCTGATCTTTGCCATATCTGGCAATGGTAAAGATTTTCGGATCAATGTTCAGTATTTCAAACCCGGCGTTTGGATGAAAGGCGTGTTGTTTTTTTCTGACCTTTATCATATTGGTATAAGGATGATAAATCCTGGAACGAAAAGTTTCAAAATCTTCCAGTTGTGTTATCACATCACCTGTCCGCAATTTTTCCCTGTTTATTGTTCTTGCCATTTTTGTTTGCCTGACTCCTTCCTCCCAGTTTCTTGAGCCAAGCAAGCTGTGAATATATGTTGCAGGCACTCCGGGAAGAGCATACTGAATCGCCTGAGATGCCAGAAATCTTTGGGCATGATACCTGTCTCTATCAATCTTCGTGTTTAAGAGCGCATCAACATATGTTATATTCAACTCATAAGGGCTTTCGGAACCATCGGAATTCTTTTTATACGAAACTCTCCCTCCGTTATTTTTTACAGTTTCGACAAGAAGATTAATCTCTTCTGCAGGCAATATTCCTTCAAGGGGCCTTACACCTATACCGTCATGGGAAGCCGTAAAATTGAAAAAAGTATTGCTGTCGGATTTTAAATGCAACCCCCTTGCCCAGTCTGATAAAACTGATGCGTCTTCTTTCAAAAACGTATATAATAAAAGTGGTGGAAGTGTAAAATTATAGACCATCTGCGCCTCATTATTCCCGTCGCCAAAATAACTTATATTTTCATTTTGTGGCACATTTGTCTCTGTAAGTAACATAACATGTGGTGCGACTTTATCGAATATCAGGCGAAACAGTTTCACCACATCATGAGTCTGGTTAAGATGAATACAACTTGTGCCGATTTCTTTCCATAAATATGCAATCGCATCAAGCCTTATAATGGTTGCTCCCTTGCGGACATAAAATAAAAGCGCCTCAACCATTTTTTCAAGAACATCAATACTTTTAAAGTTAAGATCGATCTGATCCGCACTGAATGTTGTCCAGACATGGACGGTTTCACCCGATTTTTTTTTAACTTCAGTTAAAAGGGGAAGGGATCGAGGCCGCGTAACTTCCGAAAGGTCAATTGACGGATCGACTTCTATTGCAAGCTCCTTAAATCCTTCTTTTTCTTGCAAATAATATTCAAACCATTTACTTTTTGCAGAAATATGATTAAGCACCAGGTCAAACATCAGCTTAAAATCAGTTCCTGTTGATTCTATATCCGTCCAGGACCCCAGTTTTCGATTTACAGAAAAAAAATCCATAACCGAAAAACCATCATCTGATGAAAAAGGGTAAAAGGGTAAAAAGTGTATGTGTGAGAATACGCCCTTTAAGTACTTCTTTGCAAATTCATGAATCGTGATCAGAGGTATTTCCCCGTTTTTATTTAAAGTATCACCATATGTAATCAGTATTACATCCTCCTGCGAAAAATATCCGCTTTTGCTTTTTTGACTTGCCGGAAATTTTTCCATTAGTGAATTTATTTTAGTAAACGCCAGATTGGCCTTTTCCTCACCATAATTTTTTTTCAGCAACTGCTTTATATCTTGATTTTTTTCCATTTTGTCTCCTTTATGCCGGATATTTTTTAATAATATCAGATTCTCCTCCAGATTAGTTGATGGAAAGGGTCCAGGATTCAACCAACTTTTTTAGAGATGATCCTTATATCAACATCCATATAAGTGACTTAACATAAAGAAATTTATGTATCAACTTAGGTTCAAGTAAATATATCTCTTTACAAATCATTTTGTTAAAGATACTTAATCAGGCAATTTCATATGAAAACCAGGCTGATTTAAAATAACTTTTGAGAGGATATTTATGCGCGCCATCATTAGCGGAGTGGGTCATTTTGCTCCTGAAAATAAACTTACCAATAAAGACCTTGAACAAATGGTAGATACCAATGATGAATGGATAACCACCCGTACCGGAATTAAGGAGAGAAGAATTCTGGGAAAAGGTAAAGGGACATCCTTTATGGCAGTTAAAGCCGCGGAAATGGTTCTTTCGCAGAGAAATATTTCTGCGGATGAACTGGATTTAATCATTGTTGCCACTGTAACACCTGATATGCCGGTTCCTGCAACCGCTGCACTGGTTCAAAAAGAACTGAAAGCATCAAATTGCTGGGGTTTTGACTTAAATGGTGGTTGTACCGGATTCGTTTACGCTTTATCCATTGCATCTCAATTTGTAGAAAGCGGAAAGCATCAAAAAGTTATGGTTATTGGCGCCGATAAAATGAGTGCAATTATTGATTACGAGGACCGCAACACCTGCATTTTATTTGGAGATGCCGCCGGTGCAGTCTTGATTGAACCCTCTGACAACGATCTTGGTATTGAAGATTTTATCCTTCATCTGGACGGAAGCGGTTACAAATCTTTATGTATGGATGCCGGGGGTAGCCTGAAACCTGCCACTCAAGAAACAGTAAGTAAAAAGCAGCATTATATTTACCAGGATGGAAAAGCGGTTTTCAAGCGCGCTATAACAGACATGGCTGATGTCTCAATACAGATAATGGAAAAAAACAACCTTACCGGAAAGGATATCAGGTTTCTTATTCCCCACCAGGCAAATCTTCGAATCATCGATGCTGTAGCAAAAAAGATGGAACTGGATGAGAATCATGTAGTTGTTAATATAAGCAAATATGGCAACACAACAGCAGCAACCATACCCCTTGCCATGTCTGAGGCTTACCAGGATGGATTGATAAAAAAAGGAGACTGGATTGTTGTATCCGCATTTGGTGCGGGCTATACATGGGGAAGTTGCCTGATTAAATGGGCCATGGATTGATAAAGTAAAATTATATTTTATTCAATATTGATTTTTTTGCAAAAAGTATTTGAATAAGCACCGGATGGCATCAATCTTCATTCGGCTCATTTTTCAATAATATTTCTATAATTTGAGGAATATAATTATCAGCCTTGCTGACATGAAAACGGCATGCAGCAGCCCCTTGATGCCCGCCACCCTCAAACCTTGAAAGCAAAAGACCGACATTTACATTGCAGTCTTTATTGAAAATGCTGTGCCCGATACTTAGCGCAATCATCATCCTTTCTTTATCATCATAGCGTATTTTAACATTCACAGCCGATTCGGGAAACAGAGAATAAGCAAGGAAACGATTTCCGTCTGGGGTTTCAGTTAAGGAAAGAAAATCAGTAATAGACACATGATTCTTTATCTGCGTATATTTTTTTAAAAGCTCTTTATATTTCTTGTTTTTACTCTTAACCGTCCCGCAACGCTCACTGACTCCTTGATCGTTAATAATATCGTCGATTTCAAACCTTCTTAGCAAATTAACAACTCTGTTACAGTATGCTTCATCGGCCTCATATCGTCCTGAAATCGTCATTGATAAAAGTATGTAAGGATAATTCTCGGGATGCCGAACCTCATCCAGAGATAAGTCCGCCGAATCGATTTTATCAGTCTCTTTAATAAGTTCGCTATAATCTTGCCTTAATTTATGTCTGTAATATTCAAAGATTATGCCTGCTGCTGACGGAGCTATCTTAAATGCCCCATTAAATGATTTACTGGTTGTATTGGTATAATGATGGTCGAACCATAATGAGCATTTTTCGTTATAAGGCAGGTTTGCAATAATATCACCCTGTCTAATTTCAACCATATCTTTCTGCATATCACTGGGTTCAACCCACTTCACAGGTTCAGTGATATCTTCTACCTCATAAAGAAGCGCCGCACAAACAACGCCGTCAAAATCAGGTCGCGTTACAATTCTCATATGTATCTACTCCGGATCAGGTTCTCAGCAAATTTACCGTGCCGAACAGGCAAGATAAGTATTGATGTATTGATATTATTATCGTATTAAATTTGATAAACTTGTAAAAAGTTCGATTTAGACGATTTCGTAATCCGCCGCAGGCGGATCAAATTCCCCCGCTAAAAAGAAGTGGAACAAGAAGAGCGTGCAAATTTTGTCATCATGAGGCTTACTTATCGTACGTTGAATGATTACGAAATGCATCACAACGTCCCACTGAACTGAAGCGGGAGACTTTTTACAAAACCGTCAAATTTAATAAATTCATTATCGATTTTATACATTGAACTCATTCATTTTTCAAGGACTATAAAGATAATGGCACTTTTTCTTGTACAACACGGAAAGAGCCTCTCTAAGGATGTCGATCCTGATCAAGGTCTTTCAAAAGAAGGAATCGCCGAAGTTGAGCAGATCGCAGCTGTTGCAAAAGAATACTCAATTACCGTTTCGCAAATAAATTACAGCACAAAAACAAGAGCTCGCCAGACCGCTGAGATTTTTGCTTCAGCCCTTAAACCTTCTGGTGGTATTCATGAAAAAAGCGGGTTAAAACCTTTAGACGATGTAATAGCTATTGCCGACAACATAGAGAGCAAAGATGACATCATGTTTATCGGCCATCTTCCATTTATGGAAAGACTGACAGCTTACCTGATAACCGGTTCTGTAGAAAAAACTGTTTTCAAGTTTCAAAACAGTGGCATTGTGTGCCTGGACAAATATCCCGACGCCCTTTCATGGGTGATCAAATGGACCATTATGCCGAATATCAGGTAGTAATTATATCCATTTAATTCATCTTATTCAATCAAACCCTTCTTTTTCCATTTTTATTTTAACCTTCAGGGTTTGTTAAACCGTTGAATGGTTGAGTCGTATAAAAATACAACATTATCAATAGGCTGCAAATTGTCATTTTGTGAGTGTCCGATGGATTGGCGATTTTCTAATATTGATGTAAAAACAATCGCTTAACCTCTCAACGACTCAACGGGGTCTCAATCTTATAATTAAAATGTCGTTCAGTTGCGGGATCTCTGGTAAATGGCCTCCATGTGTCGCATTTAAATGCTTTAAAATGTTAAAAAGAGACTTTCCATGTTAATAATACCTTTGACAGGAAAAATAAGCTGGCGAAATCCTCCTGCTGTAACTATTTGTATTATCTTAATAAACTGTCTGGTTTTCTTTTTCTTTCAATCCGGGGAAAAAGAATTGTTTTATGAGGCCAAAGAGTACTATTTTGAGTCGGAATTGGCTGAAATTGAAGTTCCCAGGTACATTGAGTACGCTAAACAAAAAATTAAGGGGATACCCGATCTGCAGAAGTCCAAGGAATTGGATAAAGAAACCCTTGTCCGCTATCATGTTGAAATGGACCAAGATTACGGTTTTTTAAAAAGGCTCCGCAACGATGAAGTAATAACCCGTCAAGATCCTGTGTATGCAAAATGGAAGAAACTGAAAAACATATATGAAGAAAAGCTTTCCAGGGTTGTATTTATCAACTACGGCTTCAGGCCTGCTTATAAATCATTAACCACCTATTTTGCTTACATGTTTCTTCATGGAAGTTTTGGTCATCTTTTCGGCAACATGATATTTTTGTGGATTGTAGGTTGTGTCCTTGAACTGGGATGCGGTAGGATTTTATATACCGGCATTTATCTTATAGGGGGTCTTCTTTCGGCAGTACTGTTCTGGCTGGTTTATATGCAAAGTACCGTTCCCCTGGTTGGCGCATCCGGCGCTATAGCCGGCCTTATGGGGACTTTTACAGTACTATTCGGCAAAAAGAGGGTTAATATTTTTTATTCGCTGGGATTTTATTTCAATTATGTAAAAGTACCGGCAATAATTCTTTTACCTATCTGGATAGGAAACGAACTTTATCAACTCTTTTTCAGTGGAATCAGCCAGGTAGCTTACGTGGCGCATATCGGCGGACTCGCGGGAGGGGCTATCCTGGGATTCATCTGCCTGAAATTTCCCGTAATCCTTGATGAAAATATTTTTAAGGAAGACCCCAAAGATGAAATCACTCCTCTGATAGAGGAAGCACTGCAAAGTATAAGTGAGCTTGACATGGAACGGGGTCGCAACTTGCTGAATAAAGTTCTCGCAAAAGAACCGAGCAACTTAATCGCACTGACTCATCTTTATAATGTCGAAAAAAATGATTCCGAAAGCGTCAGGTTCCATGAAACAGCAAAAAAGCTGCTTTCCCTTCTTATTCAAAGCAACGAGTCACCAAAAACAGCATACAATATCTACAAAGAATATATTGGTCTTTCAAACCTTCCAAGATTTTCCCCCCAGCTTTATCTACGCATAAGTACAATTTGTATAGAAACCGGACATTTTGAAAATGCAAAAAAAATACTCGCGATCCTTTTGAAAAAAAAATCTATCTTGCCGGGTATATCTATGGCACTTTTGAAACTTGCAAACGGTTATCGTCAAAAAGGAATGCACGATCACTGGAGAAAGATTCTTCAGGTAATCGGCTCTAAATATCCTGACACTCCTGAGGCACAGATTGCCAAAAAAGCTCTGAAAGGATAATCTCTCCTTTTGAACTGGCCTATTCTAATTCTAATTTTATTGCTATAAATACGCTTTCCCTTATAAAACTCATAGAAAAACTTGACAAGAAAATCAATTTTGTGTTAAATAACTGACCGAGCGCTCGCTCAACAAATAACTTGTTTTTCTTACCCATGTGATAGAGTAATAGCTTATGATTCAACAATCTGCCGGAACTAAAGACGTTGCCACCCAAATAAAAAACCCCGATCTTGTTGAACGGAGACGACAGCAAATCGTTGGTGCTGCAGCAAAACTCTTTATTGAAAAAGGCTTTCACAAAACCACCACCCGTCAGATTGCCAACGCCGCCGGTTTTTCAATAGGCTCGCTGTATGAATATGTAGCTTCAAAAGAGGATGTCTTATACCTGGATTGCGAGTCCATTCATGCTGAGGTCGAACAGGGTGTTTCCCAGGCATTAAACAGAGTAACTGGTGGCAAAGCACTTGTGGCGGAAGTGATACGGGAATATTTTCTGGTATGTCATCGTATGAGTGATTTTATTCTCCTCGTTTATCAGGAAACACAGTCTTTGCCCGCTCAATGGAAGAAAAGGGTCCTTGAAAATGAACTTCGAATTACAGGGCTTATAGTTAAAGTCTTAGCTGACATTGTAGCATCCGGAGATTTTCCTCAACTGAATGAACGCTCCATTGATCTGGCCGCGCATAATATTACTGTTTTAGGTCATATGTGGACATTCAGACGCTGGTTTCTTGCCCGCCATTACAGTATTGAAGACTATATCAAATATCAGACTGATTTTATAATAGGAGCTTTAACCTAAATCAATGTTAACCTTTTATCTCAAGGAATTATAAATATTGAGATTAACGATAAGGAGAGGTCATGAGTCCCGAAACTGAAATATACAAACCCAGACATCATGTAAGGGTCGTTACGGCAACTTCGCTTTTTGATGGTCATGATGCATCCATTAATATTTTTCGAAGGATTTTGCTTTCAACCGGGACAGAAGTCATCCACCTGGGACATAACCGATCTGTCCAGGAAATTGTGGATGCCGCTGTTGATGAGGATGTCCAGGGGTTGGCCGTATCCAGTTATCAGGGTGGCCATATGGAATATTTTAAATATCTCGTCGATCTTCTCAAAGAAAAAAACGCTTCCCACATCAAGGTGTTCGGCGGC
>Ga0114918_10004117_pt1 | contig 12685 bp, 7 predicted proteins | sample LantaG_FD_87015 | JGI IMG/M metagenome (GOLD analysis project Ga0114918, IMG submission 87015) | Deep subsurface microbial communities from Baltic Sea to uncover new lineages of life (NeLLi) - Landsort_02402 metaG | ecosystem: Environmental > Aquatic > Marine > Oceanic > Sediment | place: Baltic...
AGAGAAGAGGTGAGCGAACGAGAACGAAACATGTTTTTTTCTTTTCCATTTTTCGATCTCTTCCACGCCCCCCCCCCCCGAAAAGCGCAAAGAAAAAAGAAGACAAAAGACTCTCGCACCATGTAGTTCAGGTTGACGAAGAACGAGTTCTCGATCGTGACGTCCTGCCCTCTGATCTCGATGGTCCCGCCGGGGAGCTGCACCTCCTTGATGTACTCGACGCCCGAAAAGTTCCCGGCAAACGGCGCGAGCGCGGGTCCCGCGTGCATTACCAAGGGTTTCGGGCCGCGGCACGAGATGTAGGCGGTGAGTAAAGGGCGATTGCCCGGGTTGAGGGAGCGGCGGCCTCCGGAGGCGGAGGTGAGTATGTTGTCGGCGGTGGGGCCTGTGGTGGTGGTGGTGTGTGTTTTTTTCCGTCGTTGGAAAGGTTGAGTTTGAGAGCGAGGGGGAGAGTGCAACGACGAAGTGCGAGGCAGCAGCAGCGCCATCACGCTCGTGCGAAAAAAGGAAAAAGAGAGGGACGATGACGAGTGTGCTCTCTCTCGACATCAGTTGTGCCGCTCGTTCCCCCCATCTCTCGATCTGAAAACCAAGTCCGACAAGAAAAAACATTGCATCGTGCATTTACGCAAGAGAGATCGGTAAAAGAAAGCGCAGAGGCAGCCAGATCTGGGGGGGGGGGGCGCTTCAAGGCGGGGCGGCGATTGACAGAATTGCTAGCCAAAAAATCAAGGCGCGCCTCCACCTTCCTCCTCCTCCTCCTCCTCCTCTCTGTTGAACTCTGATTGCATCATCGTCGTTTCCCTGCTCCCTCTCTCTCTCAACTCCCACAGAGACTTCACTCACCCTGCAGCACCATCTCGCACACAGTGTTGCCACCCGAGTCCCTGACGCTCTTCACGAGCGACCCCGCCACGTATCGGTCCACCAATGGCAGCCCCTCGTCGTTGAGAATCTTCTGGCCCGGCTCGTACTTCGTCGCCAGCTGCGTTTTGGGGCGCAGGCCCTGGGGCTCCTCGGATCCTCCCGCGTCCGCGACGGCGGAGACGGGAGCAGCGGCGGCAGCGGCAGGAGCGGCGGGGGCCACTGCAGCGGGGGCGACTGCATCGTCAGCGACAGCCGCGACTCGGCGAGGAGCGACGGGAGCAGCGTCCGCGGCATCGGGCTCGACGACCGACGCCCGCTTCCGCGGCGCGGGGGCGTCGGCATCGGGCTCCGAGAAGACGGCCTGGGCCGCTGCTCCGCCCGTGACGAGCAGCACGGCTGTCGCGAGGAGCAGCACGCGCGAACGCATAGTCGACATCGGGTTTAAAAGGGTCCCAATTCGATGTCGGAAGAAGGAATTGAAGAAGCTGAAACTCCAAGGCGCAAACTCTTTTCCCCGAGAAGTGTTTTTCGGCGCTGACGAATCGTCGGCCTCGACCTCTCAGAGAGACTCTCTCTTTCCCTCTCTCTCTTCCTTTCTTTCTCTCTCTCTCTCTTTCAAGTAACGCGCAAGTGATGATCAAAGTGCGTTTCAGTTTTTTTCAAGATACAAAAATCAGTCCGGCCACGCCGCGAGCAGCTGCTCGACCGAACGCGAATGGCGCGAGGGAGGAGGAGGAGCAGGGACAGGGAGCGGAGGTCGCTGCTGCTGCTGCTGCTGCTGCTGCCTCGCTCCCCCTCCCTCTCCCTCTCCTTCTCCCTCTCCCTCTCCTCTCGCCGCCACCGCTTCTTCCTCCTCCTGCTGCTGCTGCTGCAGCGACCGCAGCCTCGCTGCGATCCTCTCCGTCACCCCGACTCCTTCGACATCACCGCCGTCGTCGTCGCCGCCGAGAGGAGGAGGAACGCGTCCCTCGAACGAGGGAGGGACGCCCGAACTGCTCGCTGGCCGCTTCCACCCTCCCGCGCCGCCTCCCCCGTCGCCGCCGTCCCCTCCTCCCCGCCTGCCCCTCCCCCTTTTCTTCCGCCTCCGCTCCCAGCCCTCCAGCGCCGCCGTCAGCAGCTCCGCGACGGGCCTCGCGTCGTAGGGGGGCACGCGCGGTCCGAAGCTCTGCTGCTGCCGCGGGCGAGGAGGAGGAGGAGGAGCAGAAGAGGGAGGAGGAGGACGGAGAGCGGCTTTCGCCCCTTCTCTCTCTCTCGCCGCGGGGATTGCCGCCGGCTCAGGGAGGGCGAGGGCGACGGTGGTTCCGTCCCGCGAAGGGTGGGGGGGAGGAGGGGGAGCAGGCGACGAAGAGGAGAGCGAGTCCACGAGCAGGGATCCTCCCGCCCTCCCCCCCCCTCCTCCTCCTCCTCCTCCTCCCTCGCAGCGGAAGAGCAGCGTCAAAGGAGGAGGACGAGGACGTCGAGGAGAAGAAGAAGGACCGTCAAAGACGACGGCGGCGGAGCCGAAGCTGCAGCTGAAGCGAGGAGAAGGACGAAAGCCGTCGATACCCTCTCTCTTCTTCTTCAGTTCGGTCATCTCCCTCGGCGGGGCCGTAGTGGTCGTCGCGGCGGAGAGGGCGCGCCACGAAAAAGAGGGGGCGGAAGCAACGCCGCCTCCTCTCTCGCCGCTGCCGCCGCCGCCGTCGGCGACGACGCGGAGCCCTCGCTCGCCGTCCGGCCGCAGCCGCGACGCCCTCGCGCCGCGCTCGAAGGCGCAGCAGGTGGCCGCCCCCCGCGAGTCGACGGCGAGCACGGAGCCGCGGGAAGAGGGAGAAGCTGAGGCGGAGGGAGCACGAGACGAGGAGCGGGACGGAGGGGGCGAGAGCGAGATCGAGAGTGCCGTGATCGGAGAAGCGCTCCCCCCGCCGCCTCCTCCGCCTCCGCCGCCGCCGCCGCTCTCCCGCAGCCTCCAGGAGGCGAGCGGCGCCGCGGGCCTCCTCGAGTCGAACAGCAGGACGTCCCTCGCGTGCGTGGCCACGGCGAAGAGATGGGAAGAAGAAGAAGAAGAAGACGAGGAGGAGGAGCAGAGCGCGGTCGCGAGCCCCCCGCGCGGGAGCAGCGCCGCCGCCGCCGCCGCCGAGCCCGGGCGCGCCCTCAGGTCGACGAGCGAGACGCGCCGCCCCTCCGCCGAGAGCAGGGCGTGCGGGTGCTGGCTCGCGCCCAGCCAGGCCAGGTGCGAGTGGGGGCAGGGAGGGGACCAGGGGAGCGAGGAGCAGCCGCAGGCGAGGGGGGAGGAGACGGCGGCGGCCCCCGCGCCGGCGGCGAGCCGGGCCGCGAGCGGCCTGAAGCGCGGCGGCGGCGACGGCCGGGAGGAGCGGGGGAACGGCGGGAGGGGCCGCGCCGCCGCCGCCGCCGTCGCCCCCTCCGCGAACGGCAGGGCCTCGTAGATACCCCCCCCGCGCTCCGTCACGAAGGCGAGCCGCACCGGAGCCGCCGCCGCCCAGGAAGCAGCAGCAGAAGAAGAGCCGGGGGAGGGGGACGAGGCGCAGAGGGCGACGGCGGAGATCCGCTCGGCCGCTTGCAGCGCCAGCGCCGCCGCCGGAGCCGCCGCCGCCGCCGTCCGCCCCCGTCCCCCGCCTCCTGCCCCTTTTCCTTCTTCTTCCCCGAAGGCGCCCGCGGGGCTGCTGCCCCAGGTCCTCCCAGCCGCGCCGTAGTAGAGGGGCTCCCGCAGGCCCAGGGCGTGCAGCGAGAGCCAATGCGAGGAGGCGACGGCGAAGAAGGCGGTCGGGCCCGGTCCGCCGCCGCCGGAGCCGCCGCCGGAGCCGCCGCGAGGAGGAGGAGCGGGGCGAGAAGCGACCGCGGCCGCGGCGCGGGAGAGTGGCAGCCCCGGCCCCGGGAGGCGCAGCGTCTGGAGGCAGGTGGGGACTCGCTGCTCGTCGTCGTCTGCGTCTTCGTCGTCGGATCCTTCCCCTTCCGGCTCCGATCCTTCGACGTCGCTGCTGCTGCTGCTGCTGCTGGCGCCGTCGGAGGGCCAGGAGCCGGCAGAGTCGTCGTCGTGGTCGTCGTCGTCGCCGCTGCTGTTGTCATCATCTCTCTCGCGCCTCTCCTTCTTCTCCCGCCGCCGATCTTCTCCTCCCCCGCTCCCTCGCTTCCTCCTCGCGAACCGGAACACGACCACCTCGGCCTCCTCCCCGATGCGACCCGCCGGCCGGAGGCAAAGGACGTCGGTCCGTCCGTGGCGGCAGCGCGCGGCCGCGACCGGAGGAGGAGGAGCGAGAGAGCGCCGAGGCGGAGTCGCACGACAAGCGGCGAGGAGGGGCGCTGCCGCTGCAGTCGCCGCTCCTCCTCCTGTCCCTCCTCCTGAAAGGAGAGAGCACCCAGCCTCTTCGACGAGCAGCGACCGCATCAGCTCCCGCGGGAGCATGAGCAGGGAGGCGGAGAGATCGCTATCCCACCCTCCCCAGCCGCGGGCGTCGGCCTCGAGGGCGTCGAGGGCGGCGTCGGTATCTAAAGTTTCGCCTTCCTCGTCCTCGCTCCTCCTCCTCAACCTCCGCTGGTCTCTGGCCTCCCGCGGCGGAGCGACTCTCGCGCTCCAGCGCCCGTGGAGCTGGGAGCCCGCGGAGAGGGATCGGGAGCGCGTAGGGCGGGTGACGCTGTGTTTTTCGGTCGAGTTTTTTTTGAGTTTCGAGGTTGAGCGAGTGAGGAGGCTAGGCTGGATTTTCCGACATTGCTTCTTCTTCTTCTCGTTCATCTTTCTCTCTCTCTCTCTCTCTCCTTTCTCCCCATCTGTTCTTACCCTGGACGCGACATCGAGGGCCACACGAGTCCGCTGCTGGAGCTCGGAAGGACGTAAGAGGCGAGGGCGCGGGCGAGCACGGGGGTTGTCGACGTTGGCAGATTCGTCGTCGGCATGTCACCGGCAGCGGCAGCGCCGGCGTCGACGCCACCGCGCTCCATCGCGCCTTCCGAGCCTCTTTTGCCAATCTCCTATTCACTGAAGCAAAGAGCCGTGCAACACCTCTGTCATAGCGGTGAATGAGAAAACCGACTAGCCACAAAAGAGAGAGAGAGAGAGAGAGAATGAGCTAGGAACGTCTTTTTGAGAGAGAAAGAAACTGAAGTTTAGTGAAGAACAACTGATTGGGGAATGCTTTTTCGGTTTGCACTTTTGAAAACGAGAAAAAAACAAACAAAACAAAACCATTCACTCTTCCTCAAGGGAGCAGGCTGGGCATAGCAAGCGCTGCGTCGCCCGTGTGGGAGTTGGCCTCCTCTTCTTCGTCAAAGCCTCGCGGGCGCGCGTGGCTGTCTGCGGCCGCCGCTCCCGCCTTCTTGGCGCCGCCGCCGCCGTTGCGGGCGCTCGGAGCGACTTCGCCGTCGGCGGCCGAGGCCGCAGCGACGACGGGGGCCGTCGTTGCCGCCGCCGCCGGGACGCCGACGCTCCCGTCGGGGGAGTCGCCGGACTCGATCCTGGAGGAGCCCAGGGGGATGAAGGAGGGGCGATTGGCGCCCGGTTCCGGGGCCGCGTCGGGGTCGAGGAAGCGGCGGCGCGGGACGGTGACGGGAGCGCCGTCGCCGTTGGAGGCAGCCGCTGCTGCGGCGGCTCCGCTGCTGCTGCTGCTGCTCCTGCCTTCGCCGGCGCCGGCGCCGGCGGGAGTGGCGTATCCGGGCCTGCGCGGCGCCGGAGCAGCGGCGGAAGCGGGATTGGCTGCGGCTGCGGCGGCTTCGGCGGCGACCGGAGCCGCCGCGGCCACCGTCGTCGCCGCCGCTTCGTCGTCAGCGGCCAGCGCCGGGGGCACAGCCGCGTCGGCGGCGTCGGCGTTCAGAGGAGCAGCAGAAGCCGTCGTCGCGTCCACGGGCGAGGCCCAAGAAGCCCCCTTCCTCGGGGCGGGGGCAGCGTCGTCGAAGGGACCGGCGGCGGCGGCGATCGGGGCAGCTACACCCTTGGCTGCTGCGGCGCTCCCGATGACGATTTCGGCGTCGGCCTTCGGCCTCGCCGCGGCGGAGACGGCGGCAGCCGCCGTCTTCGAGACGGAGGTCGGGACGGCAGAAGAAACGGCAGCCACGGGCTTCGGAAGAGGAGCCGACGGGGCGGAGGCAGGGGCAGGGGCCGCGACGAGCAGGGTGCCGTCTCCTCCGTAGTAAGGGTCGTCCGGCGATGGCCCGTCCCCGTTTGCCGGCGGCAGAGGCGGCGACTCGGGAGCGGCGGCGTCATCGCCTCCTGCGGCAGCAGTAGCAGCAGCAGCAGCAGCAGCAGGAACCTCGGCGACAGCTTTCGTCGGAGCGGGGACAGGCGGCACGGCAGCGCACCCCACCTCGGCGAACGAGAGCGAGCCCGGGTTCTTCGGCGCCGTCGCCGGGTTGCAGCGCAGGGCGACCGCCTTTTTCTCCCTCTCGCTCGCTCCTCCTCGTCCTCCTCCTCCTCCTCTCTTGAGGCCCACGCTGTATCCCGTCGCCGGGTCCGGCGCGAAGGGAGGGTAGTCAGTCATCACGAAGGTCGCGCCCGAGCGGAGCACGGCCTCTGCCCGCGAGGGAGGAGAGGGAGCGGAGGCTCCCCCCGCCGCCGCCGCCGCAGCAGCCTCGACGCCGGCAAAGTCCGCCGACGCCCTGACGAGGAACGCCGACCGAGCCGCGGTAGAGACGGCGTCCTCCCATTTCGCCAGCACCTTCGCCGGGGCTGGGGCGAGCGGGTTGCCCGCCTGGTCGACGGCGATGGCCCTCGGAGCCAGGTCCAAAAACAGGGTGTCGGGCCCGGCGGCGTCCTGCGAGGGCGCGGCGGCAAAGGCGGCCTGCCTGCCGCCGGCGCCGGCGCCCCTCTTCGTCTTCGACATCGTCTCGGCATAGAGAGCGGCGTGCTTGCCCACGACGACGACGAGGATCCTCCCCCTGAGCGAGTCCACGTCGGGCCACCCCTTTCCACCGCGGGACAGGACGCCGCGGGCCAGCAGCGAGCCCGAGCTCATGTTGGAGGCGGCGCGGAGGTCCTCCGGCGCGAAGAGCGTCGAGGAGGAGGAAGAGGGAGCGGCGGCGGAAGCGGCCTCGGTCTCGTTCGAGTCGGCCCCGCCGGCTGCTCCTCTCTTGCCCCCGAGGGCGGCGCGGATCTCCTCGTCGAGGGCCACGAGCGCCACAGCGTCGATCCTGGGAGGGGAGGCGAGCGAGGCCGGGCCCGCCGAGAGGGTCAGCTCCTTCAGGATCTCGTCAAATGTCGTCGAGAGAGGAGCCGCTGCCTCGGCGCCCCCTGCAGCAGCAGCAGTGCCGTTTCCAGCAGTGCCGTTGACATCTTGGCTCCTCTTCGCCGCAGCAACCCTCGCGACGTCGCTGCCCTTGAAGAGCGCTTCGTCCCTCGGTTCCACGAACACGACGACGGGCGAGTGCCCCGGCCGCGCGTCCGACCACCCCTTCAAGTCTGCGAGGCAGACGGAGAGCGTCGCGCAGACCGACAGGCCGTCAAAGTCGGGGTCGGAGAAGACCTTGAAAGCGCGCGGGTTGGATCTCATGAGCGCCGCCGTGGAGGCGGCCGAGGCGGCGTCGCCGCGGCCGCGGCGGTCGCCGCCGGAGGAGGCCCCGCCGAGCTTCGGCCCGGCCCATCCCGCGGCGTACAGGGAGGAGGAGCCGCCGCCTTGGCCGCCGCCGCCGCCGTCTCCCCACGCGTCGAGGTGGAACGCCCTGATCCCCTTCTCGGCCTGCTCCGCGAGGGGCTCGCGGGTGACCGGGGAGAGGACCTGCGCGAGCAGGGAGGGGCCGCTGGGGTCGCCCTTGGCGGAGAGCGCGGTGGCGCCGTCCCGCGAGCGCAGGAAGGCCGTGGCGGCTCTGGAGGGCGCGACGCGGTAGGAGCGGTGCGTGCCCAGGAACTGGAGCTGGAAAGGTTTGGTGCCTGAGCCGCGCGGAAGGTCGTCGAGGGCTCGGGAAGCCGCGGCCGCCGAGGCGGCTTCGGCGCGGGAAGACTCCAAGGCGGCGGCCGCTCGGGCGCGGGCGGCCTCGGCGAGGAGCGCGGGGGCCGGCGCCGGCGCCGGGGCCGGGTTTTTCTTCTTCGCTTCGACGACGGGGCTGGCGAGCGCGAGGAAGGCGATGGGGAGAGCGATGACGAGCAGGAACGACGACAGGGCGAAGCCGCTGCGCCGCCGCCGCGGCTGCCCGCTGTTCTTCTCCGAGGTCGTCATCTTCGGGGGACCTGGAAAAAGAGAGAAGAAGAAAAAGAAGAAACGAGTTTTTTTTCCCGAGGGCGCTGATTGCTGAGGGGGAAGAAGCGCATTTTCCGTTTTCCTCCGCGCAGAGACGCTCGTTATTCTTCGATTTCTTTGCTCTAGTTAGGAGCAAGGTTCAATTTGTCGTTCTAGGCTTTCGGAGTTGACTGCGATTCGATAAAAGCGCCGCGACGCGTGTGCGGGGGGGACGCAAAAAGATGAAAGATGGCCGCGTTGGCCAGCTCAACCGAAATCGGAGCTAGCGTTTCAGCGAGCAGAGCAACTCCGTTCGGAGCAGCCGCGATTGACTATTGCGATTGCAGTGCGTGTTGTGCTTACCGTTGCTCGTCTCAAGAGGAGACGCTTAAGAGCGTTTACCACTGAAGTGAAGAAAGATCGCGCCGTTCTCTCTCTCTCTCGGAGAGAACGAAGAAAACGTTTTGAAGCAGATAGAAGAAAAACCTCGGAAAAAAAAATCACTCTTCTTCTTCTTCTTGTTCTTCTTTCTCCTTCGCAGCTTCGTGGAAGAGGACGCTAGGCCCTTGTCTCCCTTCCCGTCAAGGGCCCTCGTTCCTCGAGTTCTCTCGCGACCCGACGTTCGGCAGCGGCGTAGTACGTTCTCTTGCTTCCTGCGAGACTTAAGCCTCTTGCGAGGCTTTGCGCTCGCAAGAGGCAGAGCACGCCTCTCTAAAGAGAGAAAAGACCAATTCAACTTGAAACGCGGTGGCGGCAGTTTCATGTCCGCACTAGTAAACGTTCCCCCCTTCAACTCACTCGTCCGACCGTTTTCCTCCCCTTTTTAAACGCGTCAAACAGTATTCAAGACATACCTAGCCAGTAATCGAGCAATGGCGGACTCCCGGTCGCTGTCCTGGATGCGCCGGAAGCGCGGCAAGCGACAATACAATGGCGACGCAGCGTCGCCATCGCCTTCGTCGGCGTCGCTCGCCATGCTGCTCCTGCTCCTCGTCGCCGCGCCCTACGCCCGCTCCCAGCCCTTCACCATCAAGTCGTCGACTAACGAGGTGTCGCACATCCCGTGGATCGTCGAGGACGCCGTCGTGGCCAACCAGGTGAGAGAGGGCCGAGTTGAGGAGCTGAGAGAATTGAGAAAGCAAGAAGGGAAAGGCGCATGCCCCGGCAGTCGAGACCTTCAACCTCAACCTCCTATTCTCCCTTTTCTTCTTTCCTCCCGCCCACCACACACCACACCACAACGAAAAACAAAAACAGAACGTCCCCACAAACTACGGCTCCACGCTCATGAACAACGTCCAGTCCGGCTCCCTCAACGCCCCGCGCACCGCCATCACGGGCTCGCAGGACAACTTTTACGAGAGCTGCCCGAGCCAGGCCGCGAGGCTCGCGCTGCCCGGCGCGCCCTGCGCCGCCGCGCTGGACGCGCTCAAGCAGTTCTCGGCGGGCCTCGCCACCGCCGAGTGCCGCATCGTGGGCCTGGCCATGCGCTCGCAGCCCGCCGTCATCTCGCCGGACTGCTGCCCGGCGCTGCGGCAGTTTGTCAGCAACGGCTGCGCCTGCGACACCGCGACGCGGTTCGTGTCCCCCGCGGCAAACGCCAGGATTATCGACCTCGTCGCCGCCGCGAGGGTGGCCCAGGTCTCCATCTGCGCCACCGACGAGTACGGGGGCGCGATCGCCAACCCGTGCCGCAACATCGTGAGCTGCGAGGTCAACGCCCTGCAGGGGCAAAACATGCCGACGCCGGCTCCCAGCACGCTGCTGTCGTCCGGGACTTCGGGCAAGCCGCCGCCGGCCAAGGCGCCCGTGCCGCCCGCGGCCGACCTCTCCGCCCCCGGGAACGAGGGGGCCGAGGCGAGGGGGGCGGCGGGGGCCGCTGCGGCGGCCGCGGCGAGCGCAGCGGCGCAGCCGAGGCCCGTCGGAGCCGCCGCTGTTCCCAACGCCGCCGGCGGGCCCCCCCTCGTCGTGCCGGACCGCGTCGGCATCCTCGGGCACCCGATGGAGCGGGCCGAGGGGGCGGCGGCGGCGGCGGCGGGCGGGGGGGGAGGAGCGAAGGCGGCCGCGGGGGCCGCCGCTGCAGCTGTTCCCGCCGCGCCTGCTGCTGCTGCTGCTGCTGCGACCAACGCCGCGGCGCCGAGGGCCGACCCTGCTCCTGCGGTCGCCCCCGCTGCTGCTGCTGCTGCTGCTGCTGCTGCTGCAGTTACTGCTGCCCCGGTCGTCCCCGCCGCTGCTGCTGACACCGCCGCTCCCGCCGCGCAAAAGCCTCCCGCCCCTGCCGCAGCCGCGACGACCGCGCCCCCGCAGCAGCCCGTGCCCCCTCAGGGCTCCGGAATGCTCCGCCAGGTCCTCAAGCAGCAGCAGCGGCCGCAGCAGCGGGAAAGGCCGGAGCGGCCCGAGAGGCCCCAGGGCCCTCCTCACCGCCGCGGGGGAGCGGGGGCCGACGGCGTCGACGCCCCCCTCGCCGGCGTCGGCAACCGGAGGATGCTCCTGCAGGTCCGGGGGGACGAGCCCGCTCCCGCGCTCGTCGAAGACCCCGCCGCCCTCTTCGCCGAAGACGAAAGCGACGGCTCCCGCATCGCGCTCAAGCCGGAGGAGGCCGCCGCGATCCAGGCGTCTGCCGACGCGACGGCGGCGGTCCTCGCAGGCGCCACGGGACCGACGACGCCGCCGCAGCCCCCGCAGAGGCCGCAGCCTCCTCCCGGGCGCCTGGCAAAGATGACGGACTCGGACCCGACGCCTCCGCCCACGAAGCAAGCAGCAGCAGCGGCGGCGGCGGCGGCGGGGACGACGAGCGTCCCCGTCGCCGCCGTCGTCGCCGAGGGCGGCATCGCCGCCTCGACGCCGGGCAAGCTCTCGAGGGTGACGGACGCCGCCGCCGTCGCGCCCCAACCAGGGAAGCTCTCCAGGATGAGCGACCCGACCCCGGCTCCCAGAGCGGTCTCCGCCGCCGCTCCCTCCGCCGCCGCCGCCGCCGCCGCCGCAAAGAAGGGAGCGGCGCCGGCGCCGGCGCCGGCGAGGGCGGCTGTGCCGACGCAGGCCGGGTGGCTCGGCGCCGTCCCCCTGCCGCCCAAGCCCGCGCCGACGCCCAGGCCCGTCGCCGTCGCGGCCGGTGGCGCCGTCGTCGCTGCAAAGCCCGGAACAGCTCCTGCCACTGCCGCAGTCGCCAAGGCGCCTGCGGCGGCCAAAAAAGAGGTGCCGATCGACTGGAAGTGGGGCCCGCACCCGGCAAAGTGGTTTGCGTCGTGGCCGCGCGTCAAGAAGAACGGCGAGATGCAGAAGTTTATCAAGACGCCCGGGGTGGGGAACCTTCCCGACCCGAACCCTTACTACGTGCCGACTGCCAAGGAGCAGGCGATTATTGATAAAAAGGCCGCGAAGACGCCTGCGTGAGTTGCAGAAGAGGATTTCGTTTTTGGGTCGAGAAAAGAGGTTGAGAGAGAGAGAGAATGAGAGCGAGAGAGAGGGAAGGAAAAAAAAACTCATTCTCGTCTTCCTCCCTCCCTCTCTTTGACTTTTCCTCATTCCTAAAAAACCTCACAAAACGAAAAAAACAAAAAAAGCTGGGTCAAGTACGAGGAGAAGGAGCGGGAGAGGGAGGAGAAGGGGGTCCTCCACCCGCTCCACCTCTTCACCAAGGACGCGCCCCCCCCCGGGAAGCTCAACCCCATGCGGGCGCTCATCGCCCCAACGACTCGCAAATACATCGAGGGGTTCAAATGGGTGAGACAAAGAAAGAGAGAGAGAGAGAGAGAGAGAGAGAGAGAGAGAAAGAGGGGAGAGAGAATTGGAGACCGGACAAGAGAAAAAGAAGGGGAAAAAACTCACCTCTCTTTCCCTCTCTTTCGTCCTCGTTTCCGAAAATTCGGAAAACTTTTCAAAACAAAAACAACAACAGGAGACCGAGGACGAGTACCAGCTCCGGAAAGAGACCGAGCCCATCAAGAAGGAAAACCACAAGCACTACGTGCACGGCCTCGACGCAATCCCCCTCCCGGGCGAGGTCGTGACGCCGCCCTCCGCCGCGCCCAAGTCGACGGCAGCGAGGGCCGGCGTCGTCGCGGGGCCCGTCGGGGCGCTGGGCGCCTTCCCGCTGGCGGGGCCGCAGGCAGGGGGGAGCAAGGGAGTGGCGGTGGCTGTTCCGGCCAAGGCGCCTGCCAAGGCGCCGGCGCTCGCTCCGGCAAAGGCTCCTGCGAAGGCGCCAGCTGCTGCGGCTGCCAAGGCGCCGGCCGCCGCGCCTGCTGCTGCAAAGCCCGCCGCCGCCGCGCCTCCGCCTCCGGCAGCTCTGGCTGCCGCCGAGAGCGCCGGGAGGCTCTCCAGGCTCACTGACGCGCTTCCTGCCTCCCCGGGACTACCCTTTTCTCCTCCTTCAGTGCCGGCGGGCCCTCCCGGGAAGCTTACGAGGCTCGGAGGAGCGACGAGCGAAGGGGACGCGGCCAAGGTCGGAGTCCAGGCCGCGGAGGACAACGCCGATTCCCCCTATGACGGTGAGGATGCCGCTGCTGCTGCTGCCATTGTTCGAGGGCCTCCTCAGAGCCCCCCGCGCCGAAGCCGGCACCACGCGGGAGAAAAGTAGAGGAAGAAATAGAGAGAGAAGAGAGAGAGAGAGAGAGAGAGAGAGAGAGAGAGAGAGAGAGAGAGAGAGAGAGAGAGAGAGAGAGAGAGAGAGAGAGAGAGAGAGA
>Ga0114918_10004118_pt1 | contig 12681 bp, 12 predicted proteins | sample LantaG_FD_87015 | JGI IMG/M metagenome (GOLD analysis project Ga0114918, IMG submission 87015) | Deep subsurface microbial communities from Baltic Sea to uncover new lineages of life (NeLLi) - Landsort_02402 metaG | ecosystem: Environmental > Aquatic > Marine > Oceanic > Sediment | place...
AGAAGGGGAGAGAGAGAGAGAGAGAGAGAGAGAGAGAGAGAGAGAGAGAGAGAGAGAGAGAGAGAACAGAAGAGAGAACAGAAGAGAGCCTCGACGACCAACCTCACTCGTTCCTTTTCAACCCCCCTCCCAAAAAAATCGAAAACAAAAACAAAAAACACAGGGATCCTCAACCCGGCCAACATCGTCCTCGACGCCTACGTGGCGGGCAAGGCCCGCTACTACCTCCGCCGCCACGCGCTGAGGACGGCCGCCGTGCTCGCGACGGCGTGCCTGCTTATCGACGGGCTCAAGTCCGCGGCGGCGGCCGCAGCGCGGGGGGCCGCTGCGTCGAAGCTGGTGCCCTTCTTGTCCCGGCTGCGGGAGGACGCTCCTGCAGCAGCGGACGCGGCATCAGGTGCTCCTGGTCCCGCAGGGCAGGAGAGGGAGAAGGCGGAGGCAAAAACAGAAGCGGAGAAGGAGGAGGAGAAGTCGGGGGCGGCGGCGAAAACGACGGCCGGAGAGGAAGAAGGCCCCGCTGCTCCTCGCCGTCGCGGCAACAGGAGGGCAAAGGCGAGGCACCTGCTCCGCCTCGCCGCTTCGGGGGCCGTCGCCCTGGGACGAAAGGCGGTCGAGGCCGCTCTCCCGACGCCGCTGCTGGCCGCGTGGCTGGTCGCGGAGCTGATGCTGTAACATGTATGCTTATCTCGACAAGAGAAACGGAGAAGAAGAAGAGAGAGGAGGAAGGAGAGAGGAAAGGAAAGGGGGCTTCTCTTTCGCCACAATCACCTCCCAAAACTCCGAGCAGCCTCTTCTCTCACACAAGAAGAGCTCCCTCTGCCTCTTTGCTTTCTCTCTCTCCCTTGCGTCTCTGAGTGAGCTCTATCTCGTTCTCCATCAGGTGAGGTCGTGCGAGCCGGGAGCGGAGCTGCAGAGGGCCGTGCTGCTCCGCGAAGGGAATGCGAGGGAGTTACGCGAGAAGCCGCGCCGCTCCTGCTCTGAACGCGATGGCCCTCTCTCTGCTGTGAAACTCACCCTCCTTTTCCCTCCTCCTCTTTTGCTCCCCTCTCGCCACAGGACCTGCCCTCGCTCCCTCTGCGACAGGGACCGGGAGTGTTTTCTCTACAGCTACCGGGGGTCGCGCGCTTTTAGGGGCGGCGCGTGGGCGGGGAACGAAAGCGCTTTCTTCTTTCAATTGAGAAGAGGCGCGAAACCGAAACCATGGCGAGCGAAATTCATGCGAGGTGGAGCCGGAGTCAGCGCACTCGGCGGCGACCAAGCGGCGGTGTATTCTACAGTATCTCGGTTTTTATGGTCTTGCTGATGCTTCTGCTGGCGGGAGGCGGCAGGACGGCAGGGCTGGCGGTGGCGGATGCGGCTTTGCCAGAAGCAGGCGCGGCGATGACGACGACATCGACGACGGAGAAAACAACGGCGGCGACGACGACGATTGCGGAGCCGAGTGCAGCCGCGTCTACAGCTGCTGCTACTGCTCCTGACTCGGCAGCAGCGGCAGCAGCACCGGACACTTTCCCTGCGCCCGAAGACGCAAAGACGGCAGAAGCAGAGGCCACGCCCGAGAAGGAATCGGAGGCGGCGGACGCATCCGCGGCCGCTGCTTCCGCAGTGGCGCAGCAGGCAGACCCCTCTGCCGCCGCTGCCGCCGCCTCGGTCCCGCCTCTCGCAGCCCCCGCCGACGCAGCTCCCGTCGCCGCCACCGCGACGGCAGCAACAGCACCGACATCTGCCTCGGCAGAGGCCCGCGCTTCGGACCTCCTCAAGCGCGCGAACGCGGTGCTCGCCCTCCGCAGGGCGGGGCTGCTGCCGGGCACCGGCGCGCTCGACCCGGCGATGGCGTCGAAGACGGTCGAGGCGGTCAATGCCAACGCGCCGGCGTTCGAGGCCGCCGGGGGGGTCAGCTTCAGGCCGTCGCTGACGCAGACGGTGGGGGAGGGGGGGAGCGCGGCGGCCCCGGCGCCGGCCCCGAGCAAGCCGGTCTCGCTGCGGGCGAAGTGGGCCGGCGCCGACGCCTGGGCCGCGGCGCCGGCCTCGACGGTCATCGAGAGCTACGCGTCCAAGTGGAGGCCCACCGTCGAGGGCGCTCAGAACAGCACGCTGGCCGCCAGGAACAGGACCGCGGGAGGGGGGCTGCCCTTCAACCTGGGGAGCGTCCGGGTGCAGGCGGCGGCCGCGGGCGCGCCGTCGGCGAGCGAGAGCGTCGAAGCCGAAGCGGCAGCCGAAGCAGCGGCAGCTCCGGCGGCAGCCGCTTCCGCTCCGGCTCAAATGCGCGTGACGACGCTGGCCAACGGCACGAGGATCATGTCCCCGACGCAGCCTGGGACGGTCGCTGCCAACGCGCTCATCGGTGAGTCTAGAGAGTTCTTTGTTTTTTCATTTTCACGAAAGAAGAAGAAGAAGAAGAAAACAGGGGGGAAAAAACTCACTCTCTTCTTCTCCTCCAAACCCAACCTCCCCCCACACACAAAAAAAAAACTTCTCCCCTCCCCCCACCTCCAAACCCCCCAGGTGAGTACGGCCCCCTCCGAGAGGGCGAGTCGATCGGCGCCGTCATCCAGGTCCTCTTCGGCTTCCGCATCGCGACGCCGTTCTTCGGCACCGGCTTCAACTTTTGCGTCGACCGGTACTGGGGCTCCTTCCCCAAGGTCGGCATCGTCGTCCCGAACGCCGCCAGCTGGCTGCTGCCGGACCTCGCCAAGCTCTTTGCCGACAACGGCGGGATCCAGGCCAACCTGGACCTCCCCACGGCCAACGGCGGCGGCCTCCCAGCGGGCGCCACGGCAGAGGCCAGCTCCGACGGCCTCGTCGTCTGGTTGCCCTCGGTCCAGCCTCTTTACATCTCGAATCTCGGGTTCAGGTTTGGTTTGCAGATCGCGCAGCTGTTCGGGATCGACTTTGGGTTTGGCTTGCTCAAGATCGGGTGCAGGGTGGACTTTGTGAGGGTGTGAGAGAAGAGAGAAAGGAAGAGAGAGAGAGATTATTTTTTCGGAATTCAGTTTTTTTTTTCTTGTTGCGTTTTTTTGTTTTCTTCTCTCTTCTATTTCGTTCCCCCTATCTGCCCCCCTGCCCGGAGAAAACACTTGATTCCTTCCGTTCTTCACTATGGTGTTTCTTCTATTCCCCCCCGTGTCAACGATAAAAACACGAATGGCCTCCTGAAGAACTAAACAAGAGAAGAAGAGAGAGAGACACTCTCTCTGTCCTCTTCCGGGCCTGCCTTCTCTCGAGCGCGCACGCTCCCCCGGAAGAGAGAGCGACGAGGAATCGAAGAGAAAGTGGAAAGATCTCGACGCACTGGGGCCCTCGCTGTGGAGAAAAAGAAGCAGCAGGGGGAGGGGCACTCTGGTCGGCGCTTAAAGGTGGAAGGAGGAAAGAAGAGAGTGGCCTTTTTTTTTTTCTTCGTCGTCGACGGAGAGGGCTCGCCCGCCAAGGTTTCACTTTCTTTCTACTGTCTCCCCTTCCTTTTCTCAATTCGCGCGTCTTCTTCTCGTTTCTCCGTTTTAATTCTGGTGAGTCTCGCGTAAGATCTCGGTGAGGGCACTGGATCCCCTGGCGGCAGAGGCAAGCCCGTGCAGCGGTTAGGCGAGAGAAAGAGAGAGAGGAAAAACGATTGAGGGAGAGAGAGGTTTCATCGTCGTCGGCATGCCGCCATGCTCTACGAGAGAAAGGAATTGCGACTCGCTCTTTACGCTCTCGTTGTCCGCTCGCTCACTTTTTTTCTCTTCCTCTTCGTGTCTCTCGTTCTCTGCTATCCATTTCATCCCAAAGCACACGACAGGAGACGACAGAAAAGAAAACCACGCAATTCGAGGAGTTTTTCGATAGACTTCTTTTCAGCTTCGCCCTCTTCTCTCTTTCCAAGAGAGAGAGAGAGAGAGAGAGCAATTGCTCTTTCTTTTTCCTTCTCCGCCTTCCCTCCCACAACAACACTCCCAACAATGAAGATCGTCGCGAGGCGGCGAGGCGTGTCCCTGTCGGCGCTGCTCCTATCGCTGACGGTGGCCGCGTCGCTCGCGGCCACGCAGCCGGCGTTCGCGCTCGAGCGCCGCGCGCTGCTTGCGACAACGGCGGCGGCAGCAAGCCCCGCCACCGCTGCTGCCCTCGCCAGGGCCTCCTCCGCGGCCGCCGGCCCCATGCTCGACCCCTCCGTCTCCTCGAAGATGGACCCTGCCGTGGCGGCCGCCATCACGGGAACGGGAACGCCCGACGCGGCCCTCGTCCCAAAACAGACGGGAGTGCCGCTCTCGTTCGACGGCCGGCCGCGCGGCGACAAGAGGACAGTCGACGAGGTCAACGAGCAGGCGCCCACCTTTAAGATGCCCACCGCGGCGGGAACGGTGGAGGCGAGGCCCAATCTGGCGGTCGACATGAGCGGGGCACCGAAGAGCGCCGCCGCGTCCGCCGCTGCCTCTGCTGCAGCCGTTCCGGCGGCGACAGCGGCGACGAAGCCCTCGGTCCCGGGCGCCTCTGCTGATTCCCAATTCGCGACCGCCGCCGACGTCGCCGCCGCCAAAAAGGAGACCAGCGACGCCGCCTCGGCCGCAGCTTCTCTCTCTGCGAGGCTGCCGGGAGACGCCAGCGTCCCCGTCGCGCCCTCGTACATGCCGCCGACCAACCCTGCCTACGCCGCGGGCGCCCCTGCCCCGGCGCTGGCGAGCTTGCTCGCCGCGGCGAGAGCGGCCGAGGCCCCCGGAAGGGCCGCGGAGCAGGCCCGCGTCGCGGCCAGCAAGATGGCCGTTCCCGAGTTTGCGAACGACGCGCAGGACGAGTACGGCTCGGCCGCGAGGGCCGCCGCGGTCGGCGGGAAGGGCTCGGTCGCGGCGCTGCAGAAGGCGGTCGACGCTTCTGCTGCTGCTGCTGCCCCCGTTTCTGCTGCTGTTCCTGCTGCTTCTTCTGCCGTTCCCGCCGGTGCTTCCGTTCCTGCTGCTGTTTCTGCCGTTCCCGCCGGTGTTTCCGTTCCTGCTGCTGCTTCCTCGACGACCGCGGCCGCGCTCGACAACGGCGGCGTCGCCCCGAGAGTCAACCGCGCCTCCAACGCCGCGGACGGCGGCGCGCTTCCCGCCGAGCTCGCCACTCCGAAAGGGGGCGCCGCGGCCGACGGGATCGTGTCGGCCAAGGGGCTCGACAACCCCGTGGGGCAGGTCATCAACGGCAACGTCGGAGGCACCACCCTGAACCTGCTCGTCGGCGCGAGGACGGCGACGCCGTTCTTCGGCACGGGGTTCAACCTCTGCGTCGACCGGTACTTTGGCTCGTTCCCCAAAGTCGGCATCGTCGTCCCCAACCCCGTCGCGTGGCTGCTGCCCGAGATCATAGACATCGGCAACGGCATCTCCGCCACGCTCGAGCTGCCCGCGGCCGGGATAAACGCCCCGGCGGGGGCCCGCGTCACCTCGACCTCGGACGGCTTTGTCATCTGGCTCCCCTCGATCCAGCCGACGCAGCTGGGGGAGTTTGGGTTCAGGTACGGTCTGCAGGTCGCGCAGCTGTTTGGCGTGGACTTTGGGTTCGGCCTTCTCAAGTCGACGTGCACGATCGACTTTGTGAGGGTTTGAGGGGGGAGAGAGGGGGAGGGAGCAAAAAGGAGAGAGAAGAGAGACGAGAGAAAGTTTTTGTCCGGGTTCTTTTTTTTTTTTCCGAGAGAGAGAGAGAGAGAGAGAGAAGAAAGGGAGAAATCGTTCTTTATTACTGTTTAATTTTCCACTTCGGTATCCTCTCTTCTTTTTCGTTCCACCTCTCGCCTCATTAAAATTAAAAAATCATTGTGAAAAGGAAAAGGAAATGAAAAAGCCTATTCTTCTATAAAGGAGCAGCACGGCTTGTTGTTGTTCTTTTCCTCTCTTTTGCAAAAGAGTCGGGTCGCGATTTCCTTTTCTTCATTTTCAGTCGAGATAGCATTCGCCCCGTCGCTCTTTCAGGGCACTCTCTCCCTCCCCCTCTCTCGCTCTCTCCACTCATTCTCCCTCTCTTTCGCTTCGACACGCATACAAGCACGACGTCATGCTCTTCGCGACAGCAGCGCTGCGAAGGGCCGCTGCGGCTTCTTCTTCGGAGGGGACGACGACGATGATCCTGCCCCTTCATCGGCGATGCCTCTCGTCAGTGTCCCCGTCGTCGTCGACCCCGGCCTCCCCCCTTCATCCCTCCGCCTCGCACGACCCCTCCCTCCACGTCCAGCTCGAGCCCCTCTCGACCCCGGACGGCGTCGAGGGCGTCTTCACCCTCACCCTGTGCCGCCCCTCGGCCCGGAACGCCGTCGGCAGGAGGCTCCTCTCGGAGCTCCGCGGCTGCCTCGAGGCGCTGGCCGCGGAGAGCCCCGCCTCCGCGCGCGCGCTGGTGCTCCGCTCGGCCGTCCCCGGCGCCTTCTGCGCCGGGGCGGACCTGCGCGAGCGCGCCGCGATGACGCGGCTCGAGGCACGCCGGTTCGTCGAGGAGCTGCGCGCGACCGTCGGGATGCTGGAGGCGCTGCCGTTCCCAACGGTCGCGGCCGTCGACGGCGTCGCCCTGGGCGGCGGCGCGGAGCTGGCGCTGGCGGCGGATGTGCGGGTTGTGGGCCCGAGGGCGAGCTTCGGGTTCCCGGAGACGAGGCTGGGGATCATTCCTGGGTGATTGATGGAGAGGAGCGCGGCGGGGAAGGCTGCTGTGCTGGCGTTTTGGAAGAGAGACGGAGAGTGAGGGAGGAAACCATCGAGACCATCGAAAACCAAAAAAACAAAACTCATCCCCCTGAAAATGATTTTTTTTCAAACAAAAAACGAAATTCTCAACAGCGCCGGGGGCACCCACCGCCTCCCGCGCGCCGTCGGCCTCGCCAGAGCCAAGGAGCTCATCCTGACCTGCAGGCGGGTCGGCGCCGAGGAGGCGCTCTCGATCGGCCTGGCCGAGTTCGGAGCCGTCGCTTCCGAAAAAGAGAGAGAAGGAAAAGAGACAGAAGAGGGCGGAACAACAGCGACAGCGGCAAAAAATCCAGCTTTCACTTTTTCGTCGACGCTTCTCGACGCCTCGGCTCCGCACGGGGCGGCGGACGCCGCCGCGCTCCAGCTCGCCCGCAGCATGGCGCTCGCTGCGCCGCTCGCGGCGAGGGCCGCCAAGGCCGCGGTCTCCGGCGCCGCGGCCGAGAACGCCGCGGCCGCGCCCGCGGCGGGAAGGCTCGAGGCGGCGTGCTACTTCCCGTTGCTCTCGACGTGGGACAGGGACGAGGGGCTGCGGGCTTTTGCCGAGAAGAGGCAGCCCGTCTTTCGCGGGGAGTAGGAGAGAGGAGGAGGAAGGGCCCGTTGTTTGGTTTGGACTTGCAAAAAACGAAGCGGAGAGAGAGAGAACGGTGATGGAGAAAGAACGAGGTTTTTCTTTTTTCGATCCGGTGGCGACGGCAGCGAAGACGAGGCGAAAAAAGTGAAAACAAAAGAAAACGAGGCGCGCCCTCTCCATCAAAATTCGTCGTCGAAGGAGGAGAAAGACAAGAAGGGGCTTCTCTCTCTTCTTCCTCTTCGTCTTCCTCTCTTTCCCTCTGTTCTTTTTCCTCTCTGTATTTCTGTGGACGCGAGAAAGATGCTCGCGCGCCTCTCGCTCCTGGGCGCGACGAGGCAGGCACGGCGGCGATGGAGCAGTAGCAGCGAGGGCTTTTCCGCTCGGTCGGCATCATCATCTTCTTCGACTTCTTCGTCGACCTCCTCGGACAATCGTCCCTTCCCTTTCGCCCCGCGAGACGACCCCGTCGCGATCCCGAAGCTGCTGATCTCCAACCGCGGCGAGATTGCCTGCCGAATCATCCACACGGCGCGCAGACTCGGTGAGAAGACAGAGAGAGAGAGAGAAAGAGAGAGACGAAGCGAGTGAAGAGATATTGGTTCTCTCTCACGAGGGAAACCAATATCACGAGAGAAAAGAGCTGACGCAGCAGTTTCGTTTCCTTTCCCTCTCAACCTCAACCAACTCCTTCGACCCTCCTCCAACTTCAAACAGGCGTCCCTACCGTCGCCGTCTTCTCCGACGCCGACGCCGGCGCCCCTCACGTCTCCCTCGCCGACGAGGCCGTGCGCCTGGGCCCGGCCCCTCCGTCTCTTTCGTACCTCGACGTCGGCAGAATCCTCGCGGCCGCGGAAGCGTCGGGCGCGACGGCGGTGCACCCGGGCTACGGCTTCCTCTCCGAGTCGGCCGCCTTTGCCGAGAGAGTCCTCGGAAGCGGCCTCACGTGGGTGGGGCCCCCGCCCGCGGCGATGCGGTCGATGGGGGACAAGGCGCAGGCGAAGAAGCTGATGGGCGCCGCGGGGGTGCCTGTGGTGCCGGGCTACCACGGGGAGGACCAGAGCGACGAGCGGTAAGAGAGGTTTTTGACTTTTTTTCTTTTCTTTTTTGTGCGAGAGAGCGAGGGAGAGTCCTCTCTCCCTTGTTCGCTTTTTTTCACCAAAACAATCACCTCGTTTTTTTTCAAAACCCTCTCTCCCTCCTCCCTCTCTCCTCTCTCCCCCTCTCCCTCTCTCCCTCTCTCCTCTTTTCCTCAGCCTCTGCGCCGAAGCCGAGCGCGTGGGCTTTCCCATACTCATCAAAGCCGTCCTCGGCGGCGGAGGCAAAGGGATGAAAATCGCCCGAGACGCCTCCGAAGTGCCCGCCGCCGTCGGCGCCGCGCGGCGCGAGGCCGCGGCGTCGTTCGGCGACGACAGGCTCCTCCTGGAGAGGCTCGTCGCCCGCCCCCGCCACCTCGAGGTGCAGGTGCTCGCCGACGCTCGGGGGTCCGCGGTCCACCTCGGCGAGCGGGACTGCTCGGTGCAGCGACGGCACCAGAAGGTGATCGAGGAAGCGCCGGGGCCAGGCGTGTCGGCAGAGCTCAGGGCGGCGCTGGGGGGAGCGGCGGTCGCGGCGGCGGAGGCGGTGGCGTACGAGGGAGCGGGCACTGTCGAGTTCATCGTCGACGAGAACGCGCGTACTTCGTCGTCGCTGCCCGAGTTCTTCTTCATGGTGAGGACGAGAGAGACGAGAGAGAGAGAGAGAGAGACTTTCCAAAGAGCAAACCCAGAAAAGAAAACTCACCTTTTCTTCCTGTTTTCAAAAAAAAAAAACGACACCAGGAGATGAACACGCGCCTCCAGGTCGAGCACCCGGTCACCGAGGCCGCCATCTCCGGCCACCCCGACCTCGTCGAGTGGCAGCTCCGCGTCGCCGCCGGGGAGGGGCTCCCCTCGGCGGGCCAGCGCGGCGTCTCCCTCTCGGGGAGCGTCGCGGTCGAGGGGAGGCTCTACGCGGAGAGGCCGGAGGCCGGCTTCCTTCCCGCCGCGGGCGTGCTGTCGGCATGGAGGCCGCCGCGCGGGGCCCTGGCGTTTAGGTGGCCCGGTTTTGACGAGGAGGAGGCAACGGGAGGGAAAGACGGGAGGAAGAGGAAGGGGAGACTCTCTCTGTCGTCGTCGTCGTCAAACGCAAACTCGGCCTCTTCCTCCGTCTCCGTCTCCGTCTCGAGGGTCGACGCCGGCGTCTCCGGCCCGGGCGACGCCGTGGGAGTCCACTACGACCCCATGATCGCCAAGGTCCTGGCCGCGGGCCCCACCCGCGAGGCCGCGCTCGACGCGCTGGCGGCCGCGCTGGAGGGCCTCCGCGTCGGCGGGCTGCACACCAACGCGGGCCTCCTCTGGAGGCTGAGCAGGAGCGCGGCGTTCCGCGAAGCCGGGCTCGGCTCGGTGAGCCTCGACACGCACTTCCTGGAGACGCACGCGGCGAGCCTGCTGCGGGCGCCGCGTCCCGGCGCCAAGCTGCTGGCGCTGGCCGTCGCCGCAGTCCACGCGGCGGGGGCGATGAAGCCGGCGGCGGCGGCCGGCGAGAGGAGAGGAGGAGGGGGCGCGTGGTCGTCCGCCGACGGCGCCCGCCCCGGCAGCGGCCTCCCGGCCCTCAGGTCGCTGACGTTCTCGCACGAGGCGAGTGGTTCGAGCGTCGAGGCGAGGCTGGAGCAGAGGGCGAGCGAGGGAGGGGGGGGGGGGGGGGGGGGGGGGGGGGGAGGGGGGGTGGGCGCGTTGAAAATCACGACGACGACGGCGACGGCGGCGGCGGAGGGTGAAGAAGAAGGGAAAGCTTCTCCGTTCTCTGCCGCATTGCCAGAGACCTCCGTGACGACCCTGCGAGACGTCCAGCTCCTCGCCCCTTCTCCCTCCAACTCTGACGGCGTCTGGAGCGTCACGGCCCTCGACGCGGACTCGGGCGTGAGGCTCTCGGCTGACGTCGCCTTTGGCGGCAGCCCCGCCGACGGCGACGTCGTCGTCGACCTCTGGCCCGTCGCCCGCTGCTCCTCCGGGAGGGCTCCGACCTCGCCTCTGGGCCCGCTGACGGAGCCGTGCGTCTCGCTGCGCCTCCCCGTGGCAAGGCGCTGGGCCCCCCCGGAGGAGGCCGGAGGCGAGAGCGGCGGCGCGGCGCTCTCGCCGATGCCGGGCAGGGTCGCGCGCGTCGCCGTCGCCGTCGGCGACAGGGTCAAAAAGGGGGACACCATCTGTCTGCTGGAGGCGATGAAGATGGAGCATCCCGTGAGGTCGCCTATCGACGGCGTGGTCAGGGAGCTGGACGCGGCTTCGGGGGCGCTGGTCGGCGGAGGGGAGAGGCTGGCGCTGGTAGTTGCAGAAGAAGAAGAGTGAAATTTAAAAAAAAAAAAACACGAAAGAATTTTGAAATCTAATCGCCGTCGAAGTGTTACAATACAAAAGAAAAAAGAAGAGACTCTTCACATCCTGAAAACGCCGTAGCGACCACCGCCGTTCCTCGCCGCCGCCGCTTCTTCCTCCTTGCGCATCCCGCGCGCCGCGGCCTCGAGGGCCAAACCCAAAACCAGCCGCGTGTCCGCCGGGTCGATAACGCCGTCGTCCCACAGGCGCGCCGAGGCGTTGACGGCCGAGCCCTCCTCGTCGAACTTGGCGCGGATCTTCTCTTCGAACGCAGCGCGCTCCTCCGGGGGCCACGCGACCGCGCCGGCTGCGGCGGAGGCGGAGGAGGCGCCATTTCGGCCCTTGCCCACCGCCGCCGCCGCCGAGGCCGCCTCCCTCTTCGCCTGCTCGAGCCCGCTGAGCACGCTCGCGGCCTGGTCCCCGCCCATCACGGACACGCGCGCGTTGGGCCACGAGAACAGAAAGTGCGGCGAGTAGGCGCGGCCGCACATGCCGTAGGTGCCGGCGCCGTGGCTGCCGCCTGGACGGAGGAGGAGAGGTTAATTTGTTCTCGAGGGTGAGTTTTTTTTTCCTTGTCTCGACAAAAAAAATCGAAAGAAAAACACAAAAAAAACTCACCGACAAGCAGCGTGACCTTGGGCACGCTCGCGCACGCCACCGCGGTCACCATCTTCGCCCCGTCCTTGGCGATGCCCCTCGCCTCGTACTCTTTCCCGACCATGAACCCCTGGATGTTTTGCAAAAAGAGCAGAGGGACCCGCCGCTGCTCGCAGAACTGGATAAAGTGCGCCCCCTTCAGCGCGGCCTCCGAAAAGAGCGGCCCGTTGTTGGCGAGGACGCCGACGCGCTGGCCGAAGATTTTAGCAAAGCCGCAGACCAGGGTCGTCCCGTACCGCGGCTTGAACTCGTCGAGCCGGCTGCCGTCGAGCACGCGCGCGAGCGCGGAGCGGGCGTCCCAGGGCGTGCGCCTGTCGCTGGGGACGACGCCGCGGAGCTCGCTCGGGTCGAAGAGCGGCGGCTCGACGTCGACCGCGGCTGCTCCTGCCCCTCCCTCGCCCGGCCCCTCGGGGCTGCTGCTGCCGCCGCCGCCGCTCCTCCCCAGTCCCGCGATCGCCCTCCGCACCAGCGCCGCGGCGTGCGCCTCGGACTCGGCCAGCGAGTCCGCCACGCCGCTCTTGCTCGTGTGCAGGTCGCCCCCGCCGAGCTCCTCGGCGGAGACGTCCTCCCCCGTCGCGGCCTTCACGAGGGGGGGGCCCCCCAGGAAAATGGTGCCGTTGTTTCGGACGATGACGACCTCGTCGGAGAGGGCCGGGACGTAGGCCCCGCCGGCGGTGCAGGAGCCGGCGACTGGGTGGGTGGGGTTGAGTGAAGCGGGGGAGGAAAGAGGAGGAGGTGTGAGAGGTTGGAGAAGGGAGAAGAAAGAGGCTCGACCCTCTCGACCCCTTTTTTCTTTTCTTTTTCCCCCCTCTCTCTCTCGTTTCGCTCTCTCTTCTCTCAAAAGGAGGACAGCAGAAAAACCCTCTCTATATATATAGAACACGACTTACCGAGGGCCACCTGCGGGATCCCGTCCCTCGACATCCTCGCCTGGTTGAAGAAGATCCGCCCGAAATGGTCCCTGTCGGGGAAAACCTCTGCCTGCCTCGGCAAGTTTGCGCCTCCCGAGTCGACGATGTAGAGGCAGGCGTCGACCCTGAGGGCAGCGGCAACCTCTTGCAGCCGCAGGTGCTTTTTCACCGTGATGGGGTAGTAGGTGCCGCCCTTGACGGTGGCGTCGTTGGCCGCGACGGCGACGAGCTGACCGGCGACGCGGCCGAGGCCGGTGACGATGCCGCCGCAGGGGACGGAATCGGGGGCTGTTGGGTTTTTTTTTTTTTTTTTTGAGAGAGGAGGGGGGGGGGTGGAGGTGCAATTAGTTCGAGGGGTTTTTTTGCTGGCGTCGTTATGAGAGAAGAGAGAGCGAAACGAGAGAGAGGGGGGGGAAAAAGAAAAGAAAAAAGGGGTCGAGAGGGTCGAGCCTCTTTCTTCTCCCTTCTCCAACCTCTCA